>CETM01100261.1_pt1 | contig 80340 bp, 90 predicted proteins | sample 361451 | NCBI WGS metagenome assembly CETM01 (sample SAMEA2622690, study PRJEB7988) | marine metagenome | isolation source: saline water (ENVO:00002010), including
GGACTACACCAAGTGTATGGTTCTATATCGCTCTGAGAAGCACCATATGCTCCTGAACTATTCCAACCACTGTCTATTCGATTAAGTGTAGTTAAGAGCTCAGGAAGCGCTTGAGAGGGCCTCAGTCCCTTAGGTATGACATAATAGCGTATGATATCGCGAAGTATATCGGGATAGCGCGATAAAACCATGTCTACACCGACAATATCTAACAGATGATTCATCATCTCTAGATTACCACTTTTAGCAACATCATTAGTCTTACCTAGAAATAGACGACGATTCTTCGGCGTACGTTCTATGTTGCTAGCAATTCGACCGAACGATTCAGGATCATTCATCTTTATTGCTTTATCAAACGTAGCCAGCTGTATTTGAGACTTAGAGGAATTATCTTCTACTTCTACAGATACTTCATCATCACCTGAAGATTGCAATAGTTTAGCGAAGCTTTTCGCATCGTCTAGAGATACTGCACTGAAAGCACGTTTAACGCCACCGATACTTAATGTTGAATCATCCTCTTCAACTTCAGAATCCCCACTTTGAGACTCTTCTTCATTTTTGAGGTTAGAGACAAGTCGTTCTTTATCTTCACTACTTAACTCATTGATCGATTGACCAAGCGCATTACTTAATCGACTCTGTAGTACACCCACATTAATCTGAGGTTCACCTGAACGGGTATCTACGAGCTTGAGTATATCACTAGCGCTACAACCCAATAAACGCATCCAAAGCGATACAGCGGCTGCTTGTCGTCCTGTAGGTATAGTGTTCCTACCAACGCCACTTCGGCCACCACACAACAATGCTGTCCAAAGACCATTCGTGCCGGGTATACCGCCTTCACCATTAGTGTCTGAGGCACCACTACCACCAGAACCACTACCACCAGATCCACCGAATAAACCACTGGAGCTTGCAACTTCACTAGCTGGAGTGTCGCACTCACAGTCTGTACCTTTAAGTTTTTCTAAAGCATCTGGAGATGGTGCACGATAACCATCGATTGCACTTAATTCGTCTTTGGGTCCAGTCTCAATAAACGTCGATAATACCTCGGAGATATTCTCTCCTGTATCTATCGCTTTTGATCCTTTTTCATTGATCTTAATCATAACACCAACCCATAATTTACTTTAACCATAGGATGAAGACAAAAAATAAAGGGGAGACCGAAGTCTCCCTCAATATTAGTCGATATTCGATAACTCGTTCAATGTTGTATCATACCAAGCGATGTTAGTACTAACATAAACGATATTACTATCTTGACCGCGCTTAGGAAAGTTAACCACATCATAACTGATAAATGGTAACGTGTTATTCTCTAACGCAGCTTTCAATTTAGGATCGTTCTCAATACTTCTACGAAGAACTTCCCGTGTTTTCTCTTCAGCACCCTGAACATAATTGTTGCTATAGGTACTAGCACGAATCATGTTAGAGTGGTGAATCTCTCGTAACGCATCACTACGGTTACAAGTATACCAACACCAAAATGCTGTAATACTTGCAAACTGTCCGTATTCAGGATCGGTAAATGGGCGGTGAGCGCCCATGTGGAGTAACCGTCCTAATTCAGTTTTTGCGCCAGGAGCTAGACGAATGTGTGTAACGCCATCCTCTTCGGGATTTGGTCGTTCAACATTATTAACGTTGAATTCAGTCATCGTTCTGTTCCCGTAATAAACTTGTAGCTGTGTCGTGTGGATTTACCATTGCGCCAAGTTAAGTTAATGTGATAGGTTGCTTTCATTACGCCTAGGACACTCAGTCCACGGCAGAAAGTTTCCCACGTATAAGAGTTCTTATCATTAATCAGCGACTTGTGCAGATTACCACGTTCGGTGCTTTTGTCGGGCGGGTTATCTTCTTTGCCCTTAAAATCCTTATCGATCTGACGGCGTAAAAGCTTATCCCAAATGCGATAACGATCAGCACCAACTCCTATCAAAAGATAACGGAACATTTGGCACAACTCATCACTTTGGTTTTGGCGATCCATCGAGATCTGCTTGGGTGGTTCATTAGGTAAGGTAAGTTTAGGGTCCCACTCTAAGTCTAACTCATAGTTGACCTTAACCGGATTGAGGATATCAATACCTTCCCTGAACTTCCGCCAGGTGATTCTTGGACGCGATAGGTTTCGATTAAAGTTACTTCGTTGACTTGAAAGCTTACTGCGGTCATTCGCGACACCGCTGATAGGCTTCTTCAAGTACTCCCGTAACATACGGTCCCATTGCATCGGACTAATATTCAAATCCAAAAGAATCATGCGGAATAGTTTCGCTGCCGTACTGACAGCTTGACTAACACCTTTATCGTCTAAGGATAATATTTGGTGCATGTCTTTTGACATCATTGACTCCTAAGTTAAGTGCGATGAGGGCGTCCATTGCATCGATAAGATCTTGAATGATATATCGAGTGGCATCCTCATAATACACATACAGTGGCGGCTTCTTAGATTTTACATGTTCTAACGCTACCACCAAAGCCTCGAGTTCATTGAGTAATAATCGTGAGGCTTCTATTTCATCATACAAGAAATCTTCTTCATCGACTAGCCAGGAATCCAGTCTCAGTTTTCTTCTTGCATTGAGTTTTATGTTGAAATCAAGTTCATGGACTTGGATCTCTATAAGTTCTCTTACTCTTGTTATTGTCGATAAAAACTCCCCCAAATTGTTTGTTTTAACATTGACGCTATAGCCTATTCTGTCGCGATACCCTGCCTTATTAAATGACATTGTACGCATTAGCCTGCGATAACGTTTAAGCATCGGTAAGATACTTACACTGGGCTCCGTATTGTTATTCACAATGGATTTATAGAGCCATCTCCATATTAATCGTTTTAGCATTAACTAACCTGCGCACTTAGTTTAGCTGAGAGGACAATAGTTCACTCTCATGATATATTTTTAAATTATTCTGGAGAACAGAAATATGTCTGACGACAAAGAAGTACAGGAAGGAGTTGTTCTCCGTGGATATAGCGAAGAAGAGCTAAGTCCTGAGAAACTCCTCAACCACAGTCAAAACATCCGCCGTCAAGTCACTGCTGAAATGACCAGAAATGGTATCCCAACAAGTGAAGATGACCTTAAGCTATTAATGGGTGTTCTACGAGATATGGACCACACGTCGATACAATCTCAGAAAGTCGATGTGGATCGTGACGGTATTGAGAACGATCGTGCCGCACAAGAAATCGTGAAGAAACTATCGATGGTCAATCCATATGGCTTACGTGTAGAACCAGGTCAAGAAGTCGATCGTATTCCTGAACCTGACCCAAGTGAAATCCCCAGTCTCACTTTCAGTGAAGAAGAGAAAGAACAGGGACTCAGTAATTCTCGTTCTAAGGACTTCCTTGAAGAAATGGAAGGTCCTAGTGAAGACAACGAATAGTTTAACTATACCATGCTGTTAAACTTGTAAAATTTTACAGACGTCATAGGTGGGGCAAATGCCCCACCTATTTATTTTTGACTCATAACTCAACGACGCTAAATTTACTTACGTCTACAAACCGAACGATTAAGTATTCTGCTAAAGCCATTTCAGTAGCAGAGAACGGATCGTTGGTATTTAACTCACCAAAATCCAACTCGTCTTCAGTCGGTACCCTACCTTGGAATAAAGCGGGTACGATAAACGATACGCGGGGCATTGGGTTGTGTTTAAGTGCATTACCATGCTTTTCTAGCCACGCATTAAAGTCATACATGATGACCGCATCGTAGTGGTTAGAAATATAATCGGGCATGAGTCCGATAAGTGGTATATTAACAGCACTTATCTTAGCTATGTCACCAGTCATATATCGAATCGTGTTGACGATCTCTCTTTGTACCTCTTCTGAGAAATCATAAGGATACATATTCACATCAACAGTCACTTGATCGATAAATGGGACTTCTTTAGCCGCATCTCTCAATTCCATGACCATGTGACACACAGTCGGAACGATGTTACTACATTTAGATAATTCTAAAGTGGTTTGATCTCTTGATTCATAGAGGCGTTTAAACTCTTCGTTATCGATAGTTTCATCGAGTTGAGAAAAGTCATCGATTTGTCGCTGCCGATAGCCTTTGGCTATGAGTCCGGCAGCTTTTTCTTCATCCATTTTGATGAGGGTACCAAATCGAGTATCCAACAATGAATCCAAAGATACGTAGAGTGATTGCTTCATATCAGAGGATCGCTATACAGTAGATAAAAGAACCAAGGTGTCTCAATGGCAGCTGACACAACCTGCTTAGAGTTATTGATGTGGTTACCACCAGTTAAATCAAAGTATGGCAGTAAGTGAACGCGTTGTTGTAACCAGAAGTAGGTTTGTTGTTGGTCAAGCTCGTCCGATTCCTTTAACATGTTAAATAAAGAAACCCCAGCATTATTCAAACAACTTATCGTCTTAGGACAACACTCATTCATCAATGAATTTAGTTTCTCTTGTATTCCCGATGGGTGACCCATTCTAACTCGACGTAAAGCTTCCACGTTTTTGTGAACATTCAAATCGTCAGTAGGAAAACAAGCTAACTGTATTCTAGCGATTGTATCAATTCTATCCATCATGACTCACCTTCCCCCACTTGACCGTTTAACACGCCAGTCTCTACTAAGTCAGCATAGATTTCATGCCAGCTTAACTGTAATGTTACTAGGTATGTGAACCAAGGGTTGTTGATGAGGATGTCTTTAAATTCATCCAGTCTAGCCAATCTATCAACAGTATCATCATCGACACAAACGGCAGCCATAGACTTGTCGACGCCAGACCGCTGTTGACTATATGCTTCGGCTAAGAATGTACACCACGTATTCCAAGAGTTACCATTAGGTATTGATCGAATGCGCCAAGTAATGGCTGATTGCATCAACCATCCCCCAAGACCACTTTCGTCTTCAGCTCGAATGCTATCCCAAAGGTCGATAACGTCTTCTTTCGTTGAGAGGTAGATAATGCCTGCATCAGCAATGACGTTCATGACAGCTGTTACGATGCGATCATTGAGAACCCTGGGTAAGTCTTTCTCAGTAGGCTTTACCATATTCTCAGCTAAGAATATTTCCTTAGCTTCAGAAATGATGAGGTCTACACCTTCTCTGTTTGAATTAAACATAATCCCCTTCCTGCGTTTTTATAAGTTATTATTTAAATGGGCAGCTTTAAGTAAGATACTTAATGTCTCCGCCGCTTTAGTTCTAAACTCTGGAGAATCTACTGCATCCATACTTGGAATGCCAGTACTGAGAGCATCAGCATTAAGTGCCTTATACGCTTGCTCATCACCACCACGAAACTTAAAGAGTTCTTTAATGGTCGACTCCAACCCTTGAGAATATAGCACTTGAAGTTCAGGAAACGATACCTTACTACCTTTCGAGTCGCTGGTGGGTTGTCCAGTCATCTCATCGATAGCTTTATTGTGTTTAGGTATTCGTATCTTCTTCTCAAGATGCTGCTGTAGACGACGTAGTGGTAAGTCCACCACGAGGTACTTATCAGGCGTGAGGTGCGTTACACCAGTACTCGGGTCGGTGATCCATATCTGTTCGAAGAAGTCGTGGCCTAACTCATCGGCTATTTCTAAGTTACGATCGACACTCAAACGTTCCTTTGTTAGGTTAGGTAGGATATATGGTAGTGAATCATCACCATCCCGCAAAGCAACCATGAATTCATCAAACTGCTTATCGGTTAGGTTACCCAACATCTTTTCGGTTTCTTTTACGCTTGCAGTCTTACCTGCAAACTTACTAAGAAGCTTAACGGCTAACTTCGTCGCTTCTTCTCTTGCTTTGTTCATTGGATTACTCCACGGCGTACAGATTGAAAATGTGCAAATCTCTCAGTCTATTTGTCGCCACACAAAAAATAAAAGGGAACTATGTCCCTTCAAATAATTCAAACGTTGGCTGTTCGTCAGCATCAAACATAACAACTAAAACCTCAAGACCTCGTTTGTTAGCCTCATCGATCATTTGTTTGGTGCCTTTGCTTTTACCATCCCAGAAAGCGACTAACCCAGTAGCTATCTCCGCCATTTCTATATTGCGAAGCATACCTGCCGCATTACCATACTTCTTCCAGTTGGCTTTCTTTTCCACATAGTCAAACTTATGGTCCCAACGACAGAAATGATAAATCATATCGTCAGGACCATCTAATGCCCTACCTGTTATAAATACATCGATGTTGTAGTTGATCTTTTTAAGTACATCAATGATGACTTCTCTAAAGTATTTATAATCGGTAAACGTTCGACTACCAGCAACGATTATGCGATGGCCGTCTGCCATGACCCATTAGGAATCGGTTGACTGACTACGGTATCCATCAAGTAGTTTTCGAAGTTCTGTAGCCAAATATCCGCAGACACGGTATCGACTATCTTACTTCGAAGATTGATGGTATCGTCATTTAACATACCGAGTTGGATACGCCAGAAGTTAGACATTTCAACGATCTGTTGCTCCACACTAGGTAATTGACCTGATGCCCAATTGGGGTGGGCTTCTACGAACATATGTTTCCATAACTCAGCTCGGTCAACAGAGCGCACCTTGATGCGCTCATAGAGTTCCGCCGCGAGGTCACGATTCGGAAGATTCATTTTTACTGCCTCCAGAAACTGCTTTACTGGTATCTATTTTACTTTTATCATACCAGAAGGGAATGTATTCCCCATTATACATGTTAATGAGATCCATTGTAGATAATGGATTTACTGGATGTGTGTAATGATCAAACGTCCAGTAACCACGGGTATCTAACAGTAGATCCCAATCATAGCCCATATCCTTAAGACGCTCATATAAGTCTTGAGGATCGACACGCTGGTGTTCAGGCATGTCTGGCCAATAATCCTGCATCTGAGCCATCTCAGACGTGATTTCTAGCGCACGACGCAACTTAGGATCGGTATCGATCATATCACGTAACTGAGTACGTTTAAGTAACTCATCCGGATAGATGGCTAAGCGCCAGCTTTTATGTACGCCCTCAGGTCCAACTAAACCAAACTTATCTTTACGAGACTTAAGATAGTGATACTCACTTAAGCTAGGTAATAGACCTTCAGTCTGACTGATGATGAGGTTCAGTGTCTGTCCTGTCTGACCGTGTTTGTTACGAACGTTAGTTAACACCAACTCTTGTAAGTCAGTATCGCCTTTATGTTCATTATAGCCAGACAATGGATACTCAGCGGCTTTAGTCGATTGGTTAATCAACGGAGTCGCACTACTGACATACCAGCACACAGAACTTAAGAAAGTAAATTTCTCAGGCACGTTCTTGAATTTAACGCCATTTTTCATGAACTGAAGCTTCTTGACCTTAGGTGCGTATGGGTCAAGTTGGAATTCATCACCAACGTGTGCAGTAGCGATGAGTGTCAAACCACCTTGCGACGTTACCTGCGGTACCTGCATTACCATGCGTGTTTTAATAGCGCCACCACGCAACGCGTCGGTATTCGCTGCACTATCATCGATTTGGTTTTTATCGTAAATACCTGAGATAGCATCGGTTTCTAATTGGCTCATCGAGTCCAATAGATGAATATCAGGTGGGAATGCTTTAATCGGTTGATTATCTTTATTTACAAAAGGCGTGTCGATCTTTTCTTTCTTAGCATTCTTAGCACGCTCTTTAGAAATGTCACGAATGATAGACCACCACTCGTTACCACTGTGTTCTGCCGCAGACGTTAATGAGATGCGACCACTATCTACAGCTTCATTGTAATCTAAATCCCAACGCGATGAGATATCTTCAATGCGATCCCAAGAGAAGGTAATCTCAGTATCGTAAACGGTCAACTTAGAGCGACTGTATCGATCAAGCACGATGATTGATTGAGACAACGATAGTGCCGTCTTAAAAGTGTTACCACGACCACCAACGCCAATGAAGTTACTGAATCCACCATTCAGGATCATATCGCCATGTGCGCCCTTATGATAGCGCCCAGCTGGAATGTCTAAAAGAGACCCAATGCAAGGACGTGGACGTAATTGCGGAGCTAAATTAAAACCTGACATTAGAGGTTCTCCTAATAATTATTTTGTACAAATGGTTACTGTCAGATGATAGCGCTGAGCAGTCTTTTTTAACGCGATTATGCTAAGTCCCTTTAATTCTATGAACAAACATACGTTATACCGTTTTTAAATCGGAGTTACTTACATATGCAGCCTGCAAAACTATCACTAGAAGACATCGGCAACGAAGCATTAACACTTTCGCAGGAAGCCATGAGCTTCACCGCCGATATTGATAACGTCCGCCAGAAGTTACCTAACTTCTTTAAAGATGTGACCAACTTTGTAGAAGATAAACTAAATGCATTGCGCCAACGTGAGAGTGCAGTTGACCGTGGTTTATTCTACAAAGCAAAAGATGCTAACGATTACATGAAACTTCGAAATAAGAAGGTTCCTGTTCCAGCTGGTCTCAATACAACTTACTTGAAACATCTCGATACGCTTGAACGCAATCAAGAATTTGCCGATACGCTGATGGCAGAGGTATTGATACCCACCGAGAAGTTCTTAGGTGGACTACTCGATAAGCCAGATAACATGAAGTCTCAAATTGAGTCAACGTTGATATCTGAGATTGCCCGTCGCGACATTGAAGATGCTAAATCTGAAATGCATGATGACTTCTCTAAAGATCAAGCACAACAACGTCCATACGGCGATGTCGTTAAGCGTCAGGGTGATTGGGATGAATTATACAAGCGCATGGATGCTCTTGAGAAACGCATCGAGAATAATGATCCTATCAATACCGTTGATATGGTAACCACCATCAGCGAATATCTGGATGTCATTATCGAGCGTTTAGAAGAAGACCCTGAGACGTATAACATGTCCGGCGTTACAATCTCCTCATTAACCAAGTTAACCTACTTGATTGCCACTGAAGTTGAATTCATGTCGGTACATACGTTCATGTACAAAGAATTGAAGACTTCTGTTGAAGAAGCGGCTAAGGTAGTTAGCTAAGACAAAATAAATAAGTGGGAGGCTGATGCCTCCCACTTATGACGGTTAGAACACATTTCTCATTATAGTCTCCTAAGTTGCACTGCGATAAACCAGCACATCTTTAAGCAAACGGCGCTCAATGATGGTGTTGATGTCGTCACGCATGATCTTAGGATGATACCTCAGATACCACGGAAGCTGTTTTAGTACTGCTTCGACCATCTTACCAGACGGTTCTCTACTTAACCGCTTCAAATCTTCGATATCCAACTTACCCCAGATACGGTTATGAATATACATTGGGAATATCAGAGCACGCTCTTCACGCTCAATTAACTGCAATAGTCGATTGACATGATGAACGTACTCCTTCATCCCTTCTGAATTCAACGTGTCTGGATCAAGCCTATCAAAATGCGCAAAAAGAGAAGCACTCACCATCAACCGCCGCCCTTTAGCAGGTACGATGAATGATAAGATAACGATGGGTATTTGCCCGATGAAATGAAGTATCGGACACACCGTCTTCCTCAAAGCATTTTTTAGGGGTTTCATTGAATTACCTCAAAAGAGATATTATTAATCGATTAATAACCTAAGGTTCGAATAGAAAGACGAGAAGATTCCTACATCTTCGTTACATTCAACGACTGTAGCAAATCTAAATGCCTTATCTGATTCCTTCCAAGTAATCACCTTAACCGATGGGAGGTCAGGGGCGAGAGCTGCCAAGGTGTTCCTGTCTGGCAGATCCATACCTAAAAGTAACCTCACATCAATACTATCCGTCTTACCTGCGACGTTATAGTCGGCCTTTACATCGAGATAACGCGTTGAAACCGATAGGTCTTTCTTGATCTTACACTTGACCTTACCCTTCTTCTCTTCTTTATCGAAGATTTCATCGGTGATATCCGTCACTGTCACAGTGCGACCAGTTAGGTAGTCATCTAACAATGCTTCCATGGTATTCATCGCTTCTAACATGCGGAATGCCAATCGAGCTGGTCGTTGTTCTGTAGTGATGGTAGCCCCAGCATGGTTCTTAGAATCTAACTTACCATTCTCACACTCGATAAGTGCTGAACCATATTGGTCGATAGAAGAATAATTCTCAGGCGTTGTAATGTTTGATAAACGACCGATTACGACTTGATTGTCGATAACAGCATTAGCATCAATCACTTCACGCACTTTTGCAAGTACTGGGTCTGGAGTTTTCAAGTATACGACAGAATAGCTTGCGTCAGACATTGGTTTGCCGAGCAAGTCATCTTTAGGACCATGTGAACCTAAATGATAGACGAAACGTCCATCGCGAGTCTCCATCTTGTCCGCATTACCCGCAAGGAAGTACCAGTTAGCTTTTGATAGTAAGCGATTGTAGTCAACCTTGTTATTCCAGTAGCCCTTAGCTTCAGAGACCTTAAAGATCTTATCACTTAACCCTTTACGAGCCATGATAACGGCGGCACTCGCTAACATATCAGCCATGGTGTTACCTAAATCACCACTATGTCCACGAACCTTATCGATCTTAAGTTTGATGCCACTAGCTTCCAGTCGGTCTCTAACAGATAACAAACTTAACCACTCGTTCTTGTTTTGAACTTCTTCGCCATCAGGCTTACGCCAATCGCGTTTAATCCAACCGGGTACCCACTCAGTAAGACCCTTTAAAACATAGTTACTATCGGTTAAGACTAGTAGCTTTTCCACGTCCTGCTGCATGGCCGTTTCCATCGCTTGTTTAACGCCTTCCATCTCAGTGATGTTATTGGTCGTTATCTCTTCAAACGGGCAAGCACAATCAATGTAGTTGTGGACGGTGACAGCATTGTCTTTTGCACCAACAACGTAACCTTCTTTAGTTGGCACGGCTTTAGCGCCAGCACCCTGTTTTGGCTTTTCATCAGTATAAAGGTAGCCATGGAAACCATATCCGCCATGTCCACGTGATGGTTTACAACCACCATCGGTATACATGACCAGACTGAGTTTCTCAGGCGGTTTCACCTCTTCTACTTCCTTTTCTTTTTTGCTCATTTAGTTTCCTCCAAACAAAATAATAAATGGGCAGGCTAGACCCAATAGATGAGTCCAACCTGTCCAAATTTAATTATTGACATTACATGCTTCAGAATAGCGATCGTATGCTGTTCTTATTCGAGCTATTACCCTATCAGAATGCTCACCGAGTTTAACCACATACTCCACTAACGCTTGGCTGAATTCATCATCGCTAGCACTATTGGCTATTTCTGGCATAGGTGGTGAGGGTGGTATCCTAGGTAACTCAAATTTCCCACAGACCGGGGTAGATGTAGTATCTTCCACCACATCCTGTCTTTGCTCTTCAAGTTCTCTAATCCTCTCTATCAACGTGGTTATTTGTCGGTTGAGATCTTTAGATGCAGGTAGTGGTTTTTTTGCAGTGGGTTCTGTCGGCGTATTTATGCTACTATCCATGATAATGGTACAGGAGTTCAAGGAGAGTACAAATGCGATCGATAGGATACATCGTCTAATCAACATTTCTATTCTCCTCTAACTCCTTCAGTCTCTCGTAGATGTCTCGAGAGCTTGCTCCCTTTTCTATTTGACTTTTGAGTAGACTGATTTTATCTTTGAGAGATTGTATCTCTCTTCTGAGTTGATTGTTTAACTCACTCTCAGCGTCGAGTTCAGCTTCACTACTTTCAAGTTGCTGCTCTAACTCTGCGATTTCATTGACGTGATCTTTCATTTGATCTTCCAAGAAATCCAACCACACTTTATTTGGACTATCAGCGACCACTTCATTTTTATCACTTGTAGATTCTTCATCTCTCCCCCAAGGGGGGTTGAAGACAACAATCTTATTAGTGAATAAAAACAAGTTGAGCGCAACAATCAATGTGATGATAGTCAGTGTTCTATTTTTGGCGATCTTATCCTTATCGGTTTCACCCGGTAAGAATATCTCCGCGAAGAATGGCCGTAGTGTGTTAAATAGCTTAACAAATTTTACGAAAAACATACCTTCTATCTTATCTAATCGCCCCACGACGTTAATCATGTTATGACGAGCGTAAAAAGTTTCTTACCCACTTACTATGTCTCTGTAATGATTTTGTAAGTTAGGAAATATCATAGAATTACACTGTAGGAGTTAACACATGTACATGCTTAAAGGGTTCATGACAATCCAAGCGCTCGCAGATAACGCCCCAGGGCAAATTGCAACGCTCGGTGAATTGTCTACCCACGCTAAAACCTACTCGCGTGAATTGGGATATTACAATAACTCACAGTACCCCGATGTCGACTTTGTTAGCTTCCACAGCGTCGACACGAACGGTCTTGATGTTGTCGTACCCTCTACACATTCTGACGTTCTTTTACATCTTGGTCAATGGATGTATGAGAATTCAGTCAATGGTATCTTGATCGGTGAACCTGATGACTTCGTAACGAAAGTACTCAATGAATTCTCTGAACAGATATCTGATCTAACTACAGGTCGTATGTTAGAAAATTCTCAAGGTAATTTCTTACCTGAGTATATCCAATTTAAAGTCAGAAATCAAGACGATAACTACATCAAGATTTGGTTCTCTGACGATTCATTCCGTCGTCAATACGACGAGTATGAGATATTGGTTGTTCCACCTGTTGAGAATGTGGATGACTTATTTAAGACGCCTCAAGAAGTTAAGGCGCTTTTAGATGAGATGGATGATTCTAAGCGGATGCTTCGTATCGAGCAAACCCGTGAACAGAATCCCGATACCCATACACGTGTCGATATGTATACATGGCATAATCCATTGCAGATGGAGTATGAGCTATCTACACCGTGGACTGTTATCATTTATGGTGCTGCTGGTAATACGCTTGACCGTATCCGTCGTGCTACTGTAGAGTGGGTTCTTGAAAATAGCGCCTACCCTGAAGATGAGTGGGAGAAATTCATTCCCGACCTATTCAAGGTTACGGAGTTTTTGATTACTCCACTTTGGGATGAATACAGTATTCCTAATGAAACGCTTACAGCTGGATTAAACAGTCCTATCATTGACTACAACATTATCTTGGAGAAAGCGCGCGCTACAGCAACGCAATATCCAGACGTGCATGTAGATCAATACACACAGGTATCGGTAGCCAACTATAAGTCACTCGGGTTTATCGTGGTGGGTGGTACTGAGAACCGCGATGGTATCTACACATTCAAAGCACAGTTCCCAGACTACATCGTCATCCCAACCTCTTCAAATGAGTTTGGTCGAATGAGCCCCATTACGCAAGAGTGGGTGATGAAGTTCTCAGAAATGCTTAAGATCGCTGAGACTATGGATACATTCAGTGACGTGCCGTTGGGTTATACTCGAGTCATTCGGGATAACGTGATGTATGTGGCTATGATGCACGATCAGGTGCAATATCTTGTGGTTTCTCAGAAATCGTACAATGAGATCTTTGACGTTCCGATTGAGACATAATGAAGGATAGTTGATATGGCAGTTAAAATGACACCCACTGTCGGTGCACGCGGTACTTACCAAGTTAAGACACCGTTTAGCGTTACCGATGGTAAGGTCTATGTTTGTGAAGCTGTCCGTTCATTTGACGATCTTTATCAGAAGAACATAGATGTCTATAGTCAGTACTACGAACCTAAAGGCATCTCACGCGAAACGTTTACTCAAGATAAGGAAGCGAAGGCGAATATCGTAACTCTAGTTATCGATGATCCTTCTCAAAACAGAGAAGTCATTTATATACCAGATACGTATATCCTATCGTTTCCTTCATTGGGGGGTGTTCGCTACAATCGTGTGGTATTGTCGGTTGATTTTGCTCTACTGCCAGAGAGCATCGACTTGGATGATGTTAAAGTGCGGTTGGGTACGGTAGGTTCTGAAGTGTTGGGTAAGGTACCGGATGTTAACCTACATCTTGCACCGTATTCTGGAAACATTACAGAGTCTGAACATGAGGCGCTGGAAGCATCTCGTCTTGACAACATAACGTATCAAGATACCGATCACGCTAAGTACCTCAAAGAACGTCAGAAGAACCAAGAGCTTTATGAAAGGATTAAGACGTTAGAGAAGATATTGATCGATAACAACTTGATCTAACAAAAAATAAAGACAGCATACATGGGAGGCGCTTGCCTCCCATGTATTTATTTTCGCTTTACGGACTACGCTTGTTTCTTGTTGAACTGTCGCTTGTTACGTTGTTGGCGTGGTGTAGTTGCTTTCTGTGCGCTAGGCTTACGCATAGCTTTAACAGTCGCGGGCATCAGCTTACGAACACCATCCACTTGAAACGGTTTAAAACGATAAGCTTTAAATTGCATCATCCACTGATGAAACTCATCGTCAGATGGTTTCTCAGGAAATGCATCTTCAAACGCTTCCCAGTTATTGAGTAAGAACTCTTGAACTTTCTTAATACGACCAACGGGGTCACGTTTAGTAGCACCAATGAAATTGATCAAGGTTCCCAGTGGATAGTCTTTATCCAAATTGAGATCTTTCAACTTCAATGCACGACCCTTATCTAACAATCGCGTTGATTGAGTGGACTTAGGTCGGATCTTCAACTGACCAAAATTCTCATCCAGTTTACTGGGTACGAATACAAACTCCCAACTACCACCATCAACCGTCAATAGCTTTTCATACTCAGCACGAGTATAGGGCCCTAATAGACCAGCTTCTTCTACAGCCAGCTTATCCAAAAGCTTTGGTGATACGTTTTCCGTTGTAAGGCGAGTCTGTTGCATGATAGCTCCTCGTTTTTAATTTTTTATTTGCTACGCTTAACAGCATCGAAGATAGAATCTACGATAGCGCGTTGCTCTTCAGTGACAGTTACGTCGTAAGATACATTGATAGCATCGACATACTTAAAAGGTAGTGCGGGAGAATCCACCTTTTCATGTGGTACTTCAAGATCGATCTTAACCCAAGGATAGAATGAACCGTCTTCCATTAAGAACGCGTCCACTTCCCAGATAAGTTCTTTCTCTGTTGGTTCTCCCTTCTCATCCATTACCTCAACCATAACACCCGATGGTACAAGATAGCGCGTCTTGTGTAAAGCTCTATCGGCGAGGTTAGAGATAACTTCGTGCATTTCTGCGGTGGAGTCAAGCGTCGTCTCTACCGAACCTGCACCATCCTTACGATATGACTTAATCGTTAGCTCATAACGCTCACCATGATTGATTTCACGAGAACGTTCTGTACCTAATGGTTTACCGTCAGGATCTTTCAGTCGATATTCCCATTGAACGTGATGCTCTGTAAGAATCGACTTTTCAAATTGCGAGAAGTCATCGATCTTGATAAACCAAACCTTCTCAATCTCATCCTCTTGCGATGATTCAGTTGACATAGCGGCTTGGTTTGCTCTGAAGTAATGATCGAATATGTTCTCGACCTGTGAACCGAAATCGTCTTTTGTTTCATTCGATTCATTAAACATAGATGGTCTTAACATTTAAAATCCTTAGCACTTACAAGTAAGTGTGTGTTTGTCCATACTAAAGTGCTAAACAGTCAAAAAAATTATGGGGTGCAGAACACCCCACTATTTGCTTATGCGTGAAGAACTGGATCTTCACGCAGGTCACCAGGACCATCGATAGCGATTTTACCACCAGTAACATACTGGAACCATTGTCCACCTTTACACATGACACCCACGCCATTTAAATCGATATTAATGATGGGCTCATCTTTCGGTATTGGCTCGGCAATGACGATCTGTGCTGGAGCATCTGGATTGTTTGAGAAGAAAGTAGTTACGTTAGACATAGTGTTTTTCCTTTTTGTATTTTTAATTAGAAGTTTTTAATTTAAATTATTCGATTATAAAGACAGTGGCTTTAAGCTTTTGATTTTCTCTTCACTCACACGCGTGGTAAATTCAGAGATCTGAGACATGACGCCACCACATTTAACGGCAAACCCATTTACTAATTTCCCATTAGATGGATCAGCGTCAAAGAAGCGAACAGCAAACATATCTTCTTCAAAGCCCTCAAGCTTACCTTTAAGTTTTAACTTATCGACAACAACCTTAGCTGCATTACTTGCAGTGGAAGGAGTCTTGATTTCACGATTAAACGTCAACTTGATAGAAAATTCAACAAGTTCTTCCGTTTCACCTTGAACTAAACTGATTGCTGTGTAGTAGGTTTTTCTTTTCCAACCATACATGAACCAGTTATATGCAGCTTTTAGTGGGCTACTGTTTTCTACCAATTCGATTACATTATTCATATTACATCCCCTTTGATGTTTCTATATGCAAACTCACATCTACAATATAGGTCTATGAATTTTTTAAATCGACTTTTGGTTACCGGATTCTACGTACTCATCCCACGTAAACTTACCCACAATCTTCTCTCTACCTTCCCACACAACTACACCATCGAATGCTTTCACTCTCGCACTCACGCCTAGATGTAGATATATCTCCCAACCTAACATTCTAACGTTGATGCGCCTGAAGTGATCTTTATTTAAACCATCGATAGTCGTTTCGTTTAGATCGAGGTTTAGGGTCGTGATGACCCTATCCTCTTTTACTGCCATCAGGCGGTAGGTTTTTACGCTACCTCTTTTGTGTCTTGACATTGTTCGTTGATCTCCGCATTTTCATTATGGTTGATCGGAACTGAGATGTTCGCTGGATTCAACACTAAGAAGTTAGCGTTAGTAAATGCACCATGACCTGCCGCGAAGTGACTAATCATAAATAGTTGACTATGTCGATTAGAATCAATCAACAATTTAACATAGTTCATGATGTTTGTCATATGCTGCTCATCTTGAGCACGACCCACCTCATCTAAGAATAAGGGATAGTCTTCAAAGTCCATATACAACATAGCAATCAATTGAAACGCAAAGTTGATTACTTCTTGTTGACCTTCAGAACCCTCACTTACATCCTTGGCATCTGTACCACCTGTTGACTCGGCAATCAACGGAAACTTAAAGTCCAAGTCGTTGGATTCGATACCACAAGGTTGTATCTCGATCCGGTAGGTATAGATCTGGGACAAGATATCATTCATCTGCATGACGACTGCATTGATAAACGTAGTCAACTGCTTAGCGATGATGCCATCAGTGGGCGACAGCGCACGACACAAAAGCTTGTGATCAAGATAGCTTTGCTCCACTGTCTGTAATGACTTAGTTAAATCATCAATGATGTTAGAAACCGATTGACGTTCATTCAACTTCCGTCTATTAACAGCAAGTAGTCCTTGGTGTTCATCGATTAAGTTCGATATGACATCATTACGTTGTGCGTTGTAAACGATATCTAACTGATCCATGAAGTGTGAGTGTAGACTGTTGAGTCGCTCGTATAACTTCATCCGATGTTTTGCTTGAACCAAAGCACGATCATAACGATCTTTCTTCTCACGGATTTTAGCTATATTAGCGTTTGTCTCCTCGACATTCTTTTCAATAGACCGTAAGCTACCCTCAATATGGCCAGCCTCACCATCACCCAACATCTCCGCTTTTTGCAATGCACTATGTAAAAGCTTTGAGTTGTTCTGCAATGACCATAGATCGTTGTGTATATACAAGTCATCCATCCATACGTCGATCTTAGGTATGTGTTGTGACGGCTGATGTATGATACGATCCTTATCGAGTAACCAATCGAATAAGTTACTAGCCTCAGGATAGCTGTGTGCAATACCCCGAAGTCTATTAAACATGGTGACGTAAGAATCGTAAGACTCTCGATATTCTCGAAGCTCACTCAACTTCTGCTTAATTTCACCTTCACGATTAGCAAGCGAAACAACTTCTTCTTCAAGTTGTCTTAGCTCATGCTCCGACACACCTGGCTTCCAACGATATCCACAATCTGGACATTCGATGTTTTTAGCATCTTTGATGTGTTGGATGTGCTCTTCATTACGGCGTATCTTAGACAGAACATGACTTTGTTCACGAGTAAGGTTGTCGATGGCGTCTAGAGCGTTCTGTCCGCGCTCACGAGAGTATTTAAGGTTTGAGTTGTCCGGTAGGGCACCTAACGTATCGACAAGCTGAGATTTGATCTCCTGAGCTTTAGCGATGAGGTTACTCACATCACCTTTAAACTCAAATTCTTTGATCTTAGACTTACGTTGTTCGATTTCTTTTTCGATACTAGAAAGTCTTTCCTTCAACTCATCGACAGATGTCGTACCGACCTCACTCATCTCACCGACAAGACGAGTCATTCGTTCATGTTCTTCTGAGTAGTGACTGAGTATTTGTTGTTGTGCCGACAACTCACTTGATAATTTCTGACAAGCCACACTTAAAGACTCGAGGTTCTCGAAGTGTTCTTCACTAGGTTGCCTAAATGGCGCTTCCAATATTTCAGTAGATATTGAGTTAATAGAATCTAACGACTCATTCAATACTCTTTCAGCCTCAACGGCTTTGGGTAAATCCACACGACGATGCTCCATTAACAACGTTAGTTCTTTTTGAAGCTTATCAACTTTCTTTTCTAACTCGTCATCTTCCATCGATAGAAGTAAGTCGGTCTCAGATGCAATGCGATTCTTTAAATGTTTCACAGCACCTTGCTCATCGCGAGTTTTTGATGCTAATCGTTTGAAGATATCGAAAGCATAAGTCAAGTCATTATTAGACATACGCGTGAAGAACTCACGACGTTTAGACGCTGTCATCTGCGTGAACTTTAGCTTACCGCAGATTAACTGAAAGAGCTCGTCTGTGATGTTAAAGTGTTCTTTAACTAAGTCGCGTTGTACGGTTATGGTCCCACCCTCATTAAGTTCGTTTTTATCGACTTTAAATGAGTGATGGTTCTTCCCATCGAAGTTTGATATGAGAACATACTCTTTACCGTGGTGGTGGATGACGATCCGTTTAAAACCACCTTTACTGTATTGTTTTGGTTGAGCAGGTAATGGCGATAGTTCATTAAGCAACGAACTCTTACCGCTACCATTAGAACCAAGTATGACTTGATAGTCACTATTTAAATCAATGCGGATATGACGGATATCGCTTAACCCTAAGCGCTTGTATCCTTTTAATTCTAATTCCTGTATTCGCATATCGGACTCACTTTATTATGTTTCTATACAGTGACGCCCCACTGTATGTATTAACCACGGGTGTAATTTACTATGTTTATGTCAAAGATGAAATTGTTTTCCATTGGTATTGCAGCCGAAAACAAGAAATTAGATTCACATGAATTACGTGTAGTGCCAATCGAAGTACTACCGATGGGAGATGGAGATATTGTTGACTCCATCACCGAGACCGATGTGTCTGCTGAGGATGCCTCTGAAAAAGAATACACGGTCAAGATAAAACAACGTAGTGCATTAAAAGCAACATGGATACCAGTTCATGGTAGTAACCGCACAACGTCCCCTAACGTCCGTAGAGGCGAAAGGTTACTTATCTGGCAGTATGGTGATACTGATAAGTATTATTGGTCTCCTACAGGCTTAGACGACGATCTGAGGCGTCTAGAGACGGTGATTTATGCGTGGTCTGCTACCAAAGAAGAATACGCCGATCTTAAACCCGGCGACAACATGTATTCTCTTGAGGTATCTACTCACGGTAAACACATTACTCTACATACAACGCAAGCGGATGGTGAGCCGTTTGAATATACAATTCAGTTGGATACTAAGAATGGTAAGTTCCTTGTCGCTGACAATGACAATAATTCAATTCACCTCGATTCAGCTGAACGTATCATCACAGCAAAGAACCGAGATAAGACAGAGGTTACCTTAGATAAGAAAACAATCTACGCGTATTCCAAAGACCTTATCCAGTTCCATTGTGATGGTAAGCTAGATGGTTATGTCAAGAAAGAAGCCTACATCCACTGCGATGGTCCCTATACAGCAAAAGCCCCCACGATGCAGTTTGGTGAGGATGATGCTGTTGAACCTTCTGTATTGGGTGACACACACGGTGACGGACACAAGGATCTTGAGAAAGCGATCAATGAGTCACAAGTCATCGGTAACTTAGGCATTAAGACATCTGCCATTCAAGCCGTTAAGAAGATCGATATTCCATCGATTAAGAAAGGCGGTGCATCTTACAGTAAAGTCAATACAAACCAGTAGGTGGTACCATGGCATTGAATCCCATGAAATGCTCTCAGGAGCTCACAGCACTGATTTGTGATGTGGCAGCAATAAACCCCGACGGATCTCCTAAACCGGCTGACATTAAGCCTAAGGGAGATTTCCCGACGGGTTTTGCTAAAGCGTACAATAACTACGCTAAAGATGGTGAAGTATTGGGTGGTAAGAACTCAGGTGGGGATGAAAGTATCCTAGCTGGCGCTTTAGATAAAACGAGTGCTATTGATGTTTCTGATCTTGCTTTAGCTTTTGCTGAGTTTTGGAACACGGTAGCTGTCGATCCGGGTGATCCAGAACATGGTGGTACATCCGTGTCGGCTTCCACAAACAACGCCATGTCATTAGTGGGTGATTTTGAAGATGCTATTAATGCGTCACTCACGGACGAAGAAAAGATGCCTATGTATCTACACTTCATTGAGAATCTTGAAGGTGTCGTTAAGAAAATCATCTGGACTATCGTTGAAGAATTTCCAGCTGGATCTTCAGAGTTCCAAGAAGCGATCAAATAGAAAACGTCATAAGGGGAGGGCATCAGCCCTCCCTCTTATTTTTCCTTTATGGAATCTGAACCGATGCCCAATAAGAACCCACGGTCGTGAGTGTATGGTGTATAAGGAGTCAGCTGATTCGTTACGTTGTCTAACTTACGATATTGTGTTTGTTCAAAGATGTAGTTAGGGACAAGGTTACTATTGCAATTAACAACCCACTTACCATCGTCTTCATACGACCAATATTCTTTTAGCTTACCACGTTGAGTAACTAACGGCAACATCGGTCTTTCTTCAGAGTAGAATGTACCAACCAATCCGCTTTTCTCAAGCTGATACCGCTCAACAAAAACGTTAGGGTTATTAACAACGATGAAGAAGGTTTGCTTTAAGTTCAGCATCTGCTTAATAAACGAATTACTTTCTAACAACTCTTTAACAGAGCGTTGCGATTCGTTATTATCAAACGGGGTATATTCGAGACTACTTAAATCGATATAGCCCATCGATTCATAATAGCGCTGGATAAGAGGGTAGTTGTTAAAGTCAATTCTAACTAACCCATCCCCGATCGATTTATAGCTGTTATCGAGAACATGTAGATAGCCACCCATTACCATCAATACAGCACGGTTCTCTGTAGGTACGCCGAGATTGACGTAGGTGTACTGGTAAAGCTTGTTATCTTCATTAGGCTGGTAGATATTATTCTCATCCACATTGATAATTTCAATACCACCTAGCGTTTCAAACGATGTAATACCGATCGTAGTTTCATTAGCATTATCCTGCCCATATGCTCCATCGACAATATAGAGTCCATGTTCAGATGCCGAAGTTTGTTGAACAAACCCGTTAACGGTAACGATGCAGTTATCCTGCAACTTAGAATAATCCACACCGTCTTTTTTCATCAATAGATCTTTACGTTCTTTCATGGGGAATTCAGTTTCAGGATGATAACCCATAACGGTTCGTTCAACATCGTAACCTGCCATAAAGGCATCGCGATGACCAACGAAGTCAGTAACTATTTTAAGCTCACCTTCTACAGTCGGGAGCGATTCATTGTCGATTGATGCTAACCAATCATTCGGTGTGATGTCTGCATTACTAATGCGGGTTTGAAAATCTTCCAACTTCACATACTTAGGTTGTGTGTAGGTTGGGTGACTAACTTCGAAATGGACGTCGAGGTAATTTTGGTAAAGGTCTCTAAAGGTCAATCCGGTAAGATCAATCTCAGTATATCGACCACCATATCCTTTGTTCTTACCTAACGTTCTAACGATGCTATATTGCATGATTTTTCTCCGTATGATCAACTGCTGTATTTTTTAACAGCTTATGATATGGCGTTCTTTATGATGTTTTCATAAGATTTCATTGTCTTTTCGATTAAGGATCATGTCATGACAGAGGTATCTTACACCTATCCGTTTGATCCAACGGGTCGGAAATCTGAGAACTTGGTCAAAAATGAAAGACATATCGTTAGCCCTCCAGATTATCTGGATTACTACTTCATTGTTCCGTTCTCTGGACCGTTCTTTGAAGATGGGTTGAAGATTGTCCACTATCCCTCTGGTAAGGAACTTATCAAAGGGGAAGACTATGTTCTATCATATCAATTTAACTCTGCCTCGAAAGCCACTGCTAAACCTGTGTATGGTGCCATCTCTATCTACAACGATGATATATCGGGTACATTAGAGCTTGAATACCAAACGATCGGCGGTAAATGGATTATTGATGAATCCAAGGCGGCAGAGCTACTTTCAAACGTGGTTAATAACCCACGTATTACAACTTGGGAGCAGGTTGTACAATTACCGGAAAAATTCCCAGTCATTGATCACGAGTGGGATCTGGTAGACTTAGTAGGTGCATCAGATTTAGTTGATGTCTTACAAGCCATTAAAGATTCGATCGCTAATGGTGAATTGGATGGTGGTGCAGCAGCTGCTCACGCACTTAAAACCGATAATCCACACGAAGTCACAAAAACCCAAGTCGGACTTGGTAGTGTGGATAACTATCCCACCGCTTCCGTTGAAGAGGGTCAGGCTGGTGAATCTAATGTTCGCTTTACTACTCCACTTGTTGTTGCTGAAGCAATTAAAGTGCAAGTTGGAAACAAAGTGGATGATCACATTGCTGCCAAAGATAACCCACATGGCGTTACTAAAGGTCAGGTGGGGCTTGGAAAAGTCGATAACTTCGAAACGGCAACTGTGGGTGAAACGTTAGACGGTACATCAGAAACATTGTTTGTTACACCAAAAGGTGTAGCAGCGGCCGTTGAAAACCGTATTGGTGCTGACGTTGTAGATCACGTGGGTGCATCCAATAACCCTCACAACGTGACCAAGGGTCAGGTTGGGTTAGGTAATGTACCTAACTATAAAGCAGCAACTATCACAGAACATAGAGAGGGTACATCCCAATCCTTGTTTGCTACCCCTGCGGGCGTATTCGCTGCCATCGATACTGAAGTTAAACAATTAGCTTTGTCTCACTATTCCAACACGGACAATCCTCACAACGTAACGAAAGGACAAGTTGGGTTAGGAAATGTCGATAACTATAATACAGCGACAGCTCAAGACGCTCGTGATGGTGTTGCCAACAACAAGTTTATGACACCAGAAGCAACTGCTGAGGCGATCAACTACGTTGCTATTGCTGCGATTGATAACCATAAAGAGAATCAGAACAACCCACACAATGTGACTAAAGATCAGATTGGCTTGAGTAAAGTAGAAAACTACTCAAGGGGTGACTACGATGCTCGATATGCACAACAAGATGGTAACTATGCTTTATTGCGTGCTCGTGGTACGACAAAAGCAGACGTTGGTCTTGGTCAGGTTGCTAACTATAGCGTAGCGAGTGTTGCAGCGACTGTGACGGGTGAAAGTGAAGAGATGTACGCAACGCCAGCTGGTGTACGTGCAACGGTTGATCAGATTGCATTACCTCCTATACAGGAACACGTAGCGCGGACTGATAACCCACACCAAGTGACTAAGTCTCAAGTCGGGTTGGGCAACGTTGCCAACTGGTCGGTAGCAACTGCTGAACAGGCCAAGCAGAACGTTGAGAATATGTATAGCACACCTTACTTGACAAAAGTCCAGATTGATCAAATCGTCATGCCTGAGATTGAAACCATCAAAGAAGATGAGCGGAACTTCTCTGAGAGCGTGACTACGTCATTTGAAGATCTTAACTGGCGTCTCGATGGTAAACACCTAATCGATATCCAACAGAAATATTCTTACGGTATCTTTATTGGTGATCCAGACCAAGGTGAGAGCTATAATCTATCCATAGACGCCCTTCAGGCGGCTCCTGACGGTACATTTATCGTTGCGGGTGTTGGCGGACGCATTGCTCGATTTAATGGCTCTAGCTGGAGCTCGTTAAATAGTCCTACAACCGACGATATCTTAGCCTTAGGCGTTACGGGTGATGCTTGGGTTGTGGTTACGGTTAACAAACAAGTATTCCGTACATCGAACGGTGGAACTAACTGGAACGATGTTACGCCTACTGGGTTGTCTAGTAAACTTACCATTAATGGCGCAGGTCAGTTCTCAAGTAACAACTTCGTTATCATCACGAACGATTCAATTTTCCACAGTGGTGATGCGGGTGTGACTTGGACTGAAGAAACTAATGCCGAAATCAGTGAGATTCGAGATTACTCTCGATTTGATAAAGGCATGGTTTTCTTAGCAACCAACAATGGTCCGTTTATATTCCAGCCTGGCCAGGGTATTGATGAGATCATTTCTGGTCGTAGCAATGGCATCTCAAGCGATATGACGTTTGTTGATATCATGGATATCAATAACGTCTTTTTCAAAGATGCTAACGGTGAAACGGCTAACTATGATTTCGCATTTGATACTTGGAGTATTTTGGACATTGAGTTCAATCCTACTTTAGGTCGTTCAGATGAAATCGATAGCCTATTCCTCGTTGTCTCAGACGGCGATCAGATATTCCGCAGCACCAACAAAGGTGAAACTTGGTTTGCGTATGACTTTGATACCGATGTAATCGGTTATAAGCGAGCGGTGGTATCTAACTTAGGTTGGATGTTTGTCGGGCCGAAAGGTGAGACATACTTCTCTAAACGTTAACAAGAGGGGGCGTTGGTCCCCTCTTTTATTTATGAGGTAGAGATGACCATTACAAAAAGTACTGGGCTTTTTTATACCGAACGGTTGGAGACTAATGAAGGCGTATGTCGGGGTGTGTTTTGTCAACCTATCGATATAGATATTTACTCTGCTCCATATCCTGCTAAACATCGGGTTGTTTCATATCGGATTTTACATTGGTACGACTGTAAGCAACCAGACATTTCAGTGGATATGGATTCGGGTGAAGTGTTTAAATCGAAACATCTAGGTGAGCAGACCTTCACGTTCAACACCGGAACCATCGGTACTACTATCGAGAATGTTACGATGTTAATACGTCGCCATTTCTTAGAAGTTGTTGCCAAAGGTAAACCGTTTAAAGATTTAAGAGAATCACTCAGACGGTTAAACGGTGCTAGCCTTGCAAAAGAGGAAGTCACCATCTCGGATGGTAGAGTTGCTGAACTGAATAATGTTCGGCATGTTGAAAAGATAAGACACGATAATAACTTTATCTACACATTTCAACAACCTGTATTAATTTACAACATTGCCATTATTAATGACCCTAACAAGGTTGGTAAAGATGACCTACCAACCAAACGTGTCGTTGAAAAGGCATATGTAAGTAACCGCTCTTTAATGTCAGAAGTCTTAAATGACTTTGATGTATTACTAGAGCAGTAAATACCCATCGTATGGTTGATATAATGTCAAACATCGATCGATATGCATTTTCCATTATTAACTTAAAAGGGTAACCAGCATGACAGCTATTACTACCAACACCGCTAATCTTCGTGATCAGATCCTGGCCTTCGGTGCTAAGATCAAAGAGATCGCTAAAGACGCTAAGAATGCAGAAACTGCTGACTTGGCACAAAACTCGCTGGCGCTTGAAGGTCAATCGTTGAATGACGTTGTACTATTGATCGCCGGTACCACTGGTTTGACAACTCTTGAAGTCAAGAACCAACTGGATGCATTCATTGCTCGTACGGACAACCCACATAACGTAACCGCCGCACAGGTTGGTTTGGGTAACGTCCAGAACTACGGTATCGCTGACTTAACTCAAGCAGAAGAGTTGGACGCGGCTATCGCAACGAACGAAGTATACATGACGCCACGTCGTGTAATGCAGGCTATCAACGCGTTCTGGGAATCGCAAGCAGGTATCGCTCCTGAAACGTTGGATACCATCAACGAAGTTGCTACTGCAATTTCTGCAAACCAAGACAGTTTAGGTGTATTGAACGACGCGGTTGCGACCAAAGCGGCGAAAACCACTGTTGATCAATTGGAAACTGACCTAACTGCGGCTATCAACTTAAAAGCTGATCAGACCACGGTTAACACTCAGATCCAAAACCTGAACGACACGATTGCTGCATTAACTAAAGCAGACATCGGTTTGGCTAACGTCGACAACTTCGCGACAGCGACAGTAGCTCAAACTCAGTCTCGTACAGCGACTGATCTGTTTGTTACACCAGCAGGTCTTGACGGTGCATTGACCGATACAGAGAATACCCTGAATGGTCGCATTGACACCAAAGCAGACACAAACGAAGTGGCAAGCTCAATCAGTACTCTGACTCAAGCATTTACTGATGCTATCGCAGACCTGAATGCGCCTTACACCACTACCTAATTGGTGGGTGATTTGTCTTAGAGGGGCGCTTAGTCGCCCCTCACTAACTCTTTGAGGGCAAAGTAATGGGAGATATTTCAAATAAAGCAGCAGAAGCTGCTCAGGCTTTTGGAGGCTTTGTATCGGGTCTTATCGATCGCATTGCTGAAGAAGCCCGTATAATTGTTCCCAGTACTCAATCTGTCCCCTATAAGACAAACATGTATGTAGGGAATCGCAGAGTTATGGCCGTTAGAATACCTTTAGGTGCATTGCCTAATTCAACAACGAAGGTTGTGCCGGTACCGACTGCTGTGACTGATGTCTGGGACCCTACGACGGCCTACTTAGATACGTCCAACTGTTTTGCTCGTTCGCGAACGACTTCGACGGTGTTACCTTTACCACATTCCACATCTAGCGATTTCTTCAGGACCGACAACGGTATTCAAATAACGTTAACAGGACCGGAAGTGTATATCGGGTGTCAAACCGACATGTCTGGTTTGGATGGATTTGCAACAGTCCACTACCTTGAAGCTTTACCGACTACATAGGTGATTATCAATGTTTGTTAAATATACAATGACAGGCCCTGAGGATTATCGTGGTTCGGTAAAACTCGTATACGGGGACATGGCTTACTCTTCAGTGGAAGTGTTGGGCGACGATATGACGGAGCTAGATCAGACTGAGATAGACTTCGTTAAAGAGAAAACCGATGGTGTGTGGCTTACCATGCGAGAGTACTATTTATCTGAGATCGATAGGATCTCAGATGAGGTTCGTGTCAGTCACATGGAAGTCGGTTTCCGCTCTATCGATATTGAATATCGTCAGGTAGAAGAAGCCATTCGAGAATGGGAAGAAGCAGGATCACCTACCACCGAGGGTAGCGTACCACTTGAAATACAAGTTTGGGCCGATGTTAAAGGTGAGACGGTTAGTTGGGCCGTTAATGATATCAAAGTGGAGATGGGTCGACTAAAGGAGTTTGTGCGTCAACTACGCGCTGCCCGATTAGTAGCAAAGGCGGAGATTAGAACGGCCGCTACTGCTGACGTTGTCTCTACATTTGAGAATCATAAGGCCATTATAGAGGGTATGAGGAATACTGATCCCCAATATTGATGATATATCACCACTGTCCGATGGTCTCGGCGGTGGTGATATCTTTATGACTGATTTAAATATTTTTGGGTGACTCATGAAAGATCAAATGCAAATAAAGGACGTTAAGTCGTTCATCGATAACATTAATGTCCCGACACTTGCACCATTACCAAAACGAGGTTGGTGGGTCGTTGTTGAAGATTGGAACAAATATGGTCACACCGTACCGACTGGCTTCACTACAGACTTAGACAGCGTTCCAAAGGTTCCATATATCTACGCTGCTATTAAGGGGCGTTCTGTATGGGCGGCTCTATTGCACGACTACCTATATGCTTCAAGACGTGTAACGCGTAAAGAAGCAGATGATTTATTCAAACGCGGTATGTTGGAAGAAGGTGTACCCGGTTGGGCCGCCACCTCAATGTATTATGCTGTGCGTGCCATGGGATGGATGTATTATAAGAAGATCGCGAAGAAAGGGTCTCCCGACGGTAAAGTTGAAGTGGGTGTTAAGGGAAGACTACTCGATAACCATCGAGAAGCGATGATGCAGGAGTAGATTATCATGAAAGAGATCGTACGTAAGTACCGATTAGATAAGACGGGTGAATCGCCTGTCAACCGTGTAGTGGGGGAACCTCACACGCTAAAGCCCGGTATCAATCGAAGTGTTGTTACTCGACACGGCGCTTTCTTCACAGACACGCTCATTGTAAGAGATGCCGATACGGGTCGTGAACTTAATATCAAGTCGCAATACATTCCAGTACTTCATTATCCTGAAGCCAGTAAGTTGGCCGATAGTGAAATTTGTTGTGGTGTCGTCATTACCGATCCTGAGATAGGCGATCGAGTAATCGTTGACTACCAAGTGTTGGGTGGTGTTTATTGTAACATAGAACCCGTCATCGCTAACTTGATTAATAACATCAACTTAGATGAACGTGAGGTACTCTGGGGTGACGTTTTTGGTAGACCATCTGTATTTCCACCTGTACAGCATTTGCATGATATCGGTGATATATACGGTTGGGAGTATGTCGTACAAGTACTGAACGACATGACAGACCTTGTGTTGCGTAAGGATGTAACGTCCCACATTGAGATTGAAGCGTTTATTGAACGTGAATATGGATCGATGGATGCATATGCCGATAGCGTACTCATGCGTATTCGTGAACATAAAGCACGTCGTGATAATCCCCACAATGTAACTAAATCCCAAGTGGGTTTAGGCAACGTTGCTAACTACGCTAAATCGACCACAGACGAAGCGTATGATGAGTTCAATAACAATACTCGTCTAACGCCTAGTAAGGTGATGGATATCCTTAATGAGTTTATCTTGAGAGATCTTGATAAACATTTAAACGATCGTAACAATCCTCATCAGGTGACTAAAGCTCAGGTCGGATTAGGAAAAGTACTTAACCTTCTTGTGGCGACGATTGAAGAAGCTATAGAGGGCACGAGAGACGATCGTTATGTGACGCCTGACTTAGCTCGCAGAGCTATCGCCGATCAAGGTGGTGCAATACTTCAAGCGCATTTGGAGGATTTCACTAACCCACATAATGTCACTAAGCATCAGGTGGGATTGGGGTTACTCAAGAACTTCGCTATGGCTTCTATACAGCAAGCTAAGGACGGTTCTCGTAACGACTTATATCTATCTCCCAGAACAGCTAAAGAGGCTATAGATCAAGCCGCAGGCGATGAGATAGCGAATCACGTAGCACGTAAGGATAATCCACATAAGGTCACTAAGGCACAAGTAGGTTTAGGTAAGGTACCTAACATGTCGATCGCTCAACTCGATAAGCGATTCGCATTGTCGGGATCTAACTACTTAACTACGTTAGATGGTCCACTTACGGTATCGCGTGGTAAACCTTATGAATGGCAGATCACCAACTACGATAGTTACAGTGACTATTCAGTTGATGCACCATTTTTAACGATGAACCTAGGCGGTAAGGGCGCTTCATGGCAAGAGATACTGAACTCTTGGACTCGTTTCAGTCGTAAAGGCGATACGCTAACGACGACATTCGATGAATCTGAGATGAATGCGTGGCAGTACAATACTGATACCAACTCAGTTGAGTGTACAATTAACTCCACAACTTATATCGGGTTTATCTCACCTGAATCTTACCAGAACTACGTATTTGAAGCGAGAGTTAGCTCGGCTAATGGCGACGATGACTATATCGGTATCGTCTTGGCTTATGCTCGTGATGCAAGTGGTCAAGTCCATACGCTTGAGGCTGTTCGTCGTTTCAATACCAGTGGTCAGTTCAGAATCCATAAAAACTTTGCCATCGGTGTCGATTCGAAAGAACTACATCGCTATCAAGGTATCTTGAAATGGCCGGATGGTTCTGTAGGTTCTAAACCTACTTCGTCTAATGATCCTAATAACGGTTGGGATGATGTACCTAACGGTGTCCGCATTAAAGCGACGCGTGTGGGTGATACCATTACTGTAGAAACCACACAGACAAACACATCAGACTACATACCTGATGCAACGTTCACTATCGACTTAAATGACGATCCTGATCTACATGTGTTCCGTGGAGCACAACAGATTGGATTCGGTTGTTTGAGTCAAGCATTGTCTACGTGGGATGTGCTACAGTTCCCTATTGGCGATGACATCGTTCCAGGCGTAGTTAAATCGGATTGGGCGACAGGTCCAAGTAAAATGACGGTTTATCGAAATGGAGAACCAAGCGTTCTTGAAGTCGAGATCGTGTAGTTATATCGAGGGGGCATAAGTCCCCTCTTTATTTTTTGACATGTAAGACTCTTATTATGTCTATAACCATAACGTAATAGGAAATAAAAAATGCCAGACTCTAAGGGTATATTCATGGAGGCACCGACGCGCCTTCATCTCCACAAAGATGGCGATAACAAAGATCGCATTGGTCCTGAGAACAAACGTAATAAGAAACTTTCTTCGTTACATCGAATCGAAGATCTCATCGACCAACATTTGGATTTCCCATTGGGTACAGACTGCATCACGATTGAACCACCTTTCTTTAAAACATTAAACTATTATGATGTCTTAGGTGGTATTCAAATTGGTACTGCATCAGCAGAGATCAATTGGCAGTTAGCACAAAAAATAAAAGATGAGGATGCGGAGCTTGAGTTTCCACATTCATTCGTTGATGACAAATATGAGATGGCACCTGGTGAGCAAGCACCTAAGTTCAAGAAGGTCATCATGTTACCAGGTAGCAACCTATTTCAAGCTATTGACCAGAGTAAGCTGATTGAGCTTCTTAAAGATCCTGAATGGGTGATTAAACCACACCCCGTTACAAATCGGGATTCTATTCGTGATATCGCTAACTTTTGCGGCTATGATCGTATCATTGAGATTGATAGGAAGTTCAGTGGTCACGGTATGTTTAATAATGCTGAAGAGATCGCTACCTTACAATCGTCTGAGTTCAGTTTCTTAGCCAGACTCAAAGGTAAGAAGTTCGTGGATTTAACGCGGTTAGATACCGATTGGTTACTGACTTATCATAGCCATTGTTCTGTTATCGAACACGATGATAATGACGCCCAACGCATCACAAATATAATGATGCATGAGTGTTCAGGTTTCTTACATCCTACCATGGAAGACGAAGAAATCATCGAGCGTATCAAGCGCTATAAGGAAGCGGTGTTGGCTTTGCGAGAACCGTATCGCATGCATATCAACCAACGTCTATCGGTCAGTGAATACACATTGAAGGACTGGTTGAAGACACCGTTTAAGTAACAGTTAATGAAATAAGGGTCGATGTATGGACGTAAGTGTTCAAAGATATCCCTTAGATCTAACGGGTCAATCACCACTTAATTTAGTGAGTGATGAGCAAAGAACATTATTAGGGGACAAGGAGCGATTCCTTGCGCCCCATGGTGGGGCTTTCTATCTTGACTCTGTTAACATCTACGATATCGATAATAATCAGCCGTTAAATAAAGATCAATATCGGCCAGCTCTTTATTTTACTGAGCCAACTGAGCGGAGTAATAAAGCCGTTTATGCCGGGATCGTTATCACCGATGAGTCTGTATCAAACAACATCCGTTTGACATATCAAAGTGTCGGTGGCGATTACTCTTCTATTGCACCGGCCATCATCGACGCAATGGAAGATCTACAACTCAACGAGCGTGAAGTTCAATGGGGTCGTATATTAGGTCGTCCAGAATTCTTACCACCTGAAAGTCACTTGACTGATATTGTGGATATCTATGGTTGGGAATTCCTCGTCAACCTGATGAAGAAGATCCATACCGCACTTGTTGTGGGTGATGGAGCGAGTCACGATGAAATATTCGCCATGCTCCAACACCGTTTGGATTTGTTGAACGATTACTTCGATCAGGTATTGGAAAACTTAGCCAATCACGCTAATGATAATAATGACCCTCACGATGTCACTAAGATACAAGTTGGTTTGAGTGAAGTTGATAACTTTGCTGAAGCGACTAACTCCGACATGGCAGATGAGTCGGGTGTCACAAATAAGTTTGTAACTCCGGCCAGAATGCATTGGTTGATTGGAGAGCAGTGGGTTCCTGATTATACTCAACACTTGGAAGATTATACCAATCCACACCAAGTCACTAAAGCTCAAGTGGGTTTAGGTCAACTAAACAATTATCCGATGGCATCTAATGCATTAACTATTACGGGTGAGAACGACTTTACGTATATTCATCCGTTGGGTATGCGCTTTGCCATATCTGAGCAAGGTGGTGTGTTGGTTGATCAGCATATCGCCGATAAAGAAAATCCACATGAGGTTACTAAAGCGCAAGTTAATCTAGGTCAAGTAGTTAACTATGGATTAGCTAGCGAATCGATAGCAAGTCAGGGTCTGAGTGATTCACACTACTTAACGCCATATACGTTAAAGGTGAGTATCGATAACCTTGTCGGTGATGCGCTATCATCACACACTGGTAACTTCAACAACCCACATAAAGTCACCAAACAACAGTTGGGATTAGGTAATGTTGATAATGTCTCGTTAGCCGAGATGGATGCTGCCTTTGAAGCTGCGGGTGAGATGGGTGGTATAAACCTTGATGGTGAGAATCGTTATTATCAAGCTGAAGACATCGACTTGATGATAACCAACTACCACGTGGGGAGTTCTTATGCTGTAGAAACTCCTGTAGGTGACATTAGTGTTGTCGGTGAACGTTTCACAGGTCAGATTGTTAAGAACTCACCTTTAGGTAATCAACCCTTTACGGTATATAAAGATGGTAAAGCTAGAACGGTCACGTTACACATTGTGTTTAGTGGTGTTGAACAGCCAACCATTACGTGGCCTGCGGTTACCGGTAATATGCCTCGAGTTCCTATCGATTTCGATATAAAGACAACGCCGTTTGGTGTTAGACCGTATGATTCGTTCGACAGTCATCGTCATTCGGTTTGGCAAGTAGCTACTGACGCTAACTTCTCTAACCGGTTGATTGATCAATTGTCTAAGACTGAATTAACGAGTAAAGCCGTTAAGGGTATGCCAAGCGATACGCGACTATATGCTCGCGTTAAACATGCAGGTTATCGCGTAACCGACAGTCCTTGGTCTGAGACTTACATTATCGATACCATGCGCATTGCTAAACCGGCGGTAACGGCTAGTGGTCGCGAAGCTGACGGTCGCATCACTCGTGAGTTTACTATGGTGGGTAGTCTGTATGATGGCGATGAAGACCACATCAGGACTCAGTGGCGTATCCGCGATGCATCTGGTACGGTAGTTTACGATGTTCAATCTACATCAGACCTAACGAAACACAATCCATATAACAATGGGTTCCGACCAGGTAGTGATGTGGGATTACAACTTCAAGTTCGCTACCAAAGTTCTGGTGCAGGATGGAGTAGTTGGTCAGATCGTTATCAGCTGCAAGTTATGCGTCGTCGTGTGACTCAATGGACAACATCTAAACAGACCTCTCGTACGACTGAGCGCATGAGTTCATATACAACTCGATTCAATACCAGTCGTAACACGCAAGTCTATATGGAGCGTAACACAAGTTACACCACCAGTAGACAAACGTTTAAAGATAGCGTTTGGAATACTAATTGGACGACAAGCTTTACCACTTCATGGACGGCAAGTCGTACGACCAGTAAAACGACGTTCTTTAGTGTTAATACCAATTATAGCGCATCTACAAGCTATACCACGAGTTGGTCAACGAGTAAATCGACCAGTCGAACGACGAGTAAGCAAGGATCACGCAATACTCAATATGTATCCTCTTACATGCAGTATACTTATTCATATCGTACAACCGACACCGTTCGTTCTACCTCTAAAACGACCAGCAGGAATACTTATTCCGGCGGTGGTGGTGGTGGTGGTTGTATATCGCTCGATACCAAACTTTGGTTGGCATCTGGCGAAACCATCTTAGCTGGAGATGTTAAAGTCGGTGACGTTCTACGTGGTGTTAACATTGAAGGTATGATCGATGAGAGTATCGATGGTTGGAGAGATTGGACAACACAAAGCCTATCGAAACCTACATACGTCGATGTTACTGTTAGAAGTGTTGAAAGGGATTGGTTCCGTGCGGGTTATTTAATTAATGACACGTTGACCATTACTAAACAACACGAAGTACTTGCCAATAAAGGCAATGGTTGGTCATGGTTTGATGTTCGAGATCTTGAAGTTGGCGATATCATGCTTAACGAAGAACTCGAAGAAGTACTCATCGAAACCATGGTGTATGTTACTGGTGAATTCGATACTGTCAGTATTGATGTTGAAGAATACGATACTTACTTTGCTGGTGGGTTGTTGGTTCACAACATACCCGGTGGCGGAGTCGTAGTTAAGAAATAGTAGGAGTCACTATGCCAACCACTTCATGGACTACTAGTTATAATACCATAACGGGTAGTCATACGACTAACTTCAACACTCGAGATTGGGTTACTTTGTATAGTACTGAGTCTCGTTCGACGTCATATACGTCAAGTTGGACGACATCGTGGACCACCAGCTGGAGCGTAAGTCGGAGTACGACTAAATCGACAACAAAGACTCGTTCGACGTCAGTGAGTAGGACTACCAATTATACTACCACATGGACGGCATCACGAAATACAAGTCGTGGTACGTCTCGTTCTACCACAGTGAGTCGACAGGTTACCACAAGTTGGACTACTTCACATGTTACATCTGGTTATATAACGACAGTGACGTCATTTCAAACCTCACGTTTGACTGAAATAGCTGTTCCTTATACGACCACTTGGACAACTGAGTGGACCACCTCAAGGGTGACTGAGTATTAATGAAAGACTACACATGCTATCTCTTACTCATGGTATGGTTCTTAGTGAACCTACTAAGTAGGAGGTAGTATGTGTTCTTTTTTTCTTTCGTTTGAAAGAAATAAACGGTCGTCGTGCGACTAAGGAATATGCGGTATGTCTACCAGCATCATTTTCTCTCGTGGCGGGGGGTCTGGATCGATCATTAGTCGGATCATGCAGGTTTCTCCATGGGACCGTGTAGCAATAGATTTCAAGGACGGGTTTGTCTGCGAAATAAGTAAATATGAAGGTGTCCGTATCCATCATCGGAACATCTTTTATGAATTATTAGGTAAACATGTAGAGATCAATGTTGATGTCCCAGATCAGCGACGTTGCGTCGATTACATAAGAGATAGAACACACCTACGCTATGGGTGGTTACACCTGTTTCGTTTACCTACAACTGAAAACTATAATCGTAACCATGCTACACCAGCGGAGTTCATCTCTGGTGCGTTGAGGGCAGGGAACATGGCATTGCGGTTCGATCCTGGTTTGATCACACCAGTCCGGTTGTGGCTGGCGCTGTTGTCTAATAACCCGGATATACGACATTAAGGGGGTTACAATGGACTTATTGCGTTTAGGTTCTTCGGGACCTGATGTAGAACAACTACAGGAAGTGTTGAAGGAACGAGGTTTCTATCAAGGCATTATTGATGGGGACTTTGGTCCTGGTACGGAACGGGCTGTAAAAGCTTTTCAACGTTCTGAAGGTTTGGTCGTTGATGGTCTTGTTGGTGAGCGTACTCTCATTGAAATGCAACTGGATGATCAGAAACAACCAGACTGGGCATTGCGTGAAAAAGATATCGAAGATGCAGCCGCATACCTCGACGTCGAGGTAGAGGCACTCAGAGCAGTCAGTGAGGTTGAATCGTCTGGCGGTGGTTTCCATAGCGACGGAACAATCAAAGTGTTATTTGAGCGTCACTGGATGCTTAAGCGTCTCATGCATTATGATCTTACGTTAGCAGCAGAACTTGGTCAGAAATATGCCTCAGACATCGTCAACGCCGACAGGGGCGGTTATTCGGGTGGAGTTGAGGAAAACCATCGCTTAGACAAAGCAATGTCTCTCAATCCCGCTGCGGCGATCGAATCGGCTTCTTATGGTCGTTTCCAAATCATGGGATTCCATTGGAAACGATTAGGTTATGAAAGCCCACAACACTACTACGATTCAGTGTGTGAAGGTGAGCATAAGCAGCTAGAATCTTTTGTTAGGTTCATCGAGGCAGACAATCGTTTACTTGATGCGTTACGTGAGTTAGACTGGGCATCGTTTGCATATGCTTACAACGGTCCAGCTTATGAAGAAAACCGTTATGATGAAAAGATGGAAGAGGCTTACGAGCGCTTCCGTCGCGATTAAAACAAAAAATAAAAGAGGGAGGCATTGCCTCCCTTCTTATTCCCTCTTGTGAATTTCATATGGTTCATAACCATACTCCTACTTATTGAGTTCTATCATCTTACGGTAGAATTGTTTTGGTGTAAGTTCTACCGGCTCGCTTTCGAAACCATACAGCGTGCGCTTACCGAAAGAACAATCTACGTTGTCAGGGATAACTGACAGTATATCGTCAAACCCAATGATGTTAACAGAATCACTATTAACGATATTGATGGTTTTACAATAATACGTTTCATCATTCGTTGTCGCCACTATCATATCCATCCCGAAGTGTTCTTCGTAGATATCAATGAGTAGTTTAGACTTAGAACCAACTGCTTCACTTAAAGTGAGTTTAGTAGCATCATGATCTGTTAAAACAAGATCGGCTGTTTTATTTTCACTGTAGTGAATGAAGTTAGGACCCCGGAAGCGATGTGTGGGTGTGTCGCCACCATTCAGTGATCTCAACTGCTCGTGGAACTTACTCAAACGACGTATAGCCTCATCGCGAGTCAACCAATAGTTACGGTCAAGTAATTTAGCTTCCTCTGGCGTGACTTCTACGTAGTAGTGCATATCCAGCAACATACCGTCATGATCAAAACTGGATGTGACTAAGTGATAGCGCTCAGTCTCTTCATTTTGATCACGATCAACGCCCGTCCAATCAACCACATTAACTCCCACTAAACCAAACTGCTCGGTAGGTGTTAGCGGTTTAGCCGCTTGCTTTCTATCTATGCTAGAGTAAATAACCTCTAACTGCTTAGCATAATTGAACATATCCCTATCGCTTGCAATAGATTTGACGATATTGGGAGATAGGTGTTTACTATTGATCAATGTATCGCCAATTTGTTTTAGTCTATTTAAGTTATACTTAAACACAGGCAAGGTATATACGTCCATACCCCCAGACTCTTTAATTAAGTTAGTTATTGCCCCAGGATAGTTGGTCAATAGGAAATAAACATCAGACAAATCCTGACGGATGCGTGTGGGCGGACCCATGTTAGGTTTGAGGTTTATATTTGAAATTAAAGTCATCAGTATCCGCTCATATGTGGTGTCTATGGCACCATGCAGATCGTTATGTTTATTAGTATTTTGATCGCCTTCTTGTAACATTTCGTCACTCCCGTTATCTGTTGTTTCTTCCCGACCCGATGCAGTTCCTGAATCCATAGTCTTTTCAGCTACGAAAAACTCAGGATCAGCTAGAACATGTAGCACGATATCCTTAGGGTTATTTTCAAGTATGCTACCTAGATGCTGGCCTAGCGTATCAATCTCGTAGAGACTAACATCTTCGGAAACAAACCAGGTTGTCGTATGAAATCGCTTCGGGTGCGTTTGCAACGTTTGAACATCACCAACCTCAAAACAATCGGGTATTTCTAAATGAAAGATTAAGGAAGAATCAAGTTTCGAGGGTACTTCAAACAAAAGATTCCAATCGTACTCTGCGATGCGATAATTTTCAGGTGTTAGCGTTATTTTCTGCAAGACACCTTTACCCGGTTGCGACAACAACTCTATTCGGTCTTTGTTTTCTTTAAAGGAATTTATTAATTGTGTAAAACAAGTATGCTCTGAAGGTTGATATATTGAGGATACACCAAGCTTTTTCTTAGCGCGACCGATACCCTCGCCTTTAAGTATATTACCCATGAGACTTGGGTGTTTTCTTATGACACTCACCATTTCTTCTAACATTAGGTATAATACATTAGAAGATCCGACATCTATGGGACTATGATCGATGTCTTTATCGTGGAGCAATTCATTCAATTTCTTATATGCTCTTAATACCATGTTTTCTGTTTTTGCTACGTTCATAATCTTATCCTTAATGCAAAAATAAAAATAGGTTAGAGGCATTTACCTCTAACCTAGATAATGAAAATAAAAAAGTTATTTATTAAATAGTATCGATTCCAGACGGCTGCCATAGACGATATATTTTTGATTTACTCACATACTCTTTCGGACCACACCAAGACTCTGACACATGGACGCCTTTATAGATACCATACTTCGGATGATTTTTAAAGCGCTCATGTCTCAACGTCCTACGATGGGGTCTTCTAGCATAACCAAAAGATTTTGGCGAACCTTCACCCTTATTAGATTTTCTCCTAATTTTAATTGGCGGTTTACCTAAATAAACTATCGTTCTATCTTTACAGAGTAGTGATTTTTTAATCGTTTTACTCGAAGTCCGCTTTATAGCTTCAGAGGTATCTATTATAAATGGATACCGTTCTTGCTTTTCAACGGTTTCAAAGAATACAATTATGTGCTTGGCCAGAATATCCAATTCATGAAATGGGATCTCTGGTACGGGTTCAATCACAGACCATTTACTCAACTCAGGCGATTCACCAATGGAGTAAGCCACGCCCTTATTGACATATTCATTAATGAAACGGTATGTGTCTGCTTCGATCCTGTAGACATACCAAGATTTACGAAAACCGCCGTTTACTTTTGATACTATCGACAATTTCAATATCTCACCCACACCTATAGGTAGTTCTTGGACGTACTTGGTGAACCTAGCGTGCATAGATCCACTACCAGTCATTTCTTCTGGTAATGTATCGTAGTCCATCTCTAAGGTGTTGCATTTACTCAAATCCAATGTACTACCATCGTCCATTTTAATTACATTAGGCGATATTTCCATCCTTACAATCCTCTTTAAGTTCCATCGAATTAGGTCGAGATTACAAACTTCGACCTAAGACAATTTTGAACGCAAAATAGAAATCGGTCAACGTAGTGGGTATTCCTACCACATTTTCCATCGTCTTTCTCCTGCGTATAACTAGAATAAATTACTTCTTTGTTAAAACTCACTACTACGATATATTCTTGTAAAAAAGTTAAATCGGCATAAGTGGGAGGCATCAGCCTCCCACGTTATATTTGGTCCCCACCTTGAGACTTCGATTGTCTCATAAGTCGATTCTCTAGATATTTAGCATATCTAAAGTGATCTTCAATCAAATGGTCTTTACCTTCATAAGACGGAAAGCATTCTATTAACCTTCCTTCATCGGGGGCAGGTAAACCTATCGGTCTATCGCCTTTCAATCGAGATCTCTCCCAAGCCCGTATTATATCGCAACTGGGATTTATCTCTTTGATTATCGATGCATCCATTTGATGGTGGTCGGTTGAAAAAGAATACCATACCCCACCAGCAGCGAATGTACATACCACTAGCCAAAATTTCATATGTCTCTCCTAAGTAGTGCTATTCACTAGCGCACATGGAAGAGTATGGGTCTCTTCTTCTTATTTATGTTTGTCATAAAGATAGGGATGGTGGGCACTATCTACTGATTCAATTCAGAATATGTCTTACCATTATTTCTATCATGGACAGGTTGATAGATTGTCATATCCTCAGTCAAGTTAAGTATCTCATCTGCGCCGATTGGTCGCTTATGTACGTCCCAGCCCACATCTAGTGTTATGCCAGGGAATTGCATTCTACCATGCGTGTGTCCATGTAATAAGATACTACCATGTTGCCCACTACTCCACTCATGCATTGGATAATGACACAATACAATCTTGCGCTTTTTATGGCGTATCTGAAGTAGATCAACAACGCGTCCATATTTCTCTAAGTATCGACGGATGGGGTGGTCGTGATTACCAATGACAAACACATAGTTAAGATGTTTGGGAAGTTTATTAAGAAGTGCTACTGCCGCCTCTTTATTGGATCTCACCAACGTATCACCTAGGATATATAGAATCGATCCTTTAGGTAATGCGTTGTACTGACCGATGATGTGGTCTTGCATCTCTTCCACAGATTTAAAAGGTCGACTGTTAAACTCAATCGCCTTTTCATGATCTAAGTGAGGGTCAGAGGTAAAGAACTTATTCGCTTGCAAACCTTACTCCATTATTTAAACTATTCACATTTGATAAGCCAGACAGATAAAAAATAAAAGGGAGACCGAAGTCTCCCTAGTTATCGATCGATATTACTCTTCAGTAACATCATAGTAGATAGCATCCAATAAAAGATCGCCATGGAAAACGTCTTTCTGACGACTACCAATCTCATCTTCCATTCGATGCTCAACATTGTGACCCTCTTTAAGGTCTTTGATGTCTCGAATAACATCAACGGCAAAGTGCCTACCCATCTTACGAACTTGATCGTGAAGTTCATCTTCCGATAAATCACCCGGCAACTTACCAATGAGGTAATGTCCATCTAGCATGTAAGTGAAACCAATGTGTTCACTTACCACTTGATATTTATTATCCCAAATGAAGTCGCCTTCCAGATAGATATTCTTTTGGATGATGTTGCCATTTTGATTGATAGTATCATCAACCTTAGTAGTGGCTAATGCTCCACGTGGTGTTATCCACACAAGATAATCACCTTTAGCTTTCATCGCATGCCAGATACCTAAGGTAGACAACCCAGTTTCCACCTCATCGATATCTTCCACCTCAATTGGGAATGGCCCAGATTTACCCCGACCCATAGCGCTGACCATACTACCCGATGATCCATAGACGTAGTTGACTAGAAACCAGTCACCATCTGCTTTAACCCAATTACCAACAGTTATCTCACTGTGGTCAGGATCAAAGTTAAGTTTAATGCGTTTACCAAACTTAGATAGCTTGTGTTCTTCTACGTCATGTTTCATCAGACGACCAAGATTCATCCATTGCGGATAACCTCGACCGTTGGGATAGCCAACTCCTTCATCTGGATGCCAACGGCATGCCAGCTTATTAGAGATAGGAGTACCACCCGGTTCAGTCCACGTACCCGATGCAATAACAAACCCACCAGACTCAAAAAGTATCTCATCAGGTTTGAATCGATTGGTCTTTAACTCCAACGGATCGCTACGTAGTCTATCGATGGATATATCTACGTTGCGCACGTCCGATTTAACCCGACTACAATATTCGGAGAATGGTAAATAGAAGTTGCGATCTTTAAATGGAATACCGCCTAGACCATCACCCATCCCACGTGCAACATGCAAATAATCATCACCCGAAGACTTTACCGTATCAACAAATAACTCAACGTTAAATAAGCGAGGGACTTGGTTACTAGAAAACCACAAGTTGTCATCTACTATATTTTCTAAGAAACTAGAAGTGTTGTTGGCTTTCTTTTGCTCATACATCAGAGTGCGGTGAGCCTTTTGCGATAACCAGTGTGTTCCCACAAAAAGAATATTGTTCTTAGTCATGAACTCTTTCAATTTAGCTAACATCGAGTCTAGGCTAGTTGATTTGTCGTTGACGAGTAAAACGTTATCAATAAAAACACAGTGTATATCCCAACCAGTGTCGATGTGGAATTGTAATTTATTGATTAGATCATCATAGTCGAACGCATTCGGGTTAGCCTGAAATATCTGATAGTGAAAGCCAGACTTACCCAATCCATCGTTAACAAAGTCCTCTACAGCAACGCCATTGTCACAAGGCGACCCCGTCATAGATTCATAAATATCAGAGATCACCATCGACTTTAACGTTTCTGTTGTGATGTATATATTTAAAGACTTATCTTTAGCTACATCATCCGGGCTATTAAGAACGCAACAGTCTACAAATAAGTCCGTCAACAATCCGGTTTTATAGTTATGTTCTAATCCACCGATGAGTAATGACTTACCACGCTCCAACTTAGCTGTTGGGCTCAGTATACGATTCAGAGCCTTCCAGCGAGTTTTGAATCCCGGAAACTCTTTACGTTTAGCACCCTTCATTAATTCGCGCAACGCTTCAGTTGGTTCATTATTTTCTACATTTGACATAGTTTATTACTCCGTATAGTAAAATTAAGATATTGCTATCTTGGATGTAATGACCTAATCCACAACAACATGGATCTCAGTCAGTTGAAAACTAACGATTGCTAATCAATCATCAGTGCAGTGTCGATACGCCGTTTAAATAGATGATGTGAAATAACTCAACATCCTTCTTACCCGTATCGTCGGGCTCTTCACTTTCGAATGCCCAAATTTCTATGGTTATATCGTATTTACTAGTGTCAGCACCCATCGTCTGAAAGGGTTGATCGTTCAGACTTACATGGGAAAAACCATAAGCTTCAAAACAATCCTGCTTTAATTTATTAAGTTCTTCCTTCGTTGGATAATTTTTATCAGCATCAAAAATTGCAAGATACCCAGTCTTTACATTATGTTCAGGAGATTGCTCGGGATCATCACCCATAAACAATCTTAGGGTGTTGTTTTTGAACTCTGAAGGCTTACTTACGTTTTCGTATTTAGATAACATAGTATCTTCCTCTCAATTGTTTTCTGGTCGGTTATAGAAACCCGACACTTGATTTGACGTCTTTATCGCGAATGGGAGATGTGTTGAAAACATCAGCTAAAACTGATTTATCACTTATATGTGACACATCAATATCGCATTCAGAGGCGATGATGTTGATCTCATCGAGGTTGAGTTTTCTAAAGTTAATTACCTTATAACACCGACCAGTGCGGTAAATAGCTTCATCGATATCGTTTACATTGGGTAAGTTTGTAGACATTATGATCTTAACATCTCGTGTGGCGATACCATCCAACTCATTCAACAACATGGACATGGTCTGATTGCCACCGCGTCTAGACATAAGTAATTCATCGGCGTCTTCAATGACTACAACGGACCCGTCTTTAAGTTCAGATATGAACTCGTTGAACAGCGGATGATTTATCAGAGTAGGTCCTGATATCTGATAGATATCTCTATCTCTTTGTCTCCTACAAATATCCCGCATCAATGTGGTTTTACCACTTCCAGGAATACCCATTAGTAGTAGTAAGTTACCGTTCGACTTGATGTAGTTAGACGATAGATCATCTATACTTTCTTCAATGAAAGGATAAAAACAATCTAGGGGGACGTTATCGTTACCGCCTATTTTGCGACTTACTAACTTGGGGTTACCTTTACTTTCGTCGAATCCTACTAGAGTATTAATTTCCACAGGCTGTGGCATGACGTACGGTTTAAATATATCTAACGTCTTTAATTTGTGCTCTTTCAGATCATCAACAATCAAGTAACCCATTCTTAGAGTATCTGAATGTCTAACCCATCTAACGATTATAAGTCCGATTATCTTATCGTCTTTGAAATGAAAAGCGACAACAGTCTCTAAATTATTATCTTGCCCATATCCCTCGCTTTTAGTTAATCTAGAATTCCAACCCATCGAAATTAGTTTTCGATGAGCTGATTCTAATATTTCGTGATCAATATCCACCAACCCTAAATGGTTAACTCCCTCTAAAAAAGATAACCCATTTGCGAGCATATGGTGCCTTACTGATTTCTCTAATAATACACTAGGTTCCATGGAACACGTAAGTGCACCTGAAATGGTACTAATGTCAGACATTAAATCTCCTTATTAAATTTCTTCTGGGAATTCTTCCAAGGCAAGTTTCCATTCAGATAGAATCATCCCTGGAAAAAGGTCATAGTCGAAGCCAGTCGTGTGTTGACGAGTCGTTACCTCTTCATTTAAGACGAGGACTTCTTTTTGTTCACTCCAAAAGGGTGATTGTACTACTGCATCAAAATCACCGTGGTGATAGTCAAAGAACACATTGTTCCAATTGACCATTACATCACACGAGTCCTCATCGAAGATCTGTACATACACAACGTCAGCGCCAAGTTCCCTTAGTCCTTGACCTAACATAAGTGCAAGTACAGGACTACCAGGGCGAATGTGATATTCACTATCGTAGTTCTTAAGAAAAGATTCCATCTTACCGTGGACATAGCGGACTTTGCTCATGTCGATAGTGTCTCTACCACCCATATCTCCTGATAATAACCAGTTAGCATCCACAACCTCCCCACCAGAGTGCGTCAAACGCCTTGTATCGCGTTTTCCCCAATTACTTGGATGATCGGTTATACCAGTCTTATCGAACGGCTCATAGCCTTCTGGGAGCTCTTCCATCATACCACGAATATCGTAGTATTCACCACCTAGTCGCGTTAGTATATGACCTTCTATCTGGTTGTAATAACACTCAGCTTCAGGGAATAGACTTTTGATGATAAGATGGAAGTTGTAACACTGACCCTCCATGTAAAGTTTCTGCATGTCGGGATGGCTATTACGTATCGCATCGATCAACGGAACCAATATACTCTGATATCGTAGATTACTCGTATCTACTGCGATGATGCTGTTGGCACGTAACTCACCCGGTTCAGCTTGCGATACCAAACATGTGGTGGGCCAATGTTGTTGCGGTACCGGATCTTTCTTTTTATCAGAACACATTAAGATGTCTCCTATCGACGAGTATGTGTTTCAATATAGCGCTCGGCTACCGCTTTCATTGCCTGAGCTTGCTCTACCGTTTTAGGTATCTGCACGATATCGGCTGAACCACCTGACTTACTGACGGAATAAATCCCTAAGTCAGGATGATCCATGTGGAAGTAGGGTTTGCCACCCTCTGTCACGCCGAAACTACAGCCTACATTGAAGACCTGTGTCCCATCACCAGAAACAACTTGTGCTAAGACCATTTCTTCTAGATCAATATCGTGTTTAGCGATTGTCTGTAGTAACACTGACAACCGAGTGATATCGACAGAAGGGACGCGTTTATTACCTACCATTGCCTTAACTGCCATCGTCTTCATCCTCCAAACACTCTTTGGGAAATTCAGTCTCATATTCACCATTATCCATTAGCTCCCGAAGTATGCTAGCTACATGGAAACGGTGCATTATGTTTGAATCGAAACCGTCATAACCCGTTTCGATGATCCTTAGGTTATCGTGAACCCACCCAAAGTCATCCGTCTTAATCCTGACATTTATCATGCCAGCGCCTTTGACTCTAAGTTGACCTTTAACAAACCCCTCATCGTTGGGTTTAAAATCATACTTAGAGAACATATCACGCTTAGCTGCCACTTCCATAAATTCTTTATTTAAAGTCGCAACAGATGCGTTAAGTAGCCTTAACCGATCGCTGAACTCAAGATTAGGCGCGTTGGTGGGCCGTCTAATGAATAGATCGTAGATGAGTGCGATGGTGGAAGGGATGTCCATCAAGGCTGTCAATCGGAAAGTGACTTGATCGATAACAACTTCTAGAAAGTCAGCAGCCCACTCTTTTTCTTTAGACCGTCTGATAGTTATTCCATCGACCGCGACGATGGTTTCACCCAATTCAATAGGCTTTAACAACCAAGTAAGGATGGTACCATACGTTCCGACGCCAGCAGGTCTGAATCGATTTTTAAAGCGACTCAAATCGCCGCCCATTTTGTGTTCAAATATACCAATGGCAATTTGTTCGTGTTGTTTCATGACCGGATCGATGATATCGCTTGGTACATCAGGGAATTTTGTACTGATGAAATGAAACATGCGAAATAATGATTCTTGCGATGTACTTAACTTTATTTCCAACTTATCTAAGTCGTTCATTTTTTATCCTTACTCATTAAGAGTTCTTAGGACTTCTTTCCAATCATTTAAGATCGCTAATCCCAAATCATCGGTTTCATGTACCCAAGAACGTTTTTGAGTTTCATAATCTTGCTCAGAGACACGCATGTCTTCTTTCCAGAACTTAGACTTCTCTAACGAGTCAAGTCCTTCTGGATTGACAGAGTCGAAATACTTATCGCCCCACTTAACAAATGCGTGACCTCGAAATTGGCCGTTGACCTCGATGTAGGTGACCGTCTCACCCATCGCTTCAAGACCTGAACCTAAGCAAAGTGAGAACAACCCACAATCACCACGATTTATCTGATCGATCAGTGATGATGGATCGGTTGGTGTTTTACGTAGATGATGTTCAAATACCGGCAGTATCTCATCCAGTAGAAATGTAACCTTATGTGTGTCGATTTCCAAAACTCAATCCTTAGATTTTTGTAATTTAAGAATGGCCTCTTTGAGGTTAGACTTGATTTCTTTACGCTTTTTACCACTACCCACTTTCTCACCTTGTCGGGGAGAACTACCGTACATGCCATGCAATGGTAGCTTTTGAGTAGAGGAGAGTTGGCCGGAACTTAATCCGGCCGCTATTGCTGACATTAAACCTGGTTGCATATTGCACCCTCACTAAGGTTGGGGATAGTGAACTTATTCCTAAGACTACGATAAGTATTCGTCTTCTTAGGACGCTCAACGACAGACCCAGCAGTTGCTTCAGTAACGCTCGGTTGATAGACTTCACCGAACGCTTCTTGTTTAGCCTGTTCTTCAAGTGCTCTCTTCTGGTCTATCTCGATTACCTTGTAGGTGTTTTGAACATAAAGCTCCAATCCGATTAGATAACGTGGACGACCCCACAGGTTAAAGTTAAGCGCCATCATACCCTCCTCATCAAGTGCTTCAAGAGGCAATGCATACGCTAGCTTACTTTGTAGGCTATTTAACATGTAACATGGTTTACCATGCATAGCACGCTCACGCTCTAACCAAGACTGTTGCTTATTGACGGCTGTTTGATGTTTTACCCACTTAACTCGTGAGGCGTAGATATCACGCTTTTCAAGTTGTTCTTTAGTGAGCCACATCTTACTTAACCCAGATCCCACTTTTGTCGCACGACATGCGAATACAACAGAGTTTAAAGGTAAGAACCGATCTTCATAAGCTTCATGCTCAATGTCCAGACCCATGCGCTCACAACGCTTCTTGTACTCATCTTCATTGAAGTGAACAAGTAGTTTGTCAGACGCTTCATCGACTTGAATAGCCACCAAGATCCTTGCGCTGAATCGCAGGTTATGACTAGACCCATCTTTGTGGCGACCCATGACCGCGTTCTTCCATTGTGTATTACGGAAGCGAGTACGCAAGCAGATATCGTGAATATTGCTGTCATCCACATAACCGTTTTTATCGTGGAACTCAAGATAGAGGTTATGTCCTGGTATCGATGTCATGTAACCTGGGTGAACGTCCTCATCAACAAGGCGCTTACCGTCCTGAAAAACAGCCAAGTCGGTGATCATGGGTGTCGTTTCAATCCGGTCGTCTGAATTGAAATGTAGCCCCAACTGATCACCAAGGTCTAAGTGAAAGTTGTAGAAGCAGGAGTTCTTAAAAGAATCCCGATTCAATGCAAAGTCGATATCAACACCGACTAAATAAGTACTGACGTTGTGTCCATCGCTACTGACTTTATTGAAGTTCTTAATCAGTGCGGTTTCCATGTTAGCCAGACTACCCCGTGCTCCATGTTCCCGTAGAGCAGCCATTACGTTACGCAGATAGTTATCTGAGTTACGCTGACGTTCTACTCGACTCAACATTTTAATGTCGTCAACATGGATATTGTGGCGACCAATCTGACTACGGATAGCCGGTTCGATATGGTTTGATCCGTTAACGTGTCCCATGTAGGAACTCCTTCTCTTCTTTGTGTGTGTCAATGTGTGGTGCTTGGCCTTCCCCCAATTTGTACAGCCAGTCAATCAGGGTTTGACCATAATGAGTTTTGTTGATACCCATACTAGGTGCGTTAGCAAGATCTTCAGTTGCCTTATTCATGATCCTGAAAAAGACACTGTGATCATCCCGCAAACGATTTACTTTAGCGTGTAAAAACTTAACATCAACCGGTGTCCATAGTTGTCCACCGAGGTATTCTACGATGCCAACTGACAAATCCGACAGATATGAATCGCGAGTATTCTTACCATGTTGCGTCCAACGTAAGGTAATAATAAACTGGCGATCATTAACGTCGATGACGATGATTCGTTGTCGGCGATGCTTTGCTAATTTGTATTTGAATCCATAGGCTGGAATGTCAGATACATTAACTAACTTAGCAGGGTTCATACGACTGATACACCATCGTAGATCATTGATGAATACAGCTATCGTATTTCTAGGTATACTAGAACAACCCATCGCGAGGAGTAGTTCTTCATCTTTATCGACTAGCAAATGAAAAAGTTGCAACTTCGTGTATGCTGTCATTTTTAATTCGTTTATCATAATAGAGTCTCTTTTCACGTGAGGATACTCCAATAGGTAATATAGGTTTGAAATTATCTCGAGCTGGTAGAATCGTATAGCGAATAGAGGAATACATTATGTATAGTTCAAGCCGGGGAAGTAGTACTGAGACCAAAACAAATACAAGGTCAAGTACAATACAAAATACATCAAGGCGATCATCATCTCGCAATATGAGCATGAGTACGTCAAGGCGCTCAAGTTCTAATGGATCTAATACACATCCTAATCCAGAACGTTGGTGGAATCATAGACGTCGTGGTTTTTACATTGGGTTATGGTGGACTGCCATACAGACAGTGATATGGATTGCTATTGGTATTTACGATACTGAAGTCATCAAAGCGTTGGGTATTGTTGTAGGATGGTGTTATGCCATTTCAGCGACATTGATCGTAGCTTATTATGGGAACAATGCCATTGAAGCATTTTCATCTAGAGGAATGAGTGGAAGGTAATAAAAATGATAGAAGCAAACATTCTGCAAGATGCGATAAGCATGGAGCAACTTCATCAAGATATCGATAAGAGTCTTGTTTCTCTAGATCACCTAGAGAGTACATTGCACTATACGGCTTCACTTGAGTCTCAAGTAGAATCGGGTGACCTTACCATGGAAAGTGCGATAGAAAATCTTAAATTAGTTACGCAAGACTTATCATTAGAAGCGGGTATTTTTCAAAAGGGCTCACCCGTACATCGCATCATAGCAGCCGTTATGCGTGCCATAGAAGCTATTATTGATAAGACAAAAGATCTTGTCAATAAACTGTTCTCGTCTAGAAAGAAGCTACACGATAAAGCCGTCGACATTAAGAAAACTATACGAAACAAAGAACAATCAAGCGACTGGAATACGGGACGTGTAAGTATTGGTCTACATTCTGTACTTCTGATGGACGGTAAGCGACCTATGGGTGTGCTTGATATATCTTCAGGTATATTCCAACAGAACAATTCGGCGAATACATTAGCTGGCGCAACGAATGGATACATCGATGCACTAGAAGATATTTCTGAGCGTGCTGAAAGAGATGTCCATTGGGTAGGTGATAGCGACAAGTTAGATGAATTGTTTGAAGTTTATATAGATCGCTTAGGCTATGAAGAGAGAAGTGATATGATCGCTGGTCTTCCTATCGATGAGCCTATTTTAGGTTCTCGCCTTATCTTGGCGGATAAAGAGTACGATGACGCAGGTAAGTTTCTGTCAAGTATTCGACTGGAGAGTATTGGCGGCGTTAAGACTCAAGAGCTCGATGCCCTTACATATCGACAAGCCATTGCGTTATGTGATACAGTAATAGAAAGCTTAAGGGAAGATCGTCGTTATACCGATACTCGTAATGAGATGAATAAGTCGGTGAAGCGATATAAGGAATCTATTGATCGTCTTTATAAAGTTTTCTACCAATCGGGCATGAGTAAAGAGATCAGCGACACCATGATCAACCGAGTAAGATCCATTACTAAACGCGATATCTGTCGGGATGTAGTGAAGTTAGTTATCGATTTGGATAAGAATGCTTATCGTGCATGTCTATCTTCTTTGATATGGGTTGATAAGTCACTCAAAAAATAAAAAAATAAGAAGACTAGGATGGTGGGTTAGACCCACCATCCTTTATGTCGTCTACGCTGCTTTATCAGCATCAACATTAATCTCAACGTGGTATCTACCCACGACAGGATTATTGCGGTACTTACGATTAAAGCGTTCAATTGCAGACGTGATAGCGTCACCGCTATCCATATCTTCTTCAGTGATAACGAAACGAACACCACACGACAATGTAGCGCTATCGTTTTCTTTATCGGTAGTAGGCATTCGAATCAATGGGTGACTACCCACTTCTACAGGTACGGTTACTTCTGCACGCTGTACCCGGTCTCCATTTTGCTTAGTGCGGAAAAGAACGAGTGATGCCTGGTTTGCTTCTGGGGTTTTATTTTCTTCAGACACGTTAGTATCTCCTTCATCATTTGTTTGATTTGAAACAGCTTCGTCGTTTGATGCTTGGTCATCATCGACCTTAGTCATCTGGGGTGGATCATCCACAACGACTTCAGTTTGACTCTGACGAATATCTGCAACACTTGCCTCAGAAACATCCTCATCCTTCGATGGGTTTCGCGTCTGATAGCTAGTACCACGACGAATGTCGTCAGGGATAGTCTGTTTGTTTGCTTGACGACCTTTACGGTTGCCGCGATTCTTATTTGCCATGTCACTACTCCTCAAGTATGGTTTCATGAAATTTCGATCTCGCACAGTTACCGCCATAGTTAATTCCCCTTAAATCAATTCAATCGCTATAGCGTATCACACTTGTGATATAGGTTTTAAATTGTTTTGTTTAAGTTCAGACAAGACGGTTAACTGCGGTGTCACGATAGATTTATCCGCTTTACTGCGCAGGTCAGTAATCTGAGACTCACGTACTTTTTCAGATCTAACCATCTGTACATCTCTACGGATTTGATTGAACTCAGAATCTGTCAGTTTGGCTAATGAAAACTGAACCTCTTCTACGTTGTAGCGACTACGCAATAACGTGCGGATAAGGTATTCATTAAACGGACGATCAAAGAGTTCATTCTCGTGATCATTAGTGAATAGGTAGCCACACTCGACATTATCGTAGGCGACACCACTTCGATTGGTGAAGCTGATCAGTACCTTGTGTAGTGAAACACCATCAACTTTATCGGCGTAGTTAAAACTACCGATGATTTCTACCTTCTCCTCATGGGTGAGATTAGATAGGTTGGATAGGTATCGCATGCGTTTACTGATTCCATGCTCACGCTTTTCAGCCATGTAGTCTAGAAAAGAAGACAGACCACCAAGTATGATTGTTGCACCTAACGATACTACAAAAGCATAGGTAAGTGCTACACCCCAATCGATCTGATAAAATGTGTTATTCATCATACGCTCCTTTGCGTTATGCAAATTGTTGTTTTAAATCGTCAGCAACTTTAGTCGGATCAATGGATAATACGTTGCTGTTTAAATAACTAATGAAGTCCGGGAAAGACGTCACCGCTTTTTCATCAAACTCTAGAAAGTACTTCTCTAGGATAGAAAGGTCTACACTTTTGCTGGGCTTAAATAAATCATACTTACGCACATCGTTCATGTAGTTATCCCACTTACCGTGAGTTTGGTGATTGTGATCGAGCGTTAACGCTCTTAACCAGCACTTGAAATGCAATACCGCAAAGGGCGGTGTGATGTAAGTTACTGGAATGTCCAATGTTTCTACAGCAGCAGAATTCATCGACAATAATTTGTTGTAAGAAAACTCCTGCCATTCCTTACGAATCTTTCGGTGAGAACGATAGAGTAAACTGTCGTACTCCTCTAACGACCGACAGAAGTCATCGACTTCCTTTGTTGTCAGTGTTGAGTTTTTATCTTGAGGGAACATCCCTACCTCCAAATCGGAATAATAGAGGTAGGGGTTACCTACCTCTAGATGTTAAGGTTATTCACAAGCACCCCATGCGGCATCACGCGAATCTTTACATTGCGTTTCGCTAGTACCATCAGGGAATGTTGTTTTACGCTTCCAAGAAGCACCACCACTATTGATAACGCGTGAGGTATCGACGAGGTTCTCACCATCCATCTCACGAACGCGGGTTTCTACAATAGTGAAGTTTTCCATCAGTTGTTCCACATCATAGTCTTCAGACATAGAGAACTCATACGAGGTCGCATCGTTTAAGATAGAATCAACATTAAGCGATTCTTTAGACCCGTGGAAGTCTTCCATGTAATCAAACATAGTGTAGCCACCAGCGGCATCGCTGTATGCAATTGAGTATCTGTAGATTGTACCAAGCTGCTGATCGAGGTTGTTATACTCAGCTACTTCGATAGACTTATAACGATAGTCGATGCAACTGTCATCATTGTTGGTTACGCTGATTTTAGTTGCTTGACCATTGGTAGGATCTTCAGTATATTCAAAGATGTCAGCTGTATTACAGGTCTCGTTGAAATACGCTACCTCTACTTCACCCCCATTCATCTCACGGAAAGAAGAACGACGGTTGTAGGTATAGATCGTATCAAAACGTTGCTCGAAGTCACTACTTACCGTTTCGGTTTTCGCACTAACACGAGCATTATCAGACCAGCCTTCACTACTTACATCGCTAGCAGGTGTGTAGATATACTCTTCACGCACCCACTCACCGCTGTCTTTTAAATAGCTAATTAGCGGTACAGCATTTGGGCTTTGTTCTTTGATGGCGTTAGATTCAGCCAACGACTTCTTAAGACCCACCACGATTTGTTGGGCAAGATCATAAGACGCCGTATTGCCTGATGCTACAAAGTCGCTGTAAATTTCATCTTCAGAGATATTGTAGTTTTCTACAATCTTACCAATGGTGAAATCTAAACGATCTTTGAATTGCGAGATCAACTCGTGATTTTCAAGCAATTGCTCACAAGCAACTACTGGATCTAAATTGCCATCTTCTAACGCAAAGTCATTTTGGAATGTTTCCCAAAGAACTGACGTTAGTGGCGTGATATTGGCACTGTCGAACGCATCTTCGTTAATCGGTGGAAGCGTCATGGTGTAAGCCTCTTCCACCTCGCCTAAGTCCTCATCGATAGCTCCAACGGGCACGTCAACGACGATAGGTGCAAAGGTGATGCACTCCTCGACATTCTCATTAGCTTCAGAGATTTCTAACGTATAATCGCCAGCATCAGTCGATTCACCATTAGGTTCACCGTCATCCAGTTGACCATTACCATTGATATCAACGAATACAGTGGCACCACTTACATAACCATCAATGACTTTACCACTAATGGTAAATGCTGTGGTATCACCATTACCGTCACCGTTGTCATCGTTACCACCATCATCACCGCCGTCGTTACCACCACCTGTTGGTGGGATGGGGTCAGATGGTTCAGGTGATGAACTTCCGCCGCCACCACAGGCCGTTAAAGATAACATGATACTGAGAGCTAAAATAGATTTAATATTTTTCATGGCATAATGTCCTTTTTAATTTTTAAAACGGAAATAGGGAGTGGGATATCCCACTCCGATTATTGATATTTATTAAGGTCGCTAATGAACGCCTTAGCAACGTTATTGGGATAGTTGATGTTGTTTGATAGTGTGTCCATCAGATCGATATCAATCGCTCCTGAAGATAGCATCTTCCACCAACGTGGACCGTTAGATACAAAAGGTATTACATCGCTTTCTGAATTGCGAACATAACGTTCAAACACAACAACGTTACCAGTTGGAGTATAATAAACGATACCACGACGACCGTGGGAATCGGTGAATCTACTGACATCAACATCATCTGGTTTATCGAGTGTTACGAGACCGTCTAAGTAACCGGTACCGTTTGCACTAGCTTTAACTAAATCAGAGTCAATCTCGTGATCAATGCGTTCATATGCTACTAGAAAAGAGTTTAATACTTTAGACATGATAGTTCTCCTGAGTAATAAGTTATATAGGAGTAGTCAACATGCTACTCCTGAATCTCATGTCTACGATATATACCTTAAATCTAGTTAAATCGACTATTTTAAGGCGATGCGATAACCCGGTGCGGTATTCGTTTTATCAGCCGGATAGAAGTTTACGATATGTGCACAACCGTCTTCTACTAACTGTAGTACGGTAGTGGTATCCACTTCAAAGTCACCAGCAGCCTTCTGAATAGCTGGGATGTTTTCTTGCTCCACATATAGACCATGGCTAATGCCCATGAGGTGAGTGACTGCATCCACCCGTTCACGGAATACATCTTCTTCCATTTTTACATCCGGAGTAACCATCACTTCAATGCCAGCGAGGTCCATAAGTCCTGTGGTATAACAAAAGCGAACAGTGTCTTGTTCATCTAAAACTGTGGTGTAATTCCACCCACCATTTTCGATGGTTTGACGTATGCGCTCGATATCTTCCGATATTGTCTTAGCCATATCGACTTGCGCATCTTGCGCGTGATTAGCTGCCGACTTAATCAATCGAGTTAACGTTGCAATCAATTTAGGATGGTCTTCCACCGCTTTCATAACAACCTTTGAATCCACCGGATCTACTAGGTCATTAACTAACTCTTCAAATTCTTTCTTGTTATCCATGTTTACGCTTACCTTTCTTTACTGAGTTTGGATTGCGGACAGTCATTCTCCAGCTCCACGGACCATACCGATTGCAGTTTGTACAGAGTATATCCACTTGACCGAAATGACCAACTACCTTTTTAATGTGGCAAGATTGGCAGTGTTGGCAAATTGCAATCCTCACGGGTTTAGTATTGGTACCCACCATCTGTTGAATTTCTTCTTGACGATAGTCAGGTAACGATTCCATCTTAACTGCTGTTGCCATTATCTTTCTCCTGAGTAACAGCCTCAATCAAGGCGTTCTCTAAATTAAGGATGAAATGTTCTTCATCCAATTTACGGTTCATGTCCATTATAACCAGCTGCTCACGCAGTATGTGAGGCGGTCCACCAATCGAACTGAGAAGCGCATAGAGGTCATCTGCCTTAACAGTAACCTCTTTACCTTTACACAGCTTTTTAAACTCTTGTGGGTCCATACAGGCTCTCCTATTAGTGTAGACGGCATAAGAGGAGAGCTAAATGCTCTCCTCGAATGTATTATGCTGATTCAGGCTGTTTTGTGCCCTCTTGGGTCACAATAAATTCGCCAGCTTCAGAACCGTCTGGGTTGAATAACTCAATACCAACAGTAGAATCTTCACCAGTCAGTTCGATACATACGCGCATACTACCACCTTGACCACGAACGCGGTCGATGTTCTTTTCTAGTTGCCCGCAGAACTGATCACGGAAGAATCGAAACGCATTGCGGTTTTTCTTTTCTATATCTAGGACATAGTGCCCTTCATCGGGGTTAGATTCACCGTCAACAATAGCCATTTGCAGATACTTGTCATCTGCTAGTCGCTTGCTGATGCGCTTCATTGTCTTGTTGAACTTCATTATTTCGTTCCTCTTGTTTTTCATTGCTTGAGCATCAAACGCTCGGAAGAACCAGACAGCTTTTAACAATTGGTGATCGTTTAAATAACCATGGTCAATACCACGATTACTTAATCGAGTGCGAATTGCTAACTGGCTTTTTACTTTACGATGCTTCACTACTTGTAACATGGTATTATCCCAGTTATCAGCAATGAAGGAAATGATGTTTTTCTGGAGTGCAACATCACCCCAAATAGACACCACTCGATCGTAATAGATTTCAGACAGGTCGGCATCCTTAAAGAAGTAATTGATCTCAGTCAAGTAAACATCTTTATTCGTCGGAACATCGATCTTAAGTCGCTCGTTCATAATACCTGGATATGATTGGGTTGTGCATTGCATACACTCACCATGCATCCAATCACCGGTAAGACAAGTACCACACTTGTTGCGAGTATGGAAACCTTCATTACCTGAGCGAATTCTAACAACCACCTCTATAACTCGAAGTAGCTCGAGTATGTCCATATTTTCATAGACATCTAGGTAGTCATCGGGTACAAATCGAAACATCCCGACTGCCGTCATCCGGTCACCCGATCGTATTAGTTCGCCAGCGTTGAAATAAAGTCCAGCGCCCCAATGCACTAATAATCGATCAGCAACCTCATCTCGTTCATCGATAGAAACAGTATTAAGTATCTGTTCCACTCGAGTTTTATGCGTTTTAATTATCGCACGAACGAGGCCCTTCTGTTGTCTTGAGAGCATAATACATCCATTTTATTTTTATTTAACGGTTGGACGGTAATCCTTTAGAACTGGATCTTTCACTGGTTCATTATCGATACTGAAAATGTAACCAAATGCTGGCGTGCCGTCCCGCTTATATGCTTCATATTCGATATGACTATTAAGGTCGATATAGCACACCAAAATCATATCACCCATGATTTGATCCAACAACTTGATCATGCCATCGCCACGCGGTAATTCTTTAGCAATGACATCACCCAAGTAATACGCCTTCTCATCAGCTTCGATATGGAACTTACCATTCTCAACGTCAGATTTATCGGCAACGATCATTTTCTGAATCGTTGGATCTTCTTTTAATGGTTTTTCAAGCTTACCAAGAAGCATCTCAATTTTACCCACGATTTATTCTCCTTTGCGAGGTACGTAGTTAGACAATCTATATTTATCGGGCTTACCATCGACATGGATACATACGTGTCGAATTCGGTAATCGAGGTTATAATCCCAAACCATAACTTCAAAGACTTTATCTTCTTCGATGTGTAGGGTTAAGTGTAAATCATCGCCATCGGTCTTTGGATCAGGTATAAATCCATCTAAAAATTCAGGATTTTCAAAGGGTACTAATATATCTTTCAGGATGGCACGTACTTTACCATCGCGATGAAAACGATATATGCCTTTATCTTTATCCGTCCTATCACCCACATGCATATCTGACCTATGCGGTGACTCCATGAATCGAGCAATCAACTGCTTGACCAGTAGTTTATTACTCTTAAAACGTTTTGTTGCCATTAATCGCTACCTCCGAACTAATAGGCCGTTGATCGTTCTATCCATACCATTTTTATTGGCTACGACCTGTAACACAGCAGGTGGATCGTCGCAACTTAAAGCTATCGATAATAACTCACTACTGATGACAACCCTCTCGAGGCCTAAGTTGGTAACCACGTAAGCTTCCCCAACCAATATCCCCGATGCGGTGTTTTTTGTTGTGACAGGATAGAAGATACTACGAGGACCGATCATCTCGGCGAGGTCATTGGCTTTCTTGTTAGCAGTCAAAAACTCTAACATCTCATTCAATCCCGATAACTCATCCCGCTTACGCTCGTAGTGTTTATATGTACAGGGCTGTCTCTTCATTATCTTGTATGTGCAGTAGACTGCCGAGAACACTAACAATGCGGAAGGTATTATCGCGATGATTATCACATTAAGTAATTGGTCTGACATATATTGATAAATCCCCAAAAGTTTGATTTCCTATAAATAAGGTTATCTATGTAACCTTTAATCAATTGCATTATATATTCTTCTTTGGGGGTTAAATCAAAAAAATAAACCGTAGGGGATCAACCCTACGGATTTACTTCGATTACTTCATCGTACTTTTCTTGCAGTTGGATAGCTTTCTGCTTCCACTCTTGTATGGATTGGACTTTATTATCACATTTACGTAGCTCACCCGTTTGCTCAATCCAAGCGCGACTCAACATGGCGATTTGCTCTTCTTCTGTAGCACGCATGAACGCTTCACGTTCAGGTGGCGTTAGAATAGTGCAATCACGCAATAAGTTGTCACTGGGTACAAGAAGCCTCGTCTTCCACTGAGTTACAGTAGTAGTCCCACATCCTGTCAATAGCAGCGCCAGCAACGCGATCATCAACAGCGGAAGTATACCCTGTATCTTTTTCTTCATTTCGTCGTTCATTGGTAGTACCAACATCCTCTTTATCTCCATTATCAACTACAGGCGGTTCAGTCTCCTCAATCGCCTGCTCTTCATTTTGGGTTGGCTGATCCACTGGAGCATCATCGTCGGGCTGTTCTGTCTGACTTTCGATATCTTTTAGGATACGATCTATTTCGTTATCTAAGTCTTCAGTTGCCCCACGCGTTTGATCATCCACTTGATCTTCTCGTTCGAGTTGATCTTTAAGTGTCTCATCATCAATGGTTCTAACCTCATCATTGATCTCAGCATCAATGACCGCAGAGTCCCGCTCTGCTTGCGCTTCGGTAAGGTCACCTTGCAATGTACGAATGATGGCATTATCGTATTTCATTGCGCCCCATATACCCAGCACCACGATTCCGATGACCGCATACACGATCATCTTCTTTCCTGTAAAAAACCCTTTTATGACCGCGAGCATATCGTGTCTCCTCCTTTTAGGAAGTTGCACCAAGCAACAGCGTGGTGATAACCAATGGCTATTGCATCGATGCTATGTTCATCGAGCTGCTCAAAGTCTTTAGGTGCTTCATAATAAAGCTGTTTACTGTTATCTTTGAGTAGCTTCTTTATACCAACCTTAACGGCATCTTTACCCTTACCTTTACCAGCAGCGCCAACCGCTGCTTTAGCGCCCTGTGGCGTTACTTTGTGTACGGGCATACTCATGTCGTATTCCCAAGCCGCTAAGCGAATACTTTCCATACAACGAACCAATGCTTCAAACGCATGAGCTCGCATGTGCATGAATGAGGATTCAGCAACCAACTCATCGATAACCATATGTTCCATTAGACTACGCAAATTCTCTTTATGCGCAATAAGGCGCATGGCTAAATCACCATGCGCCTGTGAGATGTCCTGAAACCGTGGATCGAACTTAGCTAAATGGTCTGCTTTATATGTTTCACAGTGTACGATGCGAATGTCGTACGTCTTTAAGTCTAAGTCGAGTACCGCCGTACCTAATGTTTGAGTACCGGGGTCGATACCTAAGATACGAAGTACATCACCATTGTCAGGCAATTCAAGCATTACTGACCTTCAGTCGCTGTAAACAACGGCTCCGTACCACCAACGTCCGCAGTAAACGTAAATCCATTGTTCTGCATGTTCATTTGGTAGTAAGAAGTAATGTGCGTTACAACTTGTGTACCGATAGCTTCACGATACTGAATGGTCTGATTACCTGGACCTGGACCTGTAGTCGTACGATCAACAGCACCCACTAATGCAATCTCAGAAATGATAGCATGGTGTTCCGCACCGTAGATGATGCGTGCTACATTACGAAGTTCTTCTGCATCAGCCGCATTGAAATCAATCGTAACAACAGCATTAGCTGCTACATATTCACCGCTTGACTGAATGACGTTTGACTCGAGGTCAGTCTCAGACATCGGTTGCGGATTCAAGTTAGCGCTGGTAGGCGTAAATGGTTGAGTCGTCTGACTACCATCTGTCGCCACTGTTTTCTGCATGTTAATGCGAACGTTCTCAACATCCAACCGCTTCAAGTAGTAAGCAAAGTATTCACGACCGCCGTGAGTTTCTTTCTTACGTAAACCATACTTCTTACGCTCTTCCACAGTAAGATCATCAGAGATCTCACGAAGCACAAAAGGAACATGGTTAAAGCATGCTGCATCAGTCGCCGCATGGTTGTTTGGCGAGATATACGGTTTACCGTCTGCACCAGTTACCGCAGAGTGGCCACCATCACCGATAGCAAAATAACGAACGCCATACAAATCTTCCTCACCGGGAAGTTCATTAGCGGCAATACCAAACTTTTCATTTAAGGTAGAGCTTTCCTTAGGAGTATAAGGAAGCCTTAGGTATTGTGCCGTACTCATCGCCGCACCATATACGGTACGTGTTACAATACGCATAGTTCTTTTTCCTTTTATAAAAGACAGAAGAGTAGGAAGGATACATACGATTTAGCACCCTTCCCACCTAACCTACGGACTTATAGCCAGTCGTCACCTAGACCACCACCAAGACCGTCGTCGCTGTTGTTGTCGTCTGTGTTGGTGGAATCATCTCCAAAGCCACCACTATCAGAATTATCGTCAGAACCAAAGCCACCACTAGAGCTACTAGCATCGTCTCCAGTAGAATCACCAGGAACTTCTTCTCCCTCTTCTGCGGCTTTTGCTTCCCGCTTCTTACGAGCTTCTTCAGCTTGCTTAACATATTCACGGAATGCTCCAAGGATAGATTCCATATGTGCCGAGTGGATTTCTCCAAACTCAAGCATTGGTTTGTCATCCAACCCTTTATCGACCATCTCAAAGAGTTCTGGTAACACGTTATTGTCACGTAACCAACGACGCTCGTAGTAAGCTTTAATGGTTGCTTTGATGTTACGTAGATTACGACCAAAGTCGCCTTCCGCATCAAGCATTTCCATCTCATCATTGATGAACGCACCAACTGCCATATCCAACGCATCCTGATAGTTGCGGAACGCTTCCATTTGCGTCTCTAACGTCACAGAATCGGGTTTAGGTAGTTGCACCTCAAGATTACTCAAAAACTTCTCAATGACCTTCTCAGGGTCTTCTTTATCTTTCTTGTGACCGTACTCAGTGATACATTCCTCTAACTTCGTTATGAGGGGTTCTGAGTTACGAGTGTACTTACAGATAAAGTCACCTTCCATACGCTCAAACTGCTGCTGATATAGTGCAACACGTTTGTTTAGAAGTAGTGATGAGTTGACAAGAGACGTAGCAAACTCAATGTCACCACTCACATCAACGGTCTCTGGCGATAGGCCAAAGCCCATGATGTGTTGACGACGTAATTGATCTTCAAGGTCACGATCAACGATAGTCCGACCACCTTGCTTGTCGTTAGCTTGAACCCGCATCTCAGGTAGACCAGGGTGACCACTATAAAGAACATCGACACCAGATTTATTCAAGTAATCGACGATAGCACCAGGGTTACCTTCACCTAAGGGAAACGCTTCACTGCGAGAGCGCATGAACGCATCTTTAACTTGAGTGATGGTTGACATCGGATCTGTATCTTCAGGATCTAATGTAATCTCAAGGTCAGTACGAGACGATGAGTTCTTAATAGCCGCAATGGTGTTAGCAAACATTAGGATCGCACGAAGTGAACCAACGATACGGGATTCTTCAAGTAACGACTTACCGATCCCTGTGTGGGTAAAATCAAATGCTACGTATGACATGAGTTCAGTTGGTACGTATAACAACTGTGTGCGTTTCTTCCGCATCGCTCGAGACATCATGATCTGATAGATGTCACTAGGACGCCCTAACTCAGCCGCTGAATGGCCCACACCGTTTCTTAATCGAGACAGTAAGTTACGCTCGATGATATCAGCAAAGGCATCAGTTGCTTGCTGTATGGCTTGCGTAGGATCTTGTTGAAAGTCCATACCTTGCATACCACGAATCTCTTTCAATAAAGAAGATACTTGGTTGTCTGCGGTGTTTTTACTGAACTGACTACGTAGGTCTTGATAATGATCCTGAACAGATGACATGTTCACTGGATTACCGTATTGATCCAATAGTACGAAGTATCCGATGTGATCGCTTGGGTTGCCAGGTGTATGTGCAGGGATAACTGCTTCAGTAGCCAAAGTAGTAACAAGCGGATGACCGTACATATCTCGACCCGTCTGCTCGTGGGTTTTGACTTCTACTAACGGCTCAGCAGTAAGATCGCGATTTGCGGCTAGACGCTCTTCGATTTCTCGATCGGTTTTACCTAGGCTGACGCGCTTCTCTTTTTGTTCCTGCTCTTTCTCAACCTTACTCTTATCTTTATCCTTCTTACCCTTCTTCTCTTCTTTTTCTTTACGTGCCTCTAATGAAGCACCACGAAAACGACGAGTCAGAGCTGAACGTACTTTGTCTTGTCTGATCTTATCAAACAACAAAGGCATCTTTACAGCATCGGGGTTATCGGTCACGGTAATAAAACAAGATTTCTCTATTTTGTCTTCTTCCCTAGGATTCGATGGGCGATCGACAAACATCGATTCAAAAGAAACCTCTGCATTTTCATCGGCTTTATTTTTATCTTTTAATGAATCGTCACTAGGACCTAAAATACCAATAGACTCAAGTGCTAGACTTGAGGTACTGCGGATATGTGGTCTGACGCTTTCTAGTGTTATACGACCTGACTCATTGATGATGTCGTCCAAAGAAGATTCTGGAATAATCATTCGAATATGGGCACCAGATCCAAACAAAGCATCCTTTAAGATTCCAGACAGCTTTGTATTAATCTTATAGTCGTTGGTGAAGTAATCACTTAAGATCTTCGCTAACTTAGGACCCAATTCTTGGTTTTCAAAATTAGCACCATTTGCAAAAGACAACGTCGGTGTTGTCATGTCTTTTGGTGACAAAATACTACTGACCAATATTTGCTCTGAAAGCGTAATATCAGGAAGTAATTGTTTCATCGACTCAATGTCTTGACCCACTTGTGCGGTTCTTTGAGACATTGCGTTGAGTACGGACGTCGGAGGCGGCGTTTGTTTACGATTACCTTTATCATCGTAAGCGCGCTGACCCGTAGGGTTTTTCATTAGCTTCGTAGCTATCGCGGTACTATGCCGCGAGCGGTTATCAAAGCTCTGACGCTTTTTGTTATTTGCTTCAGTCATATTTACCGTCTCCCTCGAGGAGCCTTGTTAGAGGTTGTTATGTCAAGTTCCTATTACCGCATCTATCTCAATCAGATCATGCATCTGAGTAAGACGATGGTAGTAAAATCTAGCCTAGTTGCTGAGAGCATCAACCGACACTTCCAAATGATGGGAAAACCTGTAGATCAGGCCAATCCCCAAACGTGGAAGTACTATATGAATTTGTCGGGTCTGTACCATTCAACAGACAGAATGATGCGCGTTACATCTATGGATACACTAGAGACCATAGACTTTACAAAAGAAGAACTCACTCGACACCGAGCAACACGAGATGCCTACGTTTATGGTTCTCGTTACTACAAGGAGCTAGTGAGGGAGTTTCCAGACCAAGAGAATCTAATCCTTGGTATACTTAATCCTGTCGATATCAATAAAGCGATTGAAGCTGAAGACGGCACCATACTTCACTACGACAAGAAGATGGTAGAAGTCCAAGAACATACACTTATGGCAGATATCGAAACGTGGATAAAGAACTTCTTCTTACGTTGGAATGTTGCCGGTTATTCATTAGTAGATGAGTACTACACGGCGGCGATGTTAGGGGTTATGTTTTCACATTTACCTAACGAAATACTCAACGCTAGACTTGAACGCTGTCATACTAACGAGGTACATAGCTACCACATTCGTGAATATCTAGCAAGCTTTAATGGTTTGGATCGATACATCCCATATATGACATTAAAGCAAAAGTTGTTCTTGTATCGCAATATAGCTTACTTGCAACGTAACTCGGGTAAGAAAGAAACGTTCGATATCCTCTTGCAAAAGATGATCACGGAACGCAACTTACCACTTGCTGCATATGAGATGTTTCATAACACTACAGACATCGTAGAAGAGTTGAAGCCTGAAGTGGAAATGCGTCGTATACCACTAAACGATCACCCAGGTGACGGTAGTAGCAATATTCGAACGATCGATGATCTTCTTGAGAAACAATATCCAATAGCAGATGGTAATATCCGTGAGAAGCCAGAAGCACTAGTCGAAACTAGAATGCTCATGGAAAACGCTCAAGGTAATCGGCTGCCAACTAAAACGCTAGAATCGGCAATACTAGATACCACCGATAGTGTACCATTTACCCAAGAAGAAGCTATATTGAACCATTGGATCTATCTTGCGGGAACAGATCGTTTCACAGCCATTGTGAACGTTCCTAACCCCACCACTGGTGTATCGCTACCACTTACGGTGAAAGAAGCATTCTTGATTTATCTCTATGCGTTTAACAAGGCAAGAGATGTAGAGTTCTTGACGATTCCACCTATCTGGGCTCGGAATGTAATCAAGACTAATCCACCTACGTTAGATCAATTAAGAGATATCGTAGATACGAGTCTTGTGGATGATTCCTACATTAACGAGATGCGTAAACTACAACCGCCTGTAGGTTCTTACATATCTGTCGCTGGATTTAGAGACTTCTGTTATGAGGTGTTTAAAGCGCAAAACGCACACCGCAACATATATGCCCAACAAGAAGATCCAGATGTCAGTGCGATGTTAGAAGCGATTAACATGCATCTTTATCACGATGTTAAGATTGACTTCGGTATTGGTGAGAACTATAAAGACTGGTTAGAGTTACGTGGTTTCGATATACTCGATCTTGGTGTGTTGGATCTCGACTTGCTTGCCAACAATATCGTATCGGCGGTAATGGGTGAGGATGTTGGTATTTCAGGTAGTGTATTAGGTGACTTACAAAAGAACATGTTAGAAGTCATGTCACATTTGTCAAGTTATAGCATTCATTACTTACAAAGCATCAACAACACGTCTTATCGGATACTCGATACAGCAACACCAAAAGTGCATAACCGTAAATCTAAAGCACATACTGGTCGTTTCATTGATATCAATCGAGACTATACTCGCGATGAAATGTTTAAGGTCCATGATCGACAAACATCTTCTATGAATCCTATCGGTCCATATAACTTTGAGGCTGTGCGGAATGACCAGAAGATCGATATTGACCTTAAGCAGAAAGTCAGTATTGAGAATAGTACTCGTGAACACATCAAGATACGCATTCCTTCAGTGGGTGTAGATCGAATATCGTAAACAAAAAATAAGAGGGAGGGCTGATGCCCTCCCCTTATGGTGCTTTTATCCTGTTGCCCTGTTGAGCTCGAATCTACCGAAGGTCTCATGGTCGGAGCCATAACGTGCCATACCAGATTTATCAATCTCAATGAAGTATGGTTTGTCTCGATAGACAAACTTCATTTTCCACCGAGTATCGATCTTCTTAGGAAAGTAAACCGTACCCTTGAGTCGATTGATAATGAACAGTATATCCAACTGATTCAATTCTTGCTTTCGCTTTGGTAGCGGAAGTACGATACGTTTAGTCCAACGATTGGAACCCCACGGCCTCCATTCAAGCACACCTGCAACATTACGTTCTTGCATTTGCTTGACTTCCAATTCAACGTCCTTCTGACCGAAGATCAGTTTATAGAAGTAAAGGTAGATGCTGGCAATACAACCGTTCGTAGAATCCATACCACGCTCCTCAGGAATTAACAAAAAATAAATAGCAGCCATATAAATGGGCTACCCTGAGGCAGCCCTATTTATTTATAAAGACGGATGGCGTTGCTTATCCAGCACCTTATATTGATTACGTCTTAATTCCCAACCTTGTTCCATATTGGCGATATACCCAAGCTGATAAAGATATTCGATCTCAGCGATTACTGCTTCTTGCTCCCAAGGTAAGTCGTCATACATCGCAAGTGGTAATGAGTTGATGTAGTTAAATAGATATTTACTACCACACCATTCTACAATAGATTCACCATTTTCACGATATATCTTAAGTTTACCGCTACGTATTTGTTCAATATGTTTGAACTCATGCGCTAGGAAAGACTCGAGTGTTATGATAGATTGATATTGCGATAGACCTTGTGTTTCAGACAATAGACGGTCGTGATCAATTATCAATATTGGGTTACCTTCATGCATGTACACACCACCCAATCCACGCAATGAATCTAGCATGTTAGACATGGTAGTTCCAGCAGAACGTGGTGCGATGAACACTTCTATATCTAAGTCTATTAATAATTTAACGTATTTGGTTCCGATACACTCAAGTAGCTTATCCACACATTGGGGATAATAGTCTTGGTCACCGTGAAACTTTATACTGTTAACATAGACAAACCGATCATTCAGTGTCGATATCGTTTTAAACGATTGACTAACTGAGCGACCGAATTGCTTCAGTTTACTAAACATATACTTAATCCCCTTTGAATGCATTACTTCATACTCCCCTACACAATATATTTTTCAAATTATTTAGCGTACGATTACAAAAAAAATACAGGGAGCCCCACGCCCCCTGCATCCGATCGGTATGTGTTAAGGGGATGAGAAACACACACCTCTCTTAAACTGTTACAGATAATTGATGTTGATGCGAGCATAAGATCCATCAGCTCGAGCTGGTGAACCGATAACTAACTCGTTCTTACCATCAGTGTTATTTACTGCGACATCATACTCTACGCCGAGTATGAGTAATGCTACTGGCATTTCATGTTCTAACCCGTCGATGGGTAATTTACGGAAAGCACAATAGCCATTTAGCACTTGCTGAAATCCCACAGCCATACCGTGGTCGCGTGCTCTTTCCAATTTCTCACGTATATCCAAATCATTAAACTCATCGCCTTTTGATGGGATTACGTAAGTTTCACTTTCTGACAACTTATCGATATCTTCAGTAGCCAGATGTTCTAGGTGCGATACCATTTGCGGTGAACGGTTGATTATGTTAGTCAACTGCTCTGTAGTAAGTACCGTACCGAAATCAAATGATTGTGCTAATATTGCTGCTGCGTTCATACTGTCAACCTTAAAACGGAATATGTGGGGAGCGCTACCTCCCCACTTTCAGAATAAAAAGGGACTGAGTCGCGATCTCAGTCCAAAGCACCGCTCTCAGCGACACACAAACTATTAAAGGTCAGCACCTTTGTGAAGGGCCATCAATACAGAGGCTTCACCGAACTCACCTTCAAAGATTTCTACTACGACACCGTCACGGGTAACCATGAAGCGACGTGATGCTGGGTTCTTACTGTCATGAGACGTACGCTTGATTAGCGACATACATGCAGTTAAGATGTCCTCAGACAACTCACGTGTAATCATAGCAGGCGTACCATCACTAGGCAACTTGATATCGATTGCATTGGAAGTCCAAGGCAAGTGTACGATTGCTGCGCTAGTGTAGAATTCTTGTACGCCTTCAAGGTCTTCACTTTCATCCAACTGGTAACTGCGGATAATACACGCACGTTTCAGTTCAAGATGTAGACGCTGCTTGAAGTTCTCAATAGATTCACTGGTGTGGTTACCACCATTAAGTGCATCCATCAGATCATCATAGTCATCAGCGATTGAATCGATTTCAATAGCGCCAGAAGTATAAACCTTCAGACGACGATTCACTACATCTGTTAGACGAGACTGTAGCATATGCCATACGTGATCAGTAAGGTCAGATGCGTAGTCACGCAGCGACGATACTAACTCGCGGGCACTGCGAGTGTTGCGAAGACGCTCGATAAGTTCCATATCATCCTTGGTAGCACCCACGACTTGTTGGGTGAAGTGAGGATAGAACTCAACGGCTTTCTCGTTGAAGAATTTAGGATCAAGTTTACCATTTTCATCTGCCATCTCATCGGTAAGACCGATATAGCAGTTAGAGATAGCTTCATAGATAGATGATGCTTTTACTGGTCCGTCATAGATCAGTGATTCAGCAACAACTTCATCCAGCTCTTCATGTTCTTTACCGGCCTCAACCACATCAGGGCGAGACATAAGTGGCCAACGACTTTCGTCTTCTACGACTTTAGGTTGGACTTTATTTGTTTTAGAGAGTGCGACCATTTTAGGGTCTGACTCATGATCTGCGTAATCCATATTGTTTCCTTCTACGACAACAAATTGATCGCCAGTAGCGATGACTTTATGACTCCGGGGAACGGCGGGTAGCCGACGATGATACTCTTCTTTAAGCGGGTCAGGCATACTGCTTAGCGCTTCCTCTACCTCTAGACGGCGTTGGTGACCAGTAATCTGGCGAGTCGTATCATCAAACATTTGCATGTCGTTATCCCCTTGATCGATATTATCTTGTTGTTGGTTGCGACCTAGGTACCGAGACTTAGGTCCTTTAGATTGATTAACGTTAGACGTGTCGAACGTGGCACCGTTATCGTTAGGGCGATGGTCTGGCGTGGGGTCCATACCGGCACTACGTGATGCAAAGCGATCTGCCCGAGGGCGGTTCATTGACGACGTTACGTTATTATTTTGTGGGCCACGATTAGAACTCAGCATATCGGCATTATTGTTGTTGCCGTTTCCACCGAACCGATTCGGACGACGGTTCATAGTGCTTGCGTTATTCATTCCACCAAAGTTGTTATGACCACCACCGAACTGATTATTCATTTGATTGTTCATCTGGTTGGGTTGATAACCCATCATATTACCTTGGTTCATGCCCATGTTATTTTGCTGGTTAGGCCACTGCATACCACCTTGATTACCATAACCGTTCATCATGGATTGTTGTTGTTGATTCCATTGACGAATGGCATGACTGATCTGATCAAACTGCTGAGCATAGTTTTGCAGATTCTGTGCAGTCGGTTGGTCAATATAGTTCTGACACTCACCGTGGTTACGACAAAACGCGGCCAGTTCAGTATTGATGATGGTATTAACCGTAACGCCCATTGGGTCGTTTTGGTTTGTAGCTTGACGCAAGTATGCATAAAACTCGATAGCGCCATCGAGCATTGCTGCATATTCTTGGTTTTCAAAGCCAGCCTGAGATAAGACGTTCAACATGTAGACCCGAAGAGGGTGTCCACGTTGAGCCTTATTAAACATACCCTGAATCAACCCCGCGTGGATCTGATTCACTTCATGTGGAGAAGCAAGGTTACCACACTGAATCATGCGAGGTACAGGTGGTACTTGCTGCCCGTTGAAGTTTAGGATCTGTCTAAACGGATCAGGCTGCTGTTGCTGCTGATTATGATACATATGTAAAATGACTCCTGATATCTGAGAGCGATCATTTAAGGACGTCCTTAATTCACGTCAATGATATATTTTTATTATTATTTACCATAGACGATATAAGGCTTATCGACTGATAAGCCTCTGGACACGTTCTAGTAGCTCCTGTTTGTCTGGATCTTTAAGAACCATACCGTCGGGAGCGAGCTTCAAGCACGGGTTAATCCGGGAACGACCCGTGGGATCAGCTTTTGGGAAACTGCTGTATGAGCCGACTTCTGCTAATGACACATGCAAGTGTCTAGACGGATCTTCTAGAGATAGGTTCTTCTTAGAGCCTGAACCAGATGCATTATCTTGAGGTACCATGTTACACGTAATCCCAAAGAACATATTGTCATTGGACGTGGAAATGGGTACTACCTCAGGATGCAATGCGTGGTTACTGATCTTAGAGATCGTGCCTGTAAACAGATGTCTGTTCATTTGAGCGTTGATTTCATTTTCACTGAGCTGACCATGTTTCTTCATCACATTCTTCAGTTTATACATAAGTGTATTCACTTTGGAGATGATGTCGAATAGGACATATCGCAGTGTGATCAATTGCTTCCCATAAATGCTAGATACCTCATCGTTGTTGGTGATGGTTTTGTGAGCTAGCATTTCTATCACGTACATAAACATCTCGTAGATGTCGTCGCACTTGATACCGACTCGTTCGAGTCGTTGTTTGACCATAAAGTCAACATATTCATCCATCGACATGAGGTGATCGTCGATCTCTTGTACCATGATACCATAGCTACTGCCAGGACCATAGATGATAAGACCCAATACAACTTTCCACATCCACACATCATCGAGATCCTCTAACCGTACATCGTTAGGGAAGTGATCTGCAATGTAGAAGAAGGAACCGATCAGTGACCTTGCCTTTTGACCGTATTGATCTTTTGGTATGGCAATTCTAATATTGGTCGCTCGGTATTCCTTCTTACGATCAAACGCTCTAGGACGTATCCCGGTAGATGAGCATATAACCCATTTACTCTTAGGATAGTTCTTCGTATTGATGTCATCCTCTCCCGCCACAACATCAACGCCTGCAAACCGCTTCATTGTTTCTGTAAAACCGAATCGCGCAAACAAGTAATTAGCCATCGTACTGTATTTAATACGAGAGCTGGAACTGGATTTATTGAAACGATTGCGTGCAGTAGTGTGAACCCAAGACCATACGACATAGGTCGATTCACGATCTTCATTTAACATGAAGTGATGTGTTGTACGTTCGAATGTAAGACGTATACGTGTCAGTTGGATAAACATGCTTTGACCACTGATGCTAAACGCTGGATCTGCAAGTACTGGACTAATTGCAAAGCGCTTACCACGTATGTGCAATATACCACCTTTGTTGACGTAGGGTAAATACATGTACCGTGGGAATAGTTCCTCACCGTTAAATGTAAATACATACTTCACCATGAAGTAGTCATTGCGAGCTAGATCGAATCGGCGTTGATTCTCTCTTGCCTTAGTGGCCACGTTGAACTCCTCTTTCGGAGAACACCGCTTATAACCTTCATACACAAGACCCTCTGGAAAGTCCTGTGCTGCGCACCGGAATATTTGATCTACAAATTGTTCCACCCCCATTAATTGTTCAGTTGCTAACCCGTTCATGATGCGGGAATTCAACTGTGGTGTTTCAGCGATGACCTGGTCTAGAAGGTTCTTATCCATGGATTTACCTTATTTTTTATCACTTAGTTTTACAGCCAGCGTAGCAACGGCAAGGATACCAGTTATAATAGCTGGTATGTATTTGACTACTTCACTATTATCCTTTCGGACTCTAGATCGATCATCAAAATAATCCTTGTCTTTCATTTCTTTCAACTTACGGTAATGATCAAGCTCAGCAATCATATCGGCTTGTTCCGCACGGAGTTTCTCACGCTCCAGCTTCTCTTTAGCCATTTGACGTTCCATATCGAGACGTTCTTCTTTGTACTCATTCTCTAGACGTCTAAATTCACGCTCACGCTCACCCTGAGGATCACCGAAGGTCCTAGCCTCATTGGGGCAGCTATAAAGCGTTATATGTTCGCGTGCTTCATCATACGTGTAGCGTTTGAATGTTTTTGGTATACGTTCACCGGGACCGGGAATGCAACCACTGCTACATACATATACACCATCCTGTAAATCTTGACGTACAACAGATGGTACTTTGTATACATCACCCAGTACGTTGATGTAACGATCTCCATGGATTCTATCGTTACTGACGATGAATACCTCAAAGCGCATCGTAGGTCTACCGATGTCTTCGACAGATTGCTTGAGTATTCGATATCGCGCACTGGTGTCGCTATATGGGTGTAAAACTTTCCTAGGTTCGTGGAGTCTTCTTACAGCCACCACGAGATCGACTTCGGGTACGTATAATGGATGTCCTCCTTCTAATAACTTATCCCGATCGATAGTGTAAACGACTGACATTTTTCGACAAGCGATGCTATCGCTATTGTCGTATGCCTCTATTGCTTCATTGAGTGCTTTTCTTTCTTTAGTTGGACCTCCTTCGAATCTACTTACATTGTTGGGATCGACTTCCACACCTTTCCCAACATGGTATACTTTCTCTATCGCAAGACCACCATGCCTTCCAGCCTGCGATTTTATTATCATCTGTATACCGGTACGGTCGACGACAATTAGGTCTTCCCCGATGTTGTTGTAATACACCAACTTCTTTTGGAGCGGACTATGTTCAGGAATCTCAGATCGAGAATACTCAACGGCATCCGCCTCACTATAGGAGTACTCTAACTCGTCAACCAATGCTGACTCAATAGTCATTATAATTCAATGCCATTGGTTAATCTCCCTTACGGTTAAGTACCACTACTACTAACCACACTAATGATATATTTTTCAAATCTCATCGGCTAGTCAAAAAAAAAATAACAGGAGGGAGCCGAAGCTCCCTCCCGATATCCCATCTACGATGGATTATCTACGCATTATGCCTTTTCAGTAGCTGCTTGTTGCAGGTTCTGAAGGTTGATGCGAGACAGTACTGGCAATACTGGAACGTGGATGCTACGAGGAACAACACGATCGTTCTGCTCAGTTGCGCCGTTGCGCTGAGTAGTTACACGCTGAATCATTTCAGGAACGTAACCGTGAACACCAAAGGTCAAGCCGTCTTCGCTACCAGGTTTACCAGTAGTGAACGTCAGGAAGAGGGTGTCGGTCATACGACTGTCGTTGGTAGAAACAACTTCATAGTCCATTTCATTACCTAACAGACGAGTGTCGCCGTCCAGCTGTAAGTAACGTGCAGTTACAGCGTCACAACCAATCAACAGCTTAGGCTTGGTTTGAGTACCAGCGTTAGCCATGTCAAGTGCAGGACCGTAGTTAGAGTCACGATACATGCGATATGCTTCGTCACGGATCTGTGCTACCAACACACCTTGGATATCTTCAGCGCGCTCGTGAGAGCTGATGCTGTTGATACGTGCCGCGATGTCGATGTCCTGTACGTTGAAGTAAGGCATGACCAAGTGACGTGCTGCACCGATGATGTCAGTCTTAGCACCGCGCTTCCACGCTTCTTGGTACGCTTCCAGAGACTCAGCGTAGTTGATCAGGGTAGTTACTGCTTGGTTGCTGTTACGGATACGCGCAGCGTTAACCATACCAGAGATCTTAGCACCGTTAGCTTCTTCACCAGCAGGAGAAAGTACAGTGATTGGATAACCCAATTCAACCGCGTATTTCTCAGTGTAAGGAGTAACGTCGATCAATGCACCAGTAGAACGCCAGTTGCTGTTGCTACGGCGTGCTTGCAGTTCATAACCGAATACTTTCGATGCGCCTTCGATAGCGTCAACGATTGCTTTACCGGCACCTTCAGTCAGAGCGATTGCTTCACCAGTTTCATCAGTTACACGATCAACGTGAACTTCAGAGCTGTTGACTTCAACGTCACCGCTGTTAAGGTCAGCACGGCCAGACAGAGTAATATCCAAAGATACAACCAGGTTGTTGTCGGCGATAGTGCTACCCAGTACAGTGATGTCTGCACCAGCAAGAGTTTTGGTGTTCTGATCCAGGATGAAAGTAGCAGGGAAGTTAAGAGTAACTTCACGGCCAGAACCTTCATGAGATTTACGGAACTGAACGCGACTCATGTTCGCAGTACCGAAAGGTACAACTTCAGTCGTGTCGCCAGCTTCGTTAGTCATCGATACGAAAACTTTAGACAGACGCATACCTGGTGCTAACTGGTCACTGTTAGTCAGTGCGCCATTGTCAAGAAGACCAGGGTGTTGTGAAATACCAAGAAGGTTAACACGTTTGCCAACTTTCAATGGACGAGTCTTAACAGATACGCCGTTGACTTCACGAGACTTGGTAGCTACCAATGAGTTCGCTACGAATTTGTCGTCAGCTGATCCGTCTTCACGAGCGTGAGGAACAACTTCAGTTGCCGGACGGTTCAGGATTTCGTGGTTCGCATATGCTTCGATCAAGTTACGACGGTTGTCTTTCAGACGGCTACCATCGGTACCGTGTGTAGCATAGTCAAGCACTTCTTGCTTGTCGATCTGGATCGAGATACCACCTTCTGCTGGCGTGATAACCTTAGTTGGGAAGAATGCTTCCGCAAACGGGTCCTGACGAGACGCCAACACGTTGTACATGATGTTCTGAGCTTTGAAGTTAGCCAGTTGAGTTTCATCGAAAGATTCTTGGCTGTAGTCGCCATCAACAACTTCCAATTCACCGCCAACACCACTGTACAGAGATTCCATAGAGTGAGATGCGTTGAATGCAGTCATCGCTTGCTTGTGGTAATCCGCAGGCGAATCAGATGCGATCGCTGCAATGATACCAGCTTGCAACGCCGGGCTGTTGTCTTCCAGGCTGAAACGCTCGCCTTGCTCATCATGAGTCAGGCTGTCGATAGCAGCTTTAACTGAAGCGCGAACGCCTTCGGTTTCTGCTTGACCTTGTTGGAAGTGGTGCATGCTTTCTTGCGAGTAAACACCTTTCGCAACGTTTTGTGATACACCGACACCAGACTCATTCAGTTCAGTGTTCAGTGTAACAATCGCTTCGTTCAATTGACTGTTGAAACGGTTTTTGTTTGACATAATACTTTATTCCTTTTGATCAAAAAGAAAACTAACGGGCAAAGTAGCCGCATTTAGCTAAACTACTATAACATTAGTTTAAACGATTAACATAAGCTGAGAGCAGCCCACAGTTTGCAAGACTGCTAATTGGTACGTGACAGTTGTAGAGAGCCTCGTTAAGATCTTTGAAGAAGTGTGTCGCAGCTTCAGATTCAAAACCAGGACGATCCTCACTCGTTTCCACGTTAACCGTAATGGCAAGGACAATTTCCCCGCTGTTCAATGCCATTGGATTAGCATGTACACTCATACTAAGGTCGGGTGTAAGCGCACGACCCACCAAAACATGTTGCACTTCTAGATTGTCGGAAACCGAACATACGAAATCATTTTCTTTATTATCCAGTTCGATAGGTGAACCGAAATTCACTCCGACAGATAATAGATCTTGTATGTTAAATTTGAAACGGTCTGCCAAATAACTCGCGCCGATGTGCTGAGCATCTTGGTAACGACGTAAGTCTCCATTAGATACGTAAGGTTTAAACGCATCTTTGTCGCAGCAGTCGCGTAGTGACAATCCATTTCTTAATAAGGTAGTTTGTAACCAATACGGTATGATTACTATACGCATTAGGTATCCTCCGGAGGATGTTAATTAAAAAAATGGATACACACTATTTGAAGACATTTCAAAAAGTATCTGAGTGACCTTTGATATGGTCATAGAATTCATAAACATCTTTTGTTGAAAAATAATGCTGTAAGGTTGAGCAATGGATACAAAATACGTACTAGTGAGATTGATAACACTACTCTTTGGTGAGAGTGCGTGTGCTAAAATTGAAAAGCGCTCAGATGAGCTTGCAAAGAATATCTTGGATAACCTTAAGCTGCCAGAACATGTCACAGAGAGTGATATCGGACGAAGTGTTATCCTAACATTGAAAGAACTTGCATTGTGGATGTTAGAGCAACCACAGAATGAACAGTTTGATTTTGATTCGATGAATCAGCGCTTTAGCTATATAAGTAAATATGATGATAAGATAAAAGAAGTATTGTCTGACTTAGATCGGATTAAAAAGCGTGATGACGATGGTGTGGTGAAGATGTGCACCGACATCAGAAAGGAACTAGAGAATAAATACATGCAGTGGAAACTTCGTGAGCGCATTGATAAAGCTCACCGCACCCTGCTGTATGAGCAAAAGAAAGTCAACAACTCAAGAGAATTTGTCACATCCCTTATTGCTGACTTAGAAGAATACTCGTCAAGCTGGAGTAAAAACCAGCAGGACTACATTTTAAACATGGCAACTATGTCTGACCCCAAATCTTTATCTGCGCTAATGGAGCGAGCTAAAGAGGATGCCGATGGAGATATTGGTACTGCAAGTGGGTTTAAGACAGGTTGGCATGCTATGAATCGCATGCTGGGTGAATCAGGCACACTGCGACGTGGTATGTTTGTGTTGGTGGGTGGTCTAACGCACAATTATAAATCTGGTCTGACACACGATTTATTCCGTCAGATGTGTATTCACAACAAACCTATCTTGGATGATCCTAACAAAAAGGCGATCAAGCTATATATCTCGACAGAGAACGAAGCTGAGAAAGATCTTTTGCGGATGTATATCGCTTTGATTGAGAACGATACTGGTGAAGAAGTCGACATCAGTAAAGTCAACCCAGAAGAAGCGTCGCGCTATGTATCCAAGCGTTTATCGGAAACTGGGTTTGAAGTCGCGATGATGCGTATCGACCCGACGACATTTACTTCTGACGATTTATTCAATATGGTACTTCGTTATGAGGAGAATGGTTTTGAGGTACAATCCATCACTTGTGACTACCTTGCATTGATCAATAAGAGCAACTTTCAACAGCGTGGTGGTATGACTGGTGAGGATGTTCGACAGTTGATGCAGAACGTTCGTAATTTTATGTCGGCAAGAAGAATCTTGTTCATTACCCCACACCAGCTATCGCAAGAGTCGATGAACCTTAAACGTTCAGGTGTTGGTAACTTCCTACAAGAGGTTGCGGGTAAGAACTATTGGGATGGTTCAAAGCGTATCGCCAACGAAGCAGACCTTGAGATCTTCGTAGACATCGTAGAACGCAATAAGAAGTTCTATCTACACGTACACCGTGGTAAGCACCGTACGGTACGACCTACACCGATTAAGGACCGGAGTTTCTATTTACCTTTCTCTGAGATTGGTTTCTTACCGGACGATATTAATGGTGAAGATCGTTCACTCGGTAGCTTGATGGATATACAAGGCGAGCAAATCGATTTTGATGATTGATTGCTTTATAATCGGGAGACTTCGGTCTCCCTTTATTTTTGGAAAGGAAACTTTATGTCAGTTTGTATCCGATGTAAAAGTCAGTCTAATTTTTTTGATCAATTAAAAGAATACCTAGTAGAGATGGGTTTCACTCTACGCATGGTGACGTCTAAAGATAATTGGTGTGCTGCTTGTTTTGAACAACGGTATGCTAGTGATGAGGATATCCGTATTCGCCTGACATTCCGGTACTGTTCTTGCGATAATGCTAACTTACCCCGCGTTCCTCGACTGGATGAGAAATATAAAGTAAAAATTGAAGTCGATGAAGTAAGTACTGAACATGGGTATAGTAACTCATTCACTATTGAGCAAGACATTAGCAAGATCGAATGGGTATTAAAGAAAGAAACCAATAAAGCATTGAAGATGTTTGATGGGTCAGATAAAGAATGGCGAGAAATGCTACACGAAATGCGTGACTGGTCATAGTAAAGACAAAAAATAAAGGAGGGCTGGTGCCCTCCTATTATGTTGTCTTTCTAAATATCGTCTATTTCAGAGTCCATGATATCATCAACTACATCGTGGTAGTAAGCAATTGGATCTATGTCGTCATAAGCATTAAGGTCGCATGCCGAGAAAATGGTAACGTCAACCAGGATAAATTCATGGTAGTTTAAATCTACTTTATTGTTTTTGAAATAAACGAATAAGTCGCCGCTTATTTTAGAATACGCCGCTTTTACTGGTACAATAAAATCTTCTAACTCCGGATCATCCCAATTGTAAACTTCCGCGAAAGGCTCTATAACTCCCACTCTTTCATCGTGTAGGGAGTATCCACATAATAAATCGATCTCTGGGGGGTAATCCCTATCAACAATATCGTCTTCACCAAACTCTGTAGTTTGACATAGTTGCTTTAATTCAACATTGTTTATGTGGTGTGGTTTTAGTTTAGGTAGTGTGTCAGCATAATCGTTCACTTCGCCAGATACAGACTTACGAATTTCATCTAATAGATTACCTCTATAGCCGCAACCACCCTCAAACAGACTTAAGTCCAAGTAGAGACTTAACTTTATCTCAAGTGAGTGTGGGTTAGAGTTAGCCAACTCTAAATTCATTTCCTTCATTTCTTTTTCTTTCAACATGATAATGGCCTTTTACTTTCAAGACGGAATAAAGGTAGGGACTTTACGCCCCTACCGAGAAAACGTGCACGAGCACTCACGTTAGTGATATATACTTCAAATACTTTCGGATAACTAAGACCATGGGCCAGAAATTGAGTCGACGTGAGCCGCTTCTAGCTCCTTAGCAACTTCCACATCTTCCTCAGTCATCTTGTTCTTAGGAATCTGGCGGAACTGAGTTCGATAGGATTGCATTTGACGACGGTGTTTCTCTGCCTCGGAGATCTTCTTCTTACGGTTTTTAGACTTAGCCATTTCCACTCCTCAACTGGTCTATTGCCGAATCCACCTCACGCGCTATCTCAACCTCTAAAAGAGCTTCCTCGTCTGAATGTGCGAACTTACCGATTAAACCCGCCTCGCTGGCTTTCAGGCGCTCTGAGACGACTTTGAGTGCTTGAGGTGAGAGTTCACTGGCTAGGCGATTGATACGGCGGTTTATCTTTTCTTTAATCGCTATTTCAGAAAGCGTTTCATCACCAAGCTCTACACCTAGACTACTGTATCCTGGTTCCATTATTGTTCTCCTGTTATACGGGCGACATTAAATATCAATATAATCGGTTATCACTGTACAACAAAAAATAAAGGGAGCCGAAGCTCCCTCGAATTGGTTATTGTAGAGAAACACTCACTTCAGCCATAAGTAAGTAGTTCATATTCTCAAACAACGGAGCACCTTCAGATGTGATGCGTACTTTTGTTGTCATATCGAGAGTCTCTTCTTCGGAGATGCCACTGACTCGAATTATTGTATTGTTGAGTCGCACTGTAGTCTCAATAGGACCACGGATTGTACATGCGGCATCTTCACTACCCAACCACTCACCGTTAGGACCTTCTACATCAGTCACCAACATAGCAGATAAGTCATTGCCCGATATGTTGTCACGCAACCACTCGATATCGATAGTTGGACCATCGACGCCAGCGGTATGTGAATGAACTTCTTGGTGGATAAGATCTAGGATATCTACAACCTGATTGATCTCACCCTGTGGATTCGTTTTAAGCATGATATCCACACCCAACTTGACTGAATGTAGTGCGCCTTTTACTTTGTTTACAAATAACGGTGCGTTTTTCATTATCAATTATCCCCTTTACTTTTCGTGTTTAAACTTTTGCCAGTTGAATACCAGACTGACCCTGGTACTTCCCACCGCGATCATCGTACGATACTTCACACGGACGATCGCCTAAGAAGAATTGGAATTGTGCGATACCCATACCCGCATGGATCTTAATGGGTAGATTCGTTGCATTGGATATCTCAATGACTACCTGACCCTTAAAGCCAGCCTCGATAGGTGTAACGTTAACGATAACGCCAGCACGAGCCCACGTGCTCTTTCCTAAGCATACAACGGAGACATTGCGTGGGATATCAAAGGTCTCTACCGTATGTCCTAAGAGATAGCTATTGGGTGGCAATATGACACTATCGCCTTCCTGCTCGTGATAGCAGTCTTCTGGCATATCGAGCGGGTCGATTAGTGAGTTATTGATATTGGTAAATATCTTAAACTTCTTAGCCAGTCGGACGTCGTAGCCATATGACGATAAACCGAAGCTAGCTATGCGACCACGCTCATCGTTCTTGATAGACTCAGATACGAATGGTTCGATCATGGGACGACCATGTGGTATCTTACGCACGACCCGTGCTGTCATTTCATCGATGGCCTCAGATAAAATACCTTCGTATTCTGGACCGGTACATAGTTGTCTGATCGTGATGTCAGATAAAATCATTTTTCTACTTCCTTACCATTCATGTGTATCTTAATTGAGAGCACAACAGCACTACCGTCATCGGCCTCAACGAACAGACTAATCTCATCTTGATCGTGACTAGCGCACATCGTACGTCTACCCATTTCACAACAAACCGTAATGATAAGACTCGACACTTTACTCATCGTGTCCAAGAATTCTTCTTTACGGTCTTCATGTGACGCTGCACCGTTTATGAGTGCAAACGGAAACACCGCTGCCTCAGGTAGGCGATCTGACATGTCATTCATTAAACCATCGAACATCAACGTTGGATGAACTTTACCTTCTACGGTGAAGTTGTTTATCCCCGATGTATAGAAAGGTTCTTCGTTCTTAGGATCGATACACAGATCTTCCAATAGAGAAGTTAAGCGCATTACATCCTCATGGTAAGTACCTTTATAGTCATCAGGCACCGCATCAGAAACACGCTTCTTCTTATTCTTTTTGAAAGCCGATATACTGGCTACGTTATTACTCATTTTCCCACCTTAGAAAACTTCGAGTTTGACCGTAGATAGTTCTTTGACATCATCACCGTGCGTCAACTGATGTTTATTGACACCTTGCTCGGTTGACTTACGTTCAGTGATGATCGTTCGGTCTGCCAAGTTAGGTAATGATAGTGTGTTTTTACCTACAGCATCCGACAAACTACCTATTCCCGATACAGGTGCACTTGCAGTTATAACAAGACTATTCCCATCAGCTTTAAATGACTCGATAAATTCACTCGTCATGTTACCGAGCCCATCGATTAAGAATAGTGTATTCTTTTTACCGACGTGGATATCGTCTTGTAAGTCAGCACCCAACGGAGCATACACGATTTTGATGTTATCCCAATGCTTATTGATGATGTCGTCGTCCAGTACAAACTGTACGGTATCATCAAACGACATCTGCTCAGGTATCTCACCGAGATGTTTTAGGAAATAGAACAACGATTTACGAGCAACTAACTCCGGTTTCTCTTCACGTACGACGAATATAATTTCATCATAGTCACTTGTCTCACGCTCAATAGCTTCAATGGCTACCAACTTAATTAGCGTTTCGGTCTTACCCGAATGTGATGTTCCAAGTATGGCTGTGATTTCACCGGGATTGTGATCACCTACCAAACTTGCTTTAATGTCGCCTAAGTTTGTCTCTGACATAATAGTCTCCTGAGTAAGACAAAAATA
>CETM01024370.1_pt1 | contig 78814 bp, 65 predicted proteins | sample 361451 | NCBI WGS metagenome assembly CETM01 (sample SAMEA2622690, study PRJEB7988) | marine metagenome | isolation source: saline water (ENVO:00002010), including
GAGTATGCTTGTCGCTCGATCCGCATGTCGCCAAGGAGGCACCATGGAATCAGCGGCGCGTGTGCGCGTGATACTCAACGGGGACAAGGCTCAGCAGCCGGAGCTGCGCGAGGCCATCTTCGCTCAGCGTGAGCGTATGGCAGGGCTTGAAGTGCGGTTGACCTTCGAGGGAGATGATGTCGCGAGGCTGGTGCGCGAGGCGGTCGATGAAGGCGTCACGCGGCTGGTCGTTGGCGGCGGTGACGGCACCCTCAATCTGATCGCCAATGCATTGATGCAGCATCCACTCGCGAAGCGTCCGGAAGTCGCGATCCTGCCGTTGGGCACCGCCAATGACCTGGCGACCTCGCTCGGCATCCCCGAGCCGGTGACGGAGTCGCTGGCGCTGGCCTGTGAAGGGGCGGCGCGGGCCGTCGATGTGGTGCAGCTGGATGATGCCTACTTCCTCAACATGGCCTCGGCGGGCTTCGGTGCCGAGGTGACGCGCTCGACGCCCGGTGGCCTCAAGAAGCTGTTCGGTGGCGGGGCCTATTCGTTGATGGGGGTGCTCAAGGCGTGGGACTTCCGCCCTTATCGTGGCAGCGTGACCCTCAACGGGGTGGAGGAGGAGCTGGCGTTGTTCGTACTGGCGATCGGCAATGGTCGTCAGGCGGGCGGCGGTCAGGAGCTGGCACCTCGGGCGCTGCTCGATGATGGCTGCTTCGATGTGCTGGTGATCCGCGACTTCCCCATCGCGCGGGTGGGTGAGGTGATCGAGGAGCTGGAGTCGCTCCCCGACAACGGCCATTTCGTGCGGTATGTGCGCACTGACTCGCTGCACTATCGGGGTGAGGCGCTGCCGGTGAATCTCGATGGCGAGAGCTATCTGATCGAGAACAGCGAATTCCAGCTGATTCCCGGCGCTCTGCGTCTGGTCGCCCCGCAGGGCGCCGCCCTGCTGACACACTCATGAGCCCGCAGCTGGGCCATTGAGCGCCGGCTGAGCCATGAGAGCTGGCTGGTACACGAGCGCAGTCTGAGGTTTACTCAGGCTGCGCTCGTTGCGTTGGTGGCAGCGTATTCTTCCAATCTCTCGGCCGCGCAGGGCGGGAGTCAGGGCTTCAGGGAGTGATTGCATGGTCGGTTTGGCGGCGTGGCATATCTGGGTCATCCTCGCGTTGATTCTGGCGGGGCTTGAGTTGCTGGGTGCGCAGTTCGTGTTGCTGGCCCTGGGCGTCAGTGCCCTCGGGGGCGCTCTGGCGGCAGGGCTGGGGGCGGGGCTAAACATCCAGTTGATCAGCGTCGCGATCACGGCCCTGGTGCTGGTACCGCTGTTCGTGCGCAAGATCCATCCCTATCTGTTGCCCAAGACGCCCTACGGCACCTTGGGCAGCGGCGCGGAGACCGGGCAGCTGGCCAAGGTGATCATCGGCAACGGCGGCAAACCTGCCGTGCGCGTGTCAGGCAATGAGTATCCGCTACGCTGGGAGGGGGAGACGCCGCCGGCAGCGGGGGACACGGTCAGGATCGTCAGCGTCGAAGGCATCACCGTCTGTGTCGAGCCTGTCTCGAAGGAATCGGTCTTGAAGTAGTCTGTCTCGAAGGAAACTGCACAAAGACGCCATGAGATCGCGGCTCGATGGCGCGGTCGTGGTGGCAGCGGGTCAAGCGTGATCGGATATCTCACAAGGGCTTGCGGATACGGCCCAGTTCAAGGGAGTTGAGCAATATGATTATCAGTCCGGGACTCATCATCATTCTTTTCATACTGGCGCTGGTGGTAATCCTGCTGGCCAAGGGATTGATGATCGTCCAGCAGTCAGAAGCCGTCGTCATCGAACGCCTCGGCAGCTACAGCCGCACACTGGAATCCGGCGTGAATCTGGTGATTCCGTTCATCGACAAGCCGCGCTCGATCACCATTCGTCGCTATCGTGAGGTCAAGGGTGACAACCTGCCCTTGGTGGTGGAGGAGACGCGCATCGATCGCCGCGAGACGGTGATGGACTTCCCCGGCCAGAGCGTGGTGACGACGGATAACGTCACCGTGACCGTCAATGGCGCGCTCTATTTCCAGATCGTCGATCCCAAGCGCGCCGTCTATGAAGTCGAGAACTTCACCCAGGCCGTCGAGGTCCTGGCCAAGACCAGCCTGCGCTCCGAGATCGGTCGCATGGAGCTCGACAAGCTCTTCGAGAGCCGCAAGGAGGTCAACGACGCCTTGCAGATCACCATGGATGAGGTCGGTGACAAGTGGGGCGTCAAGGTAACGCGTGTCGAGATCCAGGACATCAGCATGCCCGAGGAAGTCGAGGACGCCATGCGGCTGCAGATGGCAGCCGAACGCAAGCGTCGCGCCACGGTGACCGAGGCCAATGGCCAGCGCGAAGCCGCCATCGCGACCGCCGAGGGCGAGAAGCAGTCTTCGGTACTGCGCGCCGAGGGTGACAAGCAGGCCGCGATTCTGCGCGCCGAAGGTGAGCGTCAGGCCATCTATCAGCTGCGCGATGCCATCGGTGCGGAAGACCCGCAGCTGGTGGTCGGCTACATGTTGGGCCAGAAATATCTACAGGTGCTGCCGGACATGGCGCGCGAAGGTGATCGCGTCTTCATTCCCTACGAGGCCTCTGCCTTGCTGGGTGCCATGGGCAGTTTCCGCGAGCTTGCCACTGAAGTCGGCGAGCCCACCAATGCCAGCAATGAAGGGCTGAGACGCGCCCGTCAGATGATGACTGGCGAAGCGGGCCTGGGCTGAGTGTATTGTGCCGAGCAGTGAGTGGCAGTAGGCTGCCGCTCCACTGAATATTCACCGCATCTGGAGCAAGACGATGACAGCAATGACTACCGATCATGAGCGCTTCCTGCAGGCCGCCATTGAAGAGGCGGAAAAGGGCTATGCGGCCGGCGGCGTGCCGATCGGCTCGGTACTCGTCCATGATGGCAAGATCATCGGTCGTGGCCACAATCAGCGCCAGCAGAAGGGCAGCACGGTGTTGCATGGTGAAATGGATGCACTGGAAAACGCCGGTCGCCTGCCGGCCAGCGTCTATCGTGAATCCGTGCTCTACACCACGCTGTCACCGTGCCCGATGTGCAGTGGTGCCATCCAGCTCTACGGTATCCCGCATGTCGTGGTCGGTGAGAACCACACCTTCATGGGCGCGGAAGACCACCTGCGTGGCCTGGGCGTCAAGGTCGATGTGGTCGACAACGCGCGTTGCCGCGAGCTGATGGCGACCTTCATTCGCGAGCAGCCGGACGTCTGGAACGAAGATATCGGTGAGTGATCGCGGCGCGGTTGTTGGTGGTAGCTGATGGAAAATGGTGTTCGTTAACACTATTCTGCTGTGAAAAGGGCGAAATACTTGAAAAGCTGTCGGTCTGGCACCATGTCTTGGATATCAGGCGCCAAGCCACGCTTTCGCTTGCATGACTACACGACCTTTGTTGCAATGCCACTTGCAGGAAACAGGGGCTGGCAACTCCCCACCTATCATGGAGAAGACGATGAAACTCAAGCAATGGATGATTCCCGCACTGGCCGCTGGCCTGTCTCTGGCCATCGCTGGTTGCGATAACGGCGATACTGACAAAGCTGCCCAGAACGCCGAGACCTCTGCCGAGCAGAGCGCCGAGCAGGCTGAACAGAGCGCCGATCAAGCGACTGACGCCGCTGCCGAGAAGATGGATCAGGCAGCTGACGAAGCGGCCGCAGAGATGGATGACGCTGCTGACAAGGCCGAGAACATGGCTGACGACGCTGCCGAATCTGCCGATGCCATGGGCGATGAAGCTGCTGCCGAGAGCGAAAGCGCCCTCGACGCGACCAAGAACGCTGCTTCCGAGACCTATGAGTCCGCCAAGGAAGGTGTCAACGACGCTGCTGACGCCACTGCCGATGCTGCCAAGAACGCCTATGACTCCACCAAGGAGCAGGCTGCCGAGCTGACCGACTCCGCTGAGCAGTCTGGCGACAACGCTGCTGCCGAAGCGAACGAGAAGATCAACGCTGCGCAGCAGGATGCCAACGAGTCCATCGACGAAGCGCAGCAGTAATCACTGGCCAGCGAATGCTGGCGTGATGCCTGTCGCAAGCCGTGTCACTGGCTGAGTGCGAGTGACACGGCCGCCGATACAAGAACACCGTGGCCCTTGGGTCGCGGTGTTCTTGTTGATGACGACTCTTCGATAAGCGTGAGTCAGGCCAAGGCCCGGGCACAAAAAAGCCCGCCGGAAGGCGGGCTTTTCCATGACTGTCTTGCTGCCATCATCAGAGCGCCGGTGAAGGCGGCCTGACCAGGCTGATCGAGAAGATCAGACCGGCTTGATGTTTGCGGCCTGAAGGCCTTTCTTGCCCTGGGTGACGTCGAAGGAAACCTTCTGACCGTCTTGCAGGGACTTGAAGCCTTCTGCCTGAATTTCAGAGAAGTGCGCGAACAGGTCGTCGCCGCCGTCGTCCGGAGAAATGAAGCCGAAACCTTTGGTGTCGTTAAACCACTTGACTGTGCCAGTTGCCATGATTCTTTCCTTGCTTACGAGATGATGTTGGTGGTCTGCCCATCAGACCAGAGTGCGTTGGTGCGGCTAGGGGGAATTCCACCAGAGAGACGCGTTGCGTCCAGCGACGACATCCTTTCCTGCTTGACCTACGCATGCAGCCTGGGCTGCACGTGCTCGCTTCCATTCGAACAGAAAGTTGTCGTATTGGCGACTCCTTCCAGCTCAAGTAGGATGCTCACACAGAGCCAACATAGATGGAAATGCCATGAAGGTCCAGAACGTAGATTACCGCTCGGCCGATGCAGCCGAAAAATTTGTCGAATCCCTGCGCACGACGGGCTTCGGTGTCATCCGCAATCACCCGATCTCTCATGAATTGGTCGAGAAGATCTACGCCGAATGGGCCGAATTCTTCTCCAGTGCCAACAAGCTTGACTGGCGCTTCGATCCCAAGACCCAGGATGGACTGTTCCCGGCAGATGTCTCCGAGACCGCCAAGGGCCATACGGCGCGTGATCTCAAGGAGTATTACCACATCTACCCGTGGGGCAAGATTCCGGACAGCCTGCGCGAGAATGCCATGGAGTATTACCGCCAGGCCGAAGCCTTCGCGGCAGAGCTTCTGAGCTGGGTCGAGGCCCATTCACCTGCCGAAGTGGCCGAGCTCTACCGTGAACCGCTCTCCAACATGATCAAGGACAGCGGTCAGACGCTGCTGCGCGTGCTTCACTACCCGCCGATGACCGGCAGTGAAGAGCCGGGCGCCGTCCGTGCCGCGGCGCATGAAGACATCAATCTGCTGACCGTGCTGCCGGCAGCCAACGAGCCGGGCCTGCAGGTGATGGACGTCAATGGCGAATGGATGGACGTGCCCTGTGATCCGGGTCAGCTGGTCATCAATGTCGGCGACATGCTCCAGGAGACCAGCGGCGGCTACTTCCCGTCGACCACGCACCGCGTGATCAACCCGACCGGCGAGGGCTCCAGCCAGTCACGCCTGTCGCTGCCGCTGTTCCTGCATCCGCGTCCCGAAGTGGTACTGTCTGACAAGCACACGGCGGACTCCTACCTCAAGGAACGTCTGCGCGAGCTGGGCGTCATCTAGCGCCGGCTGCGGCCTGGCTTTCGTTCCCGGCCTGGCTTTCGCTCCCGGGACCGATGAAGAGACACCTGCTGATCCGACGCCATCCGCGCCAGTGCGCGGGTGGCGTCGTCGTTTCCGGGCGTGGCCTCTGGCGGTAGAAGGCTTGATTCATCGGCGCCAAGACCGCATTGACAGTATTCGCAATCATGATCTGCCGCATCGCGGCTAAGGCTTCACTGATGACCACATCGCCTGTTGTACAGGACACGCATTCCAAGACCATGGGCTATCTGCTGTGGATCTTCGGTTTCCTCGGCGCGCACCGTTTCTACTATGGCAAGCCGGTCACCGGCACCATCTGGCTGTTCACCTTCGGGTTGCTGGGCATCGGCTGGTTGATCGACCTGTTCCTGATTCCGGCGATGGACCGCGAGGCGGACTTCCGTTTTCGCGAAGGCCCGATCAATTACTCGCTGAGCTGGATTCTGCTCACCTTCCTGGGCGTGTTCGGCATCCATCGCATGTACATGGGCAAGTGGCTGACCGGCTTGCTCTACCTGTGCACCGGTGGGCTGTTCTTCATCGGCGTGCTGTATGACTTCTGGACACTCAATGACCAGATATCGCTGCGCCATGCCGAGCAGGCGCCGGCCACCCAGCGCTAGAGAGCACGCCTGCGCTGCATCCAGCGGGACGGAAGTGACGTAGCAGGAAAGGCAGTGTCGAGCTTTCGCACGTTCTAATGTGCTGGGGCTCGGATGTTTTCATCAACATGACGACAAGGAAGTGAACATGATCTGGTTGAAAGCCTTCATCGCCGCCTTTCTGGCGACTCTGATCTTCCATCAGGGCCTCTTCGGGCTCTTCTATCTGGTCGATATCCTGCCCAAGGCGCCCTACAACATGACGCCTACCGGGCCGCTGGGCGTCCCGTCAGTGCTCTCGCTGGCCTTCTGGGGCGGGCTCTGGGGGCTGCCGCTGTGGGCATTGGTGCGTCGCAGGACGGGCGTCAGCCATTGGCTGATCAGCCTCGTCTTCGGTGCAGTCGGCCCGACGGCCGTGGCCATGCTGGTCGTCTTCCCGCTCAAGGGAATCGAGGTTGCGCCACTGATGGTGGTCGGTGGCCTGATCCTGAATGGCGCCTGGGGCGTCGGTACCAGTCTGTTGATGCGTGTGCTGGGTGCGCGACCGAGTCCTGCAGCCCCGACGACAGCATGATGGCATCGATTCCGTGGACCATGGTGGCGCTCGCCTGGGCTGCCGGGTTGTGCATGCCGCTGGGTGGCGTGATCGCCCAGCTGGAGCGCAGTCACGAGAGTCACGTCAAGCGCAGCTGGCTGGCGGGGATCACCGCGCTCGGCGGCGGCATTCTGTTGGCCGCCGTCTCACTGGTGCTGGTACCGCATGCCATGCAGGCGCTGTCCATCGCGACGCTGTTGGGGCTGTTCCTGCTGGGCGCGCTGATCTTCATGCAACTGGACCGCTGGCTGGCGCGCGGTGGCGGCGCCAAGGGCCAGTTGCTGGCGATGCTGATGGACTTCATCCCCGAGGCGATCGCGCTGGGTGCACTGGCCTCTGCCTCTCCGGCCGCGGCGATGCTGCTGGCACTGTTCATCGCGGTGCAGAACCTGCCGGAAGGCTTCAATGCCTATCGTGAGCTGGAAGGGGCCGGGCTGACGGCGCGTCAGGGGCTTGGGGCCTTCGTGCTGCTGTCACTGCTGGGCCCGCTGGCGGCATTGGCCGGCCATCTGTGGCTTGCGGATGCGCCAGGCGTGCTGGGCGGACTGATGGCCTTCGCCGCCGGCGGCATTCTCTATCTCGTCTTCCAGGACATTGCGCCCCAGTCGCGGGTGGCGCATCACTGGTCACCGCCATTGGGCGCCTCGCTGGGGTTCATGATCGGCATGCTGGGCGATCGCCTGGTCGGCTGACGATCAGCTGACGATTCACCGTGGCGGGGCGGCACCAGCTGACTCGCCACGGCTCGAGACCTTCACACCCTCCGTCATCTTCCCGATAGGGAGCTCGCATGAGCAAGCACGCCAATGAAGGCAACCTCACGGGGTTGCTGGAAGAGCTGGACCGCGAGATCGAAGGGGATATCTCGCTGGGCGACATTCTGGAGCACTTCAACTCCCGGGGCTTCGGCCCCTTGCTGGTATTGCCTGCCTTGCTGGTACTGCTGCCGACCGGGGCGATCCCCGGGGTACCGACGACCTGCGCGCTGTTCATCGTGCTGACCGCGGGTCAACTGTTGCTGGGGCGCAGGATGCCGTGGTTGCCACGCCGGCTGGCGCGCTTCAGTTTCGAGCATCAACGCCTGACCCATGGCGTCGAGCGGGCAAGGCCCTGGACGCGACGCCTCGATCGTCTGCTCAAGCCACGCCTGAGCTTCATGACGCGCGGCATTGCCTATCGCGGTATCGCGGCGCTGACCATCCTGCTGGCCACGGCCATGGTGCCGCTGGAGCTGGTACCCTTCGCCGCGGCCTTGCCGGCAGCGACCTTGCTGCTGCTGGGACTGGGGCTGATCGGGGAGGATGGCCTGGTCATCCTGCTGGCCTTGCTGGTGCTGCTGCTGGATATCGCCACGGGGTTCTGGTTGGTAGGTTGAAGGCTGCGTTGGTCGCTCAACAGCGACGCAGCGTATTTTAGGAGTCGAGGCTCATATCCTTGATGACGCGAGATGGCTTCTGGAGGCCATCAGCTGCGGGCTCATGAGAGCGCCTGCGCCGTTGTGTAGCAACGCAGTAAGACAAAAGACTGAAGTGCACCATTCAGAGGCAAACCAGGCTGTCATCTTGGTGTGGATGGCTTTGCAGGCTGGCCGTGCTCGCCTAGACTGGTCGCCTGTTCAGTGCCATGGGGGCACGAATTCGGCTACTGAAGCGGGTCTGTCGCAAGGACGTTCGTCATGTTTGATTTCATCCAGTTCGATGCTGCCTTCTGGTCCTTCGTGGTGGCCATCATCTTGCTGACGGTCACGCCCGGGGTCGACACCCTGCTGGTGATTCGCAATACCTCGCGCGGTGGCCTGCGTGACGGCGTGCTTACCAGTCTCGCTATCTGTGCCGGCCTCTTCGTGCACGCGCTGGTGTCGTCGGCGGGCATCTCGCTGATCCTGTTGCAGTCGGCATGGGCGTTCTCGGCCCTCAAGCTGGTCGGGGCGGGCTATCTGATCTGGTTGGGCATCAAGAGTCTCAAGAGTGCGCGGCGCGCACGCGGGCTGAATGTCGACGTCAGCGTGACACGGCAGCAGGTATCGTGCTGGCTGCCGCTGCGTGAGGGCTTCCTGTCCAATGTGCTCAATCCCAAGACGGTGGTGTTCTACATGGCCTTTCTGCCGCAGTTCATCGCGCCGACCGACCCGGCCGTGCTCAAGTCATTGTGGCTGGCGGGTGTCCACTTCGTGATCGCCAATCTCTGGCAGATCAGCGTGGCGCTGATGGTCGGTGGCGCAGGGCGCTGGCTGGCAAGGCCGCGAGTCGCCTGCTGGATGGAAGGCATCACCGGATCCGTCATGGTGCTGCTGGGGGCACGGCTGGCGCTAGGCCGCTAGGGATGAGCGGCCACTGCCAACATCGCAACGGAGCGCATGGGATGACGGTTCGTATCCTTGATGACACATGGATCCTGTGACATTGACACTGGCGGCCTTTCTCAAGGTCGTCACGCACCTGGAGGCTCGGGATATCAGTGATGTCTACGATTCCCGCGTACAGCAGGTACGGGTGCTTTACTACGGTTACACCATCGACTTCCGCCACCAGCTGTGGCGCATCGATGATGAATCGGTCTGTGCACATCTGGAAAAGACCGGTACCGCCGTCGAGCAGCGCGAGTGCTCGCGCATGGCCAGCCGACTGTTCGTCGAGACCTGTCATGCCTTGCAGCGCCGGGGGCGGGCGGCGCATATCGACACCCGCACCATGTATTGCAAGGCCGCAGCGACCTTCAAGCCCCGGCGCGACCCCTATGCGGGCATGACGCCGGCAGAGCGCAAGGCGCGCAAGGCGCTGGAAGCGGCGCATCGAGAAGCCGAGCAGGCCTGCAACCGCTACGTGCTGGATGCCCTGTCCTCGAATTCTCTGGAGATCCTGCGTCTGCGGCAACGCTACTGCGACAAGAGCAATCGATTGGCAGCACGGCTCGAACAACAATGATGCCCGGGCCGGTGCTGACGCCTGCCCGAGCCAACGACAGCAGCGGTACAGTGCTGCATTCATGACATGAAGACCGGCCCATCAAGGCTGGCATTGGCAGGGAACGCAATCGGATGAGTCTTTCACATACCCTTCGTCGCCGCCTGGGCGGGTTGAGTGCCGTGGTGCTGGTGGTCGCCGGGATAGCGGCCTGGCTGTACGCCATCGATGAGGGGCGCTGGGTCGGGCGCGTGACCACGCGCCCCGAAACGCTGAATCTCGAGTCGGTGGAGCAGGGCAACCTGCCGGTCAATCAGTTCGTCTCGCTGCGCAATCACTGGGCGGTCTATCGCGAGCACACCGAGACCTTCCGCCTCGATGCCAATGCAGACGGGGGGCGCCGCATCGAGACGCTCTATTATCCGGTCATCTCTGACATGAACCCCTATCTGCTGGAGCTGGCCGGTCTGTCCCGCGCCTTCGGGGGCATCGATGGCATCCCCTCGGAAGAATGGCCGCGCATCGAGCGCATGGGCGTGCTGGTGCGAACCGACTCCGTGCAGAGCCTGGAAAACGTGCCGCCGCTGATCGAGTTCCCCGATGGCCTGTTCGGCACCGTTTTGCACGCCGAGACGGACCTGCCGGGCGATGAGCGCTCCCTGCTGGCCGAGCGCTGGCCCGACATCGATCTGTCGCGTGTGATCATCATCAATGCCGGCCACCGCCCCGGCAATGTCTGGGCGATGATCGTCTATGGCGTGCTGGGCACGCTCTGCTGGGCACTGGCGGTCTGGCTGATGGTGCGACTGATGCGTACACCGCGCGTCACGCGCTCCCAGCCCTTGGCCTATTCCGGCCGAGCGGCATCGGAGCCGGTGGTGTCGCAGGCATACCCGGGCAGCGAGTCTGAAGGCGAGGGGGCGTCTCAGCGCCATGCTGCACAGGTCCATGCGTCTCGCTCCCATGCGGAATCTCAGGCCCATGACGACGCACCACAGCCCCAGGGCGCTCCCGGCAAGCGCCAGGGCTGGCGTGGCAAGGGCAAGGGGAGCGATGAAGGGCGACCCCTGAGCTATGCCGAGGCGCTGGGACGGTATACCCCTCAGCAGAAGGCGCCGTTCGGCAATGGCGTGGCTGCCTCGCGACCGGGCGAAGCCAAGGGCGAGAGCCAGTCCGGGTCCTCGCCCGCCATTCGTCCACGTCGCGATGACTGACTGAACGAATGGCTGAAAGAATGGCTGAAGGGCGCAATGAGCTCTGTCGCCATGGACCATGATGCCATGGGCCCTGATGCCATGGGTCCTGATGCCATGGAAACGAAAACGCCAGCCCCTTGGGGCTGGCGTTTTCGTTGCTGGATGCTGCTGCTCGGCTCAGCGGCGATCCACCAGGGCGGTGGTGTAGCGCTGGCTGACTTCGCGGTCGCTGACCACCTTGACGCCCTCGCTGGTGCCCTTGGCCAGGCTTTCGAAGATCACGCGGTAGGCCAGCACGGCCTTGACGTATTCGCGGGTCTCCTTGAAGGGGATACGCTCGACGAAGCGGTCGTATTCGCCCGGGGTGTCGGCGAGCCAACGATCGACGCGTCCCGGCCCGGCGTTGTAGGCCGCGGCGGCGGCCAGGCGGTTGCCGGAGTAGCGGTCCAGCATCTCGCGGATATAGGTGCTGCCAAGACGGATATTGGTGACCGGATCACCCAGCGCCGCGTTGCTGGGCGTGGGCAGGCCCAGGCCGCGACTGACCTGAGCGGCGGTGCCCGGCATCAGCTGCATCAGGCCGCGTGCGCCCACCGGCGAGGTGGCGGTGGGGTTGAAGGCGCTCTCGCGACGCGCGAGTGCCATCAGCATCCACGGGTCGACGCCGGCATCGGCACCGAAGCGCTGGAAGTCCTGCTGCCAGGCCGGCGGGAAGCGCCAGGAAAGGCCATCCCACAGCTGGCCGCGGATGGTGGCGAAGACGGTCAGGTCATACCATTTCTGCTGCAGTGCATAGGCTGCCAGACGGCGAGCATCGGCGTCATCCGCCTGGGTGACGGCGTTGAACCACTCGGAGCGAGCCAGACCGATCTCGTCGATGTTCATCAGCGCCCTGACACGCTTGACGGCCGGCGTCTCGGCGACCTCGGCCAGTTCCGCGTCGGAGAAGTCCTGGTCATCGCGATTGAGCGAATACGCCTGCCCGATACGGTCGGCGGCCAGGAAGCCGTAGAAGTTGCGCTCGGTCGCGGCGCGCGTCCAGGCAGCACGCGCTTCCTGCGGGCGACCCAGGCTGTCATCGGCACGCCCCAGCCAATACTGGTAGCGGGCTTCGTTGCGGAAGCGGTCCGGCATCTTCAACACCCATTCACGCACCTGCGGCCAGTCGCCATCGCGCACCGCGTTGCGCATGCGCAGATCGAACAGCTCCTCGTCATCGAGGATGGTCAGGCGCTGATCGACCCAGCCGCGGTTGTTGGGGATGTCGCGTACCAGTGAATACCAGGCCAGGTCGCGTTCGACGGTGTGGCGCTGTTCATCACTCATCGGCATGTGCGGATTCACCTTGCGCCAGGCTTCCAGCGCGGCCTCGGTGTCGGCACGCACGAAGCCATGCATGGCGGCGACGCTCAAGGCGGCGAAGGCATGGCCGCCGTGACCGAGGTTGGTCGGCAGGCGCGTGATGGCGGCAAAGTTGCCCTCCAGCTGCTCGCGTGCCGCGATGGCCCGCTGCCAGCTGTTGGGCAGCTGGCGCTCGAGATAGCTGACCATGCCACCCTGGCCGGCAGTCCAGGCGAGCATGGCGCGCTCCCAGATGGCTTGATCATCGATCACGCCACGCTTGCGCAACGCCGAGAACAGCGGGTCACAGGCCGAGTCCTGCGAGCCGGAGACATGCCAGAGCTTCAGGCCGCCTTGCGATGCGCTCGCGACATCATTGCTCAGCTGCGCCGTGTAGTAATAGCACTGGCGCTGCGCGCCGGCCGGCACGCCATCGCTGACTTCCAGCAGGGCATCATGACGGCCGGTACGCCCGTAGGCGGAGATCGCCTGGCCTCGCATCCACTCGGCCAACGGCGAGTCCGCATGACGCTCGATGAAGGACAGCACTTCCGCGGCGGTGACGTACGGCAGGCGGGCCTTGAGCTGGTGATATTCGATGTAGCCCTCCAGCACGTGGCCATTGACGGCGACCTGCTGAATCTCGTCAAAACGCTTGGCGCGCGCATCATCGAAGGCGGCGCGGAAGCTCTGGTCACTGGGAGTGGCGGCCTGCAGGGGCAGGCTCAGTCCCAACAGCAGGCCTAGGCCGGTGAGGTGCCGCAGCGCCGCGAAGCGACGGCTGCCACGGGATCGGAGTGTTTGCTTGCCTGGTGTCACCTGGGACTCCTGCGACTGTCGGTAAAGGGGGCGTGGGCTGGCTGCGACCTTGTGGTGGCGGTTCAGTGCCCCGATGTTGAACAAGTGCCCCGATATTGGCTATCAGGGGTTGCCGATTCAGTAACGATAGTGGCTATCGTGGCAGTGGTCGGCGCTGAATAACAGCACCATCTGATACTGATAGTGAATTATCCGAGAGTGATATCGCGGCTGTGCTGCCGCGAAGATGAAAAGCTCAGTGAATGAAATTTGTGCTACCCGTGAGGAGTCCACTATGGGCAAGGCATTATGGTTGACGCGATTGTTTGGCCGCCGACATGTGCTGGGCAAGGCAGGCGCCGCCTTGCGCACCATGGGGCCCTTGCTGCGCGACGTGGTGAGTGGACGTTATCGTCCGGTGCCGTGGAAGGCGCTGGGGTTGGCGGCCGGCGCCTTCATCTATCTGGTCTCGCCGCTGGATCTGATTCCGGATCTGCTGGTGGGGCTGGGGATTCTCGATGATCTGGTGATCGTGACCTGGTTGCTCGGCAAGCTCGATGATGCGCTGGCCGACTATCGCCTGTGGCGTGGCGAGATTCCCGAACCTGATCCCTCCGAGCCGCCGACTCCCTGAAGGCGTGCAGCGTGGAAACTCCATTCCTCTACCAGCCCTGATGCTGGCACTGGCCATTGGCCGCATGGCAGGGACGCCGCGACCCTGCCATGCTCGTGACACGCTATCAAACACCAGTTTGAATTGGCGTGCCGTCAGTGTCTGATCTGCCGTTTATCACAGGGCGGCGCACCGTTTGTTCACAAACGAGACGCGCCGCTGTGGCAACGCCCTGAACAACGCCTTTCAAGGATATTCTGCATGCTGATCTATGCCTGCCTGCTGTTTGCCGCACTGATGCTGGTGCTGACCAAGGTGCCTGTCGCCTGGGCGCAACATCGAACCGGACGTTACGAGAACCACGATCCGCGCGCACAGCAGCGTGAACTGACGGGCTTCGGGGCCCGCGCGCTCGCCGCGCACCAGAACACCATCGAAGCCTTTCCGCTGTTTGCCGCCGGGGTGCTGGTCAGCGTGATCACCGCGCCGGGCGCGCCCATCGCGACCACGCTGGCGGTGATCTTCGTGCTGGTGCGTCTAGGCTATTGGGGCTGCTATCTGGCCAATATCGCCCCGTTGCGCTCCCTGCTGTGGGGCGTCGGCTATCTGGTCTCCCTCGCATTGATGGCGATGCCGCTGTGGATGTGATGCATGTAGTGCCACAGAGCCTGCTGGGACTGGCCGTCAATCCCGCTGACGTGCCGGCTGCGGGTGGCGTATTGGATGACGCCTGCTGGGCGCGGGCGCTGACCGGATTCCTGAGCTTCATTCCGCACACGGCGCGCTTGAACGTCAGGGTCGAGGAGGTCGCCGCGCCGGCCATCCGCATGCAGCTGCCGTGGCAACCGGCCTTGATCGGCGATCCGCACCGCAGGCTGGTGCATGGCGGTGTGCTGACCATGTTCGCCGATACGCTGTGCGGCAGTGCCGTGCTCACGGGGTTATCGGCACCGGAAGTCTGCCCGACGCTGGATCTGCGCCTCGATCACTACCGACCCGGCGTCGAGGGCCTGGCGTTGGTGGGCGAGGCGCGCGTGCTGCGGGTCACGGAATCGATGGTGTTTACCGAGGCGCAGATCTGGCAGCAGCCGGGCAAGATCCTGTGTCGTGCGATCGGCAACTTCGTCAGACTCGGTGAGCGCAATACGCCCAGCGGCTTTGCCGAGGCGCTGCTGGCGGCGGCCAATGCTCAAGCCCCCGCGAATCCTTCCATACACGAGTCGGAACCGCTGGGGCAGTCAGCACAGGCTGCACAGCCAGCAGACGAGAAAACCGAGCCGCAGGCGCCGCGCGATGCCCAGGACCCGCGTGGCCTGTTCAGTGCGCGACGTTTCGTCGAAGGGCAGCGCACTCACGATGACCTGGCGGCGCTGCTGGCGAGTCTGCCCTACGCGCAGGCAATCGGGCTTGGGCTGTGTGCCATTGACGGGCAGCAGGCGGGCGCGGCCAGTGATGTCGAGCTGCATCCTGAGCAGGCGTTGAGCTATTCCATGGCGGCGATGCCCGACAATGTCGGCAACCCGATGCTGCCGGCGGTGCATGGCGGCGTGCTGGCCGCAGCGATGGAAACCGCCGCGACGCTTGAGGTGCTCAGGCGGCATGGGCGCGGTGGTCGTGAAGCGCGCCTGCCCAAGCTGATCGATTTCTCCATCGACTATCTGGCCACGGCGCGCGGCGATCAGGTGACGCGCATCGACTGTGAAGTGATGCGCGAAGGCCGCCGCATGACCAATGTGCGCGTCAGTGCCTGGCAGAAATCCCGCGAGCAACCAGTTGCCAGCGCGCGCATGCACTTCGTGCTGGAATCACTCGCCTCCCCGTGATGGGCAGGCGATGTCTGCTCCGCAAGCGTCACACTAGAAAGCGCCTCCCTGATGGCTACCTCTCCGTTGGCTTCCTTCCTTGGCTCCTTTCGATGGCTCCTTTCGTTGCTACCCCAGGGAGCCGCTTGGGTGTTGCTGTGGCACATGCTTGGCGCGTATGGCGCAATCATCTGTCGCTAGTGCCTTGAAATCCCTCACCCTTGCCCCATATCTGATCCACGAGTGCTTCCTTCGATCTGCCGCCCAAGAAAGGCAGGCGTCGGCGAGCCGGTTCCATTGTTGCGGGGGCGCTCTGGCCACCGCGAATCTTCTTTTCAGGCATCCACGACATAGAGGTCCTTTTCGATGACGACCGCCACTCACACCGAAACGCATGGCTTCCAGACAGAAGTGAAGCAGCTGCTTCACCTCATGATTCACTCGCTGTATTCCAACCGCGAGATCTTCCTGCGCGAGCTGGTCTCCAACGCGGCGGATGCCTGCGATAAGCTGCGCTACCAGGCGCTGGACAACGATGCCCTCTACGGCAACGACAGCGAACTGCGCATCGAGATCGAGCACGACGCCGAGGCGAAGACCATCACCCTGCGTGACAACGGCATCGGCATGAGCCGTGACGATGTGGTCGCCAACCTGGGTACCATCGCGCGCTCCGGTACCGCCGAGTTCATGAAGAACCTGTCGGGTGACCAGCAGAAGGATTCGCGTCTGATCGGTCAGTTCGGGGTTGGCTTCTACTCCGGCTTCATCGTCGCCGACGAGATCACCGTGCGTACCCGTCGCGCCGACCTGGGCGCTGACCAGGGCGTCGAGTGGACCTCGCGTGGCGAAGGCGAGTTCAGCGTCGCCGACATCGAGCGCGCCGAGCGCGGCACCGAGATCGTGCTGCACCTCAAGGACGATGCCATCGAGTTCGCTGACGATCATCGTCTGCGCAACCTGGTCACCAAGTACTCTGACCATATCGAACTGCCGGTGCGCATGAAGCGCGTCGAGAAGGACGAGGAAGGCAACGAACAGGTCCACTGGGAAACCGCCAACTCCGCCACCGCGCTGTGGGTGCGCTCCAAGTCCGAGGTCAGCGACGAGGAGTACAAGAACTTCTACAAGCACGTCTCGCATGACTTCTCCGACCCGCTCAGCTGGAGCCACAACAAGGTCGAGGGCAAGCTCGAGTACACCAGCCTGCTGTTCGTGCCGGGCCGTGCGCCGTTCGACCTCTACCAGCGCGATGCCGCGCGTGGCCTGAAGCTCTACGTGCAGCGCGTCTTCATCATGGACGACGCCGAGCAGTTCCTGCCGCTGTACCTGCGCTTCATCAAGGGCGTGCTGGACACCAACGACCTGTCGCTGAACGTCTCGCGCGAACTGCTGCAGCAGGACCCGCAGGTCGACAAGCTCAAGTCCGCGCTGACCAAGCGTGGCCTGGACATGCTCAAGAAGCTGGCCAAGGACCCCGAGCAGTACCAGACCTTCTGGAACCAGTTCGGCTCCGTGCTCAAGGAAGGCCCGGCGGAAGACTTCGCCAACCGCGAGAAGATCGCCGAGCTGCTGCGCTTCTCCACCACCGAGACCGACAGCGCGACCCAGGACCAGTCACTGGCCCAGTACGTCGAGCGCATGAAGGAAGGCCAGAGCAAGATCTACTACCTGGTCGCCGACAGCTTCAATGCCGCCAAGTCCAGCCCGCACCTCGAGATCTTCCGCAAGAAGGGCATCGAAGTCCTGCTGCTGACCGACCGCATCGACGAGTGGCTGATGAGCCACCTCACCGAGTTCGACGGCAAGTCCTTCGCGGATGTCGCCAAGGGCGATCTCGATCTCGGCGATGTCGAGAACGAAGAAGAGAAGAAGGCCCAGGAAGAGACCGCCAAGGCCAAGGAAGATCTGGTCAAGCGCGTCAAGGAAGCGCTGGCCGAGAACGTTCAGGAAGTGCGCATCACGCACCGTCTGACCGATTCCCCGGCCTGCGTGGTGCTGCCGGAGCACGAGATGGGCTACCAGATGCGCAAGATGATGGAAGCCGCTGGTCAGCCGCTGCCGGAAGTGAAGCCGATTCTCGAGCTGAACCCGGAGCACGCCCTGGTCACGCGTCTGGAAGGCGGTGAAGGCGATTACTTCACCGATCTGGCACACGTGCTGCTCGATCAGGCCATCATCGCCGAAGGCGGTGCGCTGGAAGACCCGGCCGCTTACGTGCGCCGCCTGAACAGCATGCTCAGCGCCTGAGACGGCGGAACGATCGAGCCACTGGCTTGATCAAGCATGTCCGCAACGACGCCCTCGCAGCCTATGCTGCGGGGGCGTTTTGCGTTGAGTGTGTCGTCAGCGATAGCGTCCAATGCGAGGTACAAGGTGTGCAGGTCAGGAAGGCGGCAGGGTAGGAAGGCGGCAGGGTAGGAAGGGAGGAAGGGGGAAAGGGAAAGGGGAAAAGAAAAAGGGGAGGAAGCGTAGAGAGCACAGAGAGCGCGCCGCGTCAGTGGCGCGAAAGGCGGGCATCGCCTGGCGGTCTGTCGGTGACAAACGACAGGGCTTGCCGTGTCTTTCCTCGCTTGGCCGGCCGCGCCATCTTCTCGCCCACGCGTTTTTAGGGTTTCATGCAGCCTCATGAGATACGCTGATGGTATCTCGCGTCTTGCTACTGCATCCCTCTCGATGAGCGCAGCACATGACTTACCTACCTTTCTCTGCGGATTGGCTGACTGGCGGAGTGCGTGGCCTGCCATGCCTGTCTGCGTGGACCTGGCCGCGGCGCCCGTGGCGCCTGAGCCCTGTCCGTCTGATCAGCGCCGCCTTGCTGCTGGCGATGGGTTTGGGCTCGATGGCGCAGGCGGCGCGGCTGGATGATGAGCTGCTGGCTCGTGACAAGACCCATCAGATGCCGGACCTGCGGCCCTATCCCGCGGGCAACCAGCGCAAGGTCGCATTCTTCGAGCTGATGATTCCGCTGGTGGTGGCCGAGAACCAGCGCATCGCCGAGCAACGCGACTGGTTGCTGGCGATGCGCAAGCGCGCCGGTGACGGAGGGCGTGACTACAGCGAGCGCGAGCAGGAGCGCCTCAATGGCCTGTGTGATCAGGCCAATCTGCCCTGTGACGTCACGCGCGAGGACATCGGCGTCAGCTGGACGCGTTTGCTGCTGCGCATCGATACTCTGCCGCTGGACATGGTGCTGGTGCAGGCCATCGAGGAGTCGGGCTGGGGGACATCGGGCCATGCCCGTGAGGGCAACAATCTGTTCGGCATGCGCTGCTTCTCGCGCGGCTGCGGTATCGGGCCGCCGGGGCGTGAATATCGGCGCTTCGAGAGCCTGGAGGCCGGCATCGCCGCCTATTTCGACAACCTCAACTCCCAGCGCAGCTACGCCGAGCTACGTGAGCTGCGCGGGCGTCTGCGTAACGCGGGCCAGCCGGTGCGCGCCGAAGACCTCATCCCGACGTTGAGTGCCTACTCGACGCGGGGCAACGCCTACTTCACCACGCTCTATGATCTGTTGCGCTGGAATCGTGGCCTGATGCGTACCGTGCGTGAGCGCCTCGCGGCCAATGGCGCCCTGTCCTAGCCATGATCGCGCAGCGAAGGTCTTGCCCCCCGCGCTGACAGGGGGGATCATGCCGCCATGCATCTGAGCAATGATCAACGGCGAATTCTCGCCCATCCCTTTCCCTCGCGCCTGCGCGATCGCACGCCGGCCAACAGCGCCGAGCACAGCGATTGCGTGGTGGTGCGTGCCTGTGCCGGCAGCGGCAAGACCGTGCTGATGGTCGAGCTGGCGCGTACCTACGCCGACGAGACCCTCATCTACACCTCGCTCAACCCGGCGGTGGCCGGGCGGACCGCCAGTCAGCTGCCCGCCAATGTCCAGTCGCTGTCGCTGCATCAGCTGGCGCGCCAGGCCTTGATGGAGGAGTACGGCGACAAGCTCAAGCGGCAGCCCGACATCACGCGCCGTCTGGCGCCGCAGAGCCTCAGCTGGCTGGGCAGTCTTTCCAGTCAGTCGCGCAGCCTGATCGCCCAGGGCCTGAACACCTTCTTCGCCGAGAGCGACGCGGTGCCGATGCCGGAGCATCTGCCTGAAGGCGTGGCACAACGGCTGAGCGCCAATGAGCTGCGCCAGCTGGTCGAGAGCATGCGGCTGGTGTGGGAGTGTCTGCTGGACCCCGCCGATCATCAGCAGAGCCTCTCGTTCAACGCCTTGCTCAAGCTGTGGTCGCAGCATGGCCAGTCGCTGGAGGCCGACCTGGTGATGCTGGATGAGGCGCAGGACGCCACGCCAGCGTTGCTGGCCATGTTGCGTCGCCAGCGCTGCGACCTGCTGCTGATCGGCGACCCGCATCAGAGCCTGTCGCGTCAGGTGGAAGGCATGAGCTCGCTGGATTCGCCGCTGCTGGCCGATGCCACCGTCTACTCGCTGCCCGGCGCCTGGCGCTTCGGGCCGGCATTGGCGGCGCTGGGCACGCGGCTGGCGGCCTGTTCGCCCACCGCCCGCGAGCAGGCCATGAGCGGCCTCGGCCCGGTGACCCGTCTGGCGCTGCCCGCGGTGCGTGAGGCATTGCTGCACTCCGGCAAGCGCCATGCGGTGATCAGTGCCGGCCCGGTGGCGGCGCTGGGGGAGGCGCTGTCACTGCATCAGCGCGGCATCGCGGTGGCCTGGCTGGACGGCATCGAAGGCTATCCGCTGGCGGGGCTGCTGGATCACTGGCGGCTCTGGCGCGCACATCAGATGGCCGAGCAGGGCGACAGCGCGAGTCAGCGTGAGTGGTGGCGACTGCTGCCCCCCTCCCTGACACGGCTCGGTCAGACCCCGGCGCAGGTGCTGGGAGCTCTGACGCGTCTCGATGATCATCAGGCGCGCAGCCTGCATGAGCTGGCCTCCTGGTATGCCCAGGCGCCACTCGATCAATGGATCGGTGAGCTGCGCAAGCACGATGGCGACCTGCAGGCCGCCATCGTCAGTGCTCACTCGCGGGGGCAGTCGATCGAGCTGCCCACGGTCATGCTGGGGACGGTGTTCCGCGCCAAGGGTCTCGAATTTGATTGCGTGGTGCTGGCCGATGATCTGGCATTGCCAAGCGCGCGCCAGCAATTGCCCAATCAGGTGCTGGTCACCAATCTCAGCTACACCGCCGCCACGCGGGCACGCCAGCTGCTGGTGCTCAATGAGCGCCTGAGTCACTGGTGGCAGGCGCAGGGCGAGAGTGAGCGCTTCCCTCTGCTCGAGGCACTGCCGCAGGCCTGGCTGAGCGAGTCCACGCATGGTGTGCAGGCGCCACATCCGTGGTGGGGCAAGGCACGCCTGTCGGAGTTGGCGCTGACGCCGCGCAAGCGCCTGCTGTTGCGCCGTCATGAGAGCTCGCTTGAGAAGAGCTCGCTTGAGGGCACGTCTGCCGCGGTGTCGCCCGCGGCTGGCGCGCGCGATCAGGCACCAGCCTCGGGCGACCCTACCAGTCATGCTCAGCACCTGGCTCATGATCAGCACCTGGGCCATGCCCGGGACTCCGACGATGCCCTGCAGGCGCTCAAGCGTCAGGCACGCACCGACACGACGGCGCGCAAGCTGTATGAAATGGCCAGCAAGCTGCCGCCCGGGCGACCCTCCGGCGGCCTGCGCAGCCTGTTGACCCCGAGCGACGCCGCCGCGTCCACTTCTTCCCCCAGCGAGTCGCCGACCCCCGGCGGCCCGACGGAGCCTCTTGATGAGTGAGTTTGCCCCTCCCCCCACCGCGCACGTGCACGACCTGGCGGCGCTGCGCTTCAACAATCGCTATGCCCGCCTGCCGGAGCACTTCTTCACGCGTGTCGCCCCGCAGCCGCGACAAGGCACGCGCCTTGCCGATGTGAGTCCTGACTGCGCCTGCCTGCTGGGGCTGGAGGCGGCCTTGACCTCTGACGCCTCCAGCGAGGAGGGGCTCGAGCAGCTGCGCCTCTTGATGGCCGGTGAGCAGTTGCTGCCGGGCATGGACGCATTGGCCCAGAAATACACTGGCCATCAGTTCGGTCACTACAACCCGCAGCTCGGCGACGGGCGTGGCATTCTGCTCGGCGAGCTTGAGACCGATCACGGCAAGACCTTCGATCTGCATCTCAAGGGCGCCGGGCGTACGCCTTACTCGCGCTTCGGCGATGGTCAGGCGGTGGTGCGCTCCAGCGTGCGCGAGTATCTGGCCAGCGAGTACATGGCCGCGCTGGGCATTCCCACCAGCCGCGCGCTGGCACTGGCGGTGAATGCCGAGCGGGTCCAGCGCGAGACCGTCGAGCCCGGCGCTACCGTGTTGCGCGTCTGCGAGAGCCACCTGCGCTTCGGGCACTTCGAGTGGCTGGCCCACTCCGGCCGACATGAAGACCTCAAGACGCTGATCGATCACGCCCTGCGGGAGCACTTTTCAGAATGTCTGTCTGAGCGTCTGCCAGCGGCAGACCAGCCCCTTGCAGACCAGCCCCTTGCAGATCAGGTGCGTGTGACCGCTGCGCTGGCCATGTTCGAGACAGTGATCACTCGCACCGCAAAGCTGATCGCGGCCTGGCAGGCCTACGGCTTCGTGCATGCGGTGATGAACACCGACAACATGTCGCTGCTGGGGCTGACCTTCGATTACGGGCCCTACGCCTTCCTCGATGGCTATGAAGAGAATCTGGTGCCGAATCATACCGATCAGGCCGGGCGCTATGGTTTCGCCCAGCAGCCGGGCATCGGGCTATGGAACCTGGAGCGACTGGGGATCGCGCTGTCGCCGCTGATCGATGTCGAAGCGCTCTCCGCCGCGCTGGGCGCCTACGAGGGCGAGTTGCAGCGTGAATATGCCCGCCTGATGCGCGCGCGTCTCGGGTTGCCGGATGCGCGCGATGAGGACATGACGCTGGTGCAGCAGTGGCGCGAGCTGCTGGCGGCCGGCAAGGTCGACCACACCCATGCCTACCGCCTGCTCAGTCATTGGGATGTCACGCAGCCCATGCCGGAAACGCTGGTCGTGCGCCTGGCCGGTGAGCGTGGGCCGCATGGCAACTCGGCCCAGGCGCGCGATGAAGCCTCGGCGTGGCTTGAGCGCTATCAGGCGCGCGTCATGGCCATCGGGCTCTCCGCCGAGGATGAACGCCAGCGTCGTCTGGCCATGCTCGGCTGCAATCCCCTCTATGTGCCGCGCACGCATCTGCTGCTGGAGGTGATCGCACGGGTCGAGCAGGGCGATGACACTTCGCTCAAGGCCTTGCGTCAGCGTCTGACGGCGCCTTTCTTCCGCCCCGAGGAGGGCAGTCTGGAGGCGGCGCTGGAGTTGGGGCAGGCGCAGGGCGTGGATGCCGAGCTCGTCGATGACTGGACACGGCCACCGGCGGCGAATGCAGCGCCGATCTGCATGAGCTGCTCGTCCTGAGCGGTTCTGCCAGAGCGGCTCTCATTGAAGGGGCCTGAATTGCTTCGCTGACAGCGCAAGCCATGGCCGGACATCCGCCTGGCGCAATGCGGGAAACACGCGCTGACACTCAAGTCATCGTCATGAAAATGGGATACTGCTGCGGCGGTATCCCATTTTTCATGGCAGGCACTGTGGCAGCCATAAGCTCGAGATTATGCGATGCATAACACAAAGCTGAGCTATTCTTGGTGGGGTGCCTTTTGTAAACTCATTGCAAATCAGTCACTTGGTAGTGTCGCAAGGCGCCTGTCAGCATAAGGCAGCTGTTATGGCTGCCATAACGATAGCTTTATGCTTGATTTTATTGCTTTTTTTGCAATGCAGCGCTTGACCCTGATGCACCGACAAGAAAAGACTGATGCTGGACACTCATCGTGTCGCGGGTGATGTCAGGCCTTCTGGCCATGCGTGAGTCACGGCTTGCGATTCAGGCAAGTCTCACCTGTGACAGGCAATAACGTCGCTGAAAGCGCCTCCGGCAGGCAGGATGGCGCGAATCAGCGCTCAACAGGAACGACGCCATGAACCTTTCAAGGCTGGCAGCCTCAGGCATGAACACGGACGTGAAACGAGGTGCGCGATGCTGAATATTCTAGTCGTGCGCGAGATGCGTGCACCGGACCTGGTGACACCCGACGATGGCGTGAGCAGCACACTGGCGCGCGGGGAATGCCGCGTCGCGCTGGACCCGGTGACGGCCGGCAAGCTCGCGCGTCACCTCGACAGCAGCGTCAATGACACCAGCGACGCCATCGTGCACGTGGAGAGCGGTGCCGGACGTCATGCACACTTCGACGATGCGGCCTACGCCGCCCAGGCCGGGGTGGCGGTCGTCGCCGAGGCCGATATCGCGGCGGCGCGTGCCGCGGCGGATCTCGTGCTGTGCGTGCGTACGCCCAGCGAGTCACAGATCAGCGAGTTGCGTGAAGGCGCGGTGGTGGTGGCATTGATGACGCCGTACCAGAACCCGCAGCTGATCAGCAAGCTTGCCAGCCAGGGGTTGACCAGCCTGTGCATGGAATTCGTGCCGCGTATCTCGCGCGCCCAGAGCATGGACGCCCTGTCCTCGCAGGCGGGTGTCGCGGGCTATCACGCCGCGCTGCTGGCGGCCAATGAGTCCTCGGTGTTCTTCCCGATGCTGACGACTGCCGCCGGGACCGTGCGTCCGGCGCGTGTCGTGGTGGTCGGTGCCGGCGTCGCGGGCCTGCAGGCCATCGCGACCGCCAAGCGTCTCGGCGCCCAGGTGTGGGCCTATGACATCCGTGCTGCCGCGCGTGAGCAGGTCGAATCGCTGGGCGCCAAGATGATCGATACCGGCGTCGATGCCTCCGGCGAGGGCGGCTACGCCCGCGAGCTGACCGATGACGAGCGTGCCCAGCAGGCCGATGCGCTGGCACGTCACATGGGCGATGCGCATGTGGTGATCTCCACCGCCGCGATTCCGGGACGTCCGTCGCCGCGTATCATCAGCCGCGAGATGGTCGAGGGCATGAAGCCCGGCGCCGTGCTGGTCGATCTCGCCGCCGAAGGCGGTGGCAACTGTGAACTGACCGAGCCCGGCAAGCGTGTCGAGCACGCCGGCGTCACGGTACTCGGCCCGCTGGACATGGCCTCGAGCCTGGCGGTCAATGCCAGCGAGATGTACGCCAAGAACCTCTTCAACCTGCTGACCCCCTTCATGAAGGACGGCGAACTGACGCTGGACTTCGAGGATGCGGTGCTCGGCCCGATGCGTCTGACCGAAGGCGGCCGCATCACCCACGATGACGTACGCGCTCGCGCGGAGGACGCCGCATGATCGAAGGACTTTCTGCCGTATACATCCTGATGCTGGCGGCCTTCGTCGGCTACGAGGTCATCTCGCGCGTGCCGGTGATTCTGCACACGCCCCTGATGTCCGGTTCCAACTTCATCCACGGCATCGTGCTGGTCGGGGCGATGATCGCCCTCGGTCAGGCCGAGACCGGCATGCAGCAGTTCATCGGCTTCATCGCCGTGCTGCTGGGCGCCGGCAACGCGGTCGGCGGTTATGTGGTCACCGAGCGCATGCTGGAAATGTTCAAGACCAGTGATCGCAGCAAGGGCACAGACGCTGCCAATGGCATCAACGACAAGGAGGCTCGCTGATGAACTGGCTGGTCGAAACAGGGTATTTCGCGGCGGCGGTGGTCTTCATCCTCGGCCTAAAGCGCATGTCACATCCTTCCACGGCACGCAGCGGCATCCATTGGGCCGGTATCGCGATGGTCGTGGCTACGCTGCTCACCTTCCTGCATCCGCAGATTGATGGCCGTTATGGCCTGATGCTGCTGGCCATCGTGATCGGTGGTGGTATCGCCTGGTACTCCGGCAACAAGGTCGAGATGACCGACATGCCGCAGATGATCGCCATCTACAACGGCATGGGCGGCGGTGCGGCAGCGGCGATCGCCGCGGTCGAGCTGATGCGCATGAGCGACAACCCGGCACTGATCGAGCAGCACGGCTCGCTGGCGCTGTGGCTGGGCGTGCTCGGGGCGATGATCGGTGCGGTGGCCTTCTCCGGTTCCATCGTGGCCTGGGCCAAGCTGGACGGGCGTCTCAAGAAGGCGTTCAACTTCCCGAGTCAGCAGCTGATCAACATGATCGTGCTGGGTCTGACGGTCTATCTGGGCGTCGTGATCGCGGCGGTGGAACCATCAAGCTCGCTGGTGCTGGTGTTCTTCGCGCTCGCGTTGCTGTTCGGCGCGATGCTGGCACTGCCCATCGGTGGCGCTGACATGCCGGTGATCATCTCGCTGTTCAATGCGCTGACCGGCCTTGCGGTGGCAATGGAAGGCTTCGTGCTCGGCAATGCCGCGATGATCATCGCCGGTACTGTCGTCGGGGCGGCCGGTACGCTGCTGACCCAGCTGATGGCCAAGGCCATGAATCGCCCGATCCGCAACGTGCTGTTCAAGCAGTTCGGGGGCGCATCAGGTGTCGAGCAGGGCGAGATCGAGGGTAGCATGAAGGCTTCCGATCCGATGGACGCCGCCGTGCAGCTGGCCTTCGCCGAGCGCGTCATCATCGTGCCGGGCTACGGCATGGCGGTGGCACAGGCACAGCACAAGGTCTGGGAGATGGTCGAGCTGCTGGGTGAGCGTGGCGTCGAAGTGCGCTTTGCGATCCACCCGGTCGCCGGTCGCATGCCGGGTCACATGAACGTGCTGCTGGCGGAAGCCGGCGTGCCCTACGACATGATCGCGGACCTGGACGAGATCAACAACGACTTCGAGACCACCGACGTCACGCTGGTCATCGGTGCCAATGACGTGGTCAATCCGGTCGCCAAGAACGACGCCTCAAGCCCGCTGTACGGCATGCCGATCCTCAACGCCGACCAGTCACGCAACGTGCTGGTGATCAAGCGCGGTCAGGGTTCCGGCTTCTCCGGTGTCGAGAACCACCTGTTCTATCTTGACCACACACGCATGGTGTATGGCGATGGTCAGAAGGTGGTCGGCGACATGATCACGGCCCTCAAGACGCTGTGATCTGACGCCTCGGCGTGATGGGGCAAGTCTGCCGCCATCACGCCAGTGCTGAACAGACCGGCAATTTCTGCGCCTCAGGGGGCAGGAATTGCCGGTTTTTTATGCATATCGAGAATTCATGCATATCGAGAGTTCATGCGTATCGATGGTGCATGCCGGTCGATTGCTTGCGAGGCGCGCGTGGCAGGCGCGTCACTCAGGCGCGCCCCCCCAGGCGCAGCCCCCTGCGTTGGCCACGAGGTCTGCGCAGACATCTCTTGTTCAGCATTCTCTGACAAACTATGAGTACAATGCCTGCCATTCACTGAGCACATCGTCATCCAAGGAGTCAGCATGTCTGCCACTACCCCTTCACCTCGTCGGGCCATTCGTGATCGCGAGGTAAGCGAAACGACCCCACAGGCGGTGGGACTCAATGTCTGCGTGCTGGGTGGCGGCAGCTTCGGGACCGCGATCGCCTCGATTGCCGCCGACAACGGTGCCAGCGTCACCCAGTGGATGCGTGATGCCAGCCAGGCCGAGGAGGTCAACACCCAGCACCGCAACTCGGGCTATCTGCCGGGCTTCGAGATCAATGCCTCGGTGCGTGCTACCACCGACATGGCCGATGCACTGGCCGAGGCCGAGCTGGTGTGCGTGGCGATTCCCTCCAAGGCCTTCCGCACGGTGGTCCGTCAGGCGCGCGCTCACCTGCGTGAAGGGCAGATTCTGGTGGCCACCACCAAGGGCATCGAGAGCGAAGGCTTCACCCTGATGAGCGAGGTGCTGGAGCAGGAAACCGGCTTCGCGCATATCGGCGTGCTGTCTGGCCCCAATCTGGCGGCCGAGATCGCCCAGCGGCAGCTGACGGCCACGGTGATCGCCTCCGATGATGCCTACACCCGCGCTCGCGTGCAGACGGCCTTCGGTTGCGACTATTTCCGTGTCTACGCCAGCAATGACCGCTACGGCGTCGAGCTGGGCGGGGCGCTGAAGAACATCTACGCCATCGCGGCCGGCATGGCCGCGGCCCTGGGCATGGGCGAGAACACCCGCGCCATGCTGATGACCCGTGCGCTGGCCGAGATGAGCCGCTTCGCGGTGGCCAAGGGCGCCAATCCGATGACCTTCCTCGGCCTTGCCGGCGTGGGCGATCTGATCGTGACCTGCTCCTCGCCGTTGTCGCGCAACTATCGGGTCGGCTACGCGCTGGGAGAAGGGCGCACCCTCGACCAGGCGGTCGAGGTGCTGGGGCAGGTCGCCGAGGGTGTCAACACCGTGCGATTGGTGCAGGATGAATCCGAGCGGCTGGGCATCTACATGCCGCTGGTCAGTGGCATGGCCAAGGTGCTGTTCGAGAATGTCGACCCGCATCACATGGCCCGCGCGCTGATGGGCGGTGAGCAATCCAGCGATGTGGAATTCGTGCTGTCGCGTGAGTCGGTGCAGCAGGCGCGGCAGTTGGAACCCGACGGCTCCTGAGGACTCATAGCAGGTAGCGGGTGATGGAGCGTGTTTCGCCATCCCCTTGTCTGACTCGTGCAACGCTCCGGTTGGCGAGTCCCTGGTCATCGGCCGCAGCGACAAAGCGAGTGATGAAGCGCTTGCGCTGCGGCAGTCATCTTTTCAGGAGAATGTCATGAGTGTACTGATCATGCGTCACGGTGAGGCCCAGGCCGGCACGCCGGACCCCAGCCGCGAATTGAGTGAATATGGCCGCGAAGAGGCGCGCCGCATCGGTCGCTGGTTGGCCCATCAGCTGCCCGCCGAGCGTCGTGCGCGGCTGACGCTGGTCGTCAGTCCGTTTACCCGCGCCCAGCAGACCGCCCAGGAGATCTCCTCGGCGCTGGAGCTGAGTGGTGAGCAGCAGACCACGCTCGAGATCATCACCCCGGACGACCCGCTGACGCCGGTGCTCGACTGGCTGCAGACCCATGTACCGCCCACCTCTGAAGGGCGCGAGCCGCGCGACTGGCTGATCATCAGCCACAATCCGCTGGTCTCGAATCTGGCCAGCGCCCTGGTCGATGGCCCCGGCAGTACCCAGCTGGCCTTTGCCACCGCAAGTCTCGCCTGGCTGGACGCCGATGTCTGGGCCGCCGGCCTGGCGGATCTGCACCAGTTCGTGAGCCCGGCGGAGCTGGCGTAAGTCACGCGCGGCTGTCATGAGCCACAACCATTGAGCCACAACGAAACGCCCCCGCCAGTCTGCACTGGCGGGGGCGTTTCGTTGTGGCATGCTGCCAGACTGCTGCTTGATCAGACCGCTGCTGCTAGACCAGTCCGCTCAGCTTGAGCACGAAGATGCCTGCCGTGATGGTGATGCCCGCCATCAGGGTGCTGATGGCGATGATGTTGGCGGCCAGGCGGTCATTGCCGCCCATCGCCCGCACCATCACGAAGCTTGCCGCCGCCGTCGGTGAGGCGAAGAACAGGAACAGCACTCCGAGTTCGGTGCCGCGGAAGCCCAGCAGCACGGCGACGGTGGTCGCCAGCAGCGGCACGCTGATCATCTTCATAAGGCTGGCACTGAGGGCCAGCTTGCGGCCTTCACGCAGCGAGCGCATCGACAGGGTGCCGCCGATGCAGATCAATGCCAGCGGCAGCGTCATGCGCGCGAAGTAGTCGCCGGAGGTCTCCAGCCACTCGGGCAGCTGCCAGCTGAATGCCGCGAAGGGCAGGGCGGCCAGCACGCCGAGAATCAACGGGTTGGTGATGATGCCGCGCGCGATGCCACTCCAGCTGGTGCGGCCATCGCCGAGATAGCTCGACAGCACCACCACCGACAGCATGTTGTAGGACAGGATGACGACGCCCATCAGGATGCCGCCCATCGAGAGGCCGAGATCGCCATAGAGATTGGCGGCCAGTGCCAGCCCGACGATGGCGCAGTTGCCGCGAAACGAGCCCTGGACCACCTCGCCGCGTTCCTTTCTCGGCACGCGCAGGATCGCCCAGCCCCACAGCAGCAGGAAGGTGCCCAGTGTCGCCAGCGCGAAATAGGTCAGCATGCCCGGGCGCAGGGCGTGATCCAGGTCCGCGCGCACGATGGAGAGGAAGACCAGCGCCGGCATGGTGCCCTTGAACACCAGTGATGAGGCGGTGCCGATGAAGGTGTCATCGATCCAGCCGAGGCGTTTGAGGCCCAGGCCCAGAAATACCATCGCGAAGACCGGAACGGTGACGTTCAGGGTCGCGACGAACAGCGCCAGCATGTCGTTCATGAAGTAGTCTCGCTCATTTCCGCCCTTGTCCTGTGAGTGTTGCGGTCTGTCTGGTGAGGCTTTTGGTCAGCGTCTGACGAGCGTTGCGCGACCGCCCATCGTGAACTGCCGCGGCGGCCTGGCTCAGGCCAGCCAGAAGCCCGTGATCAAGGCCGCTGCCAGCAAGGCCCAGAACAGGCCGTTGCGCAGGCGGGTATCGCGACGCGGCCTGGAAGACGGCGAGGAAGTAGCGGACTGCTTGTCATGCTTGGGCATCGAGGGGTCCTGTCCAGCAAGGTGAAATATTGGCTCAGCGAATGAAGGCTCAGCGGGAGAAGGCTCAACGTGTGAAGGCTCTGGCGGGCAGACGGCCGGCCAGCAGGCGCTCTGACAACAGCGCGTGCCTGTCATTCGCCCAGCATATCAGGCTTTCCTTAGACTTAGGGATAGTCGTTCAGCTCGGGTATCAGCGCCGGCGCTAGTTCCGCTATCAGGTCGCGTTGGCCGGATGGCGCCAATCAGGGGCGCGGGCGGATGTAATGATCGAGAAGATCGGCGCCGAGACCTGCCTTGAGGGCCGGCAAAGGGCGGAATAGACGCCATAACCGCGCGAGTGGCGACTGTGCGCGCACTCCTGCTTGGCGAGCGCAGGCTGTCCGCTTACCCTGTGCGCTGCATTGTCATCTGTCACGGTTAACTGCCGGGGCCACGGTTATCTTCCGGCCTCGTGATCACCTGCCGGAACCATCAGCCTCGGCAGCGCATTGCCCCTATCAAGAAAAGTACAAGGAGCGGGTATCTTGCAGGACCCATACACGACCTCTGCGTCATCTTCTGCCGCGACTCCCTCTGGCGCGACGCCCTCTGCTGCGACTCGCCCTGTGGCAGCTCGCTCTGCTGCAGCTCCCGCGCGCGCGTCTGACGATCCGTCCGCTTCCCCGGCGTTGTTGGTCAGTCGCGGGCTCGGGCGTCAATTCGGCCAGCAACAGGCCGTCACCGGGCTGACCTTCACGGCCTCGCGTGGTGAGGTCATCGGTCTGCTGGGGCCCAATGGTGCCGGCAAGACCACCAGTCTGCGCATGCTGGCGGGCACGCTCGCCGCCACCCAGGGCCAGTTGGAGCTGGAAGGCGAAGCCTTCGATGGCCGCGCCAGTCAGCGCCAGCTCAATCGCCTCAAGCGTCGTATCGGCTATCTGCCGGAGGGTGCGCCCCTGTGGCCGCAGCTGACGGTGCGCGAGAGTCTCGAGTGCGTGGCAGGTCTGCATGGGTTGTCGCGCGAGGTGCGCAATGATCGCCTTGCGGCATTGATGGATCGCCTAGATATCACGCCTTTCGCCAATCAATTGTGCGCTGTGTTATCCAAAGGCTATCGGCGTCGTGTGGCACTGGCGATGGCGTTGACCCATGACCCGGACATCCTGCTGCTCGATGAGCCCACCGATGGGCTGGACCCGCTGCAGAAGGACAGCGTGCGCGCCTTCATTCGTGAGCTGGGTCGCGAGCGACTGATCATCGTCTCCACCCACCTGCTGGAGGAAGTGCCTCGTATCTGTGACCGCGTGCTGGTCATGGCCAATGGCCAGCTGGGCTTCGATGACACGCCGGAGGCGCTGGCCGCGACCTCCGTCAGCGAAGGCATCCTGGGTGGCAGCCGTTCGCGCTACGGCGCGGGGTATGGGGCGAGTTCCAGCCTGCCGGTATGGCGAGTGACGCTGAGCAGGGCCCTGAGCGAGCGCGAGCTGGCCAGTGTCTCGCGCCTGCCGGGCGTGGCGGCCATCACGCCCGTCAAGCCCGGCGATGCCATGGCGCGTGACAAGTCGCCGCTGGTGGTCTCGACCGGCGCCGTGCTGCGCCTGGCCGGGCGCCTCCACCAGGACCCGCGCCCCGCGCTGGCACGCTGGTGCAGCTACATGGAAATCCGCCTCGATGAATGCGTCCACGAACGGGGCGATATCGAGGTCGCGTTCCGCCAGCTGGTGACGCGCATGGCGGAGCAGCCCTCGCCGCTGCCGATGCGCAAGCAGACACCGCGCGCAGATCAGGAGGTGTCGTCATGAGGGCCGTTCTCGCGCTGGTCCGCCGTGACCTGCATCAGGCACTGACTCAGGGCGCCAGCTGGTCGCTGCTGGTGGTGATGGCGGTGCTGGCTCCGCTGGGGGCCTTCGAGGTGGGTGATCTGCTGGCACGTGATCGCGCCGATCTTGGCTCGCTGTGGCAGGTGTTGCCCTGGTTGCTGGTGCTGTGGACACCGCTGCTGGCCCTGCGCGGCTGGCCGGAAGAGCGCGCCAACGGCCTGCTCGAATGGCTGTCCGGCCTCGGACTGGGGTCATGGCGACTGGCCAGCGCACGCCTGATCAGTGCCAGCGTGCTGGGCTGGCTGGGGCTTGCGATGACGGCGCCGCTGGTGGTGCTGATCCATTGGCTGGGCACGCCGGATCTCGGCCTGATGCTCAGCGGCTATCTGGGCATGGCGCTGCTGGTGATGGCGCTGGCCAGTCTCGGTCAGGCGCTGGCGGTGCGCGCGCCTTCTGCGCTGTCGGCGTGGCTCGGGGCGCTGGTGCTGGGCCTGGCGCTGATGCTGCCGGGCACACCCGCGGTGACGAGCCAGCTGGCTCAGCATCTGGCGCCGCACTGGGTGCAGCTGCTCGATCTGATCAGCTTGCCGGCGCATCTGACGCCTTTCAGTGAAGGCCGACCGACCTGGCTCGATGCCAGCTATTTCCTGCTGTTGACCCTGGCCGGGTTGGTGCTGCAGGCGCGCGGCCTCAGTCAGGAGCGCCATGCACGCAAGCAGGCGCCACAGTGGCTGGTCACGGCGGCGCTGGCGGCTGCGGTCACCGCGCTATTGCTGGCCGGCGTGCGCCTGCCGCCGCTGCTGACGGCCGACGGCCACAATCCGCTCACCCGCGCGCATGATCTGACCGCCACGCGTCAGCATAGCCTGAGCCCCGCCAGTCGTGCGGTGCTCGATGACCTCGAGGCACCGGTGACGCTGACCTTCGCCTACAGCGAACGCTTCGCCGCCGATCTGCCGCAGCTGCGTGAACTGGCGACTCGGATCGAGACGCGTCTGGCCGCCTTCGCGCGTGAGCCGCAGATACGCCTCAAGCGTGTCGACCCTGCACCGGACAGTGCCGACTTCGCGGATCTCGAAGCGCAGGGCCTGACCGCGCTGTCATTGCCGGGCGGCGAAGAGATGCTGTTCGGGCTGGTGGTGGATAGCCCCTACGCCGAACGCCGCGCCATTCCGCTGCTCAAGGCGGCGGATATCGGCGGGCTGGAAGCGCAGGTGACACGCCAGATCCAGGAAGTCTCGCGCACTGAGCCGCCGCGCCTGGGCGTCGTCTCGCGTTTGCCGGTGATGGGCCAGCCCAGCCTGGAGCAGGGCAGAGCGCTGGGCAGCTGGGGCCTGATGGAGCATCTCAATGCACGCCTGCGCATCGACTGGCTGTCGGCCGGTGATGATGCCGCGCGTCCGATCGCCGATCAGGATGCGTTGCTGGTGATCGCGCCGCGGCTGTTGCCGGTCAAGACGCTGGAGGCCATCACGGCCTATCTCGAGCGTGGCGGACGGGTGTTGATGCTGGTGGACCCGCTGCCCGAAATGCTCGATCAGCCGGCGCCGGCTTCCGAGGCGCTCACGACGTTGCTGGCGCGCGCGGGGCTTGAATCACGCGCGGGCGAGGTGGTGGCGGATGCGCAGCTGGCCTTGCCGATCGGCCTGCTGGACGGCACGCGTGCGCTGAGTCCGACGTTGCTCGGGCTAAGTGCTGCACAGCTGTCGGATGCCGCGCTCAACCTCAATGTCGAGCAACTGGTGATGTCCAGCGCGGGCTGGTTGGCGCCGCTGCCTGATGCAGCAGACGCATCATCGAAAGGCCCAGGGGCGCAAGACGCGCCGTTGCAGTGGCTGATTCGTGGCAGTGATGAGGCGCGCCTGATTCCGGCGGCGCGTGTCCACGCCAGCCGCATGGACCCGCGTCCGCTGTCGGGGCTGGCAGGGGAAACACCGCCGGCCGGCGGGCTGGCCGTGCTGGCGCAGTGGCCGGCGGCGGGCGCCAAGGGTGGCCAGTTGCTGGTGGTCAGCGATGTCGACATGGCCAGTGACCGTCTGTGGCGGCGCACGGCGGCGGATGGCAGCGAACAGGCCCTCAATGCCAATGCGCGCTGGCTGGAAAATGCCGTGGACCTGCTGGCAGGCAGCCCCGAGCTGGTCGCCTTGCGCGCGCGTGCCCATCAGGTGCGCGAGCTGACGCGTCTGCATCAACTGGCCGATCATCAGGCCGCCGAGGAGACCCGGCTGCGCAATGACTGGCAGACGCGTCTGAGTGCGCTCGGCGCGACGCCGGTGTCTGGCAAGGCCGAAGCCGCGCAGCAAAGCGACGCCCTGGCGGCGATGCAGCATGACTTCGAGGACGCGCTGTCACGTCAGCAGCGTGAGGCGAATGCCGAGCGTGATGCCCTGCGTCGCGAGCTGCGTCTGTGGACGCTGCTGGCCTTGCCGGTGGCGTTGAGCCTGCTCGGCGAGCTGATCTGCTGGCGCCGTTATCGTGCCAGCCGTCGCGCGGGCTATCAGTCGACAGGGCGTCTATCGGGCCACGGTCAGCCCAGCGGGCAGCGCAGCGCAGAACGAGATGTACAGCGCAAGGAGCAGCGCAATGCACAGTACAGCGCCCGCTCCGCGAGTGACGCCGCCACAAGCGCTTCGACAGGCTCGGGCAAGTCAGCCGCAGGCAATGCCGTTTCAGGCAAGGCAGCTTCAGGCAAGGCAGCTTCAGGCAAGACGACGCCGAGCGATACTACCCAGTCGGGAGGTGATTGATGGGGCGCTTCAATCGGACGGGATGGGCACTGACGGCGCTGGTCTCCGTGGCCGCGGTGACGGCGCTCACCGCAGGGCCGTCACTGCTGGAATCGCTGCGCTCAGGCGCCGCCACGGGCGAGACAGACTTAGCCCAGTGGCAAAGTGAGTCGTTGATGAGCGAGGCGCTGACGACAGTGGCCGCGGGTCAGTCAGGCATCTTGCAGCCCTTGCCGCTGCTGTCGCAGGTGGCCGCCTCGGCGCAGCGTATCGGCATCCGGCGTGGCACAGAGGCCAGCCAGGACTGGTTGAGTCTGGCGCGTGGGCCCGCAGGCGACTGGCAGATTACCTCATTGGCCGGCTGGCCTGCCCGTCAGGGCAAGGTGGAGGCGCTGGTGAGTCAGCTGGGCGAGGCACAACTGCGCACGCGCAAGCCGGCCACGGACAAGGCACTTGAGGCGCTGGGCTTCAGCGCGCAGTCACCGCTGCTGAGCGTGAAGGGCAATGGCGCTCAGGTGAGTCTGCAACTGGGCGCCAGGCCCGCGGCGGCAACGCAGCTGAGCGGTGCGGGCAGTGCTGAATTGGCGGGTCGCTACGTGCGGTGGGTGCCGTCACCCTCGGATGCGAACGTGAAAGGTTCCCCCGCCATGGCTGGTGCGAATGGCGCGCCGGTCTGGGAGCTGACACGCGATATCGGGTTGCCGGATTGGCGCGGCGGCATGGCGCCCAGCGAGGTGCTGGACGTCACCGAGCTACGCAGTGACGCCGCGGCGTACAAGCCGCTGAGTCGCATGGACATCTCGCTGGCGGCGTCTGCTCAAGACGCCTCAGCACGGCAAGCGCCGCTGGTGCGAGGCCTGGCACCTGACAGCGACGCTGCCCATCAGATTCTCGCTGCGCTGTCGCCGCTGACGCAGAATGACCTGCGCCCCCGTGCCTCCACGCCTGAAAGCGGCGCAGCCCAGCCAGACGCCTGGCAGCCTGCCGTGACGCTGACCCTCAACTGGTCGCGCCCCTCGCTCTATTACCGTCAGCATGAGCAGCTCAATGATCGCACCCAGCTGGTGCTGGCCATCGCCGCGGGCAGCAAGCCCTGGGCGCGGCTGACGCTCTCCGGCAAGGGGTGGCCACCTGAACTGGTCGCGCGCTTGAATGCCGTCGAGATACAGGTCAATGGCGCGCTGCGCGATCATCTGCTGGCACTGGGCGCGAGGGCGTTGCAAGACGAGCCCGTTGAGCTCACGGCTATCGCGGTTCAGGCGGCGCTGGCGGTCAGTCGTGCCTTGGCGCTGCCTGAGGAGGGAGTGGGAGCAGCCGAGCCCAGCACGGAAGCAGCCGCTGCGCTGGTGCCGGCGGGCATGGAAGGGGAGTGAGGTGCTCCATGGGCCAAAGGGAGGAGTAGCGCCCATGGGGCGGGGCTGGCATGCTGTTGACTATATTTAAACAACCGTTTGTCTGGGCGCGTCAGGGACGTCGGCCCGTGGTAAGGAGACCTTGCGATGAATGCCACCTCACGGCAACCCCGGCCCGGGCAGGCCTTGTCCAAGCAGGGCGACGCTAACCCGGCCAGCCTGAATACCGACACCGAGCGCCCGGTGCTGGCCTTCGCGCATGCCAATGGCTTCACCGGTGCCTGCTACAAGAGCCTGCTGGCGCCGCTGGCCGAGCACTTCAATCTGTTGCCGGTAGACAGACTGGCGCACGACCCTGCCTATCCGGTCGGCAACAATCTGATCTCGCTGCGTGATGAGTGGCTGGCGTGTCTGGACGCCGCGCTGGGGCCGTTGCCCGCGGCGGACGGCACCGGGCGCAAGGTGATCGGAGTCGGGCATTCGCTGGGAGGCATCGTCAATTACATGGCGGCGCTCAAGCAGCCGGAACGCTTCCACTGCCTCGTGCTGCTCGACCCGCCGTTGATGCTGGGCCGTGATGCGCTGGGCATGAAGGTCGCCAAACGCTTCGGCTTCATTGATCGTGTCACGCCGGCAGGCCGCACTCGCGGGCGTCGTGCACGCTGGGACTCCCGTCAGGCCATGCAGGATTACCTGCGCCGCCGCTCACTGTTCGCCAACTTCACGCCAGAGGCGCTGGACGACTACGTCGACAACGCCACCCATCGTCACGCGGACGGCAGCCTGTCATTGAGCTTCGATACCCGTCACGAGGTCGAGATCTTCCGTCACCTCAGCGATCACCTGTCAGGCTCGCCGGCGAAGCTGGCGGTGCCGGTCAGGATTCTGGCCGGCGCCCAGTCTGATCTGCTCACGCCGGCGCGCCAGGCACGCCTGCGCCGCGCCGGGCTGACGGTGGAGCATGTCCGGGGAGGACATATGTACCCCTTTGAATACCCACAGGAGACGCGCGCCGCGCTGCTGGCGGCCATCGCCGACCTCGCGCCGCCGGATGTACTGCCGCCAGGCCTGCTGGCCGGGAGGCAATCATGAGTACTGATCAATCCATTCAGGACATCGCAGAGGCTCCCCTGAACGCCAACGTTACGCTGCGTGAGCGTCGCTTCCCACGGCGCACGGGCGGAGAGCTGGCGGCCCTGGAGTGGGCGCCTGCCGAGCACGCCGAGCAGGCACCGACGTGGCTGGCGCTGCATGGCTGGCTCGACAATGCCGCCAGCTTCAGTCGCCTGGCGCCGCTGTTGTGTGAACGGCTCGGCATTCGTCTCATCGCCATCGACATGGTCGGTCACGGACACTCGAGTCCGCTGGGTGAGCACGGTGATTATGCGGTGTGGGATTACTGCCACGATGTGATCGAGGCACTGGAAGGCCTGTATGACGAGGGGCTGCCGCGCGCGCCGGTCACGGTGATGGCGCACTCGCTGGGGGCGGCGGTGTCGGGGCAGGTGGCTGCGGCGCTGCCGGAATATATCGCGCGACTGGTGCTGATCGATGGCATCGGCGCACTTGCCACGCCAGCCTCGGAGGTGGTCGATCAGCTGCGCCGCGGATTGCTGGCACGCCACGCGCAGCCGGTCAGACGCGCCGCCACGCGACGTGCCCATTATCGTCATGTCGAGGACGCCGTGGCGGCGCGGGTCGCGGGAGGTGTCACGCCGATCGATGCCGACACGGCGCGGCCGATCGTCGAGCGCAACCTCGAGGTGCTGGCAGACGGTGGCCTGCGGCTGAGAAGTGACCGTCGCCTGCTGCGGCCTTCATTGATGCGCTACACCCCGGAGCAGGTGCTGGCGTTATTGGCGGCGTTGACCCAACCGGTACTGCTGATCGAGGGCGAGCAGGGTATCCTGACCATAAGGCACGAGGCACAGCAGGCGCGCGATGCCGTGAAGAGGCTCGAGCGTCGCGTCTTGCCGGGTGGCCACCACCTGCATCTGGAGCCGCCCCATGTGGTGGCGGTCGCCGATGCCATCGTCGAGTGGATCAGCTCGCACTGAGCGATGCACCGCGTGCCGCGTCCGTTCATCTTTCATCATCTGCAGCGGGAGACATGCCATGGCCAAGCGCAAGACCATCGCCCTGGCACTGGGGAGTGGCGGGGCCCGAGGCTATGCCCATATCGGCGTCATCGAGGAAGTGCTGGCGCGCGGTTACGACATTCGCGCCATTTCGGGCTGCTCGATGGGCGCACTGGTCGGGGGTATCCATGCCGCCGGCAAGCTGGATGCCTATCGCGACTGGGTCTGTGAGCTGGATTACTTCGACGTGCTGCGGCTGGTGGATGTCACCTGGAGCCCGATGGGCGCCATCCGCGCGCGCCGCATCATGGATGAGCTGGAAGCCCTGATCGGTGATACGCGCATCGAGGACCTGCCGATTGCGGTCACCACCGTCGCCACCGACCTGATCGCCCAGAAGGAGGTCTGGTTCCAGAGCGGCAATCTGCTCGAGGCGATTCGGGCCTCCATCGCGGTGCCCGGGGTGATCACGCCGGTGCAACGCGACCGCAAGGTGCTGGTGGATGGCGGCCTGATGAATCCCTTGCCGATCACGCCGCTGGTCGCCGCCCACGTTGACCTGGTGCTGGCGGTCAACGCCACGGCGCATTCGCCGCGCAACCAGACACTGGAGCAGATGCTGCCGCCGGCCGATGCCGCCGAGGAAGAGGCGCGCGAAGCCGCCCTGGAAGCGCGCGGCGGTGGTTTCAGTGACTGGCTGCGGGGAGTGCGTCGCGGTGCCGAGCGCATCTTTTCTGCCGAGAAGGAGCAGGCGCTGGAGGACCAGCAGGGCATGGCATTTGCCAGTCCGGTCGGCGGCGTCCCGCTGCCGCCGGGCGATGCCTCGCGCCTGAAGTTCGAGGCACTGAAAAGCAGCGATGCCGAGCCAGCGCTGGGAGAAGAAGCGTTGGCAGAGCCGCAGGCAGAGACTGGCGCTGTCACCCAGGGCAAGCAGCCGCCGTCCGCAGCTGAGCCTGAGCGGGTCGATGATAACGCGCCGGAGCTTGCCTGGGGCAAGCTGGACATGATGATGCGCTCCTTCGATATCACCCAGGCAACGCTGGCCAAGTACAAGATCGCCGGCTATCCACCGGATATCCTGGTCGAGATTCCCAAGACGGTGTGTGGCGCCTATGAATTTCACCGCGCCGCAGGCCTGATCAAGCTGGGCCGGCACCTGGCCGCCGAAGCGCTGGATCGCTACGAGAAGGGCAGCGACGGCTAGCCTGTCGTGAGTTGTCCTTTAATGAAAAAGCCCCCGCCAATCGGCGGGGGCTTTTCGTTACGGTGCTCTTCAATACAGTGCTCTTCAATACAGGGCTCTTCAATACAGGGCTCTTCATTGCAGAGCGTGTGACCGGAGCCTGAGCGAAGCGTCGCCTCAGCCGTTGATCCACTTGTCGAAGATGGCGGCCTGCTCACCGGTGCCCTGCATCTGGGTCAGCCACTGATCGACGTAGGCCTTCCAGATGTTGTCACCCAGCGGCAGCAGATAGCCCTTCTGGGAGAAGGTGAACGGCGCATCAGGATGCACACTGCACAGCTCCGAATGGCGGCTGGCCTGCAGCTGGGTCTCGATGGCGTCGGTGACCATCACATCGGCACGGTCTTCGATGATGTTGTTGAAGATGGTGCGGTTGTCATTGTGCGCGACGCGCGTGGCATCGCTCAGGAATTCATTGGCGAAGCGCTCGTTGGTGCCGCCCGGGTTGACGGTGATGCGCACGCTGGGCTGATTGATCTGCGCGACGGTCTGGTACTTGTCGACGTCCTCGCAGCGCACGATGGGCGTCTTGCCGCCGGTCTGGTACGGCTGGCTGAAGTAGGCCTGAGCCTGGCGGTCAAGCTTGACCGAGATACCGGACATGGCGATATCGCACTTGCCGGAGGTGAAGTCTTCCATCAGCGTCGGCCAGCTGGTCGGCACGGTCTGTACCGTGGCGCCCAGGCTCTTGGCCAGTGAGGCGGCCATGTCGATGTCGATGCCTTCGAAGTCGCCATTGTCTTCACGGTGGCTGAAGGGCGCGTAGTCACCGGTGGTGCAGACCTTCAGCACCTGGCCTTGTTGCACGCGTGAAAGGGTGCTGTCGGACAGTGCATCGCTGGCGACGGCCGGCATGGCGAAGGCCAGCGACAGGCCAGCGGCGGTTGCACCGCCGAGAATGGCAGCGGAAAGGGTGCGGCGTGAAGAGGTGCGCATTGGCTGTTCAGCGTTGGGTGTCATCAGGGTGTTCCCTTGTCGTTATGGCGGCAGGCTCGGCGTGAGACTTGCCTCTGTTACTCGAGTGCTCGGCTATTCAAGCACTCAGTTATTCAAGTACTCGGCTATTCAGGTGCTCGCTATTCAAGTGCTCAGCTATTCAGATGCTCTGATCGTCAATGTCTCGGCGGTGTGGCGAGCGCAGGATTCGCTCAGTCGAGCAGCGGGTCACGGCCCTTGCTGCGCAGCAGGACATAGACCGCGCCGCTGCCGCCATCCAGCTCCAGTGACGAGGTGAAGGCCAGCACGTCAGGCCATTGGCGCAGCCAGGCATTGACGTGGCTCTTGATGATGGGGTGATCGGCCATGCCGGTCCATGCCTTGCCATGCACCACCAGCACGCAGCGTGAGCGACGGGCGATGGCATCGTCGATGAAGGACTCAAGCTCGATGCGGGCCTGCTCCAGCGTATAGCCGTGCAGATCGAGACCCGCCTCCCAGGCGATCTCGCCGCGCTTGAGGCGCTGACGCTGGCGGTAGGGGAGATCGGGCACCGCGAAGTCGAGCAGCTGGCTGGGCGTGACCGGCTCGACCTGACCATCGGTGGTGCGCGATGGCGTGCCGAGCGTGTCGGTCGAGGCTTCGCTGGCGGCAGCGCGCCGTGCCGCCAGACGCGCCTGCTCTTCCTTGTCGACGGGCTTGCGGCCGGGGTCGGCGCGGTTGGTGGTGATCTTGCGTACGCCGGCCTGCTTGAGGGCGGCACGGAAGGCGTTGAAGTCGTCGCCGGTATCCGAGCTGTCGTCGTGGTTGGGTGGCATGGCCGGGCTCCGCGGGCAATAAAATGGCAAGTCGCGCAGTATAGCGCGGCTGTTGTCGCTGTCGAAGACAGGCGGTTGCCACTGTCGAAGACAAACGGTTGTCGCTTGCGAAGACAAAAGCGGCAGGCGCGCCATCAAGGCATGCCAAGGGTCGCCGCCACGCCTCGTGAACGCTACAATGCCTGCGCGAGACGCCACCGGCCCCTCACTACTGGCGGCGCTCGTTGTCCATCTGTCCGCTTACAGGAATCACCGTGTCCACATCTTCCGCGTCCGACCTGCGCCATCCTTCCAGCCTCAGTGAGCCGGACTCCCGTCTCGTCGAGGAGCTGGTGACCCTGCGCGACCTGATCCGCTGGGCGACCAGTGAGTTCCACGCGCATCGCCTGCACTTCGCCCATGGCACCGATTCTGCCTGGGACGAAGCGGTGGCGCTGGTGCTGGGTGCGCTGCATCTGCCGTGGGACACGGACCCCGCCGTGATCGACGCGCGCCTTCTGACCATGGAGCGAGCGCGCATCGTGGCGCTGGTGCGTGAGCGCATCACCACCCGCAAGCCGCTGCCGTATCTGCTCGGCGAGGCCTTCTTCACCGGCGTGCCCTTCGATGTCGATGAGCGTGTGCTGATTCCGCGCTCGCCGATCGCCGAGCTGATCGAGAGCGGCTTCTCGGCCTGGTTCCCGGAACTGCCGCCGACTCGCGTGCTGGACATGTGCACCGGTTCCGGCTGCATCGGTATCGCCACCGCGCTGGTGATGCCGACCGCCGAGGTCGACCTGGTCGATATCAGCAGCGAGGCGCTGGAAGTCGCGCGTCGCAACATCGAACGTCACGACGTGGCAGGGCGTGTCATCGCCGTGCAGTCGGACCTGTTCGCGGGTGTGGCGGGCAAGCGCTATGACCTGATCGTCTCCAATCCGCCCTACGTGGATACCTTCGATCTCTCCAACATGCCGCAGGAATTCGGCCATGAGCCGGCGCTGGCGCTGGGCGCCGGTGACGATGGCCTGGATATCGTGCGTCGAATTCTGCGCGAGGCGCGTGACTACCTGACCGACGACGGCGTCTTGATCGTCGAGGTCGGCAACTCCGAGCGCCACCTGATGGAAGCCTTCCCGGAAGTGCCCTTCATGTGGCTGGAGTTCGAGCGCGGCGGCAACGGCGTCTTCGCCATCGATGCCCAGACGCTGGAAGTCTGCGCGCCTGAATTTGCTTGAGCTGGCGGGCGCAGGCCGCCAGGCTCTGCAACGCTTACGACAACTATTATCAGAACGCCGTCGGCCATGACCGGCGGCATCGCCTGAGGACCCCCTGAATGTCCGGAAATACCTTCGGCAAGCTGTTCACCGTCACCACCTTCGGCGAAAGCCACGGCCCGGCACTGGGCGCCATCATCGATGGTTGCCCGCCGGGTATCGAGATCAGCGAAGCGGATCTTCAGATCGATCTGGACCGCCGCCGTCCCGGCACCTCGCGCCACACCACCCAGCGTCGCGAGCCGGACCAGGTGCGCATTCTCTCGGGCGTGTTCGAGGGCCGCACTACCGGCACGGCCATCGGCCTGATGATCGAGAACACCGATCAGCGCTCCAAGGACTACGGCAAGATCAAGGACCAGTTCCGTCCGGCCCACGCCGACTACACCTATCACCACAAGTACGGTGAGCGTGACTACCGTGGCGGCGGCCGCAGTTCGGCCCGCGAGACCGCGATGCGCGTCGCCGCCGGGGCCATCGCCAAGAAGTATCTGGCGGGTCTGGGCGTGCAGGTGCGTGGCTACCTGTCCCAGCTCGGCCCCATCGAGCTTGAGGTCAAGGACTGGTCGCTGGTCGACACCAACCCGTTCTTCTGTGGCGATGCCGATCGCCTCGAGGAGCTGGAGCAGTACATGGACGCCCTGCGCAAGGAAGGCGATTCCGTGGGGGCCAAGGTCACCGTCGAGGCGACTGGCGTGCCGGTCGGCCTGGGTGAGCCGATCTTCGATCGCATCGATGCCGAACTCGCGCATGGCCTGATGAGCATCAATGCCGTCAAGGGCGTCGAGATCGGTGACGGTTTCGCCGTGGTCAGCCAGAAGGGCACCGAGCACCGTGACGAGATGACGCCGGAAGGTTTCCTCTCCAATCATGCCGGCGGCATTCTGGGCGGCATCACCAGCGGCCAGACCATCCGTGCCAGCATCGCCCTCAAGCCGACCTCCAGCCTGCGACTGCCGGGTCGCAGCATCGACGTCAACGGCGAGGCGGTCGAGGTGATCACCACCGGCCGTCATGATCCGTGTGTCGGCATTCGCGCCACGCCGATCGCCGAGGCGATGGTCGCGCTGACGCTGATGGACCACCTGCTGCGCCATCGCGGCCAGAACGCCGACGTCAAGGTCGATACGCCGGTGCTGCGCGAGGTGTAAGCCGCTTGCGGCGTTGCTGAGCTTGTAGAAAGACACGCCCCAGTCGTGGAGTGATGCCCTGCATCCTTCGTGGCTGGGGCGTCTTGCGTTGTGGGCTGGCTTGCGGAAAGTAAATAAGAAAAGACGTAAGTAGCAGGCTGCCCCCGTATCATTCGCGCTGCTAGACTCGAATGGCATGCATGCCAGCGGACTCGCGCACCACGCCGTGCGCGGGCAGACAACACAAGGAATCTGCCATGAAGATCAATGTCGAATTCGACCTCACGCCGCAGGAATTCCGCCAAGCGATGGGCCTGCCGGACGTGGAAGCCTTCCAGCAGGAATTGATGGAGCGCTTTCGTCGCCAGATGGAGGCCGGTGTTGAAGGCTACGACCCCATGAGTCTGCTCAAGCCATTGATGGCACCGGGCGCGGGCACGCCGTTTGCCAAGTTCATGCCGCCGGGCATGGCCGAGGGGATGATGGGCGGCGCGTCTGGCGCTGGCAATGCCGGGCAGGGCGCAGCGGGCGGCATGCCCGGCGATATGGGCGAGAGCATGGCCCAGGGCATGGCCGCCTTCAATCAGTATCAGAAGATGATGCTGGATACCCTGCAGCAGTTCGGTCAGGGCGGCGCGGAAGGCAAGGAGGCTGACAAGCCGGAGTCTGCCACGCGCAGGAGTTCGGGGCCCAGTAGTGATCACGGCGCGGATCAGAAGGCAGAGCAAAGCGCCAGCCGGGCGGATGATGCGAAACCGGCCTCTGCGGCCAGTGCGCGCTCACGCGCCAAGCGCAGTTGATGACCGGCAGGCGCGAAGAACGCTCTTGGCTGACAGCGGTGTGAGGCATGCCCAGCCAATCCCATGACAGAAAATGTCCTTTGACAGTTTTCTGTCATGGGATTGCAACCACCTGAGGAGCAGACTAGTCTTTGTGCAGTGCAGCATATTGCTGTGCTCCACAGGTGGCGCAGAGACTTCTGCGCGCTGTCCCGGTACGGAATCCATGGGAGGAACCGTCATGCAGCAGGATCAGATGTTCAACGCCTTTGCCGAGCAAGCCCGCAGCTTCTACCAGCCGATGCGCAAGCTCAACACTCTGATGCTCGACCATATGGGCAAGATTGCCGGTTATCAGATGGACGCTGCCAAGCGCTATACCGAGACTGGTCTCGAGCGTGCGCGTGCTGCCACTGAAATCAAGGGTATGGAAGAGTTCAGCGAGTTCAGCAACCGCCAGCTGGAAGTGGCGACCGAGCTGTCTCAGCAGATGATGGATGATTCCCTGAAGCTGGCCGAGATGGGCAACGAAATGCGCGCCCAGCTCGAACAGGCCTACTCTGACGCTGGCAAGGAAGCCACCGACAAGGCGTCCGCTGCCACAGAGAAAGCCGCTTCAGCAGCAGAGGACAAGGCATCCTCCGCTGCCAGCAACAAGCCGGCTGCCGCGACAAGCCGCGCCAAGCAGAACTAAGGTATACCCCGAAAAGGCTGGCGCTTGCGCCAGCCTTTTTTTTGCCGTTTTCAGGCATTGCTCCTGCCGTGCTGGAAGGCGCATGCTGGAGATGGGCACGCTGGCGCACAGGTTGTTTTGCTCTCGTATTTGCCGCGCGCGAATCCGACGGAAAGCAGACCTGCAGGAGGCAGACCATTCCAACTGACAGCGCATTTTAGCTGACAGCGCACTTTGCTTGCCTTGGCATGCTCGCCTGCAGCGCCCTGAAATCAGCCATGAAACGGTCTTCAACCCGTCTTGTGAAACGGTCTTCAAAAACAGTCTGAAAAGCAGTGTCCGTCGCCAGTGAAGGCGCCCGTCTCACGAGAGACGGCATGGCATTGCTCAGTGGTCAGGAAGGATTCGATTCGATTCGATGAAACCGTGCCGCCGGCAGACGTTCGGCAGCCAAGCTTCGATAGCCAATGACGTGATGGTCAATGACAAGGAGGAAGGGCGATATGGACTCAGCCCAGCAGCAGGCGTTCTCGCAGACATTCTCTCAGGCCTTTACCAGTCTGTTCCCCGACGGCGCTGAAGGCACGGAGTGGGCCAGCGTGATGCAGCAGGCCAGTGCCCAGTATCAAGCCTTGATGAGTGACATGCTGGAGCGCCTATGGCCCAGCGCTGCCGCTTCCACCATCTATGACGAGATGGGCCGTTGCTTCCAGGCGGGGGCCGAGGCCCTGGCACGTGACCCGCAACTGTTGATGTCGACCCAGACGCGCCTCTTCCAGGACCAGATGGCCCTGTTGCAGGGCACGTTGCGCGAGCTGAATGGCGAGAGCGTCGAGCCGGTGATCACGCCCGCGCGCTCTGATCGCCGCTTCCGTGATGAGGCCTGGCAGAGTGAGCCCTATTACCATTTCCTCGTGCAGCAATACCTGCTGTTCTCGCGCGCCGTGGACGACATGCTGGCTGGCATTCAAGGCCTGCCGGAGAGCCAGAAGCGCAATCTCGAGTTCTACGCGCGCCAGTACGTCAGCGCCTTCTCGCCCTCCAACTTCGCCTCCACCAACCCGGAAGTGCAGCGCGTGACCCGCGAGACCGGCGGCCAGAACCTGCTCGACGGCCTGAAGCGTCTGCGCGATGACCTGGCCAACTCCGCCGAAGGCATCAATGTCGCGATGACCGACACCGAAGCCTTCCGTCTCGGCGACAACATCGCCGTCACTCCGGGTGACGTGGTCTTCGAGAACGAGCTGATCCAGCTGATCCAGTATCGTCCGGCCACCGAGAAGGCCTTCAGCACGCCGTTGCTGGTCGTGCCGCCGTGGATCAACAAGTACTACATTCTCGATCTGCGTCAGGACAATTCGATGATGCGCTGGCTGGTGGAGCAGGGCCACACCGTGTTCCTGATCTCCTGGCGCAATCCGGGGCCCGAGCAGAGTGATCTCACCTGGGCCGATTACATGCAGATGGGGCCGCTGGCCGCGATGGATGCCATCGAGCAGGCCACCGGCGAGAAGCAGGTCAACATCCTGTCCTACTGCATCGGCGGCACGCTGACGGCCAGCACCATGGCCTATCTGGCGGCCGAGAAGCAGTCCGACCGCGTGCGCTCGGTCAGCTACATGGCAACGCTGCAGGATTTCTCCGATCCCGGTGAGATCGGTGTCTTCCTCAACGAGCCGGTGCTGCAGGGCCTCGAGAAGCAGATGGCGCAGGACGGCTATCTGGATGGCCGCGTGATGGCGTTCTCCTTCAACCTGCTGCGCGAGAATGACCTGTTCTGGTCGTTCTACGTCTCCAACTATCTCAAGGGCGAAGCGCCGACCGCGTTCGACCTGCTGTACTGGAACACCGACGGCACCAACCTGCCGGCCGGTACCCATGCCTGGTATCTGCGCCACATGTATCTGGAGAACCGCCTGGTGCAGCCCGGCGGCATCGAGCTGGACGGCGTGCCGATCGATCTCTCCCAGATCGAGACGCCGAGCTACTGGGTCTCCGCGCGCGAGGACCACATCGCCAAGTGGCAGACCACCTACAACGGTACCCAGCTGCCAAAGGCCTCCATCAAGCGCTTCGTGCTCGGTGGCTCTGGTCATATCGCGGGTATCGTCAATCCGCCGCACAAGAACAAGTACGGCTACGCCACCAATGACAGCCTGCCGGCAACGCCGGATGAGTGGCTCGAGGGCACCGAGCAGCACGAAGGCTCCTGGTGGAATGACTGGCAGGCGTGGATGACCGGCAATGGCTTCGTGGAGCCGGAACCGGAGGTCTCTGCGCGCACACCGGGTGAGGGCAAGCTCGACGTGATCGAAGCGGCACCGGGGCGTTATGCGCGCCAGACCATCCCCGAAGTGCTGGGGCAGAGCGTGCCGGAAGAGATCACCAGCGTGGCGGATGCGCAGCTCAAGGCCGTGCGTGATGTCCAACAGACGGTCGAGAAGAGCGTGAATGAAGCGCTCAAGCAGGTGACGCTGCCGCTGGAAGAGGCCATGACCGCGATGACCGAAGCCGTCACCGGCAAGGCCGCCAATGATGCCGGCGACACGGCGGGCAATAGTTCATCCAGTGCCTCCAGGGCGAATGGTGCGAGCACCAGACCTGCCGCCTCCAAGGCCGCATCAGCCGCTGAGTCGGCGGCGTCGGCAAGCAAGCCCGCCGCGCGCAAGCGTGCTGCACCCAAGAGCACAGCCTCCAGGAGCACTGCTGCCAAGAGCGCTGCTACCAAGAGCGCAACGACCACCAGCAGCACGGCCAGCGACAGCACTACCAAACAGAGCACGGCAAAATCGAGCACTGCGAGCACGGCTGCCAGCAACACCGGTAGCTCAGCGACCAAGACCACCACGGCGAGAAAGACCTCCACGCCGCGCAAGACGGCTGCCAGCAAGACGACCACTGCCAACAAGTCAACGGCGGCCAAGACGACTGCAAGCAAGACGACTGCGAGCACGTCAGCCTCTGACAACAAGCCGTCTGCATCCGGCACCTCGAGCAGCAGCACTTCTTCTACGGCTTCGGGTTCCAGCGCTACGAAGCCCGCGACGACGCGCAAGAGCACTGCCAGCAAGAGCACTGCCAGCAAGACTACAGCGAGCAAGAGCACCGCCAGCTCGACGGGAAGCGCGAGCACTGCCAAGACGGGTAGCAGCACCGGGGCTTCCAGTCAGGGGGCTACCCGCTCGGGCACTTCAAGTTCTGGTGCTTCCACTACCACCGCCAAGAGCGACACCGGCAGCGAAGCGCCCAAGCCGCGCCGTGGCCGTCCCTCCAATGCCAGCAAGGCCGCCGCCAAGGCAGCGGAAGAGGCGAAGAAGGACGATGCCAAGCCTGCGGCAAGCAAGGCGGATGGCGCGTCTGGCAATGCCAAGGATAGCGACAAGCGTTGATCCGCGGCGCCATAAGCTGTGAGTCAGAACCGCAACGCCAGCCTTTCGGGGCTGGCGTTGTGCGTTCAGGCTGTATTTCCAAGCGGGGCTTTCGAGTGCGCTAGAGGTTTCTCGACGCCGCATCCCTTGCGCCTTCCAGCAGTTCGATCATCGCGCTGGCGGCGTTCGAGAGGGTGCGGTTGTTGTGATAGAGGTAGCCGAGCTGGCGTTCGATGGGGCGGTGATCGATGGGCAGGATCTCGATTTCGTCGTCGATCATGCTTTCCGGCAGTACGCTCCAGCCCAGGCCGATGGCAACCATCATCTTGAGGGTCTCGAGGTAGTTGGTGGACATCGAGACTTCCACCGAGAGGCCGTCACGCGCAAAGGTGTCGATGACGATGCCACGCGTGAAGGTCAGGTGGCCCGGCAGCACGGCGTCGTGCTGTGAGAGGGCGGCCAGCGGCAACGCTTTGTGACCTGCCAGCGGGTGATCACGCCCGCATACGAAGCGCATCTCATCCAGCCACACCGGCACCACCGTCAAATTGGGATCGCGATGCGGTGCCAGGGTGACGACGGCCAGTTCCAGCTCCCCATCCAGTACGCCCTGATAGGCCTGTTCCGAATCCAGAAAGCGCATGTCCATGCGCACCTCGGGGTGGGCCATGGTGAAGGCCTTGAGCAGCGGTGGTAGCCGGTGCAGGCCCACATGGTGGCTGGTGGCCATCGTCAGGCTGCCTTTTACCTCGCCGGAAAGATTGCGCAGCGCACGCCGTGTGTCATCGTGCATCACCAGAATGGCGCGGGCGCGGGGCAGCAGGATATTGCCGGCCTCCGTCAGCGAGACACGCCGTCCGATGCGATCGAACAGCCGTGCGCCATGCAGTTGCTCCAGCTGGGCGATGCGCTTGGAAACGGCCGGCTGGGTGAGGTGCAGCTGCTCGGCGGCAAGCGAGAAGGAGGCGGTTTCGGCGACGGCGACGAAGGCCTGCAGAGAGGGTGTGTCCATGTGGGGCAGCTATCCTGTCATGAGGGCGTTCATAGGGGCATTCAGGGGAGCGTCAAGCGGGGCGATCGATGCCGCCGCAGGCGGATGCACTCCTGCTCAAGACCTGATGAGCAATGGTATTCCTTTTGGGAATCCAAAGCATGAAAAACATGAATTGCTTTTATTCATTGTCGCCGAGTACTCTTGATGGCACAGGACGCGGCGGCGATGCTGGAGCCTGCAAGCAAGTGGTCACTATCCACGGGCTCGCACGACCGCCCCGCCATCAACACTGGACGACACACCCTCATCAAGGGGCCGTTACGAGCCCCGAGGCAGCAAGCGCGCTCTTACCGTAAGGCGCCACGAGGAGACACGACATGGCTAGCCAGACCCTTTATGACAAGTTGTGGGATCAGCACCTGGTCAAGCAACGCGAAGACGGTACTGCACTCATCTACATCGACCGTCACCTGCTGCACGAAGTCACGTCGCCGCAGGCATTCGAAGGGCTGCGTCTGGCCGGTCGCAAGCCGTGGCGTCTGGATGCCAACCTGGCAACGCCGGACCACAACGTGCCGACGTCTCTCAAGGAGCGTGCTGCCGGTATCGCGGGCATCGAGGACGAGACCTCACGCATCCAGGTGCAGACCCTCGACGACAACTGCAACAGCTTCAACATCGAGCAGTTCACCATCAATGATGCGCGTCAGGGCATCGTGCACGTGGTCGGGCCGGAGCAGGGCGCAACTCTGCCGGGCATGACCGTGGTGTGTGGCGATTCCCACACCGCGACCCACGGTGCCTTCGCGGCACTGGCCCACGGGATCGGCACCTCCGAGGTCGAGCACGTGCTCGCCACCCAGTGCCTGATCCAGCGCAAGATGAAGAACATGCTGGTGCGCGTCGATGGTCGTCTCGGCACTGGCGTCACCGCCAAGGATGTCGTGCTCGCCATCATCGGTGAGATCGGCACCGCCGGCGGTACCGGCTACGCCATCGAATTCGGCGGCTCTGCCATCCAGGACATCTCCATGGAAGGCCGCATGACCATCTGCAACATGGCGATCGAAGCCGGTGCGCGGGTCGGTCTGGTCGGTGTCGATGACATCACCATCGACTATCTCTACGAGCGCCCCTATGCGCCGAACGCCCAGCAGTGGGAAGCGGCCGTCGCCGACTGGCGCAATCTGGTCTCCGATGCGGACGCCGAATTCGACAAGGTCGTGGTGCTCAAGGCCGAAGACATCGCGCCGCAGGTCACCTGGGGCACCAGCCCGGAGCAGGTCACCAGCGTCAATGGCGTGGTGCCGGACCCGGCCGCGGCCAGCGATGACACCGAAGCGCGTGGCATCACCCGTGCGCTCGAGTACATGGGCCTCAGCGCTCAGCAGAAGATCACCGACATCAAGCTGGACCGCGTGTTCATCGGTTCCTGCACCAACTCACGTATCGAGGATTTGCGTGAAGCGGCGCGCGTGGCCGAAGGCCGCACGGTCGCCAAGAGCCTCAAGCAGGCGATGGTGGTGCCGGGGTCTGGCCTGGTGAAGGCGCAGGCGGAAGCGGAAGGGCTGCACGAGATCTTCCTCGCGGCGGGCTTTGAATGGCGTGAGCCGGGCTGCTCCATGTGTCTGGCGATGAACGCCGACAAGCTGGGCGCCGGTGAGCATTGCGCGTCCACCTCCAACCGCAACTTCGAAGGCCGTCAGGGCTTCGGTGGGCGTACGCACCTCGTCAGCCCGGCCATGGCCGCCGCTGCCGCGATTGCGGGTCACTTCGTTGATGTTCGTGACTTTGCCCCCATCCCTACCAACAACACTCAAGTCGCCTGAGGAGGCCCGACATGGAAAAGTTCATTCGCCAGCAGGGCCTCGTGGCACCGCTTGATCGCGCCAACGTCGATACCGACCTGATCATCCCGAAGCAGTTTCTGAAGTCGATCAAGCGTACCGGCTTCGGGCCGAACCTCTTCGATGAGCTGCGTTATCTCGATGAGGGCTATATCGGTCAGGACATCAGCAAGCGTCCGCTGAATCCGGATTTCGTGCTCAACCAGCCGCGTTACGCGGGTGCCAGCGTATTGCTGGCGCGTCGCAACTTCGGTTGTGGTTCCTCGCGGGAACACGCGCCCTGGGCACTGACCGACTTCGGCTTCCGCGTGGTCATCGCGCCGAGCTTCGCCGATATCTTCTACAACAACTCGTTCAAGAACGGTCTGTTGTTGATTACCCTCGACGAGGACACGGTGGACCGTCTGTTCAAGGAAGCCGAGGCGGTGGAAGGATATCGTCTGGATATCGACCTCGAGGCACAGGCGGTCATCACGCCGTCCGGTGAGTCGATTCCCTTCGAGGTCGACAGCTTCCGCAAGCATTGCCTGATGGAAGGCCTGGACGATATCGGTCTGACCCTCAAGGACCAGGACGCCATCGACAGCTTCGAGAAGCGTCATCGCACCGAGCGTCCGTGGCTGTTCCGCGACGGCAAGACGGCCTGATCTGGCCAGCGTCGCGTCAGTCAGCGCCTGACATCGCAACATATTCGTCATGGCTCGCCGTCCAGAATGGCGGCGAGCCCAGTCTCAGCACCGACGGTGAACCGTCGGTCTCGCCGGAAGACTTCCGGCCCAAGGAGAGTTCCAGATGAGCCGCAATATCCTGATTCTGCCCGGTGATGGCATTGGCCCGGAAATCACTGCCGAAGCCGTGAAGATCCTTGAAGCCGCCCGCAGCGAAGGTCTGGACATCACGCTGAGCGAAGGCAAGGTCGGTGGTGCAGGGTATGACGCGGCCGGCCACCCGCTGCCGGCGGAAACGCTGGAGGCGGCCAAGGCGGCGGACGCCATCCTGCTCGGCGCAGTCGGCGGCCCGCAGTGGGACAAGCTCGAGGACATCTCGCTGCGTCCGGAACGCGGCCTGCTGGGGCTGCGCAAGGAGCTTGAGCTGTTCGCCAATCTGCGTCCGGCGATTCTCTACCCGCAGCTGGCCGAGGCCTCCAGCCTCAAGCCGGAAGTGGTGTCCGGTCTGGACATCATGATCGTGCGTGAGCTGACCGGTGGCATCTACTTCGGTCAGCCGCGTGGCATCGAGACGCGTGATGGCCAGCAGGTCGGTTACAACACCTACGTCTACTCCGAGTCCGAGATCGAGCGCATCGGTCGCACCGCCTTCGAGATGGCGCAGAAGCGCAACAAGAAGCTGTGCAGCGTCGACAAGGCCAACGTGCTGGAAGTCACCATGCTGTGGCGTGACGTGATGGAGCGCATCTCCGCCGACTACCCGGATGTCGAGCTGTCGCACATGTACGTCGACAATGCCGCCATGCAGCTGGTGCGTGCTCCGAAGCAGTTCGACGTGGTGGTCACCGGCAACATGTTCGGCGACATCCTGTCGGATGAGGCCGCCATGTTGACCGGCTCCATCGGCATGCTGCCGTCCGCCTCGCTGAATGCGGGTGGTCAGGGCATGTATGAGCCGTGCCACGGCAGCGCGCCGGACATCGCGGGTCAGGGCATCGCCAACCCGCTGGCGACCATCCTGTCGGTGGCCATGATGCTGCGCTACTCGCTCAACGAAGCCGCCTGGGCCGAGCGCATCGAGAAGGCGGTCGGCGTGGTGCTGGATGAAGGGCTGCGCACTGCCGACATCGCCTACGCCGGGACGCGCAAGGTCTCCACCTCCGAGATGGGCGATGCCGTGCTGGCCGCCTTCAAGGCCCAGGCGTAAGGCAAGACCCGCGTGAACGCCGCCAGCCAGCGGCGTTCTCGCGATGATCATGGGGGAGCTCGGCGTGCGTCGCCGGGTTCTCATGTCAGGACCTGCGGCTGGAGCGTTGGGCAAGGCTCGCCTCGTGTGAGTTGCCTGTGCTCGCTGCGGGTCATTCCTGTGTCGGGAGCGGTGGTGTCTTCCATGCTCCCGGCCGTGCATGAACAAGGAGAACAAGCATGTTGAAAGTCGGATTTGTCGGTTGGCGTGGCATGGTCGGTTCCGTGCTGATGCAACGCATGCGTGATGACAACGATTTCGCCGGTATCGAGCCGGTATTCTTCTCCACCTCCCAGGTCGGTCAGGCCGGTCCTGACGTGGGCACGCCGGTGCCGGCGCTCAAGGATGCCAATGACATCAATGAGCTGAAGGCGCTGGATGTCATCGTCACCTGTCAGGGCGGCGACTACACCAAGCAGGTGTTCGGCCCGCTGCGTGAAGCCGGCTGGAAGGGCGACTGGATCGATGCGGCCTCCACCCTGCGCATGGACAAGGACGCCGTGCTGGTGCTGGACCCGGTCAACCGTCATGTGATCGACCAGAAGATCGGCGCCGGTGCCAACACCTTCGTCGGCGGCAACTGCACCGTCAGCCTGATGCTGATGGGCCTGGGTGGCCTGTTCGAGGCCGGCATGGTCGAGTGGATGACCTCCATGAGCTACCAGGCGGCGTCCGGCAGCGGTGCGCGCCACATGCGTGAGCTGCTGACCCAGATGGGCCAGCTCAATGGCAGCGTGGCCTCCGAGCTTGCGGACCCGGCCAGTGCCATCCTCGACATCGACCGCAAGGTGACCGCCACCATGCGCGGCCATGACTTCGCGACCCAGCAGTTCGGTGCGCCGCTGGCCGGCTCGCTGCTGCCGTGGATCGATTCCGCGATGGAATCCGGTCAGACCCGCGAGGAGTGGAAGGCCGGTGTCGAGGCCAACAAGATTCTCGACAGTCAGGGCAACCCGATCATGATCGACGGGCTGTGCGTGCGTATCGGTGCGATGCGTTCCCACTCCCAGGCCTTCACCGTCAAGCTCAAGCAGGACGTGCCGCTGGACGAGATCGAAGACCGCCTGGCCAAGCACAATGACTGGGTCAAGGTCGTCGCCAACACCAAGGAAGACAGCCTCAAGCACCTGACGCCGGCCGCTGCGACCGGCACCCTGACCGTGCCGGTCGGCCGTCTGCGCAAGCTGGCGATGGGTGGCGAATACCTGTCCGCCTTCAGTGTCGGTGACCAGCTGCTGTGGGGGGCCGCGGAGCCGCTCAAGCGCATGCTGACCATCCTGCGTGAACATCGCGCAGCCTGATCGCACTGTGTAGCAGCATGTCGTCGGGTTCATTGCGAGCCTGACCTGAAAGCGCCCTCGGCTCTCTGGAGTCGAGGGCGTTTCTCTTTTGCACGTTACGTCATGGAAGGTCGGTGATTTCAGGTAAGAGATAGGTCACTGATGTCACGGCGAGTACCAGATATCTCAGTCTTTCCTGCGCATTTTTTGCGATTTTGACTGGCGCTTTTGATGCATGATGGCAGGGAGGTGTTTTTTACGGGTATCGTAAAGGGGATATCGTCGAGCTGGTCACTCGCGATATGACGCCTCTGCGGCCTTTATCGATCGTGGGCCGTCACTCTATCGTTGAAACTTTTTCCACTTTGCCAATGGCTTCCCGCACTCTTGGGACGGACTCTCTGGTATCTTGTGTAAGTATACGTAACATAATGCGCAGGCCGGGCAATGATTCGGCCGCATACGAAGGGACACTCAATGGGACGCAAGCTTCCTCTCGCACTGGCGGTGTCGTTCGCCGTCTACAGTGCTCAGGCCTTGGCAGTCGGCATGGAATCGCCGCGGTTGCGCTCGAATCTGAATCAGCCACTGGACGCGCGCATCGGCCTCACGGATACCTCGGGCCTCGATGCCAGCCTCATCAAGGCCGGCGTTGCCGATTCTGCCGCCTTTACGCGAGCGGGCGTCGATCGCAGCTACGTCAGCGATGACATCAAGGTTGCCGTCAAGCAGCAGGGTGGGCGCTACTACCTCCAGCTGTCCACCAATGGCGCGGTACGTGAGCCCTATGTGGACCTGCTGCTGGATGTCGAATGGCCCAATGGCAAGCTGCAGCGTCAGGTGACCCTGTTGTTCGATCCGGCGGGCTATTCGAGTCAGCCGTCATTGGTGACACCTGCCGGCGCGCGCTCGCGCCCGCTGGCCACCAACGATTCCTCGCCGACGCGTTCCGTGGTGTTCCGCGACAATGCCCAGCCCAGCCAGGCTGCCTCGCGCAGTGCGTCATCCAGCACACCGCCGTCCAGCATCAAGGTGCGCAACGGTGATTCGCTGTGGACGATCGCGCGTCGCGTGCGTCCGGATGCCAGTGTCAGCATCCGTCAGGCGATGCTGGCGATTCAGGAAGCCAACCCCAGGGCCTTCCCGGGCGGCAACATCAACAAGCTGCGTGCGGGAGTGGTGCTGAGCGTGCCGGACCGCAGCACCATGTTGGGACGTTCGCGTACCGAGGCCGACAAGGAAGTGCGTCAGCAGTATCAGCAGTGGGTCGCGGGCGCGCAGGGCAAGACCGTGCCGGCTCCCGCCAGCAAGAAAACCGCTGCGGCCAGCACATCGAACGAGCCTTCCGCCAGTGCTGCGCCTGCGGCCACAGCCGCACCGAGCGGGCCCGCCAGCGCGGGTGCCGATGGCAAGCCGCGTCTGACGCTGCTGGATGAAGACGGCAGCAAGCCCAAGGCGGCAGCAGCCAGTGGTCAGATCTCCGCGGGTAGTCAGCAGGCGATCGATGAACTGTCCGATCGCCTCGAGTCGCTGGAAGATCAGCTGCTGACCAATCAGCAGCGCCTCGATCAGCTGGAGCAGGAGCGTGATGACCTGCGCAGTGAAGTGGCCTCCCTGCGCAACGAAGTCGGTGAGCTGCGAGCGTCGCTGGCAGAGCGTACCGAACAGCTCGAGACGGCCAAGGTGCTGCTCGCCAAACAGAATCGTCTGCTCGTCAACAGCGGCATCTCGCCGTTGGCGTTGCCGGAAAGCCTGATCGCCGCCGGGGTGGACCTCGGTCAGCCGCGCGACGGCGAGGGCAATCTGGTGTTGCCCAAGCAGCCGTGGCCCCAGGCGACCTGGCAGTGGGTGCAGGACAACCTGGCCATCGTCGGCGGGGCGGCCGGGGCATTGCTGCTTCTGTTGCTGCTGCTGTTGCGTCGCCGCTCCGGTTCCGGGGGGGATGAGAACATGAGCTTTGCCGATGCGGTCCGCGGCAATGAAGAGCCCGACCAGGACAAGCCACGCGTCTTCCCGGATACCTTTGCGGCCTCGACTGCCGCTGCCGCCGCGGGTCACAAGTCATCCGCGTCTGAAGATGCCAACGTGGCGGCGCGCCGGGGTTCCGGTAGCCTCGAGCCGCTCTCCCAGCCGGAAGCGGCTGCGATCAGCGAGGCGGACATCTTCATCGCCTACGGCCGCTTCGATCAGGCCCAGGCCCTGCTGGAAGCCGGTCTGGTGGAAGATCCCGCACGCCAGGACCTGCGCCTCAAGCTGATGGGAGTCCATGGCGAGCTTGGCAACGCCGAAGCCCTGCATCATGAAGGTGAGCAGGTGCTGGCGGCCGGCAATGAGGAAGAGCGTTTCGAGGCTCAGGCGCTGCTGGATCGCTACAGTGTCTCAAGCAGTGCGCTGCGTGCTGTCGCAGGCGGCGGTGCGAGTCAGGTGGGGCGCAAGGTCTCCTATCTGTCAGGAGTGGCAAGTCAGCAGGCGGCAGCGCCTCGCGCGCCGCTTGAAGGTCGCGACAAGACCGATGATGCGGCTCATGGCCCGGCAGATGCATCCGCCACGGGCTCTGACGCCTCCCTTGATGACCAGGAAGATGCCGGCGCGCTGTCTGACAGCGAACCGCATGCCAGTGACGGCGTGAGCGAACCGCTGGTCGAGCATGCTCCCGATCAAGGCGTCGCGTTCGAACCGGGCCTCAAGGGCGAGGACCTCGAGAAGGCGCCCGTGCGTGAGAGCCACTTCAACAGCGACAACGTGATCGATTACCAGGCGCCGGAATTGACGCTGGGGGATGCTGGTCACGCTGATGGTGAGAAGGGCGCTGATACCGAGGCATCCAAGGCGGCGGATAGCGCGCTCAAGGGCGAGTCCGTCGAGTTTACCTCGCTGCGTGAAGAGCTGGATGACCACTCCGCGATTGAGAACGGCGCCGCAAGTGAAGGCAGCGCTGCGAGCCGGAAGCCGTATCAGGCGTCCAGCAAGCCATCAGCCGCTGTCGATGGCATGGACGAGCTGCCGTCACTGGATAGCATGACGCTGGAAGAGGTGGACGTGCCGCGGCGTGATATCTCGGAATTCGAGGTCGAGGAAGTGGCGTTCGAGTCTGGGGATCAGGATAATGCCTATCCCTCTGTCGAGTCGGCAGGGTTTGGGGCTGGCGCCCAGGATACCGTGGCATTCCAACAGCTCGAGGAAGCCCGTCAGTTGTTGGTGGATGGCGATGATGATCAGGCGGCTGCGCTGCTTGAGCCGCTCGCTACTGCCAGTGATGACATGGTCCGTGAAGAGGCGCTGGCGTTGATGGAGCGCTTTGGTCTGACCTGATGCCCTTTTTTACACCGTTGGATGATAACGAGAAACGCCCGGGGCGCATTGCTCTGGGCGTTGAATATGATGGCACCCGCTATTGTGGCTGGCAGCGTCTGAGCCACGCCCCCTCCGTGCAGGAAGCGCTCGAGAAGGCCTTGTCCAAGGTCGCCTCCACGCCGATTACCGTGCATTGCAGTGGCCGCACCGATTCCGGTGTGCATGCCGTGCGTCAGGTCGTGCATTTCGATACCCCCGTGGGCCGCAGTCGCAAGGCCTGGCGCATGGGCGGTAACGTCAACCTTCCCCCCGATATCGGGATTCATTGGGCCGTGCCGGTGCCCGATGATTTCCACGCGCGTTTCAGCGCCATCGCCCGTCGCTATCGCTACATGATCATCAACCAGCCGTTTCGGCCGGTGATGGAGCGCAACAATGTCACCTGGTGTCGCGAGCCGCTCAATGTCGCCGACATGCAGGCCGCGGCGGCGCATCTGGTAGGTGAGCTGGATTTCTCGGCGTTCCGCGCCGCAGGCTGTCAGTCGCGCTCGCCGTGCCGCCACGTGCACTTCATTGAAGTCAGTCGCCATGGCCATATCGTCATGATCGATATCCAGGCCAATGCCTTCCTGCATCACATGGTGCGCAATATCGCGGGCACCTTGATGGCCATCGGGCGTGGCGAGAAGCCTGTCGAGTGGATCGTCGAGCTGATGCGCGGAGGAGATCGCACGCGCTCGAGCGCGACGGCAGCGGCGACAGGGCTTCACTTCGTCGATGTCATCTATCCGCCGCGCTATGCGCTGCCCAAGGAACCCCTGGGCCCTGGTCTGGTCGCACATCTTGGCGAGTGGACGGGCGAGCGCCCGTTGCCGGACTGCCCGATGGTGCGCTCACGCATGGCGCGTGCCGAGGCCGAGGGTGCCGAAGAGGCGCGCGCGGCAGGCAAGCTCAGTGAGCAGGAGGCCATCCGGCTGGGCAACGTGGCCCGTGAAGCCGAGCGCCTCAGTCGCGAGCATGAACAAGCGATTCCTGCGGCAGGCGATCCTGCGGCAGGCGTTCCTGCGGCAGGCGCCGAGGATGACACGCTGACGACTGCCACCCAGAATGAATCCTCACGTTGAACGGAGTGATCCCATGACCGAGATGAGCGCTCGAGCGAGCCAGCGTACCCGGATCAAGATCTGTGGTTTGACGCGAGAGCAGGATATCCGCGACGCCGTGGCAGCAGGGGCCGATGCGCTGGGCTTCGTGCTGTGGCCGGGCAGCAAGCGTGCGGTGGATGTGGCGCGGCTGGCCGAGCTTGCCGCGTGCGTGCCGGCCTTCGTGACGCGGGTCGGCCTGTTCGTGGATGCCAGCGCCGAAGAGATTGCCGCGGCGGCGCCACATCTCGATCTGCTTCAGTTGCATGGCAATGAGACGCCGGAGCAGTGCCGGGCGGCAGGGCGGCCCTATATCAAGGCGTTGCGCATGCGTGACGGGATCGATCTCGCCGCGCAGGCGGCGCGCTACCATGACGCGCGTGGCCTGTTGCTGGATGCCTATCGTCCCGGCGTGCCCGGTGGCACCGGCGAGACCTTCGACTGGTCGCGCATCCCGGCCGATCTGCCGCTGCCGGTCATCCTGGCCGGTGGTCTCGAGTCAGGCAATGTCGCCGCGGCGGTGGCGCAGGTCGCCCCTTACGCGGTCGATGTCTCCGGCGGTGTGGAAGCCGCGCCCGGCGAGAAGAGTGCCGAGCGCATGCAGGCATTCTGTCAGGCAGTCCGCCAGCAGCGCTGATTTGCCGGCACGCGTTGTGGCCCTTGCACTGCTTTCGTCCCAAGCGGCGAGGGCCGCAACGCTCAATTGGCATCTCGCACTACCCGCAAGGGGGGCGAAGCCGCTACAATGACCCCCAGAATTCGGAAAAGTGGCCGTACGACCAATGGGTTGCACGGTCTTTTCCATTGGCACTGCCCTGTGATGGTAGCTGCCCGCCATATTGCCGGGGGCGTGAACGCCCTGGAATATGTGCCAACTCGCATGGCCGCCGACAGTCGTCGAGCGGTGCCCAGAACAGCAGCAAAACGGAAGCCTCCCCACCATGAGCTGGCTTGACAAGATTGTGCCGTCAATGAGCCGTATCCAACGCAAGGATCGGCGTACCTCCATTCCTGACGGCCTGTGGCGTAAATGCCCCAAGTGCGAAGCAGTCCTGTACCTTCCGGAGCTGACCAAGCACGACAACGTCTGCCCGAAGTGTGACCACCACCTGCGTCTCACTGCGCGTGCGCGTCTGTCCTGGTTCCTCGACAGCGAAGGCCGCGAGGAAATCGCGGCGGATCTCGAGCCGGTCGATCGCCTCAAGTTCCGCGACTCCAAGAAGTACAAGGATCGCCTGAGTGCTGCCCAGAAGCAGACCTCCGAGAAGGATGCGCTGGTCGCCATGCGCGGTGCGCTCTCCGGTCAGCCGGTCGTGGCCGTGGCCTTCGAGTTCAGCTTCATGGGTGGCTCCATGGGTGCCATCGTCGGCGAGAAGTTCGTGCGTGCAGCAGAGCTTGCGCTGGCCGAGAACATCCCGCTGGTCTGCTTCGCCGCCTCCGGTGGTGCTCGCATGCAGGAAGCCTTGTTCTCCCTGATGCAGATGGCCAAGACCTCCGCGGCGCTTGAAAAGCTCAAGCAGGCTGGCGTGCCGTACATCAGCGTGCTGACCGATCCGGTCTTCGGTGGCGTCTCTGCGTCGCTGGCGATGCTGGGTGACCTGAATGTCGCCGAGCCGAACGCCCTGATCGGCTTTGCCGGTCCGCGTGTCATCGAGCAGACCGTGCGTGAGAAGCTGCCGGAAGGCTTCCAGCGCTCCGAGTTCCTGCTCGAGCATGGCGCCGTCGACATGATCATCCACCGCCGCGAGATGCGTGAGCGCCTGTCCAGCATCCTGCTCAAGCTGCAGGGCATGCCGGTCAACGCCGCCAATCTGCCGGTCGCGGATGCGGTCGTCGAAGAAGAATCCGTCGAGGCGGATGCGACTGTCGAAGCACCGGCCGAGCCGCGCTCCGCCGTGGACAGCGTGCTCGACGAGACCTTCACCAGCGAGAAGCCGCAAGGCGAACGTCGCGATGGCTGAGCAGGGCTCCGCCCCGGCAAGCTGCAGCACCGATGAGGTGCTGCAGTCTTCCTCACTCCCTCCGCTGAATGCCGCTTCGTGGCAGCTTTCCCCCCTGCATGATGCCGTGCCGCGTGGCCTCTCGCTGGATGAGTGGCTGACGCGTCTCGAGCATCAGCACCCCGTCAGTATCGATATGGGCCTTGCCCGAGTGCTGTGCGTGGCCAGGCGCCTCGGTCTGGTCGGGGCGGGTGCGCGTCGGCTCGGTGGCCGCATCATTACCGTGGCGGGCACCAACGGCAAGGGCTCGACGGTTGCCATGCTCGAGGCGCTGGGGCGTGCCCACGGGCTGAGCACCGCCACCTATACCTCTCCGCACCTGCTGCATTACAACGAGCGTCTGAGCTTCAATGGTCACGACGTCAGTGATGCGGCATTGGTCACGGCCTTCGAGCAGGTCGATTCCGCGCGCCACTCCGGGCTGTCGGCCAGTGGTGAGCCGGTGGATGACGAGGGCGTGATCAGCCTGACCTACTTCGAGGCCGGCACGTTGGCCGGGCTATGGCTGATCGCTCAGCAGCAGCCGCAGCTCGCGATTCTGGAAGTTGGCCTGGGTGGGCGTCTGGACGCAGTCAACATCATCGATTGTGATGTCGCGATGATCATCACGGTCGCACAGGATCATGCCGCGTTTCTTGGCACCGACCTCGAGAACATCGGCTTCGAGAAGGCCGGGATTCTGCGCGCCGGCAAGCCGGCCGTGTTCGGCTCGGATGTGCTGCCGTCCAGTTGCGCGGAACATGCTCGCTCGCTGGGTGTCACGCCGCAGGTGCTATGGCAGGACTTTCGCTGGCAGGTCGCGGCTGATCTTGTGAATGGCAGTGTGAATGGCAGTGTGAATGGCAGTGTGGATGGCAGCACGGACCATTCGGCTACCTCGCAATGGCAATGGCAGCGCCTGTCAGCGCCGGCACTGACGTTCGATGCGCTGCCAGACCCGGGCTTGCCGCGGGACAATGCGGCCAGTGCGCTGAATGCGCTGGTCGAGGCCGGTATCGAGCTCAACGCCGAATGCGTGCAGCAGGCCATGGCGAGAGTCAAGCTCAAGGGGCGCATGCAATGGCTGAGCCGTCACGGGCGTGACTGGTGTCTGGATGTCGGCCATAACCCGCATGCCGCGAGTTATCTGGCCAGTCGTCTTGCCGCTCATGACCTGCGTTGCGCGCGGGATCCTGCCACTCGGCCGCGGCGGGCGTTGCTCGCCATGCTGGGCGACAAGGATGCCGCTGGCGTGATTCAGGCGCTGGCACCGGTGGTGGACGGCTTCGTCGTCGCCACCCTGGATGGCGAGCGTAGCCGCCAGGCCAGTGAGCTTGCCGCCGTGGTCCGCCACTGTGGTGGTGAGGTGCTGGCAGAGTGCGAGACGGTCACCGCTGCAGCCGAATGGTTGGCACGCGAGACGAGCGCTGGAGAAGTATTGGTCTGTGGTTCCTTCTTCACGGTCGGTGAAGCATTGATGTGGCTCGGCGCCCAGGCCTGATGCAGGCCGGCGGCGGGTCCGGGATTTCGGGTGCAAGGGAGATGTCACAATGAAATATGGCAAACGCGAGCGAATCAGCGGTGCGGTCATCCTGCTGGCGTTGGGGGTGATCTTCATCCCGATGCTCTTCGATGAGCCGCCGGCCCGTGATGAGCGCCCGAGTCCGGTGATGACGCTTGGCAAGCCGGTGGATATCGATCGCTCCAACGTCGATGAGCCGCAGCCGCCCAGCGAGCTGAAGATCGGCACGGATGTGCCGATCACCTTCGTCGACAGCAACGGCAAGGTGCGTGACAGTGACCCGGGTGCTGGCAGTGACAACGGTTCCGAGTCCCAAGGCCGTGTCGCCGAGGCCGAGCAATTGTCGCCGACCCGCTCTGTGGCCAGCAGCGAGCCGCAGTCAAAGCCAAAGCCGGAACCGAAACCGAAACCGGAACCGGAACCGGAACCCGCTGCCAAGCCCGCGCCCAAGCCTGAACCGAAGCCTGCGGTTGCCTCGAATGCGCCGTCGTCTTCCGCCGGTGGCTGGGCCGTGCAGGTCGGCAGCTTCGGTGACCCGGCCAATGCCGAGCGTCTCCAGAAGGAGCTGCAGGGCAAGGGTTTCGCGGCATACCGGATCCCGCGTGGCAGCAAGTTGACCGTTGTCTTCGTCGGCCCGTACAAGTCTTCCGAGATCGGTGAGTCCGCACGCTCGCGCTTGCAGCAGCAGGTCAATATCAAGGGCCTGCTGGTACGACGCAAGGAGGGTGAGTGAACGAGCTGGTCTGGATCGATTGGCTATGTCTGGGCCTGATCGGTATCTCGGTACTGCTGGGGCTGATGCGGGGTCTGCTCAGCGAGGCCCTGGGCCTGGCGGGCTGGCTGGTGGCACTGGTCGCGGCACGCCAGTTCGGCGCCGAGGTGGGTGGCCTGCTCGAAGAGATGATCGTCTCGCCGGGCATCCGCACCGCGGTCGGCTTCGTGCTGGTGGTGATCGTGAGCGTACTGATCTGGGGGCTGATGTTGCGCCTGCTGGAACGCTTGATTCATGCGGTCGGCATGGGCGGCTTCAATCGTCTGCTCGGCGGTGTGTTCGGCGCCTTGCGCGCGGCGGTCATACTGGTGCTGATCACCGCCGTGGTGGGGCTGACGCCCCTGCGTGACAGCGCCGACTGGCAGGCCGCCCAGTTGCGGCCGACGCTTGAGCAGCTGCGCGACTGGTCGTTGGCTCGCTATCGTGAATGGGATACGGGCGGTGACTGGGGCCAGAGCGTGTCGCTGCCGGATTCCACCAGCGGCAACCGGCTCAAGCAGCAGGCCAGCGGTCTGATCGAAAGCGCCCAGCGAGAAGGGCGTGCGTTGAGCGACAGCCTCAGCCAGCAGGCGCTGCAGTCGTTCACGCGCCAGGATGCCACGCAGGGCCAGCCCTCGCTGGAGGCGTTGCTCAGGGGCAGCACCGCTGGCGAGGCCGCAAGCCGCAACGCGGGTGGTGAGCAGTGACAGGCAGGATTTTCAGCGCCGGGCATCGTGGCCCGGCGTTGTCGTTTTCGGCATTCGGCACGCGTTGCTGAAGCCTCATGCGGGGCAGTCGAAGGGGTTGACCCATCGGTCAGGTGTTGCCTGCATGGGGGGGCAGGCCTGACAATTGCGCCGTGTGAGCACTCATATTGCCATATGGACGGGCGCCGGCAGTCGCCAGCGTGCGCTTCCCTATCCAAGTGTGTATTAGTGAGGTAATGACGGGATGTGCGGGATTGTAGGTTTGATGGCCAACGCCTCGGTCAACCAGGCGCTGTATGACGCGCTGACCGTATTGCAGCACCGCGGGCAGGACGCCGCGGGCATGATGACCTGGCACGAAGGTCGTTTCCTGCTGCGCAAGAGCAATGGTCTGGTGCGTGATGTCTTCCGCACTCGTCACATGCAGCGTCTCAAGGGCAACATGGGGATCGGCCATGTTCGCTACCCGACCGCCGGTTCCTCCAGCGAGGCGGAATCACAGCCGTTCTATGTCAACTCGCCTTACGGCATCACGCTGGCGCACAACGGCAACCTGACCAACTCCGACCAGCTCAAGCAGGAGTTGTTCTCCTCTGATCTGCGTCACATCAACACCAGCTCCGATTCCGAGGTGCTGCTCAACGTCTTCGCTCACGAGCTGGGCAAGCAGGGCATGCGTCTGGGCGCCGGTGATGTGTTCGATGCCGTGCGTCGTGTGCATCGTCGCTGCAAGGGCGGCTACGCGGCCGTCTCGATCATCAACGGCACTGGCCTGGTCGCTTTCCGCGATCCGCACGGCATCCGTCCGGCGTGTTTCGGCAAGCGTGACTCCGCCGAAGGCGTCGAGTACATGATCGCCTCCGAATCCGTGGCGCTCGACGTCGCCGGCTTCGAGCTGATCCGTGACCTGGCCCCGGGCGAAGCGGTATTCATCGACATGGAGCGTGAGCTGCACACCCTGCAGTGCGCGGATGATCCGGTTCTCAAGCCGTGCATCTTCGAACACGTCTACCTGGCGCGTCCGGATTCCCTGCTTGACGGTGCCTACGTCTATGGCACCCGCATGCGCATGGGCGAGAAGCTGGCCGACAAGATCGTGCGGGAATGGCCGGAGCAGGACATCGATGTCGTGATTCCGATCCCCGATACCTCGCGCACCTCTGCCCTCGAGCTGGCCCAGCATCTGGGAGTGACTTACCGCGAAGGCTTCATGAAGAACCGCTATATCGGCCGTACCTTCATCATGCCGGGTCAGACACTGCGCAAGAAGTCCGTGCGTCAGAAGCTCAACGCCATTGATATCGAATTTGCCGGCAAGAACGTGCTGCTGGTGGACGATTCCATCGTGCGCGGTACCACCTGCAACGAGATCATCCAGATGGCGCGCGAAGCGGGCGCCAAGAACGTCTACTTCGCCTCGGCAGCACCGGCGGTTCGCTATCCCAACGTCTACGGCATCGACATGCCGGCGGCGGAAGAGCTGATCGCCCATGACCGTACCGAGAAGGAAATCGCGGACCTGATCGGCGCTGACCGCCTGTTCTATCAGGACCTCGACGACCTGAAGGACGCCTGTCGTGAAGTCAATCCGGCGCTGGATGAGTTCGATTGCTCCGTGTTCGACGGTGTCTACGTGACCGGCGATATCGACGAAGCCTATCTGAACGACCTGCGTGCCTCGCGCAATGATGGCGCCAAGAGCGCTGGCGAGACCCACGCGGTGGTGGATCTGCACAACGATTCGGAAGATCTCGACTGATCCGGCTGCCTGCCATCCTCGGCAGGCAATCACGCGATGAGCGAACCGCAACGGGCTCCGGAGAAATCCGGGGCCCGTTGCGCGTTCAAAACCGGTAACATTGGCGCATCGCTTTTCCTTCTTCTTCTTGCTGTCGACGCGACCCGAAATGCTGAAGACGCGACATGTCACAGCGGCGCGTGACGCTGGATCGTGATTCACAGGGCAGTAGATTCCATCAGTAGAGGTACTGGACACCATGCACGACGACAATCTTTCCCGCGCCGGTCTTTCCCGCGATGAGCTGGGCCTCGAGACGCTCGCCATCCGTGCCGGTCACCTGCGCGGTGCCGAGCAGGAACACGGCGAGCCCATCTACACCACCTCAAGCTTCGTCTATGGCAGCGCCGCTGAGGCCGCAGCCAAGTTCGGGGGCGATGAAGCCGGCAACATCTACTCGCGCTTCACCAATCCGACGGTGCGCTTCTTCGAGGAGCGCCTGGCGGCGATGGAAGGCGGTGAGCGTTGCGTGGCAACCAGTTCCGGCATGGCCGCGATCATGTCCACCGTGCTGGCGTTGCTGGAATCCGGCGATGAAATCGTCGCGTCGCGTTCCATCTTCGGTTCGAGTGTCAGCCTGTTCACCAAGTACTTCGGCAAGCTGGGCATCACCACGCGCTTCGTCGAACTGAAGGATCTGGATGCCTGGCGCGACGCGATCACGCCGGCCACCAAGCTGTTGTTCGCCGAGACGCCGTCCAATCCGCTGTCCGAGCTTGGCGATATCAAGGCATTGGCGGCGCTGGCCCATGAGAACGACGCCTGGCTTGCCATCGACAACTGCTTCTGTACGCCGGCCCTGCAGCGCCCGCTGACGCTGGGCGCCGATATCGTCATCCACTCCGCCACCAAGTATCTCGATGGTCAGGGCCGGACGCTGGGTGGCGCCGTGGTGGGAAGCTCCTCGCTGATGGAGGAGGTCTATGGCGTGGTGCGTACCTGCGGGCCGTGCCTGAGCCCCTTCAACGCCTGGGTCTTCCTCAAGGGCCTGGAGACGCTGAACATTCGCATGGAAGCCCACTGTGCACGCGCGCTGACGCTGGCACATTGGCTGGAATCGCATCCGGCCATCGAGCGGGTGCATTACTCCGGACTTGAGAGCCATCCGCAGCATGAACTGGCCAAGGCCCAGCAGAAGGCCTTCGGTGCGGTGCTGGGGGTGGTGGTCAAGGGCGGCCGCGAGGCGGCCTGGTCGGTGGTCGATGCGACGCGCATCCTGTCGATCACCGGCAACCTGGGCGACGTGAAGACCACCATCACGCACCCAGCCACCACGACTCACGGTCGCCTAAGCGATGAACAGAAAGCGGCCGCCGGCATCGAAGAGGGCCTGCTGCGTATTGCTGTCGGCCTGGAAGACCTCGACGACATCAAGCGTGATCTGGCGCGCGGACTTGATCGCCTCGCGAGCTGAGTCCCGTAACGCCTGCCTTTGCACACCAACGCCCGGTTCTGCCGGGCGTTGGTGTCTCTGGACAATTTCGCTGGTGTTGCCCTCAAGGGTTGGCGTCCGTTCGGGCACTGGTTAAGCTCTTGCTCAAAGAACCTGCCAGCTCGATGGTCAGGTGGAGACTGTCATCAGGAGCACCTCATGTGGCGTAATTCTCGACGGGGCTGGGGCTGGCCTGTCATCGTGATGCATTGGCTGTCGGCGCTGGCCATCGTCGGGCTCTTCGCGCTGGGCTGGTGGATGACGTCGCTTGGCTATTACGATGCCTGGTACCAGCTCGGTCCGTGGTGGCATCGCTCGGTCGGGGTGATATTGCTGGTGCTGACGCTGGTGCGGCTCGCCTGGCGCTGGAGCCAGACGACCCCGCAGGCGCACGGCACGCGCAATGAACAGCGCGCGGCGCTGGTCGGGCATGTGCTGCTCTACGTGCTGATGCTGGTGGTGATGATCTCGGGTTACCTCATTTCCACCGCTGACGGGCGTGGCATCAAGGTATTCGATCTCTTCGAGGTGCCGGCAGTGATCTCGGGGCTGAAGGATCAGGCATCGCTGGCAGGTGAGGTGCATTGGTATGCTGCCTGCGTTCTGATCATCCTGTCGCTGGGGCATGCGGCGGCAGCATTCAAGCATCACCTGCTGGATGGGCAGGACACGTTGCGGCGCATGATTCGGCCGCTGCGCTGACGAAAAGGAAGGCGTTGGGTACGCTCGAACGCCAGATGTGACGAAACCTCTCAAGGAGCACCAACATGAACAAGACATCCTTCCTCGGCAAGTCACTGGTGGCAGGTCTCATGGCGGCGTCGTTGCCGCTGATGGCGGGTCAGGCACAGGCCTCCGATTACACGATCGATACCGATGGCCAGCACGCCTTCATCCAGTTCAAGATCAGCCATCTGGGCTACTCCTACGTGCTGGGGCAGTTCAAGGAGTTCAGTGGTGATTTCTCCTATGACCAGGGCAAGCCGGAAGATGCAAAGGTGTCGGTAGAGGTCGATGTCGATAGCCTGGACAGCGCCCACGCCGAACGCGACAAGCACATCAAGTCGGCCGACTTCCTGGATGTCTCCCAATATCCGACGGCGACCTTCACCTCGACCGGCTTCGAGTCCACTGGCGATGGTTCCGGCAAGCTGAAGGGCGACCTGACGCTGCACGGCCAGACGCAGCCCGTGACCCTGGATGTGGATCATATCGGCGGCGGTGAAGACCCGTGGGGCGGCTACCGTCAGGGCTTTGAAGGCACCACCACGCTGAAGCTCGCCGATTACGGCATCGATACATCCAAGCTTGGCCCGAATGCGGCCACTGTCGATCTGTATCTGGTCATCGAAGGTATCCGCCAGTAACGACGGCAAACGCAGTGCACTGGTGCTGACGTCAGCATCGACAGCGTGCACTGGCGCCGTGGATTGAGCGCAAGCGCTCTGCAATCCCACCCCATGCCTCTCGACACAAACGCCCCTGCCAATCGGCAGGGGCGTTTGTGTTTGTGCAAGGCGCTCGCGTCACGGGGAGCGTCGTTCAGGCGTCAGCCGCGCAATGCCAGATAGCCGCCTGCCCCGATCATCAGGCCGCCGGCGCTGCGATTGAGGCGTTTGACCGCCTTCGCCGAACGCAGATAGCGGCGGACACGCCCGGCGAGATAGCCCACCGGCACCACGCCCAGCAGCAACGCGCTCAGGTTGAGTCCGGCGGCGATCACGATATCGCTGCCGGACAGCCGGGTGATATCCATGAAGGTGGGCAGGAAGGCGATATAGAACAGGATGACCTTGGGGTTGGAGGCCGAGATGAGAAAGCCCTGCAGAAACCCTTTCCACCAGTTGCCACGTAGCCTGGGGACATCAGTCTCATCCAGCGTCGGTGAGCTCGTCCATAACTTGTAGCCGAGATAGAGCAGGTAGGCGGCGCCCAGGATACGGATGACCACGAAGACTTCGCCCCAATGCGTGGCCAGTGCCGACAGGCCGAACACCGCCGCCAGCATGTAGCAGACATCACTGAGACTCATGCCCACGGCCATCGGCACGCAGGCATTGCCACCCTGGCTCATGCCGCGCGCCAGCAGCGCCAGGATGCCAGGCCCGGGGGTGATGCCAAACAGGAAGATGGCAATGAAGAAGGTCAGCCCGCTTTCAAAGGTCATGAGAGGTCCCTGATGCATAGAGGGGAGGGCAGCGCCGCCACAGCGACGATGTAATCAAGCGCGTCTCGACAGGCGAGAGTGCCAAGCGCGAGACACCAGAGTAATGCAAAGCGCGGCGGTGCGGGAGAGCAGAACAAGAGGAGGGGATGAAGGAGGAGAAAGCGAGAACAAGGAAAGAGTGAAGAGAGCAGAATGAAGAGGAGATAAGAAGAGAGAGAAGAGAGAGAAGAGAGAGAAGAGAGAGAAGAAGGAAGAATCGTGTAACAGGGCAGATGCATGATTCAAGACAAGCGCGAAGCGGGCGCTCTGTGGCATATAAAAGCGCCAGCCGGTGGCCCGGCTGGCGCTGGGTGCTGCACATGCACGTTTTCGTCGGCGCGCATCTTGTGACAGTGCGTCACCTGATGGCAGGTTCTCCTTCTTCTTTTCTGTGTCTGACGCCATGAGGCTCAGGTGCTCAGGTACTCAGGTACTCAGGCACTTGGGTACTTAGATACTCAGATACTCAGGTGCTCAGGCGCTTGGGCGCTCAGGGATTCAGGCGCTCAGAACAGGGTTTCACGTATCGAGGGACATCGGCATTGTGGCTTCTGCGCGGCGGGGCTTCAGATGAGACGACGCCGCAAGTTGCGATGCGTCTCGCTGCGATGGCTCGCGAGCAATCCGTTGCTCACTCGCAGTCGTTGAGGACGGCGTCCGGGAAATGACGACGCAGCATGCGGTTCTGGAACTCGTCGATGAACGAGCAGTTGATGATGATGATGAAGCGCTCGAAGTGCTCGCCGGCGTTCTCCTGGGTGATGGAGCTGACACTGTGGAACAGCTGGTCATCGTGGATATGCAGGACCTCGCCCGGGGCCAGCTCCGTGGTGGTCAGCAGCTCTTTGCCTGCCTTGTCCTGATAGAGGGTGTTGATGGCGCCGCTGACATTCTCGCGGTTGAGCACCAGGATGCTCAGGTATTTGCAGCCATCGGCGTGGATGCCCTGACCCTGGAGAGGATCGATGGTGCCATCACCGCGCACGCCGGTGATCTGCATCAGGATCGGTTCACGCGGGCCGATACCCCACATGTCGGCCCAGGCCTTCACGAAGGCGCGCACATCCTCGCGCTCGGTGAAGCTCTCTTCCAGCGGTGCGTAATAGCGCAGACGGTCAGCCATGCTGGCGGCGTCATTGAACTTGCCGCCCTGCGCCATCGGACATTCGCCCAGCGTCTCGACTTCATGCTGGTCGTTCAGGTGCAGCCAGGACATGCGCTTCCAGCGGGTGTTGACGTAGGGGTCACGCGGCAGGTCCTTCAGGAAGCCCTGCCAGGCCTCGAGGTCGATCTGGGAGGTGATGGATGCCTTGCTCCAATGCTGGCGTGCCAGCTCCTCGTGGACTGCCTCCGGCCAGTACTGCGAGGCAAGCGGCAGGCGCAAGGGGGTGGTGTCCGTCTTGGGGGTCGGGTAGTGCTCCACCAGGCCGCCCTGTTCCAGGGTGATCTTGCGGGAAGAGTCGGCCAGTTGACGTACGCCACGATTTGCGATGTTCATATGAAATTCCTCGACGTTTTGTGCGCTTGGGCGCAAATGGAAGGTGTTGCATTGGCAACGTCGAGGAGAATGGGAAGGTGCGCACGAGATAGTCAAACCCGTACCATGGCGGTAACACGCTAATCTCGCGCAAGTATCATCAATATGGGTACATGGCCAATATCGAGGTATGAGTAATCTAATCGACTGGTATTATGTAAGTCATTAGCGCTATTCTTCGCCCTTTGCAGACGAGCAGCGCAACGCATGTTCAGGCCGCCTGGCACTGCATGAAGCGTTGAGGATAGTGATCGAGAGGCGCTGCAAGACGCTGGGTTTACGCGCAGCAGACCCTTAGACTTTTCTCATGACGACAAGAACTCGTTCTGCGTGTGAGAGAACTCGTTCGAAGTGACATTCCGTCACGAGTTGATCTGCCCCGCCGAAGTCCGGCGAACAGGCGAAGGACGGCAGCGGAGGTATCCTTCAACATGGCTAAAGGGTTCCGCCAGGCCAGCAGGGCCGCCGGAATATTGTGCTCTCGTCCCGTCATCATTGCCGTGGTACTGACGTTGATGGTGGTGGTGATGTGGGGCCAGAGCATGCTGGGTCGATGGCCAACCGCGTTACTGATGGTGATTCTTGGCGCAACTGCGGGCATCATGCTATCTCGCAAGCGTCAGGTGTCACATCATCAGCATACGCAGGAGGCGGTCATGCAGACGAGTATGGTTGGCCTCTCGACCAGCAAGGGACTTCCCGTCAGTGATCAGCGCTTTCGAGAGCTGTTGGAAAGTCTGCCGCGCGTCGCCGTTCAGGGCTATGACAGCCAGCGCCGCGTCATCTACTGGAACGAGGCCAGCGAGCGGCTATACGGCTATAGCGAGCAGGAAGCTCGTGGACGATGCCTGGAAACTCTGGTGATCCCGGAGACGATGGCAGATGTCGTGGTGGACGCACACCATGCCTGGGTCTCTCAGGGTATCGAGATCCCCTCCAGTGAACTTGAGCTCAAGCACAAGTCAGGCGCCCCCGTGCCTGTCTTTTCTCACCATGTGATGTTGGGAGAGCGCACTGACAACCCGCTGATGTTCTGTATCGACATCGATCTGGCGGGTGAGCGCAAGGTCCAGCGTGATCTGGATTACATGACGCGTTTCGACCCCCTGACGGAGCTGCCCAATCGCCAGACCTTCGAGAGCGAACTCGGCGAGGCGCTCAGTGAATGTCAGCGTCATGACGACACCCTGATGGTGCTGTTTCTCGATATCGATCATTTCACCGAGATCAATGACACCCTCGGTTACGAGATGGGTGACCGCGTCATCCGTAGCGTGGCCAAGCGTCTGCAGGGCTTCCAGCGCAATCAGGATCTGCTCTCGCGCTTTGGTGGCGATGAATTCGTGCTGGCGATGCCACGACTGGATTACGAGAGTGATGCCCTGTCGGTGGTCGAGCGCATTCGTCAGGACTTCCAGCGACCCTTCGAGATCGAAGGGCGCCAGTTGCTGCTGCGCCTGAGTATCGGCATCAGCCTGTATCCCGAGAATGGGAGCGAGGCGGCCGAGCTGGTGCGCAATGCCGATGTCGCCAAGCATCGTGCCAAGCTGGCCGGGCGCGATGGCTATCAGTTCTTCAATCAGGAAGTCCGCAACGAGATGCTGCATCAGCACCATCTGGCCGGACGCCTGCAGGCGCTGCTGAATCAGGACGGCGGAGGGGAATTGTCGCTGCATTATCAGCCGCAGGTGGCGGCGCGCAGTGAGCGCATCGAATCCTTCGAGGCGCTGCTGCGCTGGCATTCTCCCGAGGGCTATATTCCGCCCTCCGATTTCGTGAAGGTCGCCGAGCGCACCAATCTGATCGAGCGTCTGGGAGACTGGGTCATCCGCCAGGCGTGTCGTCAGCAGGCCGAATGGCGCGCCATGGGGCTGAAGGGCTACCGGATCGACATCAACATCTCCGGACGCCAGGCCATCAGCTCGGACGTCTTCACCCGCCTTGAGGCCTACGTCGAGGAATACGGGCTGACACCGCGGGACATCGGTATCGAGCTGACCGAGAACGTGTTGATCGATGCCGATATCAAGGTGCGCGACAGCCTGCGGGCGCTCTACGACCGTGGCTACAAGATCGCCATCGATGACTTCGGCACCGGCTATTCCTCGATGAGCTATCTCAAGTTGTTGCCCGTGACGGCGCTCAAGATAGATCGCTCCTTCGTGATCGAGTGCGCCCAGGAGCCCAAGGACCGCGCCATCATGGAGGCCACGGTCTTCCTCGGTCATCGCCTCGGGCTGGAGGTAGTCGCGGAAGGAGTCGAGAACGAGCAGCAGCTGGAGTTGCTGCGCGAGATGCGTTGTGACCTGATCCAGGGCTATTACTTCTACAAGCCGATGGCGGCCACGGACATTCAGCGCCTGTTACTCGGCGGCAACAATCCGCCGAATCGCGCCTCGGGGGCCCTCGCCTCGGACAAGGGCGCTGCAGCCCCTGGCTGTCACTGATACCGGTCGGCCATGCGAGCGATTGATGGTGCTTCTCCAGCAAAGGTCTGTTGCTGTTTGGGCCCTTTTTTGTTCGCGGACTAAAAGATATGATGCTGACAGTTGAAACGCGTCAGGCCGTCACCCTTCATTTCGAGTCCTCCATCTCGGATAAGGACTGGCCACCTGACGTGAAGTCTTCGAGTCGAGCCAGTCATGGCTCCTCGATCATTTCTGCCGAGGGTGGCTGCGTCGTTCAATGCGCAGGGTTGTTCGCCCATCCTCGCTTCCAGCCTGCGTTGCAGGTTGCGATGGTTCCTTGAGCGGATTCACGATCTTTCCGGCGCTATCCTCTGGATACATGTCCGGGCAAGCCAGTCCTTGTGACTGGCTTTTTTTATGCCTGTCACAAAGTGTGGCTAGTGGGGCGGTGCCGTCGCCAGCTCCCGGGCAAGCCATTCGCCCAGCGCCTCGGCATGCGGGTGGCGAGCACGAGCGCGGCCGACCTGCGGCAATGTCAGCGTCAGGCATGCCTCGGTCTCGACGAACCCCCAGGGGGCCACGAGACGCTTGCTGCGCAGGTCTTCCTCCACCAGATAGTCCGGCGCGATGCCGACGCCCAGTCCGACCAGTGTCGCCTCGAGCAGGTAGTTGAGGTGCTCGAAACCTTGCGCGTAATCAAGCCCCTCACTGGATAGTCCCTGGCGTGAGCACCAATCTGGCCAGGCTTGCGGGCGTGATCGGGTATGCAGCAGGGGCAGGCCCAGCAGAACCTCGGGGGAAGGGGGACTGGATGCCTCGCTCAGCCACTCGCTGTCGGGCCGCAGGACGGGCCCGATGCGCTCGGTGCCCAGCACGCGCGTCTCCTGATGCTCGGCGTCATCAAAGGGCGGCGTCTGGAAGCGCAGGACACCGTCCACGCCATTGCGCAGCCCTTCGTTGTCATCACTGGCGGTCAGGTGCAGCTCGAGTTCCGGCAGGGCGTCCTTGAGTGCCCCCAGTCGCGGAATGAACCAGCGTGCCAGAAACGACCCCGGGCAGCTCAGCACGAAGGGCGCCCGCGCATCACTGCGTGCCAGTGCCCCGCATACGCGTGCCAGACCGCCAAGGTGATGACGGGTCGCGGTCGCCAGCTCACGGCCGGCCTGTGTCAGCGTCAGGCCCCGCCCGGCGCGATCGAACAGGCGTGTGCCGAGTGCGTCTTCCAGCTGGCGGATCTGACGGCTGACGGCCCCGTGGGTCACATGCAGTTCCTCTGCGGCGCGCGAGGCGCTCTCATGGCGAGCTGCCACATCGAAGGTGCGCAGGGCATTGAGGGGAGGCAGTAGCTCGGTGCGCTCCATGGTGTGTCTCCTGAGCAAGTGCTGGACGTGTCATTGGCATGGAAAGAGTGGCTGCGCGGCAATGACCGTCTCGACCATCTGTGAGATTTTCTCACACATCTTGGCGAATTTATCGTTTTTCTTCCAGTGCCTGCAGCGCTAGGATGATCACCATATCGCTGGCCCCGCAGATGCCTTGCGCAGTATGTGAGACCAGCCACTGACACGATTCGAGGAGTTCAGCATGAGCCAGACGACTGCTACCCCCAGCCTGCGCCAAGGGCCTGATGCCAAGGGTTTCTTCGGTGATTTCGGCGGCCGCTTCGTTGCCGAGACGCTGATGCCGTTGATTCTGCACCTGCAGCGCGAGTATGAAGCCGCCAAGCAGGACCCGGCATTCGCCGAGGAGCTGGCTGGTCTGTCCGCGGACTATGTCGGCCGCCAGAGCCCGCTGTATTTCGCCGAGCGTCTGACCGAGCAGCTGGGCGGCGCCAAGATCTATCTCAAGCGTGAAGACCTGATGCATACCGGGGCTCACAAGATCAACAACGCGCTGGGCCAGGTACTGCTCGCTCGCCGCATGGGCAAGCAGCGCATCATCGCCGAGACCGGTGCCGGCATGCACGGTGTGGCGACTGCCACCGTGGCGGCGCGTTTCGGGCTGGACTGCGTGATCTACATGGGCTCCACCGATATCCATCGTCAGCAGCCCAATGTGCAGCGCATGCAGCTGCTGGGCGCCAAGGTCGTGCCTGTCACCGCCGGTGATGGCACGCTGAAGGACGCCATGAACGAGGCGCTGCGTGACTGGGTCACCAACGTCGATGACACCTTCTACATCATCGGTACCGTGGCCGGGCCGCACCCGTACCCGCAGCTGGTGCGTGACTTCCAGTCCATCATCGGTCAGGAAACCCGCGTGCAGCTGCAGGAGAAGGAAGGGCGTCTGCCGGATTCGCTGGTCGCCTGCATCGGCGGCGGTTCCAACGCGATGGGCCTGTTCCACCCGTTCCTCGATGAGGAAAGCGTCGAGATCATCGGTGTCGAAGCCGCTGGTGAAGGTCTTGAGACTCCGCGTCATGCCGCCAGCCTCAAGGGCGGCCTGCCGGGCGTACTGCATGGCAACCGCACCTTCCTGCTGCAGGATGAAGAAGGTCAGATCGGCGATGCGCACTCCATCTCCGCCGGGCTCGACTATCCGGGTATCGGTCCGGAACACGCATGGTTGCATGACATCAAGCGTGCCGAATATGTCGCCGCGACCGACCAGGAAGCGCTGGACGCCTTCAAGATGCTGTGCCGTCTAGAAGGCATCATTCCGGCGCTGGAGTCCTCCCACGCGCTGGCGGAAGTCATCAAGCGTGCGCCGGGCCTGCCGAAGGACCACCTGATGGTGGTCAACCTGAGCGGCCGTGGTGACAAGGACATGGCCACCGTGACTCATCACCTGGCCGACGAACTGGGCCTGAACCCTGACGGCGAGTAAGCCCGGGTCTGTCACGTGTTGCCCGGCGTCAGAGTCGTCAGTCGCTGATCGAGTCTGAGCGCCCCATGCCTTCTTCGCCTGCAGGTGTCATCGATGCCTGCAGGCCAGCAAATCCGGAGTCTATTGATGAGCATTTCCGCTATCGACACTACTGCCAGCAGCCGTCTTGACCGTCGCTTCGCTGCCGTGCGCGCCGAGAATCGTGCCGCGCTGGTGACCTACATCACTGCGGGCGACCCCGGCTACGATGCCAGCCTCGCGACCTTCCTCGGCATGGCGGACGCAGGCGCCGATGTCATCGAGCTGGGCATGCCGTTCACGGACCCGATGGCCGATGGTCTGGCCATTCAGCATGCCACCCAACGTGCCCTGAAGGCCGGCCAGACCATGGACCGCACCCTGGCGATGGTCAGCGAGTTCCGCAAGCGCGATCAGGACACTCCCATCGTGCTGATGGGCTACTACAACCCGATCTATCGTCGTGGCGTGAGCCGTTTTCTCGAGCAGGCAAGCGAGGCAGGCGTCGACGGCCTGATCGTCGTCGATCTGCCGCCGGAGCACGATGACGAGCTGTGCGTCCCGGCCAGCGAAGCGGGCATCAGCTTCATTCGCCTCGCTACGCCGACCACCGACAGCGAGCGTCTGCCGGGTGTGCTGGCCAACACCTCGGGCTTCCTCTACTACGTCTCCAGCAATGGCGTGACCGGCGGCGCGGCACCTACTGCCGAGAAGGTCGAGGCCGAGGTCGGTCGCATTCGTGAACATACCGATATTCCGGTCGCGGTCGGCTTCGGTATCCGTACCGCTGAACAGGCGGCGCGGATCGGGCGTTTCTCCGACGGTGTGGTGGTCGGTTCTGCCTTGATCGACCTGCAGGCCAATGCCGAGACGCCGGAGCAGGGTACTCAAGCCGTGCACGCCCTGACCCGTGAACTGGCTGATGCCCTGAAGACCGCGCGTCAGTGATTGCTGGTTAGCGGTCAGCATGCCCCTCGCAGGGGCGGTAGTTAGATAGATAGACAGCAACGCCTCGAACCCTGTTCGGGGCGTTGCTGTTTGTGAGGCACGCGCTATCGGCACGACGCGGCGTGTCACGTCCATCGCCTCGTTCTCGCACTTACCCTTGTTCTTACGCTCACGAAGCGGGCGCTGGCAGGATCTGGTCCAACCAGTGTGCTATCCGCCCACGTATCTGGTCACTGTCGTGCCATTGCAGCAGCAGATGGGGCGCCTCGGGCAGGTAATGAATCTCGAGCGTATCGCGTGAGGCGCTCGGCCAGTCGCTGACCAGCCGCTCGATGGCCACACGGGGCACGGTCTCATCGCGATCACCGTGCAACAGCAGGGTGGGCGGCAGTCGTGTGTCAGCAGAAAGTGCTGCGATGTCATCGCTGGCGTGATCCGTGAAGCGAATCAGGCCGTAATAGGCATCAAGGCGCACGGAATGCACGACGCGGGAATCCTTGGCCAACCGCCCGGCAGCTGCGGGCTGAAGTTCTCCTTCGGGGTACCTGCGTGGCACCTCCACGCTGGTCGCTGGGATAAGGTGCGCCGCCGTCCAGAGTCCTGCGTTGTACAGATAGCGCCAGCGGATGCCGCCGCGGACGCCCGGGGCGGCGAGCAGGCTGCCATCGATCGACAGCGCCGGATGTTGGGCGAGGGCATTGAGTATCACCGAGCCGCCCATGCTTTCTCCCGCCACGATCAAGGGGAGGTTCGGGTGGCGCTGGCGCAGTACCGTGATGGCGTCCACCAGATCCTCGACCAGCAACGGGGACTCCGGCCATCGCCCTTGCTGGCTGGACTCCCCGAAACCGCGTTGGTCATAGGCGTAGGTCACGATGCTTTGTCCGGCCAGCCACGGGCCCAGATCGGCATATGCCAGCCGGAAGTCGCCGTAGCTGTGCAGGCCAAGCAGCATGGCGCGTTGAGGGGTTGCCTGCGCAGGTTGCCAGGACTCCCATGCCAGCGACGTGGCGTCGCGGGTCACGAGATGGCGTGAGGCGGAGGATTCATCAAGGCAAGGGGCCTGGTGGATGTCATTGGCCGCAAGGTAGTGCGGCCCGCATCCCGATAGCAGCATGCAGAGTGTGACTGACACAAAGGGCAGCAGAGCGTTCAAGGAGTGGCTCTCCGTGGCGAATGGCGTGATGTGTGTACTACGCCCGACGCTGCCGAGTGGATCATGCTGTCAGGGCATCTGAAATGTGAGCGTTGTCAGTGTTGTGGGAGTGAACGCGCTCGATTCAAAGGCCTGTGCGGCGCTCGAGAGCCGAATGATGATCGACGCCAGTGCCGATCGAATGACGCTGGACTCATATTCAACGCATCGCAGTGGGTTAATATCACTGAGACATAGGCCGCATACTGGTGCCGAGGATCCGGCACGCTGGTGCTGGTAATTCGCCGAGTCCTGAGGCTCGGCATGTCATCCAGCCAGGATCGCAGAGGAGTCTGCTGAGGATACGCCAGTGAGTGACACCACATCGTTTGGCACCATGCCGAGCACTTCCCGGCCCGCCAATGGCCAGGAAGCCGAAGGCTTGTTGAATCAGCTGCTGGATCACACCAGCAACGGCGTCTGTTGCTATGACCTCGAAGGGCGCATTCGCTGGGTCAACCCCGCCTTTGAGCAGCTTCTCGGCTATCGAGAGCAGCAGGTGGTCGGCAAGGTGCCCAGTGAATTTTTGATGGGGCCGGCATCCGATCTGCTGGTCATCACCCGATTGCGTGAACAGCGCCGCCGCGGCGAACCCAGCGATGAGGAGCTGGTGCATTACGACAGCAATGGCCAACCACTGCGATTGCGGCTGCGCTGCATTCCACTCAAGGATTCCAGGGGGCGGGTGGAAGGGTATCTGGGGCTGCAGACGGACATTACCCAGATGCACCGGGCCTTGATGTTGAGCCATTCCCAGCTTGAGCTGCTGGAAGCCGTGGCGGCAGGCCAGTCTCTGGACAAGACGCTGCGCGACCTGTGCCTGACCATCGAAGGCGCCGCGGTTCAGGTGCGCTCCTCGTTGCTGCTGCTGGATGATGTGGGCCGCACCATCGTGGCAGGTCAGGGGCCCAGCCTGCCGGCAAGCTTTATGCTGTTCACCCGTGGTTTGAAGATCGGGGAAGGCGTGGGCACCTGTGGGACGGCGATGTGGCGGCGC
>CETM01080830.1_pt1 | contig 77929 bp, 64 predicted proteins | sample 361451 | NCBI WGS metagenome assembly CETM01 (sample SAMEA2622690, study PRJEB7988) | marine metagenome | isolation source: saline water (ENVO:00002010), including
ATGAAGATGGACATGATGACCACTCAGATGAAGAAGAACATCACGAATTTGGTTTTGTTGTCATTCACATTGAAGAAGAAGGAGATTACGGATTCGCTCTGCCCAATGATGTAGAATTATTTGTCTTAATGAATGATGATCACGACCATGGACATGAAGATGGCCATGACGAAGATGGACATGGTGAAGATGGACATGACGAAGATGGACATGATGAAGATGGACATGATGAAGATGGACATGATGAAGATGGCGACCACTCAGATGAAGAGATTGAGTTTGACCCTCATAGCTGGCTCTCTCCACTTGCATTTGGTGCACAAGTCGATCTTGTCAAGGATGTTCTTGTGGCTAACTATCCAGAGCATGCATCAACATTCAATGAGAACGCTGAAGCATTCAAAGCGGAATTAGCTAAACTTCACATCAAGTACGACAGTATTAAGGACGAATGTGAGCAAAGAACAGTAGTTGCAAATCACAACGCATATTCTTACATTGGAAACACATACGATATCCGCTTCGTAACAGTTCACGGACTAGACCCAGAAGGAGAACCTTCTGCAGCAGATATTTTAGAGGTTGTTGAGCAGATAGAAGAAGACGGATTGACCGTATTATTCGTTGAAGAATATACCAATCTAAATGCTGTTGCTGGAATTGTTGAAGAAACAAAATCAGATACAATGCCAGACGGCATAGATATTCAGGTTCTGTACACTATGGAACTTCCACCAATGGATTCAGAGGATAACTACCTCAGTCTTATGGAAAAGAACCTAAATAGCTTGAAGGCCGGAATGGGCTGTTAAATAAGTTCAACAAATGTAAAAATTAGGAGATTTAGGTTATGCAATATGTAGACTACATTCCTATTGTATTTGTGGGATTTGTATTTTTTTCAATTACTTTCAAAATTGCGAATAGATACTTACAAGTAAGGACTCTTTGATATATAATGAAGGATGAGAGATCATTCGGAATCAAAAAAATATAGGTGTCCATATGCTTGCCCAAAATCCTAGAAAAATGGAGGTTTTCGACTATGTTTTGGAAGTCAAAGACCTTTCCGTAATTCGTTCTGGTAAATTAGTGATTTCAGATATTGATCTAAAAATTTCGAAAGGCGAATTCGTTGGGATCGCAGGGCCGAACGGAAGTGGAAAAACAACTCTTCTTCTTTCTATACTCGGGATCCTCGAGGCAAACTCTGGTAGAGTACGAATATACGGCTGTGAGCCAATGTGTAGAAGCAATGATGGACGAATATCTTGGGTATCTCAAGCGGCTTCTAATCTTCCGAACAACTTACGAATTACAGTCAGAGAATTAGTAAAATTGGGTGCGATTTCGAGTCGTAACATGTTTTTTCCTAATCGAAATAGGATTAATTCCATTGTTGATAAGGCAATAGAAATGGTCGAGCTGAAGGATGTGGAGCATACCGATGTGGCGAGGCTATCGGGGGGGCAGAGACAGAGAGCAGTTATCGCCCGTGCTTTGGCATCAGAAGCTGATTTTATAATCCTTGATGAACCGTTAGTTGGTATTGATAGAGAAGCCAGAAGTTCCTTGTTAAAATTGTTAGATGGACTATGTCATGACGCTGGAAAGACTATACTAATGGTATCTCATGATTTGGCTGCTATTCTCCAAACTGCTCATAGAATGATTTACTTAGAAGAATCTATCAAATTCGATGGCGAAACAAGTGAATTTCCGGAGCTCACTGAAATTGCTGAATTAAGAGGAATAAAGCCAGTACACGATGAATCTGGCAAAAATCAACAGACACCGGAGCCGGTATTAATTCGGGAGGAGATGTGATGGAAATTATTGGAGAAAAATTACTACAATTAACATCTCCTATTTTGGAATTTATTGCCCCAATTGTCCCAGGCAATACCTTCCCTAGTTATTTCGAAACTGAAATGTTCCAAAGAGCGTTATTATCTGCAATTTTGGTGACCATAATTGCTGGACTCATGGGTTCTTACCTATTGATTCGGAATCTTTCACTAATAGGTGATGGATTAGCCCATGTGTCTTTTGGCGGGGTTGCGATTGCACTTGTCATTAGTTCTGCTTACCCATTACTATGGGCATTATTATTCAGCACAATTGCTGCTATTTTGATTTACGAACTACAGTCAAGAGAGTTATTGACTGGTGATGCATCAATTGCTATCTTCCTTACAGGAATGCTAGCACTTGGCTTGGTAATTCTTACAATATGGGGAGGCGGAATAACAAGCGATGTACATGGTTATCTTTGGGGAAGTTTGAATCTAATTACAACCGATAGCCTCAGTCTTATCGCCGGTGTTTCTGTATTAGTAATTGTTAGTTTATTTTTCATTCATCCAATATTGTTAGCATCTACAATTGATCCATTAGCAGCACGAGTTCAGGGCTTGCCCGTACGAGAAGTTGGTTTGTTGTTTAGTGTTCTAACTGCCGCAGTAGTTGTTAGTATGGTCAAAGTCGTTGGCGCATTGCTAGTAACCGCACTTTTAGTTACTCCCGCGGCCACCGCTCAATTCGTTGGTAAGAGCTTTCGTTCCTGCTTAATTTGGACGCAAATTTTTGGTTTAACTTCGACGATGATAGGAATATACTATGCCGCAGAAACTGAAACTGGAAGCGGTATGATGATCGCGTTAACTGCCGCAATAATTTTTGCAGTAGTGGCAACTTTCCAAATAGTCATCAAGCCTAGCTCAGAAGTATAACTCGAAGTCACCCATAACGCTGTCTTTGGGCCTCGATTGCCACTGCCGATAACGGTGCTTGTAGATTGAAAGAGGGTACAAATCCAGTCATCGGAATTCTGATTATCTCATCAACAGAGGAAAGGACTGCTTCACTGATACCTTCTCTTTCTCCACCAACAATTAGAATTACATTTCCTGTTAAATCTACATTCCAAGGAGTCTTTTCACCAACGTCTTCCAGAGCGATTATTCTGAATCCATGATTTTTTGCCATCTGAATAGATTCAAGCGCATCTCGCCAGAAAACTGGAATGAATCTATGTGCCTTCATTGAGGCACGTTTTGCTGCACTCCTTTCTAGGTTATTTAACTGACCATCTATGATTACAGCATCCGCTCCAGAAACTTCCGCAGTCCGTATACAAAAGCCTATGTTGACCGGATACTTTGCCCCATCAAGCATCCAAATTAAACCACCTAATTGTAGAATCTCTTCGAAGCTTGAAGACGGATCTCGACCTACTAAGGCGAGAATGTCGGGCGCGCCATCAGAATTGTTCCTTGCCATCCTCCACAAATCATTCTCTGATCCTTCAATCACTCGAATTTCGGATTTTTCTGCTAATGAAATGATCTCACCTAGGGATTTGTTATCATGACCTCTTTTTACCAAAATAAGTTTAACTGGAAGACTGTTTTTGAGTCCTTCTTTGACTTCATCAATCCCACAGAGTTGCATCGACATTAACATCACTCACTGACGAACCATATGGAATATTGGAATGGGATTCATCTTGTGTGAATTGGTTTTATTGAATCCGCGATAGATTTCAAGAACCTGGTGTTGACGTTCAGTCAAATCTACTTCAGAGGGATTCTCCTCGTAATTCATAGCCCATTCTAATTCGGCATATGTAGCTCCAATTTGGTCTTCATCAGTTCTACCATCATCCCATAACCCATCTGTAGGTGCTGCCTGTTGAATTTCATCGAGGATGCCCAGAGCGTTAGCTATCGCATAAACTTCTGATTTCATCAAGTCTGCGATTGGAGATATATCTACTCCACCATCGCCATATTTTGTGAAAAAGCCAACTCCGAAGTCCTCAATTTTGTTTCCAGTTCCAACTACTATACCACCTGTTGATCCAGCAATGGCATATAGAGTTGTCATTCTTAAGCGGGCACGGGAATTAGCTAGTGTAAGGGACGATAAACCGTGTTCTTTCATTTCTTGAATGAATATATCATATGTTCCTGTCAAATCTACTAATCTACCTTCAACATTATCAAAATTAGATTCTAACCAAGAAATATGCCTGTTCGATAACTCATATTGCTTTGGATCTTGGTAGATGGGCATATTTAGGACAATTGTAGGTAGACCAGTTTGGGCCGCAAGGGTTGAAGTTACGGCAGAATCGATACCCCCAGAAACTCCGATGACTAGAGTGGAAACCCCGTTACTTTCAGTATATTCTGATATCCATGTGGTGATTTCCTCTGCTAAATCGCTCCAATCAATCACATTCTCACCGTTTCAATGACATGCTACGCCGTATTTCTTCAGACGCCAATAGTTGTATGGCCATGGAGTGATGAATCCTACGAACAACATAATCGGAATTACCCACCATGTCAATGTAGGTTCTCCCATGATTAGAAGATCTGTAGCATTCATCGAGGACTCCATTGCTATCATCGAAATAAGAGACATTCCAATAGCTACTCTGAATGCTTCTCTAATTCCCCCCATCTGTTTGATTAAGATGAAGGTCTCAAGTGCGATTGAGGTCATGATTCCATTGAACATTGCAAGCATCATAATCGACATTGCAGACCAGCCAAGAGCATCAAGATAAGGGATTGATTGGAATGCAGCAATTGTACCAAAATCGCCAATACTACAGCCAATCAAGCACCACTTGGTATTGTGCGCGGACTGTTTCCACACACTTCCATCCCGCCAATGGAAGTCCTCCCCAAGACCATCCACGGTGTATCCAATTGCTCGCACTGCACTGGACAGATTTTCCCTTAATGCCCCAGAGTGAGAAATGACTGCAATTCCTTGTTCATGAGAAACCTCAGCAGAACTCACACCAGATACTGCTTGAAGAGCATCCCGAACCCTAATTGAACATCCGTCACAGGTCATCCCCTCAACTTCGAGCGTGATGGTATCTGACATGTATAGAACCTCGGGGCACACACCTTTGAACCCTTCCAAACAACAATTTTCGCCCCTTGGGCGATCCCCTCAACTTCAAGACGGAGGTACAACTCGCCTGCTCGATGGTGATACCTGAGCCTGCTGGTGATCTTGATCCAGTGACACTTGAAGTAGACCTCATGAAGATTTGGAAAGATGAGGATACATTTGGAAAGAGTATCAATGCCCGTAAAGATCTAGAATCTCCATTCACATTCCTAGAAGGGCCGCCAACTGCAAATGGAAAACCAGGTATTCACCATGTCATATCTAGGCTATTCAAGGATATGGTCTGTAGATGGAAAACTATGGAGGGACATGTTGTAGAGAGAAAGGCCGGATGGGATACACATGGATTACCTGTTGAAATCGAAGTTCAGAAGCAATTAGACCTGATGAGTAATGAGGCAATAGAAGCCTACGGAATGGAAGCATTCAATCAAAAATGCAAGGAAAGCGTTTGGACATATGAAGCAGCATGGAGAGAAATGACAGAAAGAATGGGCTTCTGGGTTGATATGGATGATCCATATGTTACATTACAGGATGAATTTATTGAATCCGCTTGGTGGTCATTAAAGCAAATGTTCGATAAAGGTCTATTATTCAGGGGCCATAAGGTACTTCCTTACTGTCCACAAACAGGTACAAGTTACTCTAGTCACGAAGTCGCTCAAGGATACAAGGAAGTATCCGAACCCGCAGTATTTGTAAAATTCAAGCTCGTTGATGATGATGCCTCGGTATTGGCATGGACAACTACACCATGGACTCTACCGGGTAATGTTGGACTAGCTGTTGGACCCAATGTGACATACGTAAGAGTCAGAATTACTGCTGAACCTTCTGATTCATGGGAAGGGCGTGGTGGAGCATCAGTAGGAGAAGAATTAATTTTAGCAAAGGATTTGATGGGAACTGTTCTGAGGCATCATGTTGAAGTTATCGAAGAATTGGAAGGATCTTCCTTAGTTGGGCGATCTTATAATCCATTATTTCCTGGTGCCATTGATGGATCAAAAAATCCTGCTGCTTGGACAATTGTAGGAGCAGAATTTGTTACTACAACTGATGGAACTGGTGTAGTACATACTGCTGTAATGTATGGAGAAGATGACTATAATCTTGGGATGAAAGAAGGTTTTCCTGCACAACATACTGTAGGCATAGATGGGAAATTTATCTCCGGCACCCACTCTAAACTTGATGGGCGCTATGTTAAAGAATGTGATTCGGATATTATAGACTTACTAGCAAGTCAAACATCCCTATACAGAGAACACACCTATACTCACGATTATCCTCACTGTTGGAGAACAGATTATCCATTGTTATACTATGCAATGGATAGTTGGTTTGTTCGAATGACTGCAGTAAAAGAACAGATTTTACAATATAATTCTGAAGTAGAATGGGCACCCTCATGGACTGGTGAAAAAAGAATGGGGGAGTGGCTATCGAATATCAAGGACTGGGCAATAAGTCGTGAGCGATATTGGGGGACTCCAATTCCTGTTTGGATTTGCCCTGATTGTGGTCATGAACATTGCATAGGTAGCATTGCCGAAATGGAAGTAATGAAAACTCAAGATTCGCCAATGCCGCCAGAATTGCATCGGCCTTATGTAGACAATGTCAAATTATCATGTCCAAATAATGGATGTAATGGAGAAATGATTCGTGAACCATACGTAATGGATTGCTGGTTTGATTCAGGATGTGCTTCTTTTGCACAATGGCATTATCCTTTTGAAAATCAGGATAAGTTTGAGGGAGCATTTCCTGTAGACTATATCTGTGAAGCAGTAGACCAAACTCGTGGTTGGTTCTATTCACTTTTGGCTGTTTCAACTACTGTTTTCGATAGTATCTGTTATCGAAGATGTCTTTCGCTGGGACATATTCTAGATAAGGATGGAAAAAAGATGTCTAAATCTAGAGGTAATGTTGTCAATCCTTGGGATCATTTCAATAAAGAGGGTTCAGATTCTATTCGATGGTATATGATGACTCAAAGTGCACCATGGTCTCCGACAAATTTCGACCCTGACGGAGTTAGAGAATCCTACGCTAAAATGTTCCTGACTCTCTGGAATGTTCATCGCTTCCACGCTGATTATGCCGCCCTTGATGGATTTAATCCGGAAGATCCGGATAACTTTGTACCAGTCAATGAACGCAGTCATCTTGATCGCTGGATTTTATCACGTTTACACACTGTTTCAAATTCATACCATGACCAATTTGTAAGTTGGGATTTCCATAAAGCAGGAAGAGATCTAGAATCATTTGTAGTAAATGACCTATCAAACTGGTATGTTAGAAGGAGTCGAAGAAGACTTTGGGATGAAGCAGATTCTACTGATAAGAGAGCTTGTCAACATACTTTGCATGAGGTTCTTCTCACAGTTTGTCGATTGATGGCTCCAGTCTCTCCTTTCATGCCAGATAGAATCCATAGAGATCTGACTGGGTTATCAGTTCATCTAGCAGATTGGCCAGTTGGTTCTAATCTAATTGAATCATCACTGCCACCTCAAGACTGGATTCTAGAGCAAGAAATGTCACTGGTTAGAACTCTTGCAGAAACGGGAAGAAGAATTCGAGTAGAGGCTGACCGAAGACAGCGTCTACCCTGTAGATCAGGTTGGATAGTTGGTGGTCCAGATATTTCTCAATTTCATAAAATTCTTGCAGATGAACTGAATGTGGAGATATTAACAACCGAGGAAGATCTAGAAAGATTCCAGCGTATTATGATAGAACCAAACCGAAAGGCACTCGGGAAGAAATGCAGACAGGACTTACCTCAGGTTTTATCGCTACTAAGTGAGGCTGATCCGGATAATTTGTTGCTTGAAATAGATTCAGGAATCTGTATTTTAGAGGGTTATGATATTACCATGGATGATATCGAAATAAAGCGTGTAGAGAAACAAGGTTATGCAGCAGCAACTATTTCTGATGAACAAATCGGTGATGTTTCACTAGTGCTTGATATGATATTGGATGAAGAACTTCTATCCAAGGGATTGGCAAGAGATATTATTCGGAGAGTCCAAGCTAAACGCAAGGAATTATCACTAGATGTAGAAGCAAATATCAGCCTCTCAGTTTGGATTAGTGGACTTGAGATATCAAGCAAAGATTGGGATCATATTCAGTCCGAAGTTCGTGCTGGGAAAGCAACAATGAATGAAGGTAAACCTGTTGGAGATTCATTTGAAGTTGATGGCGTTGTAGTGAATTTCATAATTGAAAAATAATCAATTGGAAGTTTTATCCATACTTCGTAGGAATTAGTAATTCAACACCAAATAATGGATCAGGGTCTGTTGAATCCATGTATGCAATAAATGACCCACCATCAGGTAATATACCCATACTAGCAAAATCAAATCGAATATCGTTACCAGCACCAGATGTAGAATCGAGGTCTCCCTGGCCTAGATATGTCTTCATATCTGGATATTGAGATTCTGAAAAATCACGGACATGCCATGCTACATCAACATCAGGACCTGACGCACTTTGATACCTTATATTTACAACAATTAAATCATGAATACCACTAGAATGCCATTCCCATTCCTCTATTTCAGAAGCAGAATCTGATATATTATAATCTTGAATATTCCAGGTTTCGCCGCCATCCCACGAAAGATAATGAGAGATTCCAACTCCTCCACTTAAACCTCCAAAACAATGCAGTGCACTTGAGGAATCAAAGGCACAGTATTCTGTCGGAAGTGAAGACCCATTCAATGTTGTTGCAGACCACCAATTAAGAGAAGTGTCCACATAGGCGTCGGTTCCATCAACAAAGTAATTTGGGAAATATAATCCTCCAGAGGGCACTGGAAATGCACGCATTTCTTTGTGAGGTTTTGTGAAATCCCATTCTGGACCGAGGGAATCTGCGGTTAAATCAACTTCAATTTCTGGCAAATTGGCGTTCCTGTCGGGGAAATCAAAGTAATCGTAATTTATACCGTCAGTTGATATCTGACCACCTAGATTTGCTACTTGGTGCCAAAAATTTGAGATCACTAGACTCGCCCAATCTCCATTTCCATAAATTCCTCCATTGATTGGACCAACTACTTCCACTTGCCATGAACGATCATAAAATGGCTCCGGAGTTCTATTGAAACACCAGCTCCATTCTTGGTCTTCGGAATCATAGAAAAATGCATAAAATTGATCCGCACCACTGCTGCTAGCATAAGGAAACCAACCCATAGAAATTAAGTCTCCATTAGTTGCTTGAACTATACTGCCTTCTCCAAGTCCTTCCTGACCTGGAACTGTCGGTTTTGGTTCCCTACATCCAATCTGAGAGAAAACACTTGGTCTATATTCTTGCCAAGTATACCCCCTATCTTCCGACCAAGTAGGATATTCGCCACCGAAATTTAAAATCCAGCCTTCTTTTGTCGCTGCAAGATAATGTTCACAGCAATTTCCGCCTTCTTCATTACCAAATACGGCCCAACTTGAATTACCCCAGCTCTGATTCAAGAATGGATCATATACATCAAAAAAACGAGGATCTGAGTGAGTAATTGGATCATCAATGTATGTCATATCTTTATCCCAATCAGGAATCTGAGTATAGTTATCACTGGAATCAATACCTGCCAGGCAGCCTGCTAAGGACATGGTCAGAACCATGATAGTGGCAGACAAGACCCTGGCTCTGCTCTCCATTAATTATCCCGACGAGTACAATTACATGATTAATTTGTCTAATTATAGTTGATATTTATATTATGATAAACGTTTATTCTATCCTGACCATCTTCTATTGTCAAATAGATCTCATGTGTTGAAAATGGCCCGAAGTGGATCGTTTTCCAATTTTTAGTATCGCCATTCTGGATATTCTCATTTGCTGTTTGACAAACGCCCTCATGATTTACGATATCCCATTTTATATCTACATCTCTGCCATCAATTTCTAAAATACTTGGATTTTGTATGGATGAATTTAACACAAAGTATGAAGGTATAGGGAAATTGTTTCCTGGAGATGTGTCGAATTCTAGAACCTCAGGAGAAGCAGTATTATTTTCATACCAGTCGATGGTTTTCTCAATCATTATCTCCATGGTCACATTATGATATGAACCTTCTTTATCAATACCGAAAGCCGTTACTTCGTATAATCCATGATTAGTAAATTCAACTTCAATTTCTACACCTTCTGAATATTCTATTATGATTGGATCTCTGCCATCTCCAGGAATTATTCCTAATATTTCAATATCATTAATATTACTTGAATTAGAAAAACTAAATCCAATTACTGGATTTATCCTGTTAGTTTCCTCTCCATCTTCAAATGAAACCATAATCAATCCATAATTACTATCAACATCTAATTCAATATTGATTTTAGTAGTATCCTCATCAACAAAACCCATACATCCTGAGAGAATAAACATTGGAATGAGGAAGATAGTATTACGACACAAGGTTGTCCCCATTCAGTACCCCTCATATATCATCAAATGACGTTTATAAATTAACATAACTGAGTTGACTAGAGCAAATTTATACTGTTATTGCTAACCAAAATTAAGATACATTTTCTAAACCATAGGAGGGTTTTATTCAAGTGTAAAAGCAACCCGTAGTAGCCTCAATGCGTAATGCCTTGGCTCTCTCTGTACTTGTCATAATCATGTCCTTATCTCCTATGATGAGCGCTACGGGAGAAGAATCGAATGATTCGGGGTTAATAATAAATGAAATCTATGTTTCACCAAATAATGAACAATACGGAGGGATTGATTGGAATGGAGATGGAGAAATTGGTAGATATTCAAACCAATTTCTTGAGATATACAACCCTACCAATTCATCAGTTGATATTGGAGGTTGGTGGATCGACGACATTGCAGAAGGTGGATCTCCCTCCTGTAGCATTGCTTGGGGGACTATAATTGAATCAGGATCATACCTAGTATTTTATCGAGCACAAACAAATATTGAATTTGATTATTTTGAAGGAGATACTATTTCAATAAGTGATGAGAATGGAAATCTTATTGATTCAGTAAGTTATGATTCTGAAGACTCAGATTATGGGGTACCATATGGATATGATTCGGTTGGAAATTGGATGAAGTTATCTGATGGGAGTCCGACACCAGGTGGTCCTAACGATCAGGAATGGGTTGGAATAAATCATCTAAGAGGAAATTGTTATCCACCTCAAGACCACATACATTTTGGAGAGTATATACTCGAGGGAAGAGTTGTAACAATGGAATCCATTGACTCCATAATTGATGACGGTCATATTCTAGTTCGCAATGGAATAATTGAAGCAGTTTGGAGTTCTTCAGATGAGACTCCTGAAATTGCTGAAGGAGTGACTTCGATAAAAACAAGTGGTACTATTTACCCCGGTTTTGTAGACCCTCATAATCATGCTAAATACAATCTAATACCATTGTGGGACCATGGAACTGATGGTTGGGAAAATAGGTATCAATGGCAGTCTTACTCTGGATATAGTGATGCTAAGGATATCGGTTGCTCACTATACGACTCTTCAGCAATGAGATTTGCAGAACTCAGAGCGATCGTTGGAGGCAATACCGCTCTACAAGGCAGTTCTAACAGCAATACAGATACTTTTGAAACAATGCTTGCTAGAAATATAGAATTATACAATTTTGGTGGAGACAATATTTGGACAAAGGTTACTGAGTTGGAGACAGACTACGAAGGTAATCATATCAAGAATGGAAATTCTTCGGGAGCCCTAGATGCTTGGTTCATTCATCTTGCTGAAGGAATAGATGAATCCAGTAGAGCAGAATTTGATATTCTAGTACAAAATAACCTACTCGTAGGTGAAATTGTAGTAATACATGGAACCGGACTTACACAACCTGAATTGTCAGCTTTGGGTGATGTAGGAGGTAGTTTAGCTTGGTCTCCTACTTCGAATTTAATTCTTTACGGTGAAACAACGGATATTGCAACAGCTAAGGCTGAAGGAGTGAATATTATGATTGGGCCAGATTGGGCACCATCTGGCTCCAAAAGTTCAATGCATGAGTTGAAAACTGCTGATTGGTGGGATGAAAATGTTCTAGGGGATATTTTCTCAGACTTTGAATTGGTACAAACTATCTCAACCAATGTTGTTGATGCAATAGGATGGTCACAGCATACCGGTCGTATTCAATCAGGACTTGCAGCCGACCTTGTGGTCCTAGACACATTCAATGCAGACCCATATAGAAATGTCATTGATGCAATTGATCCTGATGTGAGATTAGTTGTTATTGGAGGACTTGCAGTATACGGCGATGTAGATATAATGCAGGCAATGGATGATGAAATTGAGATAATCCAGGGAGATGGCTTTCAGAAAGCTACAGATATCACATATGATGGAGTGCCTGAAGCGCAGCAAACCTATGCTGAAATGTTCACTGCACTGCAAGAATGTAATCAAGGAAAGAGTATTCCAATTGAAGAGCTATTCACACTAGGAGATGATCGTTACTTTGATGTTTTAAATCGGTCGCAGACTTTCCAGAATGGTCGTACAATAGACCTCTGGTCAGACTACTACGACATTGAACTGGATGATGAGGGTCACAGAGTTGGCGGTACTGTTGGAGGCGCAGATCCAATCGAAACTAATATCACAGATAATAATAACAATGGTAATGAGGGGACGAATGTAGTTCCTGAACCTGAATTACCAGTATTGTGGGAAACATATGGCCCAAGAGGTGCAACATTATCTCACCCGACAACAATAGAAGAAGGTATTCATTTAGAAAAATGTGAGTCGGAAAATGGACAAACAATACCAGAGGGGAAGGAACTTATTTGTGGCTCTATAGTAGTAGTAATGCAACCTACCAATGATTGTATGGACCTGAGTGGATGGTATTGTCAACTAGATGTTGGAGATGCATTCGCCATACCTGGAAAATTATGTGAAGATGCTGGAACTTGGCCTAGTCAAGTAACTTGTAGAGATGCTTGGTCGTACCTTGATATTGATTTGGAAGAACCAGATCAAAATCCTGAGCCGGTAACACAAGTTGAAGAAACTTGGATGGATGGCCCTTTGTATTGGATAGCTATAATTTCACTTTTTGGCCTAGTTGTAGCCTCTGTGATAATGATTAACAACAATGTAAGAAAATCTGATGACGAAAAATAAACTTTTAACCTAGGTTATTGACGCCTCAAACTTCATGATTTGATTCTTTTACGCAAAGGCATGGCTGATAGGGGAGACCAGCAAATTGAGCTTGATGCTGGATTTGTAGATTTTTCTCTACCAATTGTATCAGGAGGTGGATTTTTAGGGAAAATAGGCAGTTATTTCTTAATTTTTATAGTTATATTATCTTGGATAAGTATGCTATTTACACTTCCTTTGACTGGAGTTTTAGGTATCTACATCGACAACTCTGAGAATTATTTCGGAGTACTTGCATTCTCTTTTTGTGGAATTATTAGTGGACTAATTGTTGCATTTGCATCACCAACTGAATTAGCCAAACAACTTCATAAAATCAGAACTAATAGCCCCCCCCGTGATTTTACTTGGAGGAAAGAATCGGGTGGTGTGGAACTTGAGAATTTTTGGAATTCAGCTACAGTACGTATACCCTCACAGGATGACAGGGGATGGGTTTTCGAGGCACCTGGGCCTGAAAATTGGCAACGTGAAAATCAATATGAAAAAGATGAAACTGGTATAATTGACGAGCATCCTAGAAAAGTTGGGACGCCTCGACCTGCAACGATATCATCAGTCGGAATTGCAGGTATTGTAATTGCTATACTTCTCAGCTTTTCCATATATGCTATTGCTGACTATAGTACAAATGGATGGGAATGTGACAATGGTCAAACTGTTCGCATAATTCTGGCAGGAGGAGAAGATGAAGATGGAAATCCGACTGGATATTGCTCGGATAGAAGCGATTATGGTTTGTCTCAAGGTTCAATGTATGAAGATCGTATTGAAGATGAATTTCCCGGTTGGTGGCCTATTACATATGGATATGCAATATTTGCATTAATATGGATATTTGTAGCTTATGGATTTAACAAAAGAATGACTACAATAATTGACACTACTACTGACCTTGTGCGTTCTGTTGCTGTAGGTAATTCAGAACTCGTAGGACAGGTCAGACAGCACTTAGAGGAACCAATGAGTGTCGTAGTTGACGGAGACCCTTCTAAAACCGTTGATGATCTATACTTATGGCATTGGACCTATGAAATCTACGTTTGTAGAAAAGTGAAGACTAAGGATGGTTGGCAAGAGAGATGCAATTGGGAGACGGTAAGATCAAAGCGTGGTGGAGAAGATTTCATTCTACATGATGGTACTGGAGGAATTGTTGTCCGACCAAAAACTTGGGACGAGAGCAAAGTCGAATTAGGACAATACCTAATTCAGTGGGAATGTGCTCATGATCTAAGTCTGAAAGGGCTATTCACTTCTTTAGCGGTAAGTGGTTTTGGTGGAAGTATAAAAAGACACAAATGGACAATGTATGGAATAAAAATTGGAGACCCGATATACCTTACCGGAGAAATTAGAAATCGGAGTGATAAAGAACTGAAAAAAGAGAGCATAAATCCTTACAAGGATCGTACAAGAAAATCAGCGTCTCTCGAGGTTGTAGGTAAAAATTCGCCTGCATTAACTGCATATCTGGAAAGAGGTTCTGAACTTGGTGCACTATCAGGAACTCGAAGTTCATTTGACTATCTAATCCCTCCAGGGTTAGCTATTGCTAGTTCAATGATGATTCTAACTATATGGAAATTCGCCATCTTTTGATTATCTGCTTAGTTTCCAAACGGGTCCATTTGGACTATCTTCTACTATAACACCAAGTTCATTCAATTTGTCACGAATCTCATCAGCACGTATCCAATCTTTGGATTTACGAGCTTCTGCCCTCTCCTTCAATAAAGGATTGACAATTGATTCAAGGTCACTTCGTGCAGACTCACCTGCATCGATTATTTTCCGAATTGATTCTTTGTCTGGAAGTAGTCCAAGAATTCCTCCGGCGAACTCATCCAACCAGATATAACCAGATGCTAAGAGATCCTTATCTGAACGGATTGAATTAACCACGGACTGAACGACTGCTAACGCATTTCTAGTATTGAAATCATCATTCATAGCATTTGTAAAAAGATCAGAAGCACTCTGGAGAACCTCAACATCACTCCATTTCTCCGAAGAAGATAATTTCATGCCCTCACCAAATACAGAAATCATTCTATTGTAATGAATACTTGATTCATCAAGCATCTTTTGATTGAAATCAATTGGTTGACGATATGGTGCATTTATCATTGTATATCTAAGAATCAATGGATCTACTTGCTCTAATGCATCCTTAATTGTCCAGAAATTACCTAAAGATTTACTCATTTTCTCTCCATCAACATTGATCATACCATTATGAATCCAGTATTGAACCACTGGATCGTGACCCAAACAGCATTCTGATTGGAATATTTCAGCTTCATGATGAGGGAACAGTAAATCTGTACCACCACCATGAATATCGAATTTTTCACCAAGTAACTTTAGAGACATCGCTGAACATTCAATATGCCAACCAGGTCTCCCTTCACCCCAAGGGCTTTGCCATGATGGTTCATTAGGTTTGGCGAACTTCCACAATGCAAAATCACGATGATCACGCTTACTAGAGCCTGTGTCTGCTACCCTACCTCCAGCACCTGCACGAACCATTTCTAAAGATTGGCCAGTTAATTGACCATATTTTTCAGGAGATGTATCAATCTCGAAGTAAACCCCGTCATCTGCTATATATGCATGCTCTTTTTCAATTAAAGTTGAAATAATACTAATTATTTCAGGGATTGTTTCTGTAACTCTTGGATAATGATCTGCTCGTAGCACGTTTAAACGGTCCATGACTTCAAAGTAGTCCGCAATATTTCTATTTGCAACTTCCAAATAGTCTATTCCTTCTTCATTGGCTACAGAAATTATTTTGTCATCAACATCAGTAAAATTGGTGACATAATTCACATCATAACCGATATATCTTAGCCATCTGACGATTATGTCGAAGGCAATAGCTTGTCTACCATGACCTATGTGACTTGGCGAATAAGGAGTTATTCCACATGCATAGAGACCTACCTTTCCTTCCTCAAGAGTTTCGAATTCTCTCTTGCTGCGAGAGCGCGTATCAAATAGCCTCAACGCCATGTTATCAGAGCATTCGATGAGGACTTGGGTCAAGAACCCCGCGCTGCTTCGACGAGTGCGCGGTACAATCCGACATGTCCTATGCGTTCAGGATGCCACTGTACTCCAAGACAAAATCTTACATCTGTTCTTTCAACCGCTTCGATCAATCCATCATGAGTCGCCTTCGCTGTAATACGTAAGGATCCTGCGTCCGATACACCTTGGTGATGAGTTGAATTTACTGTAAATGAATTGCCCATTATTTCAGCTAATTTCGATCCTTTTTCTGCAATCACATCATGTTTGCTTTCAACACCGTCAAATCCACCGTGCCCCTCATGGCCAGGGGTTGTATCCAAATGTTGGAAAATTGAACCACCATGCATAACGCTCAGAAGTTGCATTCCTCTACATACTCCAAAAACAGGTATATCCATATCTATAGCAGCATTTACTAGACCCATTTCAGTCCTATCTTGATCTGGATAATATTCAATTGTCATTGATTCTGGTTTTTGCCCATAATTTTCTGGGCATAAGTCTGGACCTCCTGAAATAACAAGGCCATCAATCAGGGATAATATTCCCGTCATATCCCCTGAAGGAGGTATGATTAGAGGAGTTCCTCCTGCTTCGTTAATTATTGACACATAAGCAGAAGGAAGAATTGCTGCATGCCTCTTCCAATTACCGTAATTGGCATTTCTCATGAAACAGGTCACACCAATTACGGGTCTCAATTCTCAATTCCCCGATTCTCTAAGTAATCTGGCATGTCTAAATGACATGATTCCGCAAATCATGAAGATAACTCCGACTAGGAATAGAACAAGATTAGATGCAAGAGTAAGTGATGAATCTGGAATCCCCATGCCTGCGAACATTAAGGGGGGTGATAGAGTCATTATCAATGCAATAACCATGCATGCATGCATGTAATGATGGCTTTTATTTTCGTCTCTCTGTGAGAGTAATCCAAGAATTAACATAGGAACTCCCATGAAAGTTGGTATCATTGCAGTAATACTGGACATATCGGATATAATATAAGATGAAAGACCCCAAAATGATAGTAGAATACCATTGATTATTGCTATTCTTGGGACTGTCTGGCCGAACACTGTGAATCTGTCACTCATGGCCCTAAGTAATAGTCATGATTTATGAGAATCACGATTGTGCAATCTGCGCTTGGATCTCTTCATCCCTTGCAACAATTTGTTCCCAAAGAATTTCTGCCACGTCCTTAACATCCATCTCTGCACCTACTGAATCAAGACCATCCTTTACCATTATTGAACAAAATGGACAGCCTACTGCTACAGTATCGCAACCAGTTTCTGCTATTTCTTTGGCGCGTATTTGATTTACACGTTTATCTGCATCTTCTTCCATCCACATCTGAGCACCACCTGCACCACAGCAAAATGAGTCCTTGCCATGACGATCTACTTCAACATCAACTCCACCGATAAGATCACGTGGCTCGTCCATGATACCCCCAATACGGCCAAGATAGCAAGGGTCGTGGAAAGTTACAGAACCATTCTTTTCTACATCAGGCAGAAGACCTTCTTCTTGTAATTTGGCCAAGATCTCAGAATGATGGAATACCTCTAATTCTTCACCTCCATAATCTGCATATTCCTTACCAAGTGTGTGGAAACAATGTGGGCATGAGGCGACTATACGTTTAACCCCTAATTCTTGGAATGTCATCATGTTAGTTTCAGCCAACATTTGGAACAGGTATTCATTTCCTGCACGTCGAGCTGGGTCTCCAGAACAACCCTCTTGCATACCCAGTATTCCAACATCCAATCCGGCCTGCTTTAGAAGTCCTATAGTAGCACGTGCTACTTTCTGATTTCTCTCATCAAAGCTAGCTGCGCAACCAACAAAATAGATGTATTCAGCCGGTTGTCCTATCTTAATGTCTAATCCCTCAGCCCAATCTGCTCTCTCGTGCATACCAAAACCATAAGGATTTGAAGCAGACTCAAGATTACCCATTGCTACATTGAGTACTTCCGGGTACTCCATAGTCTCCATCATTGCGTTTCTACGAAGATCAGTGAGTTTTGGAACATGTTCAATGTAAACAGGACAAGCATCTACACAAGCATGACAAGTAGTACAGGCCCAAACGGCCTCTGAAGTCATTCTATCGAGAATTGTTTCTTCAGGTTGTTCGCCTTTCAGTAAAATAGGCGCGTGATCATTTGCATAATTACGTACATCATGTATTATTTGCATTGGGTTTAGAGATTTACCCGATTCATAGGCCGGACATACATCTTGACATCTGGCACAAGTTGTACACGCCCATCCATCAATTAGCTGCCTCCAAGTGAATTGTTCGTAAGATGAAACTCCAAATGAATCTATATCTAAATCCTCTAGAGATATTGCCGTTCCATTTTCATCAACTGCTAGAGGGCGCATCTTAGCCATAGGTTCAGTATCATAGAAGAATACATTTGGAAATGCCATTACAAGATGCATATGCTTAGAAACTGGAATCAGAACAAAGAAAGTACAAATCGCTATCATATGAGCCCAGTAGGCAAGAACTACAGAATCAGAACCCCAACCTAGTCCTTCAACCCAATATCCAATTGGTTCCCAAGTTGATGAGGGAGATTCTCCTGACTCAACAACAAATGAAGTAGTGGTAATTGTCATTATCAAGAATAATATGAAATTACCCTCCAATTGAGACTTGCCTTTCAATTTCTCAGGTGTGAAAATAACCCTTCTTAGTAGAGCGGCTACACAACCAATGAATGCAGTAGTGTATCCAAGTTCCACTATACCATTCCAAGGCCCTCTTAAAAAATTAGGAAGGACTTCATGAGAAAACCAATTGGCTGTTGCTAGATCGAACATGTCGGTTGATAACATAAGAAAACCCCAAAACATCAACACATGCATTACTCCAACTACTCTATCTTCCAAGACTCTTTTCTGACCAAGCCACCCTGTAATGACCTCCAGTACACGTTTACTCAATGAATCAAAACGGTCATCAGTGGAACCAACCATTACAAGTCTGGTTGCTAATTGTACTTGATAGAGAAAAAAGCATACGGAGACTCCTCCGATTAACAACAAAATCACCCAACCATCTAGGGGGCCATATGTCTGTAGGAGAGGATGCTCCATGTTTAATCACCCTGCGGCAAAATACCTTATTGCTTACTGCAAGAGTGCTTGGCCCTTGAATCAACCGCTGATTTCATCATCAAAATGCATCATCCCAATGCTCATGGCCTAAGCGGTTACCCCACTTTACATGCCAAAGGCCTTTGCACCGGGTAAATGTATCTTATTTGGAGAACATGCGGTTGTTTATGGCCATCCTGCTGTAGCAGTTGCGATTGATTCAGGAGTTGAAGTCGAGATCAAAAAATCTGATTCTTGGACTATAGATGGTATGCCATTGGAAATTGATAGACACCCTCACATATCACATATACTGAAAGATATATTCGAATATGATGGAGATCCATTAGAAATTAGAATTTCAAGTGGATTATTTTCTACGGCTGGACTTGGATCTTCAGCGGCATTGTCTAATGCGGTCGGAGCCGCATTAGAAGTTATTATTGATGAAAATCATGAGATTGACAAAGTTGCTCTGGCTAGAATAGGTCATTCTGCAGAAGCAAAGGCACAGAATGGAAGAGCTAGCCCCACTGATACAGCAACCAGTGCAATTGGAGGATGTATTGTAGTTTCAGGAAATGATGTAGAGGGAACTGAACATATTTTCTCGGCTTCATTAGAAACACCTGAAGGAACCAGAACTTGGTCCATTGGAAAAGTTGTTATTCCAGAAGAAATAGATGCTTGGCTTGTTCTAGGATTCACTGGTAAAGCATCTCCTACTGGAGACATGGTTTCTGGTGTTGCAAGATTGTTAAAAGAAGAACCTAAAAAAATTGAAGAAATGAATGCAATTGCAAACATCACACAAGCAGGATTAACTGCACTCTCTAGTGGAAATGTTGAGGCTGTAGGAATGGCAATGAATGCATGTCATGAAAGATTAAGAAATATTCAAGTCAGTAGTCCTGAACTTGATTCTCTTGTAGATGCAGTAAGACCCCACTCATTTGGTGCAAAATTAACAGGTGCAGGAGGAGGGGGATGTATGGTAGCACTTACTAGATATCCTCAACGAGTTGCTCAAGAAATTGAAATAGCAGGCGGTAAACCACTAATCTCAAGGCTTGGAGCAGAGGGTGTAAGATTAGTTAATTGAAAATAGTAAAATATCCGTAAATACGCTCAAAATTAGAACTTAATCGCTCAAACTATTCAACGACTCTTTATAAGTAGTTCATATTACGAGAACTCTATGAAGAGCGACGAGGAACGCCTAACTGTAGTTAACGTAGTTGCTTCCACCCGAGTGGCGGAGGAACTTGACCTACCTGACATTGCCATACAACTGAATTGTGAATATGAACCAGAGCAATTTCCTGGTGTTGTATACCGTGTTGTAGATCCAAAATTAGCCATACTTATGTTCCGTTCAGGGAGAGCAGTTTGTACTGGTGGGAAAAATAAGGATAATATCCACACAGGTATAGAAAGAATGATCGGAGATTTAAGAAAGGCAGGAATAGAGACTTGGGAACTTAGCGATGTTCAAATTGAAGTCCAGAACATGGTTGCTACTTATGCACTGCATTACCCTGAAGATTACAATGGGACCGCTCGTATGGATGACAACCATACACGTGTTATTGACATTGAAGGCGGAATCCGCGCAGCTACTGATGAGGAAGTTGAAGATGAAGATCCACGTATCAGAGGAATAAGAGAGGGTGAACCGCTGGCTGAGATGCCACGACGCCTTAATCTGAACAATCTAACCTTCCATCTACCATTTGACAAGGTTGAGTATGAACCTGAGCAATTTCCAGGTTTAATTTACAGACTTGATTACCCAAGAGTTGTATGTCTGATATTTGGATCCGGTAAAATGGTGATTACAGGTGCTCGTGATAAATCGGAAATTCTTGAAGCGGTTCAATTCATACAAGATGAATTGGCAGATTTACTCTGATTTAGAAATTTAAATGAATTATTAATCACACTACGTGTGATTATAACGGCGGGAGATTGATGAAGTAAAGGGGTCTGGATAGATTCATGTCGAGTGTTAGGCGGAAGGCAATTATTCTAACCTTCATGTTTGTTATTTCTTCCCATATTGCAATAATTTCAAATCAAGATATAGATGAATTGCCCGACTACAATGAAAAACTAAGAGAGTCTGATGAAAGATCTTCTGGAATTATTGACGCTCCTAACTGGAGAGTCGGCGATAGATGGTACTACAGCGGTTTCTTAGATGTTCGAGACTTTGTAGCAGATAGTGGAGTACAAACTAATGTTCAGACATTAAGTGGAAATCTAGATTCAATAGTCACTGATGTTTATGTTACTATGGTTGACAATGTTTCAACATTAGTTTACAAAGTTGAATCCGACGGCCAATATGAGGCAAATAATGTAAATCTACAAGGCTATAGTGGCGACCTGATAATAATGATGGATACTATTGAAATTGTCAGAGCATCTGACCTCGCAACAATAGACCAACAAGCAACTATAGAAGTTGACTTTGATTATAGGATCCTATGGTGGGACATTACAATTGATGTTGCTGATTTAGTAGCAAATTATGATTACAGACCCGCTCTGGAAGGTTATGATTTTCCACTTAATGTTGGTGAAAAATGGAGTACGCATTATACAAGATACACAAATTACTCGGGTACTGCTATGGATGGAGTCACAATTCCTGGTGATTCAATAGGATCTAATTATACTGAATGGGAAATTGTCTCAAGAGGTAATTCAGGAGTTAATCAGGCAGGCTGTAGTCAATCGTATAACATCACTACTTACGATAGTAATGGAGACACTACTGGTTATGATTGGTATTGTCCTGGAATAGGAAATACAGTAAAGAGTTCTGATATTCAAGGACTTGGATTTATTGCAGAACATGAATTATTGACATATTTCCCAGCCTCTCGTGGTCATAATATTGAAGTTGATGTCCAATATCCACTATCCCCACTAAGTATGACTATGGATGCAGAAGTTACTGTTACTGATTCATCTGGATATCCTGTATCAGGACAAAATGTTGAGTTTAGACATGAAATAGAAAATGATTTGCAATATGGTACTACTAACTCGGCTGGTAAAGTCACATTTTCATTTAATTCTGGTCATGCGCCTGATATGTCAAATGGAGGGACTGAACATGGCAGTCATGGAGTAATTGCTCTAACTAATCCAACTGCAACAAGTACCCACATAGGTGTTTCTACTGTGACAACTGATTCAGAGGTTCATCCTGTAGATCTAGTAGCTAAGTCTGAAGGAGTTACAGTAGAAAGAACAAGAGAAAATAATACAATTAGTTTGAATTCAATAATTGGATTTGCGGCAATACCTGAGGATATATTGACTTTCAGCGTTCCTGTTCAGAACAGAGGAATTCAGTCATCCCCTGCTACTGAGATAAAGATAACAGGACCTGATGGGGTTTCAGCTACCAGTAGTGTTCCAGAAATGTCCAGTCTAGATACTGAAAGAATTGAAATTGATTGGAATGTACCATATGGCTATCCAATTGGACAATACAGTGTTTCTTTCATAGTTGATGAAAATGAGTATATTACAGAGGATGGAAATCGAAGTAATAATGTCGGTACATTCGACTTCTTTATAGGAAGATTACCAACTGCCGTGATCGCTTCATCGGATGACACAGTACTTACTTCTGAACAGGTTATTATGGATGGAGCAACATATTCTATTGATCCCGATGGAGGAACTCTAGATTGTATCTTTGAGGTAGAGCAAGTTAGTGGAGAAATAATACAAATTCAAAGTGAAGATTGTATATTAGAATGGAGTTGGGATGATGATGGAGTGTATGATATTTCATTGAAAGTTACTGATGAAGAAAGTGATACTAACACTGATCAAATAATTATAACGGTACTAAACAGACCTCCTGTTATCTCGGTAGTTGCAGATTCTTATTCAGTGCCTGTTGAAAATTCGGTTACATTTGAAGTAACAGATAGATGGGATGCAGATAGTAGAGGCTCCAGTTCAGATGTAGACGTAAGTTGGCAGGTAAGTTGTCAAGAAGGTACCTCTGTAAGTTCCAGATGTACAGTTAATCCGATGGATGAAGGAGAATACTCAATAGAAGTTTTAGGGATTGATGACGATGGGGCTACTGTAAGTGAAATCATTTCGGTACAAGTAACCAATGTTGCTCCTTATGATGCTGAAGCGGTGATATGGAATTTGGGCAATAAATTAATTCCGGATAGTAGAGGGCTATATTCGGTTGAAGAAGGTCAACAATTAGAATTCCGAGGATCTGCAATGGATTCACAAAATGATATTTCAGAGTTGTCTCATCTTTGGTCACCAGATGCAGAATTACATCCTGAGTTAACTCAAGAAAGTGTCGGACAATATTCAGTAGTCACACATACTTACTCAACTAGTGGAATCCATCTAGCAACTCTCGCAGTAACCGATAATGATGGAGAAAATGCTGAAACACTAACAATCGCAATAGATGTGATAAATAGAGCGCCAACAATAGATCCAATACCACCTCAACTACCTGTCGAAGAAGATGGTGTAATTACAATCCCTGTTAGAGTTTCAGACACTCCTGGCGATCTAGAAACTTTGACTAACTGTTTTGATTTAGATCCATTAACTGATTCTGATAATGTAGGTTCATCAACTGATGACTGTGATGTTGAAGGATTAGATTTTGTTGGTTCATGGCCAGATGCTCAGAATGCACCCTCTTCAATTATATTCCATACAACAGATGATGATGGAGAAAGTGCTTCTACTGAAATTCCAATAAGTGTAATTAATAAAAAACCGAATGCATATCTTATGGTATCCAATCCCACTCCTACTGAAGGAGATATTATTTCACTCTCCGCTAATCTTACAACAGACTCCGTATCTGACATGGAGAATATGGAATATATCTGGGATTTTGATATCACAAAAGATAGTGATGGCGATGGAATAACAGATAATGATGAAGATCACAAGGGCATATGGTTGTCATGGCCTGTTGAGAACTCCGGAAGAATTACAATTCAAGTTACTGCTTTCGATGAAGAATTAAGTGACAAAAAAACATTCACAATTGATGTTTCTGAGAAACCTTTTGCTTTCGGAGATATCTTTGGAACAACTGTAATTATGATAATTAGTATTATTCTAATTCTAGCAATAGGTGGATTTGTAGCCATGAATATGAGAAATCAGAAGGGTATAGTAAATGCTCCGCCAGGAGCCAGAAAAGGGCGTAAATTATCTATTGACGACGCTTTTGATAACCCTGACTTTGACCCATTTAACGACAAAAAAGAAAATATTTCATCGGAAAATGAAATTAGAAATATTAAACAAAGTGATAGTAATAACGACCCTCTTGAGAATGAAATTGTTGAAATGAAGCAACTTGATCTAGAATATGAGAATACCAGAAAAGACACTCAAGATATAGATGGTGTTTTAGAAGAACTTCTTGAATCGGAAGAAGAATAATGGTAATAGTTGTAACACTGGAAAAAGTGTTTGAAAGCCATATCATAAAGGGAAGAACTCAAGCCTTAGAAGGTAAGCCGAAGTACATGGTAAACCTCTTCAGGCTACTTGGATTACCAGATCCATCAAAGCCTACAACACCATCTGATGGTAGATCGAAGAGATCAGCAGATCCAGGTCCGCAGAAGAATGATTCATTCCATGACTTGGGAGAACCAAGATGGGCAGATAGGACGAGAAGAATGAAACCGCCAACAAGTAGATTTCTACACTACATCAAACCTGATGACTTACATAGAATGAATCTAGATGGAATGGAAGAGCGTTTGTCATCTGGTGATCTAATTATTGCAGATCTTAGTAGTTTGACGCATATGCCAAGCCAACAGGAAGTTTGTCGAAGAAGAATTCAATCACTTGGAGGGGGGATAGGATTACCTGTTTTCGCACTAAATGAATCTGATACAATTCTTATGATAGCTGGAAGTAAAATGAGAGTCGATACTGAGAAACACATGCTAGGTATGGCTATGTGGAGTCAATTATCTGAAGATCAAGCATAATCAATTTTACTTCGCCAATCTAAATCACTTGGACCTGGGCCCAAACTATCAAATCCAATCTGGAATAGTTTGACTGGAATGGATTTGGAGTCAATTCCTTCAGGCACCTCTATTTCTTCCACTCTAAGAATAACTAAAGTGCCTACTGCATTTTCTGGCAATGAATAAAAATCCACAACCCTGCATTTTAATGAACATAATGCAGATTCATAATTAGGAGGAGATTCGGGTAAAAGATCCCATTCTGATTTTTCTCTAGGTATAATTTTGGTAGTTTTATTTACAGCCTCGGCAGATTCCAATTCAGCATTCAGAATGAAGATTGATGCAGATGAACCAATGCCTGATTCCTGTAAATTTACTAACGTATCACGAGGTCGGCCTTCCCTATTTGCAGATAATGAAAGAACAAGAAGAGGGGGGGAGTTAGAAACTATACTTATGGATGACATTGGTGCAATATTCTCAATTCCAGACTTGGATTTTGTTGCAACAAGGACTACAGGTTTAGGCATTAATAACGAGGCTAGCCACTCTCTTCTTTCTCGATGACCAAGAGAATCAGCATCTAATATATATGACCCATCTCCAATTTTAGGAGGTGCTGGAGGATCTCCCTCTTCATCAGTTAGCCAAGTGTCTAAAGCACCAGATTCCATTTCACTAGCAGAGTATGCAGTAAATTCACGGAAGGCTTCCCAACGAGTAATTTCTTGTGAGTCTTCTCCTCTAGATTTCTTTCGGGCAATCGATGCATCAGAATAAATTACACACCGGCGAAGATAACGAGATACTATTTCACGTCTTTGATCAATATCCATTATAATCACTCAATACCTAATTCATTCTTAAGGCGCTCAACATGATCCTTGGCCCTTGCATTATACCAAACTAATTGTAAAGTACCATCGGTATCGATTACAAATGTAGACCTGACAGCACCCAAGAAGGTTTTTCCATACATTTTCTTCTCTCGCCAAACACCATAAGATTGGTGTAGACTCAAATCATCGTCTACAATTAAATCGAAATTAAGATCATGTTTTTGAATAAAATTTTGATGCGATTTAGATGAGTCTTTGGATACCCCAATCACTCTATATCCAGAATCTTTGAGTTGGCCGAAATTGTCACGGAAATCACATGCTTGAGCAGTACACCCAGGAGTATTGTCTTTTGGATAAAAATATAGTATTACTCTTTCTCCACTACCAATAATTCGAACAAGACTTATTTCGCTACCATCAGTCAATTTAGCCACAAATCCCGGCGCCTTTTCCCCTTCTTTCAGTGTCACGTAGTCCTCAGTCATAAATTGCCGAATAAGCGAAACATCAAGAATCCTCGGGCAAAAGGATTCAAGAAAAAGAGCGAGTTCCTACAGTCATGGGAAAGTCATCATACTTCGCAGGTACTCTGATCTTGATTCTGGGATTATTGTTAGTTATTACCTGGATCGGTACAGGAATGGCAATAGAATATATTGATTCTGAGCTAGAAACTAATTGTGATAGCGCTACTGGGCAGATTGGTCAAGCTACTGGTTGGGATAATAACCAATGTCAAGACGGCCGTGATACAAGAGAAATTATCGCCACATTGCAGATGCCAATTTTGATTTTAGGAATTGGTTCGCTAGGATGTGGTGGAATAATTATTTCCCGGAATTAGCTTATTAATTTCTAATTTTTAACTTCAATAATCGAATTAACCCTGACCGATGATGGTTTTTTTGGAGGGTCACTGAATCCAAAGCAGGCCGATGTCTGAAAAATTGACATTTCTCCAAAATCTTGTTTTCCATCTGAAGCTTTTGCACTGTTTAATTTAGAAAGACTCTGGATACAATACCATTCTCTTAGACCATTACAGGTATAACCAAATGTTTTTGTTTTGAAAAATAAATTTGCAAAGAACTGTTCAACAGTAGAGATGAACCAAAGAGGTCGTGATATTGGAATTGCTAATCCTCTTTTCCAGGACATATTAATTGAAAGATCACCTGCTTTTACAGAAATTCCTCTTTTGTTCCTTTCAATATCAATAGGTACAATATTGACTTCCTCAAATGTATAGAGTGATGACACGTAATCTGCATGCTTTTTACTAGGTGACATTAGTATACGTTTTCCATCTGGTCGTGCCCACATAATATTGGTAAACTCACCCAGTGGTGATTCATACCAGTCTCCAACAACAATTCTTTCTCCACTAGAGAAGCCGGAAGAACTAATCCTACCTTGAAATTTATCCATTAACTAACCCCTCATTTCCTCTCTTATTCTTTTCTTTGTGGAAGACCATGAACATATAGGACATTGTCTTAGGTCATGATTTCTTGCAGGACAATATTCTCTACCGAAGAAAATAATCTGTAAATGGCGACGATTCCATGTTTCTTCAGGAAATACCGCTTTTAAATCACGTTCGGTTCTCTCTACACTACTACCATTTGAAAGGCCCCATCGAGCAGCCAAGCGATGAATATGAGTATCTACAGGAAATGCTGGAATGCCGAATGCTTGTGCCATAACGACACTCGCCGTTTTATGACCAACACCCGCCAATGATTCTAGGAAATCCCAATCAGGTATCACTTTTCCACCACCTTCATTTATCTGCTCTGCCATCTTTTTGAGATTCTTTGCCTTAGTTGGTGCAAGTCCAATTTCACGTATTATTTCTTGAATATAACTTACGTCGAGAGAACTCATTTTTTCAGGAGTGTCTGCAATTGCAAAAAGATTAGGTGTGACTTGGTTCACCTTCTTATCGGTTGTTTGAGCAGAAAGCATTACTGCAACTAGAAGAGTGTAAGGATCTTTGTGATCAAGGGGGATCGGTGTTTCAGGATATAGATTATCGAGTTGAATACCAATTTTTTGCGCTTTATCCAACCTTTTCATTACTCAACATCACCTTCGTCACGAATACCCAATAGGAATGTCCCCCCCACTATGAGACCGGGCAGTATCCAACATGGACCCCACATCCAATCTTCCCAAGGATCCCCAGATTTTCCTCCTAAAATAAAGTAGACAATGACACCTATCAGGAAGGCCGGAAGAACAGAAAAAAATCCGAATACAAGGCCTCGCATCAACTGCATGTAATGACCCACCCAATTCTACATCATCAAACTTCGTCAAAATCCAAGTATCTCTTCCATCTCAGATCCAGTTCTAGTATTCAAAACATCATTTGACTCAAGCCATCCCTTACGTGCAATTTGAACACCATACCATACATCTTTCAGACCTTCGATTCCATGGGCATCTGGATTTATCACGACAGGGACGCCCTGCTGTTTAGCATACTTACAAAATTTCCAATCTAAATCGAGGCGATAAGGTGAGGCATTTATTTCAACTGCTTTCAAGGTACCTTCAGAATTTATTTCACCCATTCTACGTAATACAGCATGCATGTCAATAGGAAACCCTTCTCTGGCCTGAAGGATTCTTCCAGTAGGGTGACCCAGTATTGTAAAAGTAGGATTCTCTATGGCTCTAATTAGTGCTTCTGTATTCTCTAATTCATCTCGACTACGCCAACTTCCGAGAGCATGTACTGATCCCACGACGTGAGAAAAAGACCTACGTGTTTCTTCACTATAATCTAAACCACCATCAACTAATATGTCACATTCTGAACCATGAAATAGCCTAAAATCAGCACCTGAATCTGACCATGACTCGTTAAGAGCACGTATCATATCTGCTTGATGAGGGATAGATTCTGTCGGAACTCCTATTTGTCTCCCACCTATATTTAGAATTTCAGAATGTTCTGCTATTCCCAGATATTGCCAGCCCAATGAAATTGCAGCCTCTGACATCTCCTCGAGTGTGTTAACTCCATCAGATGCAACAGTATGATTATGCAGTGCACCTCTAATATTCTCTGGCTTAATCAAATTTGGTAACTTATTCTTTTTTGCAGCCTCAATTTCACCCATATCTTCACGTAATTCAGGAGGCACCCATTTTAGACCTAAATGCCTGTAAATCTCTGATTCATCTGAACAAATTAGAGTATGCTTTGCAGCTTCCATTCCAATTGTATCTCCTGCATCCTTTTCTGAGAATAATCCAAATTCATTAAGTCGAAGGCCCTTGTCTATGGCAAGTTGTCTCATGCGAATGTTATGTTCTTTTGATCCTGTAAAATAAGCTAGTGTAAATGGAAAAGTATCGGGATTAACTATTCTAACTTGAGCATCAATTGTTGCATCCGAACTTCTCTCAATCATTGTTTCCGCTAATTGAGAATCTATACCTCCAATATCCTTTACTTCAGACAACATACCCTGTTCAAGAATTAGACTAACTTTGGATTCACCAGATCCTTTTATTTCAGCAATCCCTGGAAGAGAAAGAATTGAATCTATAACATCGTCATGGTCTTCATTTAGAGCGGCGACAACAATATCAAGATCGCCAATTGTCTCACGTCTCCTTCTCGCACTACCTGCCAATTGGGCTCTCAGAACTCCATTAATTGATGCCACTCTCTTCTCCAATGCTCTACCAAATGAAAGGCCAACATCCATCCTACTACGACCTTGGTAGCGCCTCAATAACTCAATTCCTTCCAAATATTTCTGTTGACTTTTTTTACCGAATCCGGATAAGGGGGCTACATGCCCCATCTGACAGGCCACCTTCAAAGATTCTACTGAATCAACACCAAGTTGTTCATACATTAGACGTGCACGTTTTGGACCCAGTCCGGGAATTCCTACAATTTCTATAAGTCCAGGTGGTATTCTATCATATAATTCAGAAAGATCGCCCCAAGTGCCTTTCAGCACTGCTTCAGTGACTAAACCACTTATTCCCTTTCCAATTCCTTTTACATCTGTTAGATTTCCAGAATTTACAATTTCAAAAAGATCTTCCTCGATGGAAGAAAGAGCCCTACTCGCATTCTGATAAGCACGTACTCTGAATGGATTGGCTCCATCAAGTTCTAATAAAATCGCAACTTGTTCCAGAACAGACACTATCTGAGACTTAGTTGCAAATGGAGGACCATTGGTACGAACCTTGGGTAATCTCCATCCCTTTACACTAACCACGTATTCGGGAAAGGTAGACAGAACTTGAGGATGTTCATTCGTAAGTGACAAAAATTCGAGATTAAGGTTATGTCATGCACTATCCGCCCCAAGTATCACAAACAACCTTTCATCTCAGCAACTGTGGAATTACTGGCTCTGATCCAATCAGTATCTGTTAGTTTGTGTGGTATAGCAATACTACTTTGGATGAGTATTGGGACATTCGCTAGAACTGAAAGAGGAGAAAAAGTGACTCAAAAATTAATTGCAGTAATATGTGTAACTTCTGCCATATTGCTTTTCATATTACACTATATGGGAGGAGAATTATGGGGTTCTCGCAATGTTGCTAGACCTTTCGCTTTAGCTGCATTATTAGTCGCTTTTGCTGGTATGATGAATATCAAAGGAAAAGATGTTCAGGGGGAAATTAATCCACATGAAATTATGAAAATGAGGAAAAACTCTGATGACGATTAGTTGGAACTTTCATTTCCTAATTTATCATCAATGAAAGCACGCATATAAGCAGGCAATTCGCCATTAACAAAAATTACATCTTTGACATCTTCAAGTTTCATTAGTGAGTAGTAAATTTGCATTGCCGTCATGGGTGTAGAACTACATCCAGTACATCCACCCTCAAGTGATATCATAATGACACCATCACTAGTATCGATCACATTTACTACACCATCATGGGCATCAAGAATAGCCTGAACCGGTCCAACGGACTCAAGAATCAGTTGCTTATCCACCCCCGCCATGACAATTCTCACCTAGTCGAGGGAGGCGAGGTGCTTTGAATCATTGGTGCACTGGAGGACTCAATGGCGACGCCTGACGAGACCCCACTTAGAATTCTAATTCTAGACTTGTTAGTCGAAAGAGCGGCTTTTGGTCATGGCGGTAATCAAGAAATTGTTCTTCCATTCACGAAGAATGGACCTGTTGAAATATTTCTTGTAACTCCTCAAATGCAATCATTTGATTCCGGATTAAAAACTGAGATTAATCCACAAACTCAATTGACTGAAGTTGATGTATCAAAATGGGATTATGAATTTGAATTCTGGGAATCAATTGAAGTTGATTACGGTAATAAGAAAGTCAAATTCAATAGAATTATCATGCCTATGCATAACAATGATGAAAAAATGGATTATTGGTTAGATAGTCTGAATTTAGATGCAGTGGTTTGTAGCGGATCAAGACGTAATGTTAGTATGTGGGAGGATTGGATGAAACCAGCGGCATCTTTGTTAAGGACCTCAGCAACAAAAGGAATACCAACTCTTGGAATTTGCTTTGGTCATCAACTACTTTGTCACGCTCTTGGAGCCAAAATAGAAAGAGCGAATAAATTTTCAAGTGGAATATGGAAGCTAAATCTAACAAAAAATGGAGAGAATGATCCACTACTGACATCACACACTAATGAGAATGAGGAAATTAATGTTGTTTACAGCCATCAAGATCATGTTATGACTGTGCCCAAATACTGTGTTTTGCTTAGCAGTACTGACCACAATTTTGTCACTGCGGTTAGATTGAAGGATAAATTTGGTGATTTTTTACCTACTTGGGGAGTTCAATTTCATCCTGAGGCTGTAAAAGCAAGAATGTTGCGAGCATATAATGATGGACACATCACTGAAGAAGAATTTAATTCATTAAAAGGAGAGCATGACGGACCAGCAATATTAGCGTCATTTGCCAATATTGTTGTCAACAGATAGGCGCATATTAGTGTCATAAGAGTCGATTGCCTACAATTTGGATTAAATATGGACCTCTGGTCGGCTGCACCAAATAGGTGAATAACATGGAAATCGCAATGTTAGGAATTGGAATGGGTGCAGCAGGTCTACTTATCGCTATGTACCTCTACACACAAGTACAAAAAATCAAGATTGAAAATGAAACCGTAGCCGACATTACTGAACAAATTCAGAAGGGTGCGATGGCATTCCTGAATGCTGAATACAAGTATCTTAGTATATTCGTTGTAATTGTTGCATTCCTTCTTTACGCAATTAATGACCAAGAATATGAGACATCTCTGGCTTTTCTTGCAGGGGCTTTGTGCAGCGTAGGCGCAGGATACTCTGGAATGAGGTCTGCAACTAGCGCAAATGGCCGTACAGCAATGGCTGCATCCAATGGTGGCCAACCTGCTGCTCTAGAAGTATCATACAATGGAGGAGCAGTTATGGGACTCTCAGTTGGAGGTCTAGGGCTATTGGGAATTTCTCTTATGGCATATTGGCTAGGTAATGGGCCTGAAGTTCAGAACATTGCAGGATTTGGTATGGGTGCTTCTTCAATCGCATTATTTGCGCGTGTTGGTGGTGGAATTTACACTAAGGCAGCAGATGTTGGAGCCGATCTCGTAGGTAAGGTTGAAGCAGGAATTCCAGAAGATGACCCCCGCAACCCTGGTGTAATAGCTGACAACGTTGGTGATAACGTTGGTGATGTTGCTGGAATGGGAGCAGATATTTTTGAATCATTTGTTGGTTCAATTATCGCTGCAATGGTCATCGCTGAGGCCTCCTCTGACATGGGAACTGATTACATAACATTACCAATAATGTTGGGACTAGTAGGTTATGCAGCCTCAATTATAGGAGTTTTCAGTATGAAAGTTCTGAAAGGGGGAGATCCTGCTGCTGCACTAAGAAATACAACTTTCATTGGTGCTGGTATATTCTGGTTAGGTGGATGGTTTGGTATAGATTACTTTGGACTCGAAACCGGTACTGAACCAATGATGGCAGTTATAGCTGGTTCATTGGTAGGAATACTGATTGGTTTAGTTACCGAATATTACACTGGAATAGAAGATGTTTTCATGTTCAAAGTCAAGGCAATACCTCATATTGGTGAAATGTCAAAGACTGGCCCTGCAACAAACGCAATCGCAGGACTTTCAGTTGGAATGATGTCAACATTCCTACCCATTCTTCTAATTGCAGCTGGGATTTATGCTGCAAATTGGTCTATGATGGAAACTGATGGAGCCACATCCTCACACGGACTTTATGGAATTGCAATGGCTGCTATGGGTATGTTGGCAACAGTTGGTGTAACTATGACTGTTGATGCATATGGGCCGGTAGCAGACAATGCTGGTGGAATATCAGAAATGGCCGAACTGGGTTCAGATGTACGTGAGATAACAGACAGTCTTGATTCAATAGGAAATACTACTGCTGCTATCGGTAAGGGATTTGCAATTGGTAGCGCTGCTCTAACTGCTCTTGCTCTATTCGCAGCATATGGTACTGCTGCAGAACTTGAGGCAGCAGACTTAGCACTAACAGAACCAGAGGTGGTTATAGGATTACTAATTGGAGGTGCTCTACCATTTGTAGTAGCCGCTATGACAATGACATCAGTAGGTAAAGCTGCAAACGACATGGTTGTTGAAATTCGAAGACAATTCGCAGAAATTGATGGCCTTCTAGAAGGACGTGCTGGTGTAAAGCCAGACAGTCAGCGCTGTGTTGAAATCTCAACTCAGGCTGCTCTACGTGAAATGATAATGCCAGGAGTTGTGGCAGTATCAGCACCAATAATTGTAGGAGTGGCTATTGGCCCTGAGGCTCTAGGTGGTCTACTTGCGGGATCTTTAGTATCAGGTGTTCTTATGGCTCTGTTTATGGCTAATGCTGGTGGAGCTTGGGATAACGCAAAGAAAGCTATCGAGCAAGGTCATATTGATGGAGCACAAAAAGGAGATGCATCTCACGATGCTGCAATAATTGGTGATACAATTGGAGATCCATTCAAGGACACTAGCGGACCTTCATTGAATATCCTAATCAAATTGATGTCAATTGTCGCAGTAGTTGGTGCCTCCAGTGGGCTATTCTGATTACAATAGGTAAGCGTCAATCTCTTGACTAGAGCCCTCTTCGCAGGGCTATGAGGAGGAGCGCTGCAATTGGCATGGCCTTTCTGATGCTGTTGTGCCTTCTATCTGGTTGTATTGAAACTGGGAGTTCTGGACAATCTAACGAATCGGGAGAAGGAGAAATACTGCTCCCAGAATGGGAAATTGGAAATAATTGGCTGTATACGTTCATTACTCCACAATTTGGAGAAGACAGTGCAAGATTAGTCGTTGCAGAAATTGATAATGAGTCAGGAGATTATCAAGTCGGTATTTCTTCTGAAAGAGAGGCTCAAAGGCATGCAGTGATCAATCATAATCCATTTCTAGGCAGAATGACAATTGATGGCTTGTCTGTGTATGAAAATGGAGAACCTCAACAAGTATTCTCATTTCCGTGGATTGTTGGTGATGAATGGTCATTCACTCTATTTGGACAAGAGTGGAGTGCTAGGACAGATTCGATCAATAATGGAAATGCCAGAGTAAGTGCAGAATCATCTGAAGGTCATGAATTGGAGTATACATTCAGCGGAAGTGATGGTTTCCTAGAAAGATTAGTTTGGAAAGACGCTGAAGGGCGAAACCAGTTACGAATGGATCTGAATGTAGCAAGATCAAGTTATCAAGGAGACGTATTCTTCTATAGAGCTAGGGACTTAATTGATCGACTGTATGAGCAAAATGACCAAGAGATATATGATTCCTTTTTCGATGAAGGTCATCCATCTGAGGGCGATTGGGATACATTGGTTTGGTATCTTGATGTGGAGATTACATCCAATGGTGCTTCGTCTGGTTCTCTAACAATGAAAGATCACGCTGGAGCCTCGCCTTTAACGCGAGCATGGGGTTCTGGAGCGACTGAAAAGGGAGCAATAGGAACTATACCCTCCAACTCAGGAGAGTACTCTCTTACAGTAACTGTTCGTGGACAATCATCCTACATCCACCTTAAGGTAGCTGGTGCATTAATTTTCCAATGGAATCTCTAAAGATATTCAAGAAGATTATCAGATCCGCCAACAAATATTGGATTATCTTGACGCATATCAAAAACAACAGGTACGGTTCTATGACCTGTTTCTCTAACAACAGCTTTCCTTAGTCCCTCGTAATGATCAAGATTGATATCGGTATAACTAAGATCTCTCGAATCAAGAGTCCTAAAAGCTCTCGTACAGTAAGGGCATATTGTCTGAGTAAATACTAGAAAATCAGTATCAGTTGATGATATAATCTCATGCAGTTGTGACTGTTTTTCCATCTTCTCCAGCCCCCCACCATGCAGATTCTCCGAGATCTTCAATATCATCATAGTCACCACCATCTTCATCACCAGGAAGGCGTCCTTCTAGAACTCTATCAGTCTCATCCTCATCAATGAAAATTAACATTATTACCGTAATCATAGTCAATGCCGCACCAACATATATTGCTGATGAATAATCAAATATCTCTATCATTCTCTCAGTTAATGTGTAAGCAAATACACCTGATAGATTAAACAATGACATATATGCTGTAAATTGAGTTCCACCTACTTTACTCCATGTTAGTCTCATACTAAGTGAGATTATGCATATCCAAGCAACGCCGCCAACAAATGCCTGAACTATTAGGTAAAGTGTCATGATAGTGGTATTGCCCCACATTGGTTCTAGGAAAGCTAGAGTCGCATTGGCTAGAGCAAGAACAAGGAAACCTACCATGGCAACTCTTCTTGTCCCAAATCGGTCTCCCATAAGGCCCCCAAATATTTGCCCGAATAGTCCACCAAAGACAACTATACCACCAACAATTCCATTGTATTTCGCCTGAGACCAGCCTGCCTCATTGATGAATATGTCAATTACTATTGGGCCCACAAAAATGTATAATTCAGAAAGAAGACAAAGACCAATTAGGATGAAAGCCGACCTTACTGAGAATGCCTTAACGAGATAAAAAGAGGTTCTGGCTACAGTATTCCTAGTACCTGTTGGAAGCATTACAAATGGATTTGGTATTTGAGGCAAATGAGATGTTTCACGAGAGTATTCATCACTATCGTCATTAGATTTGTTCATTATAAAATAAACAGCGAATGACAATATTGCTGCTATGAACATGAAATTACTAATGGGATTGGTGAATTCTCTAATTTCACCACCCATAGACCAATCAATGGTAAATACGTCAATAGCAAACCCGAGGAACCAAATTGATAAACCAACTATTGCAAAGAATGAGGCCGGTGTAATCCTCTCTTCGGATACACTATATCCAACAGTCTTAGCAACACGGAAGTCGATCTCATCTACCCAAGGAGTGGATGAATCATCATCAACCTCGGATCCATCTCCTTCTGAAGATTCAACAATTATCGCATCGACCTTAGACCACGGGAATAACTTGACTCCAGGCTTCTCTATCATGGTGAGTGGAACCCATATGATTAACAGAAGTAAACACAATTGTGCTGCTATAACACCCGCGATATCAATGTAGGAAACTAATACTCCAAGAACTGCTCCACCGACTATTATACCACCTCTCTTTGCCGCAAACATGAATCCATTGACTTTAGCAACTTCATCTGGTTCCAGAATTTCTACAGCTAACGCATCGGTAGCCACATCTTGAAGTGAAGCAAATATATTGTGAACGAATAGTAATCGTGTTACTAATTCAATTTGTGCATTAAGATCAGGAATTAAAATCAGACTTCCTAGAGTGAGTGCCATACCAGTTTGCGCGAAAAGAATCCATTGCCTACGTGGGCCAAATCTTTCGATAAACACAGCATCAACAACTGGACCCCATATCCACTTGAAAGTCCAAGGTAATGCAACTGTGGCAAATAACATTGCAATATCGCCAATTGGAGTTCCGTTCTTCACAAGATAGGCTGCAAAAGTGACGCTTGCGAATCCCCAAGGTAGACCTTGCGCGAAATACAGGATACACAAGGTAAATACTCTTCGAGTTTTATTTTGAGTTAATGCACCGCCTTTTAGCCATTCTGAAGCAGATGAAGTAGTTCCATTGATCAATAAAGGCACCCAAGTAACTGGATTTATTTTTACTAACATAACTGCTAGGTATTCTTGAAAATCAAATTCTTCTTCAGATTCAGATCTCCATCCTTCACGGTATCCAACCCAACCAAGAAGCATAGTTATTGCAATAAACGGTAAAAGGAAGCCAATTGGACCAATAGACGTTTTGCCTAAATTTGCTTCAGAATCAGTAAGTGAAACGTAAATTGGAAATTCTGCATGAACGTCTCCAGGATTACCACCTTCATCGGAGTAATACATTCGGAAATTGCCAGAACAATCTGCTCCAGGAGTTCCTGGTATTGGAGATTGACAAAGAGGACCTCCTTCCGCTGGAACAGAATAACTAACAGTAATTGTTGTCTCAGTATCCTTATCCCAATTTCTATTTGAATCGTCAACTAAAATGTCCCATTGAGTTGTAAAATCATTTCCATTGTTTACCGAGTTTGCCGCTTCTATATGCTGATCTATTTGCTCTTGACCTCTAAACAAAGTTAGTGTAAGATCTGTACAATCATTACCGCAATTTCCGGATTCAATATTGAACTTCATTCGGATGGAAATTGATTCATTGATCTCTAAGATAAAATCATCAGTAAAAACACTTTGAAGGTTACAAGAAAAATCAACTGTAACATCCTGACCTTCAGGGAAGAATATCTCTCCATAACCCTCTGATGCAGAACCCATGGATGCATTCGAATCAAAGTTATTCCAACAATCATCTAAGGTCTCTGAGCCCCAGAAATACATGTATGGTTCTTCTTCGGTAGGATGGTTCTTCATATCAGACTGTGCACTGCTTAAAACAGAAATTAAACTAAGACTGAGAAGTAATACAATCCCTATAGAAATAGTGCGACGTACTGAATGCATGTAACTTGGAAAGATAATTTACGTTTGAGTCTTATCCTGTGAATCTAGATGTTTATATTTGTACAAAATAAATATTTTCAGCAACAATAATGAAAAATCTCCGAATATTTTCGAGAATTAAGGACCGGAAAATAAGGGTATGAAAAACTTCTCGGACTGGCATGGATAAGGAAGTGGGGCGAGCTATTGAAGCGTTTTCATCTGGGAATCCTGTAATGATCTTTGACTCTGATTTCCGGGAAAAAGAAACTGATTTGCTGTGGCCTGCAACTGCTGCCACTCCTGAAGTTATGAGAACATTAAGAAAAGATTGTGGAGGACTTCTATTTCTAGCAATTGGAAATGAAATTGGAGAAATGTTCGGCCTCCCATGGTTACAAGATCTGCATACTCATTCTGCACTTATTGAAGAAAACCCAGTTCTCGGTCATTTAGTAACTAATGATCTGCAATACGATAAGAGATCTGCCTTTACCCTCTCTATCAATCATCGCGACACATATACTGGAATAACAGACAGAGATCGTGCACTCACTACTCGAAGATTTGGAGAACTTGCCAGAGAACTGCTAGAATTATCTCCATTTGAAATAACAGCTGAAAACTCATTTGCATTGGATCTACTTGGTGCTGAATTTAGGACACCTGGCCATATACCAGTTTGTAGAGAATCTAAAGGAGGATTGAAAGTCAGACAAGGCCATACTGAACTAGCGGTCGCTATGGCAAGATTAGCAGGTCAAGTTCCGGCTACAATAGGTGCAGAAATGCTAGAACCTGATGGTGATGGAGCATTGAGTGTTGAAGACGCCAAAAAATATGCATCTGAACATAATATTCCGATGATCACTGGTGCCGATTTATTGAAATCTATGGAACTTGAATATAATTAACCAGAGGTTTGAGGATAAGAACGAGGAGGATTCGATTATTATGCGTGTTATGGCCGTTGGTGTTTTTGATCTTCTTCATGCAGGCCATCTTCATTATGTTGAGCAAGCCAAACAATTAGGTGACGAATTAATAGTAGTTGTTGCACATGATGACACGGTAAGAAAACAAAAGCATGAGCCAATAACAAATCAAGAACTTAGAAAAAGAATGGTACAAGGATTGAAACCCGTAGATGAAGTCATAATAGGTAATCCTCCAACTGTCCCTATATTCGAGATTCTTGGAAAAGTTAATCCAGATATTATCGCATTAGGATATGACCAAAAGCATTCAATTAAGGCAATTAAGAAAGGACTTGAAGATAATGGATGGGGGCAAATTGAAGTAATTAGAGTAGAGGGATTGGCTGATGATTTGGATGGTACGCGAAAAATAATTGCTCGTATCATAGACTTATGGTCTGGAGAAACTGGTGGACCTTACGAGGAAGATTGAAATGTTCACTGGAATTGTTACTGGCACTGCGCCTGTTATTGAAATTAAAGATGAAAATGAAATAAGAAACATAACCATTGACCTTGATGGTTATTGTGAAAAATTAGAAATTGGTGCTAGCGTTTCTTTAGATGGGGTTTGTATGACTGTAGTTTCTATTAATGGAAACAAAGTTTGTTTTGATGCTATTGAGGAGACACTTAATCGAAGCACTATAGGAAATCTCAAAGTTGGATCGGAAGTGAATGTCGAAAGATCATTGAAAATGGGTGATGAATTAGGTGGACATATTCTTTCAGGTCATGTAATGATGACGGCTAAAATTATCGGTAAAGAAAAGAAGGGGGAAGGCGTAAATCTAAGTATTGAGAATCCTATTGAAGCCAGGCCCTATATTCTTGAGAAAGGATATATTGCAATTGATGGTATGTCACTAACTATTGGAAAAGTATCTGAAGAAAAGTTCAACATTCATATTATTCCAGAAACTTTGAGAATAACAACTATTGAACAGAAAGAAATTGGTGATTATGTAAATATTGAAATCGATTCGCGAACACAAGCAGTAATAGATACAATTCGTCGTAATATGGAGAGTTAAAGATGAGAATCGCAGCAGTTTGTGGATCATTTCACAAAGATGAAGTTGAAAGAATGTTAGAATATGCCAGAGAAGAGGCCACTTCAAAGAATGCTGAGATAACCGAAATCGTTTGGGTTCCTGGATCAATGGAAGTACCTCTAGCATTAGATAGATTGATGAAAATGGATGACGTTGATGCTGCAATCACTTTAGGAATAATTGAACGTGGTCAAACTCAGCATGGTCTTGTAATGGGCCAATCTGTTACTCGTGCTATAATAGAACTACAGATTCGTCACAATAAACCAATTGGATTGGGAATAATCGGCCCTGGTGCAGAACCAGAACACATAGAGCCTCGCCTAGAACCACATGCCAGAGCCGCTGTAGGGGCGGTAATTGCAATGTTTGACTAGATTTTATCTCTATTATTCTTGGATTATAGATATTTTTAATCTGAGTAATGTTATCATCAACATAAGAAATAAACGAGAGTCAATGTTCAAAGAACTCCTGACATTGGCATAGGCATGAGTGATGACTTGCGCAATGTAATCATAATTGGTTCAGGACCTGCTGGATATACTGCAGGACTTTACTCCGCCCGCGCGATGTTGGATCCACTAATGTTTGCAGGTTACATGTCAGGAGGACAATTAATGCTCACATCCGATGTCGAAAATTTCCCAGGATATCCTCAAGGAATAGGAGGTCCTGAAATGATGATGCAACTTCGTGAGCAAGCAGAAAGATTCGGTTTAGAAGTTGAAGACAAAAATGTAGAACGAGTGGATCTTAAAGAAAGGCCATTCAAAGTTTGGGTCGAAGGTCAAGAATTCCGTGCTGAGACTTTGATAATTTGTACCGGTGCTGAAGCTATTTGGCTTGGTGCAGAAGGTGAAGAAGAGCAGAAAGGGCGAGGGATAAGCACCTGTGCCACTTGTGATGGTGCTTTCTTCAGAGATGAAGAAATCATTGTGATTGGAGGAGGGGATTCTGCAATGGAAGAAGCAACATTCCTAACTAGATTTGCGAGTAAAGTAACCATTATTCACAGACGCGACGTTTTCAAAGCATCAAAAGTGATGTATGATCGCGCTGCATCTCATCCTAAAATAGAAATCAAAACATTCCGCTCAGTAAAAAAATGGTTATCAGATGAAAAAGGATTGACTGGTGCCTTACTAGAGGATCCTAGAGATGGGAGTATTGAACAAATCGAATGCTCTGGTGCTTTCATTGCTATCGGTCATAAACCAATAACGTCTTTCTTGGAGGACCAAATTGAAACTGATGAATCTGGATATATTATTCACAAACATAATACTATGACAAGTGTTGAAGGTGTTTTTGCTGCAGGGGATGTAGTAGACACAAGATATAGACAAGCAATTACCGCAGCAGGAATGGGGTGCCAAGCTTCAATTGATGCAGAGAGATGGTTAGAGGATCAAGAATAATTCCGGAGTAACAAATGATCTGTAAATAGGTGAATACCATACCGAAGAAAAGATGTCTAAGAAGTTTAACCCAGAGTCATGTCGGAGGATCTTAGCCTGAGTGAAGAAGTTCGTTATTCTAGGCACCTTACTCTTCCCGAAGTAGGAAAAGATGGTCAAAAGAAACTTCGTAGATCATCAATATTAGTGGTCGGAGCAGGAGGTCTTGGTTCTCCAGTCCTACTTTATCTAGCGGCTGCGGGAATTGGAAAGATTGGTATTATTGATGATGACAAAGTGGATATAACAAATTTACAAAGACAAGTGATACACTCTACAGCAAAAATCGGAGAATTAAAAGTAGATTCAGCCTCTTCTAGAATAAATGAATTAAATCCTGATGTAGAAGTAATTAAACAAAGTTTGAGACTGAATGTAAATAACGCTCTCCAAATACTTACTGGATGGGATGTAGTTATCGATGGAACTGACAACTTTCAAACACGCTACACAATAAGTGACGCTTGTGAGATTCTCTCAATACCTTGGGTATTCGGCAGTATTCACCGATTTGAGGGCCAAGTCTCCGTATTTAATTATCAGAATGGACCAAATTACAGAGATCTATTTCCAAAGGCACCTCCCTCAAATTTAGCTCCAAATTGTGCTGAGGCTGGAGTTTTAGGTGTTTTACCAGGCATAGTAGGTAGTATACAGGCAACTGAGGCTCTGAAAATAATACTTGGATTTGGGGAACCTATTTCAGGAAAATTACTGACTATAGACGCTAAAAACATGAAAATGCGATCATTAACATTTGTAAAAGATGAAAGAAGGTCACCTGTAACCGAAATGTCTGAGGAATTGATCATGAAATCATGCAATAGTATTAGAAATCATAATCCAGTTATTGTAGAAATTACGCCCGAGGAATTCATGAAAAAGAAAAAATCAGGATGGAATCCATTCTTATTGGACGTTAGGAGAGCTGATGAAGAGAAGATTACCAATATTGGTGGTACAGACCATAGGATAATGCATATAGAGATTCCAGACAAACTAGAAGAAATTCCGAATGATAGAGATATTGTAGTGTATTGTAGAACGGGAGTTAGATCGGCTGCTGTATCAAAATTTCTTTTAGATTCTGGATTATTTTCAGGGAAAATTTTCAATTTGTTCGGTGGTATTCATTTGTGGTCGGATCAGATAGATAGTTCATTACCTAAATATTAGCCATATAGTGGTTAATTTACTACCAGTGTAGCGATCAATAGTGGTTAATTGTGATATTTTGTATAAATTTAATAAAAACGCTTATATTTTTCCTTGAAATGTGGTTAATCTTCTACCAGTATAACTAATAATAGTGGTTAACAAGTCTAAAAAATAGTATTTTTTTGTATGAGAGGGCGGTGTTATTTACTGAATGTGGTGGAAAACTGAATCGATGTGCGATTCTTTGTAGTACTAGTTGTGTGTCGTGCAGAACATGAGTAGGCGCAGGGGGCTTTGGAAATGCCCGGAATGCGACAAACACCAAACATGGAAAGCAAGAGGAACGAATACTACGAGTTTGGACCGGAAATGTACCTCATGCAATTCAAGGATAAGAGTCACACTTAGCAGATCTAAATCGGGCAGAGGTCGGAAAAGAAAGGCAATTGTTTGGGAAAGAGATGAGTCGACTACTATGGAGTCACTTGAAGAAGAAGTGCGACTTAGGGATGAGAAGGAAAAAAACAAGTTTGAAACCAAAGAAAACAGACATGTTGATTCAGTTGTGCAGGCTGATCTGCCGCCTTTGTGGGGTTCAGAATGGCAACCTAAAAATGAATTAATTTTCCCTTCCAGTTTGTCAGAGTCAAATGCAAGAAAAGAAATTATTAGATTCGTAGCAGAAAGGCACGATGGATATATCCAATTAGCTGCCGAAGTATGGGATTCATTAAGTCCACCATCTAAGTTTAGTGGGGCTCAATTTCATGAATTTAGTTTGAAATATTGCGAACAGATGAAAACACGATTGCACGAAATGTTGTTTGAGCCAGAATTTTTGGATCTGATAAAAAATGAAGTGATCCCAAGACGCCCCGGATCAATTTACATAGATAGACGCATTACAAGGATGCTAAGAGACATATCACTATGTCTTAGAAGAATTGCGTATAGCGCTGCTGTGACTATAGAACAGCGTTTGTTATGGCAGAGATGGATGATAAGAACCAGAACTCTGGATGAACACCTAAAGGACCTTTTTTCAAATGGCATCCCTACGCCAGATGGAGAGTTATTTGGAGGAAAGGGGTTTCGTTCCACTTGGCAAGAAGGAATTGTTTCCTGCGCTACTGCATTAACTAGAGCAATTGATTTGGAAGAGGATGAAAAACATCTAGCAGATGTTGTCGCGCCTATGATCAGAGATGTAGGTTTAGCACTTTCAATGGGACAAACTCCACTAGAAATTTTCAATGCTCAAATGGGCAAATCTGGTTCTTACATGGATGGAGGTATTATCGGCTCAGGAGGCAGAGATTTACATGTTGGTAATTGGGAAAAAAGAGTCCTCCCCCCGACCGCCCCTTTACCAATCGCCAGTGCAACTACAACAGGAATCGCATTAGCAGCTCAGAAACTAGGAATAAAACGATTTCATCTAGCGCCAGTTGGCGAGGGATGTAGCAGTAGTGGAGAATTTTGGGAAGCTATGAATTTAGCAGGTGCAAGAGGTTTGCCCATATCTTTTATGATTCAAAATAATCAAATTGCACTTGATACATTTACAACAGGACAGTCGGGTGCAGAGACATTTGGAGATAAAGGCCACTCAATGGGTATACCCTCTTGGACAATTGATGGATCAGACCCTGCCCAGTTTCATGCTTCGGTTTCAGTGGCAAGAGAATATGCCATGGACGATTGTGGTTCAACCTTAATTCACGTCGAAACAATGCGTGGTTGTGGACATGCACACCATCATGACGACCTCTATCTTGGAGCCAGTAGCGGAAACCCTCCAGGATATGTGGATCGGCAACTTTTGAAATATTGGTCAGAAAAAGATCCTTTGCCGACTCATAGAGAGACCTTGATAAAGATGGGAATAAGTGAGAAAAAACTCCAAGAAATTGAGAGAGAGGAAGAAAGGTTAGTCGAATCTGCTCGAAAACAAATGGAATCTTCACCTTGGCCAGAAGGAAATTCAGTAACAAAAGGCATCACTAGCCTTCATGATGCGGAGACACATACTGAACAATATGATCGGTTTGGAGTAAGTCTTTCTGGCCCTGAATCACCACTTTCTTCAGGGATTTGTGGAATTGAATTTTCAGATGCAGCAAATTCTTGGACGTATAGTAAAGCAATCCAAAATGCTATGGTCACACTTGCAGATCAATATGGAGAATCTATTCTTTTTATGGGAGAAGATATGGAAATTGCCGGGGCATTTGGAATGAATCTACCATTAAAGGCTAAAGGACATTCAGAAAGACTTCTAGATATGCCTCTTTCTGAAGCAATAATCATACATTCAGCAACTGGGGCAGCTTTGGGAGGAATGAGACCGGTTGCTGAGATTCAATTTGGAGGATTTGCTGCACTTGCTCATAACCCTCTTATTAACAATGCAGCGCAATTGAGATGGAGGTGGGGGGCAGAATTACCTCTGACCATTAGAATTCCATTAGGTGCTAAGACACGTAGTGGACCTTTTCATGCAAATATGATAGAATCGTGGTTCTCAAATGACCCTGGATTGATTATAGTATTCCCTAGTACGCCTCAAGATGCATATGATCTTTTAATTGAAGCACACGCACTAGATGATCCGGTAATTTTCCTTGAACATATTGGACTATATGGTCTAAGAGGAGGTAACACTGGATGGGGTGAGGTGATTAATCAATTAGTGGATACCAATTCTGTAATGAAACGACTAGACAAAGGAGAAAATAGCATAGGTAAAGCAAAAGTAATCCGGGGAGGAAAAGATTTGACCATAGTGACTTGGGGGGCCATGGTTCATGTTGCTCTTAAGGCAGCAGAAGATGCTTCTAAGAGAGGTATAGAAGTAGAAATTGTTGATTTGCGGACTATATTACCATTTGACGCAAATACCTGTGTAGACTCAGTACGTCGCACAGGTAGGCTAATTGTACTTCAAGAGGCACAATACACGGGAGGATTTGGACACACTGTAAGTAGTAGAATACAAGAAGAGGCTTTTTGGAACTTAGAATCTGCACCAGTGGTGATTGGTGCCCTAGATACACCTGTACCATTTTCTCCAACATTGGAAGATCATACCATACCAAATTCGGATTTAGTATTGAGGCATATAAGAAGAATGTGTGGTTGATTAGATGTACTCAATAATCATGAACATGGAACAAGTCGGTGAGTTGTATGATTGATTCGGACCCACTCCTTGTGATAATTGGATTCTTGTTATTGATAGGAGGGGCAGAAGGTGTCGTACAGGGTGCTGTTAGGATTGCAGATAGGATACAAGTTCCACCTCTGCTAATTGGATTTACAATAGTCGCACTTGGTACTTCATTACCTGAACTCGCAGTTGCAATTGAAGCGATTACTCAAAATAAACCAGAAATTGCAATAGGCGGAGTTATGGGGTCAAATGTTGCGAATATTATGTTAGTTCTAGGGACTGCTTGTATGCTTGGATCAGGGGGGGATGCTGGAGCCGGATTAAGACGTGATGCAATGGCATTAATTATAGCAACCGTCATACTATTTATCTTCGTTTATTATGGAGAAATACCATTTATTGCTGGTTTGGGAATGATCGGTCTTATTGTTGGTTATTTTGCATACTCGTATCATTATTCAAAAGGAAAAGAGGACCATGAAGATCTTGAGGAAAATTGGCTACCTGATAATATTGTTATAGCAATAATTGCGACTATAGCAGGCGGTATCATGATTTGGCAAGGAGCCATTGTAATGCTCGAAGGAGCGACCGGATTAGCGACCACATATGGTATACCTGACTCTGTTGTTGGCCTTTCCATTGTTGCACTAGGCACATCACTACCTGAATTGGCCGTTACTGTAATTGCTGCCATCCGTAAACAAGGAGGAGTCGCAGTTGGAAATGTACTTGGTTCAAACGTCATGAATATACTTGGAGTTCTTGGAGCATCCTCGGTAGTTGGAGGCGGTATAGAAATAGCATCTGATTTCGCTGGCAGGGACATTTGGGTTGTAGTTCTAACGTCAGGATTGGTCGCGGCAATGCTACTAGACGATAGACAGATAGGACCAAGAGTTGGTGCTACAATGATTGTAGGATATATTGCTTACATGTCATTTCTATACTTCTCTTGATTCGAACCCTCAAGATCTGATAAAAGCGAATGGCTAAGTCTGAGTGGCCCTTGCGAGCATCATGGCTGAATTCCGATTATCGGAAGAACAAGAGATGTTAAGGAGACTTGCACATGAGTTTTCAAGAGATACAATACGCCCAAAATCAGAGTATTGGGAAGAAACTGGGGAGTTTCCGATTAATGAAATTACTGAAGCACACGCTCTAGGACTAACTAATCTACACATACCTGCAGAATACGGAGGAATGGGGCTTGGGATCTCTGATGAAGTATTAGTCCAAGAAGAGTTTTCTTGGGGAGACCCTGGATTTAGTACTGCCGCATATACTAATGGATTAACTGCTGGACCAATAATAACAGGAGGTACTGAAGAGCAAAAGCAAGAATATCTTGGTCGTTTAGTAAAGAGTCCGAAAATTGCTTCTTATTGCGTCACAGAACCTGCTGCAGGGAGTGATGTTGCGGGTATAGAGACTACAGCTGTTAGAGATGGAGATCATTACATACTCAACGGACAAAAGATGTGGATTTCTGGTGCAGGATACGCCGACTGGTTTTTTGTATTGGCCTATACAGAAAAATCAGCAGGTTACAAAGGAATGAGCGCTTTTATTGTAGAAAGTGCTTGGGACGGAGTAAAACTTGGAAAAAAAGAGAAAAATATGGGTCAGCGAGCTTCTGATACTAGAGGCGTAATTTTTGATGATGTTCATGTGCCTGTAGAAAATCTAGTAGGTGGTGTTGAAGGAAAAGGATGGTTCAATGCCATGAAGGCCTTTGATTTATCACGTCCAAATGTTGCTGCTCAAGCAGTAGGATGTTCTCGAGCTGCATACGAATATGCATTACAGTATGCTGATGAAAGGATGACATTTGGTAAAAAATTGCATCAACATCAGGCAATACAATTCATGCTTGCTGATATGAAGACTAAAATTGAGGCTAGTCGACTTCTTACGTGGAAAACTGCTTGGGAAGCAGATTCTGGCATTCGTAATACTGAAAGTGCCGCTCATGCTAAAAGATTCGCTGCAGATTCATGTATGGAAGTTACTACTGATGCTGTCCAGATTTTTGGAGGATACGGTTATTCCGAGGAATATCCTGTTGCAAGGCTAATGCGCGCCGCTAAAGTTCTACAAATTTATGAAGGAAGTAGTCAAATTCAACGTATGATAATTGGTCGAGAAATGGTGAATGATTTGTAAATTAGCCCTTTGGGCTAAGAAAACATGTGACCGCTTATTTCAAAATAACTTCTAAGCGTCGATGGTCTGATAGACATGCATTCGTTTGGGGAAATTAGGGGGCGATTAATTGCATTTACAATACTTGGAATGATGTTGGTACCAGTACTTGCAGTTGCTGCACCAACCGTTTCTGATCCACACCCACATATCACAAATTCTGAACAGAATGTAGAGTGGTGGGAAAATACTAGAATGGATTTAGATGGAGATTATATCCATGATGCTATATGGATAGCCGCAGAAAATAACCATTACGAATATCTTAATTCAGATGGTAGGATATCGGTGATTGTAGACTTTGACCGCACTCCTAACGAAGCAGATCAAATGATGTTAGAGAAGGAAGTTGGATTCGAGACTCAATTCAGATACTGGCTGATTGACTCTATTGCTGGCACCGTTGAATTAGATAGAATTCACGAATTAATTGATATCCCTAGTGTAGTCTTTGTAGAATTAGATGGAAGATTGGGAGTTCAGATGGAGGATGTAGTACCTACACATGGAGTAGACCTAGTCTGGCAAGACACAGGTTACACTGGAGCTGGAATAACAATGGCGATTATTGACACCGGTATCGATGGAAATCATACCGCATTAGATGATCTTGATGATGATAATAGTACTAATGATCCAAAGATTTTAGCTTTTTACGATGCTGTGAATAACCCGAGCATGACTAATGGAAGTGAAATAGAGCCATATGATGGCAATGGACATGGGACTCACTGTGCTGGAATTACCGCTGGAACTGGTGCACCGACATATCAGCACATAGGTGTGGCTCCTAAGGCAAACTTAGTCGGAGTAAAAGTTCTCAGTGACGAAGGAAGTGGATCTTTCGCCCAAGTTATGGCTGGAATGGAATGGACAGTTGAGAAGAGACATGAATTCAACATAAGAGCAGCTAGTATGAGCCTTGGGGCTCTAACTGGAGCAATTGAATGGACCTCATCAGAGGAAGAATCAGTCAACAGAATGGCGAATGAAATGATGAGAGCAGGAGTGACTCTATTCATTGCAGCTGGGAATAGTGGAGGATCGGCAACAATAGGCACCCCAGGGAGCGCAGAGGATGTTATTACTGTAGGATCACTAGACAAAGATACTGCGATAGCAATTTACTCAAGCCAAGGGCCCACAGAGGAAAATAGAGTAAAGCCAAATTTAGCATTTGTTGGAAGCAGTGTTAATGCCCCTGATGCCAATACTGGAGATGGTTATGTAGCACTTTCAGGAACAAGTATGGCGACCCCCGGTGCGGCTGGAGTTGCAGTTCTAATGTATCAAGCCAATCCTGATCTAAGTCCATTTGATATTCGAAATATAATGCAAGAAACTTCTACCTATCGGCAGTGTCATTACATGTTGGCTAACGAGCCCTGTGCTGAAGACCTTATTCCCAAAAATAGACAGAATAATGTTTACGGACACGGACATGTCAACGCTCAACCTGCTGTGGATGAGGCTGCCAACTATTTCTATGACCTTAGCTTATCTTTGAACATCACATTGGAAAGCGAATATGGAGAAGATAATCGAGTTCACATTGGTCAAGGAGAATCAATTCGTTTCAATTTGGAGGGAGGAGTACAAAGGGTTCAATGGCGAACTTGGGATATGAGAGATAACTGGATGGATTTAGCCGAGTTTAACGTTGGCCAGGAGCAGTTCGAAGTCACGCATAACTTGCTAGTGGATCGACTACGATTTTTACCAAATAATACGATAGAAGGCGATCAAGTCATCCTTGTCAGAGCAATTACTGGTGATCAAGCATCAACCAATCTTGCAGTTGGAATTCACATAATGGGAGAAGAAAAAATTATCCAATCTGATTCTAGTAGTTCTTTGATGGGATTACTTGTTGGGATCTTAGCACTACTAGTTCTCGTGCTTCTTTTAGGACTTATTTTCGCCGGTGTGCAACTGCGGGACAGAGGTTACTTCAACGAAGACGGGGGATTTTTCGGTGAAATATTACAAACTGAATATACTGATGCTGAATTAGAATCTGATCCTCCTAACTCCGGCTAAATAGAAAAACCCTAGTCCTAATCCTCAAACATTGATGTCTGTTCGCAGGATTATGAATAAGACCAGAGGGATCTATGTCTCTGTTGTTTTCATTATGCTAATTACTCCATTAGTTTCTTCTTCAATTACAATCGATAATTCCCAAAGAGGGGGGTTAGATTTCAATGGAGAATGGACTGCTTCTGTGGAATCTGAAATTCACGATCAGTGGTGGTTAGAATGGAGCAGAGACAAGGATAGAAACTCAATAGACGATAGATTAGAATGGTTGATTCAACAACCAAATGATTTGCAAACGGAATGGTGGAAAAAGGCACCACAAGGGGCTGCCAGAATTTTCATTGATTATGATCATCATCCGACTGAAGCCGATATTGATGCTCTAGAGAACCTAGGGGTTGAAGTTACCTTCCGGTTTAGTTATCTAGACACAGTAGCAGCTACAGCACCTTTCGATTCAATTCTAGATCCCAGCCAAATTCTTTCTTTACCTGGAGTTGTGATGATTGAAGATCTTGGACTTGCAGAACCAAATATGCATGAAGCGGTTCCGAATATGGAGGTAGATTCTGTTTGGCAAGATCTAGGCCTAGATGGAACGGGGGCAGTAATTGCGATACTAGATACTGGAGTTCGTGGCGATCATGAAGGACTTAATGACATGGATGATGACCCATTCACTTGTGTAAATGATCCACCAGACCCATTGGACCCAAGCCCTCAACCAGTACCTGCAGACTGTGATCCGAAAATCATTGCATTCTTTGATGCTGTATTTACAGATCAAGAATTGGATCCTTCTGAATCATATGACTCTGGCACCCACGGAACACATGTTGCAGGAATCGCAGCAGGTAGCGGAGGAGGGCAAACAGATCCAGCCACTGGAGAAAAATACGTAGGAGCCGCCCCTGGTGCTTGGCTGATTAACATCCTTGCTTGTTGTGATGGAGATATTGAAGACATAATGCAGGGTGCAGAATGGGCAATTGATAACAAAGAAAAATATGGAATCGACATATTGACTTCGTCACTTGGAGAACAGCAATTCGAAATACATGTAGATAATGACGGAAACTCTGCTTGGAGCCGTCAAATGGACGCTGTTGTTGAAGCAGGAATCATCACTACACTTTCTGCAGGGAATGAATTCGGAGGTGCAACATTTGCTGGATGTAATACAATTGATAGTCCTGGTGACGCGATGTTACCGGTCACTGTAGCCAGCCTAGATAAGGACCTTGGTCTGGCAATATATAGTAGTAGAGGATACACCTCAGACTTACGAGTCAAGCCGGATGTTGCCACTATAGGCTCAAGCATTATGGCTCCAGATGCCGCTACAACAGACGGATACACAAGTAAATCAGGAACAAGTATGGCAACCCCGTTAATGGCAGGAATTGCGGGACTTATGGTGCAAGCAAACCCTGATATTACACCTACAGAATTCAAAGATATCATAGCGGCCTATTCTATAGAACGGGAACTCGTTCTTTTGGATGACCCAGGATTTAATGACTGCAGTATAGTTGAGACACGACCAGACAATGAATTTGGTTTTGGTCAGGCTGACCCAATTGCATTTGTTGAAGCCGCTGGAAGTATAGATCGAACACTCAATGTCACTATGCAAATTGATACATTACAAGAAATACGAAATCAAAGCGAAATTTCAGGGGAGGCAATTGGATTACCTTCAGATTCTGAAGGAAGAGTTGAGGTAAGAGTTGGAGGTTCGGAATGGATTGAGGCGAATGATAATTCAGAAAATGGAGATTGGGGAAGTTGGAGTATAGTACTTCAACCGCATATAAATTCAGGGAATTCCACTATCTTTGCACGCCTATATCTCGACGAAGATCATATCTCACCAATAGATGCTAGGAGAGTAATTCTTGTGGACGATATGGCAACAAATGAACCTATGGGGAGTGAAAATTCATTGATTATTGCAGGTTTAGGAGTGCTTATTTTCTTAGTTCCTGCCGTTGGAGTTGCATATTTCTTTAACAGAAATACAATAGGGAGTTCAACATCAGATGAAGATTAACAAAGCAATTATTCTAGCTGCTGGGGCAAGTGAGCGCCTCGGAAGCCCGAAAGCGTTGGTTGAATTAAATGGCCAAACACTGGTTCAATTGGTCTGCAAAAAATTACGAAATGCAAATCTTGAAGTGATAGTAGTAACACGTATTTCACTGGGAAAAAAAATTCAAGAAATGATTCCGGATATTAGAGTGGTAGTTAATCCGAGTCCTGAACTAGGTAGGACTGGAACAATACAATGTGCTATTGAATCAATTGGTATTGGGCCAATATTGATTACTCCTGTTGATAGGCCTGGATTCAGTCATGAAACTGTCAGTGCTCTTTCTAAATGTAAAACCACGACAATCCCTACGTATGAAGGGAAAGGAGGTCACCCAATTGCAATAACTTCTGAGGACTGTGAGACAATTTTACTTGCAGACCCAGATACTCCATTGCGTGAACTAATCAATCCAGATAGGATGCGAGTAAATGATCCTCATTTACACCTAAACATAGATACAGAGAATGATGTAAATCAGTTACTCAAGGTTGTAAAGTATCTGTGAAAGAGGGGTATTCGCCCATCACCCAAAGGAATAACAAACCTACAATAATTGCTGGCAATGTTGTATGAATTGTTGCCCAAATAGAAGCAACTTTATGTCGAACCAAAAGTGGAAACAAAGCGTCTCCATCTTGGGAAATTGCATTGGCAACTAAGGCTGGGAATGAGATGACTCCCTCCACATAGGCAGTTATAGCAATAATTTGTGGCCCACAACCGGGAACTAAGCCTATTGTAGCAGCGATAAACACTGCGCCAGTTCCTGCGCCATACTCTGCAAGATCTGCCTCAGTTACTCCAAAGGCAATCATTCCAAATTCAAAAGCAAGGTAGGCAATAAGAACCCAGAATGTTACAAACGCTGTCTCAGAGGCTGCGTGAACTAGAGTCTCATCTAGAGAATTCAATTTATCTCCAATCGTTGCTTCAGTATCATCTGCAAAGAAATTCTTAGAAGAAATATACAAGATAATCGAAAGAGATGTGCCTATGAAACCTACCCAAGTAACAAGTCCATCACGGGTGGTTGGGTCCCACACTAATTCTGGTGCATAATCAGGATCTTGAGCATACCACATCAGGAGTAATATGGCTAAACAGAGTCCTACTGCAGTTACTACCCACCATATTCTATAACCTTGATGTAAAATTCTATAACCTAATCCTTCAGGTACTTCTCTAGGCAAATCCTGAATCATTGATTCATCATCTGCAATCTGCAATAGTTCTTCTCTTTCACTAGCAAACTTAGGACCAAATGAGCCCAATGGATTAGCAGGAGTCACATTCACACAGTCAATGCCGTATCCCCATGTAACGCCAACAATAAATGAGGTTACATGTACTACTATTACTGGTGTAAGAAAATCGGAATCTTGGAAAACTGCTCCTATCAAGACAAAAGCCGCATCGCCTAATGTAGCAATTAGTGTAGCAATAACAGTTCCATAAGTAACATATCCACGAGCATACATTGGCATTACAATGATTGCACCACCACAACCAGGAGTCAGTCCCATTACTGCACCAAGTACAGGCTGCATGCGTTTGTTCCTGCGAATCCAATCTACGAAACGACCTGCGGTAACATACTGAAGCCAGCTAAATAGTAACACCATTACTGCAACAAAAACGGTAACTGCTAGGAATGCATCTCGCATTGATATAACGATAATCTCCAGCACTTCTTCGGTGTTGATGTGATTCGACACAATGATAACCGACGCAGTTAGACATATCAAAGTTAGTTGAATTTAACATTGTAATTCATAAATAATCATTCATTAATTTTAGTTTGTTGAGAGCGTAACGCCAAAGGCTGATCACTTCATCTCAGATGTATGTCTCGTGCAGTCCTAGCCTGGGTACTGGAACGTTTAGACAGAGGGGACAGAGTAGCACTGGCATCTATAGTAGACGCAAGTGGTAGTGTTCCTGGGAAACCAGGTGCAAGGATGGCATTGACAGATAAAGGTCAAAGAAAAGGAACTGTGGGTGGCGCTGGGCTTGAATTGAAAGTAGAAAAGCAACTAAATGAAATGATATTAGGTAATTCAACCACTAATAAAGTAGAAAAATATGTTTTACATCGTGATGCGAAAGGCAATGAGGGTAATGTTCTCAACAGTGTTTGTGGTGGGACGGTTACAGTATCACTGGAGGTTCTAGAACCTATGCCACACATACTAATAGCCGGAGGGGGACATTGTGGTAAAGCTCTGGCAGAAGTTTGTGAAAATCTTGGTTGGTCCCATAGCGTATACGACATAAGATATGAATATTCAAATGAGGAATTATATCCTAACTCTTTAGAGAACCATTATGGAGACTTAGATGAGTTTCTAAAAAGTCTAAATGATGGAGGTGTTTTTAGATTTTCAGATGTTCTCTTACTAGGCCATGACTGGTCTATAGATCAAGAATTATTAATTGGTATTCTAAAAATCAGAGGAGAATCCAGAAGGCCTAGGATTGGTGCAATAGGATCCCGCTCTAAGTGGAGTGTTTTCAGGAAAGCTGCTATTGATGAAGGTATATCTGAAGAGAACATAGACTCCGTAAGGTGTCCAATTGGAATCAATATTGGTGCTGAGAGTCCTGAGGAAATTGCGATCGCTGTAAGTGCAGAGATAATGATGTTTGAGAAGAATTTGACATAGACGGCTAACCCTCAAAGGTGATGATTACTAGCGTTGATCATGCGTTGTCAGGCGGTTGCTCTGATGCTTATCATTTTTTTAGCAGCATTCAGTGGCTGTTTGTGGGAAAAAAAGGATACTTATGAAGTCGAGATAGATGCCGATGAGTCGTTTAGACATTTCAGCGTAGTGGCTCCAATAGATACTGGAATAAATGTTTATCACGATCACTTCAGAACTAATGAAACGCTACCTCAATGGTTGCTTGAAGAATTAGGAGTGACAATGACTTGTGATTTGACATTTGAAGGGAGTTGGCAAGAAAGATATGATGCTGACAAAGAGTCCTGTTGGGACATTATCACATCTTCAGATATCGTATATTTCCCTGGAACTCGGATAATAGGCACCACACCTGATGATAGTACGGACATTCCAATATTAGATGACCCCTCAGATGGTCATGGAACTGCAGTTACAGGTGCCGTAATTAATGCAAATCCGGATGCTGTGATTTTCTTTGTCGAAGGCTTCTCTGATGCTGCCGTTTTGGCCGCAGCGAATCAACCACTGGTAGACATTCTATCAACTTCTTTTGGGCCTATTGGATCAATACCAGTGCCCGGAATTGAAGATGCCACTAAAGTTGCAGTAGTGCAAAACAAAAAACTGCATGCAGGAGCCGCTGATAATTCTCCTTCACCAGCTGTACAAGATTCAACTGCAGGACCTCCTTGGAGTATTGGCATTTCAGGATATGCCGAAGAAGATGATGATCAGAAAGAAACGATGAGTGGCTCATATCCAGATGTTGCAGCAGATTGGACACAAGTTCTTCCAAATCATGATGATATAGATGGTTATCATCAAACTAGTGGGACTTCGTTCGCCACTCCTAGAACTGCTGGCCTTCTTTCGAAAATAATACAAAATTTGAGATTTGAATTTAATGATAATTCCTCAGGAGCAGATCCATTTACACGTTCAGGAATGATGATTAATGGAACGAATTATTCCTTAAGTAATGATGATTTAAGAGATGCACTCAATAGATCTGGTTGGTATCCTAGTGCAAATACTTGGGATCCTACTTCGGGCACTATGCCTATTTCTCCATTAGCACCCTGTACACAAGTAGGTTGGGGTGTTGTAAATGAATCAAATGTAGAACCTATGATTAAGCATTTGAATGGAACCGTACTTTTACCTGACAGGCCATTTGATGTAGTTCAATGTATGGAAATGAATCAGGCAATGAGAGAAACTTACTGGGGATGACTTGATTACTTTACTGTCATTGCAGAGCCATAATGCGTAAGGTTGTGTTGAGGTGGAAAATCTCCTCAATTGAGGGTTCTGAAGAGTTGAAAAAACTTCTAGAAATCTGTAAAAGCCTTGAAATAATTGCTCATCTTGATGTATCCTTAGAAGGAATTACACAACTTGCTGAAGTCAAATTAAATCCAGGACATTCAGTAGATGAACTATCAAAAATACCAAGTTTCCAGATTTTAGATATACATGAACAAAATGAAAATGATGCATTAGTCACTTTATTATGTACCCACACATTAGCAAAATCTGCTATCGATCTTTCAAATTTACATCTTCAATGCCCTTATGGGATTGATTCTGAAAAAGGAATGGAAATGCGGGTAACTGGACTAACTTCTTCGATGAGAAGATTTCTGGGTTTACTAAGATTAATACTACCTCCTGATAAAGTTAGTGTAATAACTACCAAAGATGAAATTATGAATGGATGGGAAGAATTACTCACCGTTAGACAAATTGAGGTTTTCTCACATGCAGTAAAGAATGGATATTATGACGGGCTAGAAAATGTAACGATAAAATCTCTGGCAGAGGAATTGGATATTTCTCGTTCAACCTATGGCGGTCATCTTTCGGATGCAGAGAAGACTATCCTGAAAAGAATTGGCTCAGATCTCATATGAGTCCGTAGGACTCAGACCGAAGCGTAATAGGATAATTCCCAGTGGGTTGACGTTGTGGTGCAACACCGGCTTCCTATGCTTCCCTCTGCTGGCGATGTTTCATGGTCTGCAGAAATAAACGGTGTAAACAAGAGATTGAATATAGAAAATAATGCAATTTTGCTCGATGTTCTAAGGGACCAAGCCGGAAGTCTTGGAACAAAACGTGGCTGCGATATGGGTACTTGTGGATGCTGTTCTGTCTTAGTAAATGGAGAACCTAGACTTTCATGCCTTACTTTAGCAGCAGAAGTTGATGGGGCGGCTATAACAACGGTAGAAGGACTAGCAGATGGCCATCATCTACATCCAATCCAAGCAATGTTTGCCGAATGTGGAGGCTCTCAGTGTGGCTTTTGTACGCCGGGATTCTTAGTAGTTACATCAGCCCTATTAGATGAAAATCCAAATCCTAGTGATAAGGAAATAAAGTGTGCAATTGAAGGTAATTTATGCAGGTGCACTGGTTATCAACAGATTGTTGATTCGGTTCGTGCGGCATCAGATATACTCACTAAGGGATTACAACTTGAAGATTCAACTTCGCCAAAGAGCGATCCACATCCCGGTTTTTCAGGTGGTTAGAATATGAGTGATCGTGACGAGCCCGAAGGAATAATCGAGAGAGAAATTAAGATGGACGTTGATGTCATAGAAGTAGATCAAGAAATGGACTTTGAGAACGTTTCCAGCGAAATCGCTGATCTGGAAGTGGATTTGATGACTGAGGAAAGCAGTGAAGATGAGATGGTCGGCTATAGACAACAACCCGGAAAGCTTCCATTTGCCAAACCCGGGTCGGGCGGGAAAAATAGATTCTCTAAGCCTACGAATCAAGAAATGATTCCGGAGTCACAGGGTGGAAAACTAACTCAGCCTTGGGGTTCTCATCGCCATGATGGTTTGGTAAGTGGACAAATAATTGGAAAACCTACAGCGCTAGTAGACAGTCATTGGAAAGTAACAGGGCAGGCTCAATATGGAGACGATATTAGATTGCCCGGTGAGTTAATTGGGCGTATTGTTCGATCACCGTATCATTATGCAAGAGTTCTATCAATTAATTGTTCCAAAGCACTTGAATTACCCGGTGTAGTGGCTATCGCAACGGGGGCTGATGCTGCTAACAAATTTGGTGTCTTACCTGTAACCAAAGATGAACACGCAATGGCTGTAGAAAAAGTTAGACATGTGGGGGATTTAGTTGCATGTGTAGCTGCTGAAAATGAATTGATAGCTCGTGAAGCTGAAAGACTGATTGAGGTAGAATATGAAATTTTAGAGCCAATACACGATATGAGAAAAGGATTGGATGACAGTGAAAATCCAATACATGATCGAGGGAAGTATCACATTGGTGAGGCAAATGTTCAGAAACGTGTTTTCCAAGAATTTGGAAATATCGATGAGATGGCATCCAATTCGATTGCAAGTCATAAACAAAACTGGTTATTTGCTGGAGTAAACCATGCTGCGACTGAGCCACATGCTGTAGTTGCAAATTGGGATCCCTCTGGTAGATTGACCCTCTATACGCCTCAACAAGTACCACATTATGTGCATCGTGCTTTAGCAGATGTACTTGAAGTGCCTATGCATCAAATTAATGTTCATAGAACATTTGTAGGAGGAGGTTTTGGAGGAAAATCCGATCCATTTCCTCATGAAATGTGTGCAGCAATTCTGGCACGAAAATCCGGGCGCCCAGTACGTATCACTTTTGACAGAGAGGAAGTATATTGGATAAATCGTGGAAGGCATCCATCACGAATTGAAATGAATCTGCATGCAGATGAAAAAGGAAGAATATGTGGAATTGAAACTGATGCTCTTATTGATGGTGGAGGCTTTGCTTCATTTGGCCATGTCACTACCTACTACAATGGCGTATTACATACAGCACCATATGAAATTGGAGCATTTCATTACACTGGAGCGAGAGTCTGGACGAATAAGCCCGCAAGTGGTGCGATGAGAGGACATGGGGCAGTCAACTCACGTTGTGCTGTAGAAACTGGATTGGATGATCTTGCAGAACAATTGGAAGTTGATCCAATAACTCTTCGTCTGGCTAACTTACTACCACCACATTCCGCTACTATTACTGGATTTAGAGTTACAAGTATTGGAATGCGAGAATGTTTGGAGAGAGTCAAAAAGGAAAGTGATTGGGACAAAAAGTTCCGTAAAATGCCTCTTGGGAAAGGGATTGGAATTGGATGTGGATTTTTCATTTCAGGTTCTGGATTACCAATACATTGGGATCCTAATAAATTTCCGCACGCAACTGTTCATCTGAAAATTGACATGGATGGGGGAGTGACAATACACACTGGAGCAGCCGATATAGGACAAGGTTCTGACACAGTAGTTGCTCAAGCCGTTGCAGAAGTACTAGGTTTACCTCTTGATATGATTAGAGTCCGATCTCGTGAGTCCGATACATCACCTGTAGATTTAGGATCTTATTCTTCACGAGTAACTTTCATGAATGCAAACGCTGCAATTTCTGCAGCAATGCAAATTCGTGATGAATTACTTGATGCGACTGTGGAAATAACTGGAGCCATACGCGATAAACTAGTCATTGGAGATCGAAGGATCTTTGCAAAGAATGACCCCGCTGTAGGAATTTCCTATCTTGAAGCGCTTCACAAGGCACAAGAAGATAGAGGGGCGCTAGTTGCATCTGGAGCATATAGAACACCACCAATGGGACGTACACACAAAGGTGCAGCAGCCGGATTGGCTCCTGCATACTCGTTTTCTGCCTATGTAGCAGAAGTGACTGTGGATGTTGAAACAGGACAGACTAAGGTTGACAAAGTATGGGCTGCCCATGACTGTGGTAAGGCCTTGAATCCTCTAGCAGTTAAGGGTCAAATTATCGGCTCATGTCATATGGGGCTGGGGCAAGTCATTAGTGAAGAAATGAAATATGGGCGTGGTGGGCATCTCATGAATCCGGATTTACTAGACTATAAGATTCCAAGTGTACATGAGATGCCTGAGGTGTTTCCAATAATTGTTGAGTCTAATGATCCAGAAGGACCGTTTGGTGCCAAAGAAGCCGGAGAAGGACCACTACTTCCAATATTACCTGCTGTCTGTAATGCTGTTTATGATGCAGTAGGGGTCCGAACTGCAGAGCTCCCAATAACGCCAGATAGACTACTAAAACTCATTGAAAGAAGATGTAGGAAAGAGGGAATAAAAGAACCACTAGAACTTGAAAGCCCAACTCTCAAATATTCGCCGCTGCAAAATGTTCTTGCTGCTAGGGCTAGTGAACATTCACAAAGAGACTTGGATAGAAGATTAGATGCAAATAGAAAGCCATACCATAATGGTGCTCTATTCGGACTTGACCCCACAATCCCTCCAGATGAAGTTGACGAACGTTGGGCAGTGAATGTAATTCCGTCTAAGGATTATCTTACCAAGCCCCGCTTAGCAGGTAGCGCATGGAGACACATGGAAAGGCGACATAGGGGTGATTCATGATGCGAATGCCTCCATTCAAATTACATACTCCAAAAACTTTGAATGATGCCCTAAACATAGCTAGAGAACTTTCTAATGAGGAAATTGAATTTGACTGGATCGCGGGTGGTACCGATCTTTTACCAAATTACAAATGGCACCTTAATGCAAAACCTCATGTTATTTCTTTATCTGGAATTAGTGAACTTTCAAAACTTAATTCTAACCATATTGGCGCAATGGTAAGCCTTCATGATCTTGCTAAATCCAAATATACTCATCCAGTATTGGTTAAGGCCGCGGACTCCATAGCTAGTACTCTCATTCGAAGATCAGGGACAGTTGGAGGAAATATCTGTCTAGACACCAGATGTTACTGGTTTAATCAAACTGAGCAATGGAGAGAATCAATTGATTGGTGCCATAAATGCGACTGTGGAACAGAAGCAGATTGTAGAGTTATACCTAATCAAAATACACTTTGTGTAGCAACATATCAGGCAGATCTTGCCCCCGTTCTTATGTGCTTGGGAGCAACTATCCATTTGGCTTCGGTAAATGGAATAAGATCTATGCCACTACACAACTTTTTCGAACTAGATGGAATGACTAGAAATGTCCTACAACATGGAGAATTAGTTACACACATAACTTTGCCAGAAGATGTTAATGAATGGAAAGGAGATTATCAAAAACTTAGACAACGAGAATCTTGGGACTTTCCAGAAGCCGGAGTTGCTGCTTTATGGAGAATGGGAACTAAAGGTCCGACTCAACTTAGAATTGCAACTACCGGATTAGAATCTATACCGGGATTACATCTTGAAGAAGCAAATAATGCAATTTCAAAATGGAATGGAAGTAATACAATTGACACACTAGCCGATGCAATAAGGAAGAGTGTGAAACCTGTTCAAAACACATGGTACTCTCCTTCATACAGGAAAAAAATGGTTAAAGTTCTAACCAAAAGAGCGTGTGCGGGACTAATAGAGAGGTGAGTCAGTGAATACAAAATTATACAGTTTTGCACTAGTAATTACAATTCTCAGCGTGTGTATTCCGATTACACAGGCACAACCTGAGCCCTCTTTTGGAAATTGGGAACTCGGAATTGATTATCCCGAAGATGATGATGCAAATTCATTTATGGCACATAGATCTGGTGTTGTTCAATTATCATTTTGGGTAGATAATCCTAGTTTAACTGCAATTACGATCTCTTTTGAATATGAAGAGCCATTTGAAGGTGCAATTGGATCAGCACCTACAGAAGAGACTATTGAAGCAGGATCAAATGATTCATTCACTTTAACATTCAATCAGATTGATGTATTCTCATACAATGCAGGCACCATTGAGAGTTTCAAAATTACAGCCAGCCTAGAGAAGCGAGCTAATATTGACGTTGTTATTCCCGAATCTCAAGAAAAAGAAGGAAGTGTTGAAATCCCAGAAATTTTCGAATTAAGTGTGGAAGTGGCGGACCCCGTTGGTCCAATGAATTCAGGCACCGAATCAATATTACGTGTTACTGTGAATAATAGAGGAAATAGTCAAGACAGAGTTAGGGATGTTGAAGTTACGGATGATTGCCCACTGATGACTACTAATGAAGGACTTGATGTTTTGACTAGTAGGACAATACAACCAGGAGGTTCAACAACTGCTGAACTTAAGATAATGGCATCAGATAGTCATCCTTCACGAAACTGTAGAGTAGAAGTTACTGTTACATCAAATGGTGCTGATGGTGCTCAACTTTCAAATGATTTCACAAGAGTCACAGTAGAATCATCACCAATCGTTGATAATGATGATGATGATGCAAATTCTAATGATAACGAAGATCCTGTAGAAGTAGTTACCACTAACTTACCAGCACCAGGAATTTTAACTATAATTTCTGGCCTAATGTTGGCATTATTAGCGACCCCCAGAAGGCAATAAAAAAAGAATAAAAAATTAGACACATAAATGTCGATAAAGAGCCCACTGTAATGGTGCAAAAAAAGCACCAAATGCCTTCGAATTAAGGTATTAACAGTGACCTAGAATGAACAACATATATCTGTGGAATGATATTCGCCAGAGAGCGTAGGTATCCCAGCGTACGCTAACAACAAGAGGAATGGAATACAGATGGCTGCTGAAAAAAGTGATGATAAGAATTTCACCAGCATGGTGATTGGTTCTATTGCAACCACTTTTGTGTTACTTCTAATACTACCAATGATCTTTGTTGCTGGAAAGGAAACTTACTACTCGGCTTATTCTGTAGGGGGCGATAATGATATCGAAAGATATGCTCAAGTTACTGACATGAGAAACAGTCTAGCTGATGATGACGGCTACTTTATCGCTAACACAATGTCGACTCCTATGCTAGTAAATGATTGGAAAGATCCACATCGTACCGCTCTAATGATTATTGGGCCTGAAAAACCAATTGCTGAAACAGAAGCCGATGCAATTTATGACTTTGTAACAGAGAAGGGTGGAAAGGTAATAGTGGCTTCCGACGGCACTAACGCTAACCGTCTAGCTGACCGTTTTGGAATTACTTTCTTTGATGCACCGCTTAATGATGAAAATCAACATTGGCTTGAATATGAAAATGGAGAGGCAGTGTCTGGATCATGGCTGAACGTATGGGGTCTAGCAGCAGTTTCAGAGGATGTTAATGAAATGTCCCAGGCTCATCTGCGTCAAGGTTGTGTTGACATAGAAGTTCGTGAAGAAAATAGACGTAACTGTAGAATGCCTGTTATGTTTAGATCACCTACAGGGATGAAATTTGAGCCCACAACTATGGATAATACAAACCCTGGTCATAGAGATGTAAGTGTTCTGGCTAGTGCGTCCCCATCAGCATTTATTGACATAAGAGGAAATGGTCGTGCTGATGACCCGCAAAATCCAGCCCCTGGAGATTTATCTCTCATTATTAGAATAGATTATCCTAACATTACTGCTTTCGACCAAGTCACTACTGGATCTGCTGGTATAGTTGGTAGTAACATGAAGGAATTGTCCGTTACTGGGAGTATTGTGTTCGTATCAGATGAAGAAGCATTCTCAAACAGAATGTGGAATTTAGATTCAGCAGAAGGTGCCAAGATGAGTTCTTCTTGTGAACAACAAACTGGACATTGTTGGTTGGATACTGTAAGAGAAACATACTGGGAAGGTAACGAAAGATATTTCTCGCTACTTATTGATGATTTAATGGAACATAATAACAAAGAGATGGCGAAATCACTTAGAGAAGATAGAAGTAATTTTCAAATTGTATTTGATGAAAGCAGGCATGTTACTGGAGTAATATCTGCTCCATTCGTAGAGGCTATGGGCACAGTAGTACTCCTTACCTCCAACACATTCCTAAAATGGCTAGTGGTATTGAATGTAGGCCTATTACTACTGGTTTCAATGATGGTGATTCCTGAAAAGGAAAACTGGAGACACGTTTTTGACCTTACTAGATTCAAAGAAAGGCCAAATAAATTAGATCCAAGTGGATATCGGAAGCGGGTACAACAAGCACTGTTTACAAAAGTAAGAGTTCACTATGATCTGACACGTGATCAGATGGCAATAAAGCCCCCTGCAGAAATTCAAACTATGATAGGTGACCCTCGACTTGTAGAATTGGCATACAGCCAAAGCCGCAAATATACTCCCCAAGAATTAAGACAACTAATGGTTGCAATAAGGAGATGGGGAAAAAATTGAGAGAAAAATGGAGAGAGAAAAATGACTGAAAAGAAAACGACTGCTAAAAAGAAAGCCGCGGGTGGCTCGAAAAAGGTGAGTGAAAAACTTGCTGCTGTAGGTGCTATTGGTAATGCAATTAGTACCGAAGTGCAGAAAGTTATCATCGGAAAAAGCCACGTTATTGACAATGTGTTGATAAACATCTTATCGAATGGAAACCTTCTGTTCGAGGATTACCCTGGTTTAGCAAAGACATTGATGACGAACACATTCGCTGACGCTCTAGGATGCGATTTCAAGCGTGTGCAATTTACACCTGACTTACTTCCAGCAGATATTACTGGAACAAATATCTACGATGCAAAGAAGGGAGAATTTAGTTTCAAACCCGGACCTATCTTCTGTAATCTTCTACTTTCTGACGAAATTAATCGTGCACCACCAAAGACACAAGCTGCTCTACTAGAAGCGATGCAGGAAAAGCAAGTAACAATTGGTACAGTTACTCACAAATTACCTGCACCTTTCTTGACTATGGCTACACAAAATCCTGTTGAGCAAGAAGGTACATATCCTCTACCTGAAGCCCAATTAGATCGATTTATGTTTAAGATGAGTGTTGGTTATCCTGATCGTGCAGATGAAGATGAAATTCTGGCTAGACGTATTGCACGAGGTAAAGATGAGGTAGAAGTTGAAACAATTACCGATCCTGCAAGAGTAGTTGCTATGCAACAAGCAATTGAGGAAGTATATGTTGATCCAGCAGTAAGAATGTACATGGTAGAAATTGTATCTAGAACTCGTGAAGATCCACGTGTACTAGTTGGTTCCTCACCTCGTGGTTCTCAGGCCTTGTTGAAGACAAGTCGATCTGCAGCAGCAATGCGTGGAAGAGACTTTGTTACACCTGATGATGTTAAATCAGTTGCAACACTAGCAGTTTCACATCGATTGATCCTCAAACCTGAACATCAAATTAAAGGTCTAGAAAATGACGAAGTTATTTCTGATATACTCAGGCAAGTACCTGTACCAACAGTTTGATTGCAACAATATAGGACAATAAAAGGGGTGATTAGCCGATGGCATGGAGTAGGAAATCAGCGATGTTCGCTTCACTAGCGATAGCGCTGTATCTACTAGGGCTAGTGTTGAGAAATCAACAACTAGTCACTGTTGCCGTTGTTCTTCTATCATTCTTAACTTATGCAGCATTCCGCACGACTCATGCAGATGTCGCATCAAGTGGGAGGAGAATAGAGGATGATGGCGCTGACGCAGGAATTCAATTGCAATCTATTGTAGCGATGAGGAAACTTTCTTCGGCTAGAGTCTTTGAAGATGGTGAAATTGACGTTATCTTAAGAATCCAGAACCGTTCAACTCTCTCCAAGGTTCTGGAAGTTAGAGACCGAGTTCCTGAGGTTATGCGCATCAAGAAAGGTGCAAATTACGTGCTCATGGAATTGGGTGGTCGAAAAGAAACTGAAATTTCATACACAATAGAGGCCCCACTTAGAGGGTTCTATACAATTGGCCCTGTTTGTGTACGTGTCCAAGATACTTTTGGCTTATTTCATAACGAACGTGAAATACACCTATACGACGATTTCCTAGTGTTCCCTAAGATGGAAGATATTAAGGATGCATTAATCAAGAGCCGGGTGCCGAAAATCTTCACGGGTGCAGTGAACATTCGTAACCCAGGTGAAGGTTCAAATTTCTATAATCTACGCGAATATATTCCAGGAGACCCTATGAAGAAAGTGAATTGGAAAGCATGGGCAAGATCTGGGAAAATGATGGTCAACGAGTATGAAAGAGATGCAGTTTCAGATATCATTCTAATTGTAGATAGTCGCTCAGTTTCTGAAACTGGTCCTGTTAGTCGGAACTCTCTAGTTTACAGTACAAGAGCTGCGGCAAGTCTTTCGCAATACTTCCTTTCAAGAAGAGATTCTGTAGGTCTAGTAACTTACGGTGATGAAATTGTTTCTGTAGACAGAGACACTGGTAAAAAGCAACTATACGTAATTCTGACTAAACTTGCAGGCGCTATGGCGAAAGGTAACACCCCACTAAAAGTTGTGACAAATAGGATACTTCCACATATCAATAGAGGGAGTCCAATAATTATACTAAGTCCACTTGAAGATGATCCCACTATAATTGATGCCGTTCGTGATCTAAGGGCAAGAAACTTCGATGTCACAATTTTATCACCCTCTAGTCTTGAGTTTGAATTTGATGCTAGAAGACTAGACAGAACTGGATATGAAGTATTGAAAACTGAGAGAGACATTCTCATAAGTGAACTTCGTGGACTTGGAGCTAATGTGATGGATTGGGAGCCAGATATGATGCTAGTTACTGCTCTAGCCGGAGCAAGAGGATTCTAAGGAGGTGTAAAAATGGCAGATGAAATTAAGACCGAAGGAAATAATGACACCTCACATCTTTATGATGGTAAAACTATACGTTCATCGGCACCAAGTAGGAAAAAGGCTGCTGGTAGACTAAAAAGTAGCACAGAGATACCAAAAGATGCAATCCCTGAAATTCACGTCCCCTCATGGATTGAATCATTCTTTGGTGGCCCTATCGTATCATCCACTAAATTCCTACCACCGAATAACACAGTTGCTACACTACAAATGGCAGCAGCAGGAGTTCTTGTAATTCTAGCATTCATTACATTTGTAATTACACCAGTTTCAGGAACTGCTTGGTTCTCGCTTTCAAACATATTAGGAATTCCGCTTCTTGGAGGGATAATACATCTTTCAATCCTAGTAATAGGATCTATTGGTGGATTGTATGGGATATTCCAACGTGACCAGAGGGCTCTACTAGTATCGTATGTCATGTTGGTACTGATTACGCTAAGATTTGCAGGTAGTAAAGTGGAGTTTGGTATAGATCTCTTACCTGAAAATGAAATAGCACAGAAAGTTTTCCTTATTTTATACGCACTTTTCCTTGTAATGTACTTTGAACTTACTAGTGGGATTATTCGCTTCTCAATGCTTGATACTTCAATTCGAACTGGAGAAGTTTATGTTATGGGGGAAGGAAAAATTATTCGTCAGTATCATCGTTCAGTAGGTATTACTCCTATTATTGCAGGAGTAGTTGCTCTACTAACATTGCTAATCAATCTAATAATTCCAGCAATAGTAGGTCTGTTTGACGATGTTGCTGCTAGTCGCTTAAGAGAATCTGTAGAATTGACAAGTGTTTATGGAGTGGCATTAGGGACTGCTATTGTTTTCACTATAATTGCGACTGCTTTTGCTATCAATCTACCATTGCGAATCCAACGTATGCAAGAAGGACGCAGTAACTGAAAAACTATTCAGAAGATGTGATGTAACCACCAATCATACCTAAATCTGCGATTACTAATCTAGCAATAGATTCTACAACTGGTACGGCCCTAGGCCCAAGTACGGGATCGTGTCGGCCTACAACTCGAAGAGATTTCTGCTCGCCGCTAGGAAGGTGAAGCGTATTCTGTTCTCGTGAAATACTACTAGGCGGTTTGAAATGTACTACCACACGCATGGGAGCACCTGTTGAACGACCACCTAGAGAACCATCTGCTGAACCTTCATCTGATCCTGAAAGTGTAAATTTATCATCATCTAAATGCCATGAATCATTATGTTTAGAACCTCGCATCTTTGATGATTCGACTCCACGAGAAAATTCAACCGCTCTAGCCCCAGGGATGGCCATCATGCCACGTGCCAATGCTGGTTCTAATCCATCAAACCAAGGCTCTCCAAGGCCAATTGGCAACCCTTCTATAACACATTCAACACTAGAACCTATAGAGTCCTGATCCATTCTAACTGATTCTATTAATTCAGAAAATTCAGTACTAATTACGGGATCTCGACAATTCAATCTAGCCATATCTGATCCCTCTACTAATATTGCATCTCTGTCTAACTGAAATAAAGGCCTAGAAACAATTTCTCCTACACTATGAAGGTGAGCATCAACACGCCAGCCAGCATCTGAAATAATTTGACGTAATTGACTGGAAGCAGCCACTAAACCATAGGTTAGCCTAGCTGACTGCGATCCACCTCCTCGAAGATCAGCTGCGCCACCAGAACGCACCTGCTCAGGGAGATCTGCATGACCGGGACGTGGATGGTCTGGAAGAAATGAGTAATCCTTTGAACGTGCATCAGAATTCCAAGTTAGTAGAAGTATAGGCCAACCTGTCGCTTTATCATTATAGACGCCTGAAAGAATCTCGCACTTATCGCTCTCAGAACGGGCGCTCAGTCCTTTTTTACCTGGTTTTCGGCGAGCAATTTCAGTTGCCAATATATCTTCATTAATTTTGGTGCCAGCAGGTATTCCTTCGAGAAGAGCACCTACACAGATGCCATGACTCTCACCAAATAGTGTAATACGGACAGAATCACCTAAACTCATTCCCATTTCTTTTCACCATCTTAAATTTCTTTTTTAATTGCTATTTTATCACGCAATATTTTCGTTCGGATCCAGTTAAAATTTTTGTTTGCAAGATAATCGATGACCCTCGGAGACCAATAAGATTCACATAAAATTACTATTGCAGGACCTGAACCAGTAATGGCAGCAGAACATCCTCCAACAGAAATTTCTATGTCCTCACAGATTAACTCTGATTCATCATCACATATAGCTTGAGCCACCAATTTACCATTAAGTCGAAATGCATCAATAAAACGTTGACTTTGTATCAATTCATTTACTCTCAAAAATTCTGATTCTAATTTCTTGAAATTATTGATATCTATCTTTGATTTATTCTTATCAGGCAAGATCACAAAAATATCATTATCATCTAACTCTGAGTTTTCAGACCAAATTTTCTGGTCACCAGAAGCTACAGTCAAATCATCAAAACCACCGGTAATACTGCAACCTGAATTTTTCTGAATAAGAGAAAGTTCTTGGATCTTAGAATCCAAATCAAATGAAGTTCCTGTAGCATCTTCTAGAGCCCTATATGCAGCAAGTAGTAATGCAGAACTAGATTTCAGTCCCTTTCCTATTGGAATATCTGAAATTACTTTCCAGCCTAATTCACCACTTGGAAGTTCTACTGGCTTAGACTTCCAAAGTTGGAGTAATTCATCTAACAAACCATGTTCGTCGTCATGATTCTTAATAGGATGATTAGTTAGAAAGACTGTAGTCTGTAATTCAAGAGGGATGGCCAGACCTTTGCCACATCCCGCTGCATGAAGAAGGCTGAATCCCGCATGAGCGTTTCCGGAGCCGTGAATTCTCATTTCTCAATCATCTCTCCCTCTAGACTACGTCCTATGTGTCTCATACCACTTGCTAATCTTACCAAAAATCTGTCACCACTCTCAAGTGAAGTAACTGATATTAATTTATTTTTACCAACAAGCCTTACAGTTTCGGCCTGCTGAACAATAATTTGCCCTTCTACTGAAGACGATGTTTCGAATTTAATAACTAGAAATGGCCTCTTCTCAATTTTTAGGCGTCCTACAGATGCTTCTCTTAAACTACCAGATGAATCGATAATTGATACTCTATCTCCTGCTACTAATTCACTAAGATAACGAGTACTACCATCTGCCATTAGACAATATGCATGAACCGCTCCAGCATTGACTCTGAAAGGCCTTGTTGGTACAAACTCTGATGGGACTGTTTCTCCATTAACAAGAGCTAATGCATTTGCTGAAGAGCCTATCAGCATACCCTCATTTTCTTCTAATCTTTCAATTAGATCAATGCATACTCTTTCTCCAACACCGACTGATGAAACTTCTTTTACTGATACATATGTTAATTCAACATTAGACATTTTTTCTTCATTAGTTGACTTTCTAATCTCAATGATATTCCTAGCTGCATTCCATATCGATTCATTTGGAGGTAAAAGTAGTGCGTCAACCCCATGCTGAAGGGCAAAGGCCGCGCCTGACAATTCTACTTCCTTATCGATTGATACTGCAATTCTAGTCCCAGAACCTGCGGCTATTGATACAATATTTTCAAGAGGTATCATTGTCCAATCAGAACAATATATCAAAATCCAGTCAATCATACCAACTAATGATATTGCTTGTTCTTGACCTTTGTAATCATCAATTTGAACAATGGCAACATCCGGAGATGAGCCATTCCAAATTCGATCTGCTTGTTCATTAATGTGTGAACTAGAAGTTGATTCGACCCACAATTCCATCAGAGGTTCACCTCAAATATTTGGCTGCCTCATTTACGCTGGCACCATTGTGAACAATTGCTCTCAGGGCTCTTACATGTGAAGCAGTATGTCCGCCAAATACCTGTCTACCCATACAAACACCTGCACCACCTGCTGCCATAGCTTGTGACACAATAGAGAGAGTTTCTATGAAATCTGATTCCCTAGGGCCACCGGCAATAAGAACAGGAATTGGAACTGCAGAACATACCTCTGCAAATGACTCTGCATTACCCGTCCATGGGACCTTAACCACATCGCAGCCTAATTCCCATGCTAATCTAGCAGCATGAGCAATACCCTTTGTTAAATCATCTTTAGACACTACAAGATTAGGACCTCTGGGGTATATCATTCCAAGAACTGGCATACCAAGAGAAATTGCTTCTCCAGTTAGTTTACCCATGTCAGCAATCATTTCTGGTTCAGAATTTTCACCAAGATTTATCTGAGCAGAGCAGGCGGAGGCACCCCTAAACATGCATTCTTCTGCAGATGCTACTCTAACCTTCTCACCAGACCTTGAACCAGCGTGTACGGTTGAAACTGAAACATGACAAACAAAACCATTCCATCCAGTTCTTTCAAGTTGATAAGTCAGAGAACCTTTCTGTAAAACTATAGCATCTACACCCGCTTCTAAGCAGGAATCTACAACCTCATCCATCCTGTCAAGACCCTTTTCTGGATAACTAGAGATCCCATGATCCATAGGGATCCAAACTCCTTTTCCCCCAGGAAGTAGACGGGCCAATCTCTCATCTAGGGTCTCTGCCATGGAATTCCGTCTACATTCTCTCACTTGAAAGGATGTGTTTCGTAAAACTACGAAAAATATCCTCTCCTGAGGGAGAGGAGATTAAATTTCAGAAGGAGAAATCAATAATCAATGGTGCATGATCAGATGCTGCTAAGCCTGCTTCTCTATTAACACTCGCAGACTTGAAAGCAGCAAATGCAGCATCATTGGCTAGAACGTAATCTATTCTCCAACCTCTATCCAAAGCTCTTGCCTTACCTCTATTAGACCACCAAGTGTAAGGTCCTTTTCGATCACCAAAATGAATACGGTGGAGATCATGCCACCCACTACCAAGAAAACGACTAAACCATTCACGTTCATGATCAAGAAATCCTGAAGTCATCCGATTTCCTGTTGGGTTCCATATGTCATTTTCAGTATGTGCAATATTCAGATCTCCAACGAGAACTACAGGGTCTGACGAATTTAAAAAATCATGTGACCATGCTAATAGATCTTCCAACCAATGGTCCTTGTAGGCCTGCCTCTCCGGGCTTGCTCCTCCGTTTGGTAGGTAGATGTTTATGCACGTTAATGGTCCACATTTTGTAGTAAGGACTCTTCCTTCGGAATCATCCGGGTCAAGGCTTGTGCCTATCCCTCTACTGACTTCATTAATTCCAATTCTGGATATAGAAGCAACACCAGAATATCCTTTTCTTGCTGCAGGATGCCAAATTACATTATGACCTTCTGGTAAAGACCAATCAGAAGGCAATTGTTCAGGAAGAGCTCTTACCTCCTGTAGTAGTAATACATCAGCATCAATAATCTCTAGCCAATCATCAAGACCTTTTCTTATCGCTGCCCGTATGCCATTAAGATTCCACGTAACTACACGCATAACAAAACCCTCACTGAGATAGATCTTTTACTTTCTCGACCAAATCCATTCGACTAATTCGCCAAATTCCAATTGGAGTCAACATCACAGAAATAAATACAACAATTCCAATCAACTCCATGGCAACAAATAAATCCAAAGAGACAGTCATGTAAAATGCCCATTGAACAAATGAAGAAATCAATGCTTCAGTACCAACTATGGTGAAAATACAGGCAAGAATCCCTCCCACAAAACCTATCGCAACATGTTCTCCTAACATCATTGCACCGATCCTATTTATTGGAGCACCTAGTACTCTTAAGGTTGCTATTTCTACATCCCTTTCTGTAAGATTAATAATTAGGGTATTGAATAAAACAATAATTGCAATAATTACTCCCAAAGCAAGTATTGATCCAAAAATTCCTTGTTGCTGCTCCAAAATAGATTCAAAAGTTTCAATCATATCTTGCTTTTGTGTAATTCCGAGAGAGATTTCGCCAAGTTCATTGTCAACTTTAACTCCATCGGGGAGATTTAGTAACACAGAAGTTGCCTCGATTCCAACTACTGAAGAAAGATCTTCTCTATGAAAGTAAACCGTCCTAGAAATTTCTCCCTGAGTAATTCCGGTAATTTCAATTTCTAATGAAGTTGTTCCGAACATGAGAGTTTGTTTTTCTCCAATTTGCCAATCAAGGAAATGCTGTAGGCCCTCGTCAATAAGAACCTGAGTTGTTTCGGAATTAATAGATGGAAGATTCCCTTCTTTCAAATCTATAACAATCATTGAATCTTTATCTGTAGAGACTGTATCAAGACCATATGTTAGAAGATATCTTCTATCTCCCTGTGCATTAGCAGGAAAAACAAGCAATGATTCATGTATTGCGCCTCTTTCTTCGGCCCAAGCATTGACATCGATTTCACCACCAAATGGAACCACAACTTGAGCATCCCAATTCTGATTTTCTTCTACATTACCAAGTATAGCATCTTCCATAGTCCCCATCATCAATGTCATACTACCAAAAATAAGCATTGAAAGGCCGACTGCAATGAATGTAAATGCAAGTCTAGTCGGTTTTCTAATACTAGATCTAATTGTTAGTCCGATTGTAGAAGGTAGTCTGGATGTTATTTTCTGTATTCCTTTAGATGATATTCTAATCTCATGATGTCCTCGAAGAATCTCTAGTGGTTGTAATCTTGAAGCTTGAATCGCTGGAAATAATCCAGAAATCAATACTACCAACATAGAAAGAGAAGAAATCTGTAATATGAGAGGATTGATTTCGGCTTGTTCTAATATTGGAATTCGAATCATGTCCTCGTAAATCGAAGACATATATGGTGCTCCAATGAACTTACCCAAGAGTATACCTAAGATACAACCTACCAAACCTATGAATAATGGCATAATTATGTATCCTGGAATTATTGCATTTCGAGGTATACCAAGAGTACGAAGAATTGCTATTTCTCTGGATTGTGACTGAATTAATCTCTGAAGACTCAAGAATATTGTAATTCCAGCAACGATTGCGATCATTGCAGTAACCGGGATATAAATTTCCATCGCACTTTCTGCATCAGCGCGAAGAAATTCAACAGAATCTATTCCAGATCTACTATAGACAAGTGAAGGTGAATCATCTATGCCTTCCATTAAGGAATTAATCTCAAGAATTACTGCTGAGAGTTCTTCGCCTTCAATTTCATCGGTTGATTGTAAATCATATTCAGGAGTTCCCACAATATCGATTAGAAGATGATTGGATGATCCTGAACTAAGATTAGCGAGATTCTCTAATCCTTCTGCTGTCAGATACCCCGTAGCAAAGGTTCCAGGCTTTGAAGGAAATAATGATCCATCTTGTGCGAAGTATAGATGATTAGAATGAAAACCAATACCAACCACGGTATAATTCATACTTCCAGAACCAGAAGCAATGGAAATAACATCTCCAAGATCAAGGTTCATTCCTGTGGCAACTCTTACATCGATAACAATTTCATCATTTTCAATGGCCATTACTCCAGAACAACAGTCATGATCGGGAATCCACACTCGATCTACATATCCCTCATCAATTCCATGCCATACTGCTGGGATAATTGATTCATTACCTTCTTCGTTTACATGAAACATTACTCCATCTAAAATCAAACGAGGTTCACATTCATTCAGTACAAGGTCTGATTCTGGCCAGTCATTAGCAATTTCCTCGCAGATTGATTCAGACGCTTCTCCATTCCAAACCCAACTGGGATTTTCAATCCATATATCTGGGAGATTTACTCCTTCTTCTGAATCCAAATATATGTCATCATACATATTGGTTGCAGTATGTGCGTAAGATGCAAATGAAATACCCGCAAATACTCCAACCATAACCATTAGAATAACTGCAAAAAGTCTGAGTTTGCTGCGCCACAGACTTCTTGCCAAACGCTTTGTAAGTAGGTCAAACAAGAAATCACCTCATTCAATTTTTTTGTCTGAAATTATCTTTCCACTGTCTATTCTTACAACTCTAGTAGCATATTTTGTTAATGACTCATCATGAGTTACAAAAACACAAGTTATACCTTCAGCTTCACACGCTTTCACTAATACTTCCATCACCATACCAGAGGTCTTAGAATCTAGATTTCCTGTCAATTCATCTCCTAGGAGAAGTCTGGGCTTCTTTGCAAGGCTTCTAGCAATTGCAACTCTCTGTTGTTGACCTCCACTGATCTCAGCCGGAAATCTATCCATTTCACTTTCTAGACCAACAAGTCGAAGAAGGTGTTTTGCCCTTTCTTCATTTCGACCATCTGCTAATTCCTGAATTAGAAGAATATTTTCCAATACAGTCAGGTCTTGTAAGAGATTGAAAAACTGGAATACATATCCAATATTTTCCCTTCTAAAAGAGGTGGCTTTTTCACTAGCCTTTGCCATAGGTCTTGAATGTGTGAAATATTCTAAGGGAAAGAAAATTATTTTCGCTAGGGGTACTAATAGAGGGAGGCCAGTATGCCATGGAAGGTTATCCATTCGATTCCACCACCTAGGTGCAAATTCTGGTGTCCTAGGAACCATCTTGCCAGAAAATTCGTAAGATCCAGCCGTGGGTGTATCTAATGCGGAAAGACAATTTAGAAGAGTAGACTTACCAGATCCCGACGGGCCTAGAAGTATAATTCTCTCACCTTGATTAATTTCAAGATCAATGCCATCAAGAGCCTTGACAGTTCCAGAAGGCATGACATAATGTCTTTCTATTCCTTTCATCTTCAATAATGATTTAGACATACAACTACTCCGTAGTTGAGTCGACATATGATTACCTAATGAATCCAACTGTAAGTAAATCAAGTAATATTTGCACCTGAGAAGAATTCCATTGATTCACGGAATAATTCTTCCCTCCTACGCCTCTTATTAAGCCTCAAATGCATTGCTGTGAAAATAACTGCTAGGAGAATTATGAATGGAATGAAAGCCTCTGCATGGTATCTTTCCATGAACTCTATTATCCCACGTGCAGTATATGCCCATGTTAATGAGGCAGCAGTTCCTCCAAACAAACAAGCGGCTAAAACTCTTTGAAATCGCATTCTAGCAACTAAACCTAACATTGCACCAACTAGTACACCACTAGCCATAAATGGGATCCATACGAAGACTATCAAGAACCAAAAACCATACTTGTCAATTCTATCTTGGTTCTTGTGAGCAACATATTCAACACTCGATAGAATATCCCCCATGAAGGGATTTTGAAGTAATGCGCCGGTAATCCCACCTTGTCTAGCAACCATTGCTTCGCCAACTAATTCCTCTTCATCACTTTCTGGTAAAATTCCTTTAATTCTTGAGCGAACAATTCCCTCTCCTGACACAGTCGGCTGCTCAACTCTACCAGCCATCGCTTGATCAGAGATTGTAGCCTTTTCATTTCTAGCACTAACAACTAAAACTCTGCCTCCAAGATGAGGTTTGAGATCAATTATTAGGTGATCATACAGATCCTGCTGTAAATCAGTAAATGTTGGCTTGAAAAAGAAATATGAGAGTCTCATTACAGGTTGGTATATTACACGCACAAATACAGCATCTTCATCAGCTAAAACAGCAGTTCCATAATCTACAAGGTCATGCTTCTTGAACCATCTATTCAAACTAGTATTCGTCGCTGCTTCAAGCCAACCGTATGCACTCATTTCTGTAAAGAAAGTTGAGTAATCTTCAATCGGAGTAATTTTCACATCTTCTAGTTTTAGTGATAAAATAGTTGATTCATCTGCTTCATGAATTCCGTCATCAATACAGGTTAGATGCATTTGCAATGGTCTCATTTCGCCGAACACTGCAAATTCTTCCAATAATGTGCGAATCAATACTGTACGGATATCAATAGGCTCGGATATTGTTGTACTGCGAGTTGTGTAAGGGATGAATACATCAATTGAGATTGCGCGTTGCTGCATCTTCATTTTTTCAAAATCAATATCTATACGAAGATCTTCCGTGGATTTTCGAAGAGTTCTTTGTATTAATCTACGAAGTTGTGATTCGGTAAGTAAATCATCGATATCTCTATGGTACATTTTGTGCATTAGAGGATATTGAACACACAAGAAGAACAAAGACATGCCCAACGAGACCATAGCCATCCACCAAGCAGGTATTCCTGCACTACCGCCAGTAAGCATGGCGGCTTCACGTCCTCCAACCCATTCAGCACCCATCATTATCCAGCCCCAATCTCCTAAACCAGCAATTGTCCAACAAGATCTGGGATCATTGTCGATAACTTCGACATGATTTGAAATTTCAATCTCGAATGATTTGTCAGATCCTTCTGATGTGTGGTTATTGAATAAAATTTGTAATTCGTTCTGAGAAAGTGACTCAATATTATCTCCCGTGCTAACATATACGATCATGACTGAAGCATTATAGTGACCCTGTTCTAAGTTCTCATCCGGATCGAATTCCAATATTTGGTCGCCTATACCGCCTTGGAGTATACTCACCTCAACATCGACGAAAAATAGACCAAGCACCGTCTGAGCGTCCGAATCGACATTATGTGACTGAACTTTCAGGACATGGCCATCAACATCATAGAATACATTGAACCAAATCTCTCCTCTTTTGTCAACACACTCTCCACCGGGATCCAATGGAGTTTGAGATAAGGTCTTGTCAATAACAATCGAATCTGCTGCGACCCAACCAGAAGACATTACAAATACAGAACCAAAGAAAGTTAGACCGATTAAGAGGCCTACAATCAGAGTATAATCCTCAAATGCTCCACGAAAGAATCTGCGATCACCCTCACGACGTTGCCTAATCAAGTCTAATTCCCTGTCAAGACTGTTTTTCTCAGTCTCTTGAGGACCTTGGTCAGATGCCACGTTAACCACAGGTTGGGTAAAGGCCAAGAACTCAACGGTCTAAATCTCACGAGTTCCTACGGAACTCGATCAAAGATTTTTAGTTCAATCTCTTCGACTAGCTAGTGCTGCACCAATGAAGGCTATTGCTCCTAGGACAGCTCCAAAACCAGGCAATACAGGAGGGATGGCTGCTGATTCTGATGAATACTCGGAGGCCCAAGTGTCGTAAATTTCCATCTTGTCAATCGCTTCCCCGTCATAGTCGCCCCATTCAATCGACATCTCATCTCCAGGCGAGACCAGTCCGTCACCATCGTGATCAGTGTAAGTAATCGTAACACCTTCCACTTCTCCGCCGGTTAGTGGAATACTGAATTCGTTTGTGCAGGTACTTAGATCTGGCTGAATCATTTGATC
>CETM01204772.1_pt1 | contig 76842 bp, 72 predicted proteins | sample 361451 | NCBI WGS metagenome assembly CETM01 (sample SAMEA2622690, study PRJEB7988) | marine metagenome | isolation source: saline water (ENVO:00002010), including
CTTCACTCAAGAGCTGTTTTGAAGGATCCTAGAACTTATGAAGCCTTTGATCCAAATTTGATAAATAGAGATAGAAATATTACTCTAGACAAATTTTCTGGGAAAGATGCACTTGCTCACCGTCTTGATAGTATGCAGATTAAATATTCCCCAGATCAATTAAATCAGATTTTAGGAGTTATTAAATCGGATGCAACTAAAAGCAGTTTTAATGATATTGAATTAATTGAGATAGCGGATGAAATTCTTGAAGTTGATTTGAAACCCTATATTCCAGGTAATGTTGAAGCAATCATTAATATGGAACTAAGTAGTGCAGTATATACAACAAGAATTACAAGATGGCTGATGAGTCAATCACAAGTAGAGGATGTATATGAGGTAGCTGGTGATTATGATATTATTGCTCATGTTCAATCTAACTCTATAGGTGAATTGAATAGTTTAATTGAAGAGTTACGTATTAAAGAGGGAATATCAAAAACTCACACACGTCCCATTCTAAAAGAATATTCAAAGAATAAGCTGAAAAAAGATCCATAATCAAAGATGTCCCAAAATAGAACTGAAAAAATACTTCAGAATTACGCTGTAGGACTAAAAGAAGGGCAAAAAGTTCATTCAGGTGATACCTTATGGCTAGAACCACATCATGTCCTTTCGCATGATAATACATCTGCAATACTACCTAAGTTTGAACAATTAAAAAAAAGACAAGTTTTTGATTCTAGACAGCCCGTAATTGCACTAGATCACAATATCCAAGACAAAAGCCCAGAAAATGTCAGTAAATATTCAAAAATTAAAAATTTTGCTAATTATCAAGGACTGAATTTTTTTGAAGCTGGCAAAGGTATTGGGCACCAACTTATGATCGAACAGGGTTTTGCGTTTCCAGGAACTTTTTGTGTGGGTGCTGATAGTCATTCAAATATGTATGGCGGAATAGGATGTTTAGGAACTCCAGTAGTACGATCAGACGTAGCAATTTTATGGTCAATTGGAAAAATTTGGTGGAGTGTACCGCCTGTGTTGAGAATTGTCTTTAATAATAAGGTAAAGACTGGAATTACAGGAAAAGATATAATTTTAAACCTTATTGCATGTGTTGGAAGGAAGGCTGTTTTAAATAAAGCATTAGAATTTGATGGTGATGGAATTAGTTGTCTTGATATTGATGATAGGTTGACTATTGCTAATATGACTACTGAATGGGGTGCCTTAACGGGTTTATTCCCGGTTGATAATAAAACGTTAGATTGGTTACTTAATAAGCAAAAATACAATCCAAATAATTTGAGATTTAACAAAGAGCAAATTCACAAAATTGAATCAGATAAGTTTGAACCCGATAAAAATGCTATTTATGAAAAAACTATTTCAGTTGATTTAAGTACTATTCCAAAAGCAATAACGATGCCTAATGATCTAGAAGAATTATTGAGTAACTCAAATGAGACTATAAAAATTAATAAAGCATATATTGTTTCTTGTGTAAATAGTAGGAAAACGGACTTATTAAAGGCTGCTGAGATTCTAAAGAATAAAAAAGTAAGTCCAGATGTAGAGCTTTATGTTTCTGCAGCTTCAGCTGAAATTGAATCTCAATTACAAAAAACTGGTCATTGGGAACTTTTCATTAGATCTGGGGCTATCATTTTGCCATCAGGTTGTGGGCCATGTATTGGGTTAGGTAAAGGAATATTAGAGGAAGGGGATGTGGCTATATCTTCAACAAACCGAAATTTTCCTGGACGTATGGGGGATAAAAATTCAAAAGTCTATTTAAGTTCCCCTGAACTAGTTGCTTCTTCAGCAATTAAAGGATTCATTGATTATTCTAATTATACAGAGCCAAAAATTAAAATAATTAGTCATTCAAAGAATAGGAATGAATCTCATTTGAGAGCCATTAAAATGGATATGAAATTAATTGAAGGTCCCGTTCTTCTTTGTCCAAATGATAATATTTCTACAGATGGTATTTTCCCTTCCTCACATACATATAATGAATCTTTGACGGATGAGGAAATAGCTAATCTTGCGATGTTGCACTATGATCCTGATTTCCAGCAAAAAGTAGAGCCTGGTGATATACTTGTAAGTGGGTTTAATTTTGGTTGTGGAAGTTCCCGAGAACAGGCAGCAGTTTCATTAAGTTTAAAAGGAATAAAAATAATTGTAGCAGGATCATTTAGTCAGACATTTAGAAGGAATGCAATAAATAATGGTTTTGGTCTAGTTGAAGCACCTGAGTTTTATGAATTTATAATTAATAATATTTCAACAGATGGACAGCCAACAATAAGGACTTTAGTTGATTTAAGGTTGGATTTCTCTAATCAAGAAATTTCTTCAAATTTTTCGAATAGGAAATTTTCATTTCGGAATTGGAGCGAAGTAGAAACTGATTTAATTCGACATGGCGGTATAAATAAATTTATTCTTGCTAATTAATAACCGTGAGTAAATACAAAATTGCATGGCTTCCAGGAGATGGGGTAGGACCTGAATTAGCTGGTTTAGCTAAAAGAGTTCTTAATCAACTAGGACTAGATGCAACCTATATTAATGGTGATATTGGTTGGGATTTTTGGAAGAGCGAAGGCAATCCACTTCCTAGTAAAACCAGGCAGATAATCCAAGATACTGATTGTGCTTTTATGGTAGCAATAACCTCTAAACCCCAATCTCAAGCAATTAACGAACTAGAACCTTCAATTAAAAAGGAAGGAATAAAATATATTTCTCCAATATTAACAATTAGACAGGATATGAACCTGCATACAAATATTCGCCCATGTAAGTCTTTTACTGGTAATAGGTTAAATTATCGAGATGGCATAGATATCACAATAATTAGAGAGAATACAGAAGGACTTTATTCTGGAGTAGAATTCTTTCCTGTCCCAGGGAAAGTTTTTTCGGCATTAAATAATCATAATGTGAATATGAACAGATTTTCTGAACACTCTTTGAATGATCTTGCTATTTCCACCCGAATCTGTACTAGGAAGGGATGTAGATCTATTGTTTATCAAGCATTTGAATATGCAAAAAAGAATAATAACAAGTCTGTAACTTTAGTTGATAAACCTAATGTTCTTAGGGAGACAGGCCAATTAATGAGCGAAGAAGCAAGAAAAATAGCTAAAGAATATCCAGAAATTAATTTTTCAGAGGCAAATATGGATGCTATGTGTATGTGGATCGTAAAGAATCCTGAAGAATATGATGTGCTAGTGGCTGAAAATATGTTTGGTGATATTCTCTCAGATCTTGCCGCACAACTTGTTGGGGGATTAGGGTTCGTTGGTTCAGCAAATATTGGTGATGATTATGCTCTTTTTGAGCCATGTCATGGTTCAGTTCCAAAGTATAAAGGTCAAAATAAAGTTAATCCAATTGCGACTTTTCTATCGCTAAAAATGATGCTCGATTGGCTTGGAGAAAAAAAAATGGCAAATAATCTTGAAAATGCTATTTCTAAATTAATTAAAATGAATAAATATGGAACTTATGATATGGGGCTTAATAATAATAACATTGAAATAACAGAACATATCTGCAATAATTTAAAAGATGAAATGAATTAGATTCATCATTAATAAAAAGGATATAAAATTGAAAAATAAACATCAAAATATTGCAATTATTGGAGCTGGTCGATTAGGTCAATCTATTGCCAAAGGTCTGGTAGCTTCGAAGTTATATAAGTCTTCAGAAATCATTTTAACAAAAAGGGATATTTCATCTTTAAATGAATTCGAAAAAAATGGTTACCAGGTTACTTCAGATAATAAAATAGCAATAAAAAATTCTGAGATTTTAATTTTTTCAGTAGGTCCAAGAGATTTAGAAAGTCTATTAAATTCAGAAAAAAATAATTTTTCTTCATCTAAACATATTATTGTTTCAACTGTTGCTGGAATTAATATTGATTCTATTGAGAAATCAGTTGGAAAAAATATACCTATTGTCAGGATTATGCCGAATGTAGCTATTGAAAAATGTCAATCCATGACCTGTATGGCTTCTAATGATAATCACGAAGATTCATTGTTAATAATTAAAGATATTTTTGAATCAGTTGGGTATACTTATACTGTTAATGAAGATTTAATTGGTCCAGCTACAGCATTATGTGGTTCTGGTTTGGCGTTTTTTCTTAGATCAATCAGAGCGGCTGCTCATGGAGGAACTGAAATTGGATTTCATGCTGAAGAAGCTTTGCTTTTAGCTGCTCAAACAGCAAAAGGAGCAGCTTCTTTAGTTTTAGAATCTAGTGATCATCCGGAGACCCAAATCGATAAAGTAACAACACCTCGAGGAATAACCATAGCTGGTTTAAATGAAATGGATCATAGTGGTTTCACATCAGCAATGATTAATGCTATTGTTAAATCAGCAAATAAAATTAAAGAAGTCAAATAGATAATTTCCTTCGCAAATATAAATATATAAACTATCTCTTGAATTTATGTATCCCAATAACCTGATAAACCGGGGCCACCTGAAGCAATGCTTCCGCGACTAGCACCATTATTATTTTGACTAATCCAAAATGAATATAGTTTAAGGTTCTTAGCAAAAAACTTTATTCTTATAGGTTTTTTTGCTAATTGACTAATATTCTTTTTTTTATTTGTCATTGCATTATTAACATGGTTTTGAAGAGGTTCTTTTTTCAAAAATTGAATTGAATACCGTTGTTGATTTCGAAATATGATTTTCCAAGATATCCATGCGGATCATTGTCATAACGATAATTTAATTCAACTGTGAAGGCGAAATCTTTACCTAGTTTGAACTCAAGCGTACCATCATATAATAGGCGAAAATCATTTAACTCAGATGTTGCAAACTGATAATAAGCTGTGCTATTTAATATGGCGGTTTCAGTTATTTTTATTTCCCAATTAATATAATTAGTTGATCTTAATAAGTTTTTATTAGGTTCATCTTTAAGGTCATAAATTTCTTTTTCTTGCATAACACCAATACCAACAAATGAATTTATATTGTCACCTTGCGACATTTTGTATCGAAATCCTGTTCCGGCAAGTTTTCGATCCTTCATTGCTAGAAAATCATTAAACCCAATCTGAGAGAAAACTTCAATAAAAATATCTGATAAAATGCTTTTTGTTATTCTTAAATGACCAAAACCTTTTTTTACAATTTGGTTGCGAATATTATCTGGTTTTTTTTCATAACCATTTTCAAAATCTAATATTAAGAAACTATGTAATCCGCTAGAGTGGAAGTAATCTGCCCGATATTTAGCGGCTGCATCAAGTACTTCTTTCTTTGATTTTTCAAAGCCAAACTCAACAACCAATTTACTTGCAATCCCATCATTAACTTTTTCACCTCTCATTGCTTCAGTATTAACCTGAGCAATTGTTAGGTTAATAGAAAAAATAAATAATAATGAGTTAATTATAATTGATTTCATTTGCCTAGTTGCTTTTCAGCCGAGTAAAATTTAGAAACGGAATATTTATTCATTATCCTAAATCTACTTTTTATGAAATGGGGTTACAAGTTTATATATATACTAATTTTTTCCTAAAAATCTGGCTATAGATAGACTGATTAGTTATCTTAACAACGTAATCTTTTCTCATTTGGAAGTATATAATCCAATTATTAAGGAGGAATGTAATGTTGAAGAGAACCACTATTTTTATCATTGCGTTGATTATTGTTGTAGGACTTTCTGGTCAATCTAGTCCAGAGCGTATCCATAGTATTTTTTATTTAAAAGCTAATAATGGGGATAAGAATCAATTGGAAAAAGGAATAGCTGAACACATAAAAAAATTTCATAGTGATGGAGAATGGCCAGAATATGTTCATGAAGTAATTGCTGGTGAAAGAACTGGGCAGTATTTTTATTTTTCTGCAGCTCATCAATGGGTTGATTTTGATAATAGGGTTAGATCTCAATCAGATGTTCAACATTGGGAAGCTAATATAGTTCCTTATGTAGATGAAAATTCTTCTTCATTACAGATCAGTTTTGTTCGTTATATCCCAGCATTAAGTCTTCCTTATGATCCAAATAATTATAAGATGTTTAGGGTAGTTTACAATTATGTTGAGCCTGGTAAAGAATTAGATTTTGAGTTTTTTGTTAAAAAAAATGTTGAGGCTCATAAAAAGCTTAAAGATGGTCACAAACATCATTTTTTCAAGCCTGTTGTAGGCGGTAAACTACCTGTTTATGTGGGTATTCATCCGATGAAAAATTTTGAAGATATGAATGAACCTCGTGGAGTTTTTAGAAAAGTTTACGATGAAGAAGAAGTAAAAGGGCTTTATAAAAAGTTTCATAATTCAGTTGAAAAAAGAATAAGTGAATTATGGAAATCGAGACCTGATTTAAGTTCTCCAAATTAATTAGAACAGAGCTATTTATATGCGACCGTCTTATAAATTTAGTAGACTATTTTCCATAGGACTTACTTGTTTTTTTTTATTGCAGAGCTGTACAAGTGAGAGAAAATCTATTGTCCAAAAAGGCCCTCGCTGGATAGCAGGAGATCACCATATTCACAGCCGATTTAGTGTTACTTTCAATACCGAAACCGACTCTTTAAGAACTTCACCTATTAAAGGCATTGATGCTTTTTATCCCATACCTATGAACGCACTGATGGCTAGAAGATTTGGACTTTCTTGGATGGTAGCAACTGATCATGGTGGACCTAATCATAGCAAGGTAAATCTAGAGCAAGCTTATCCTGAATTAACCTTATCTCGTGAATTAGTTCCTGAAGTAATCCAATTTTTTGGTATGGAATTAAATCCTCCTGGAGGTGATCATAGTAGTCTTATTATTCCCCATTCTGATGATGAAGCTCAAAAACTATTCTTGCTAGAGTCAGAATTTGATAGAAATGAAGTTTTTCCCATAGATCCAGAAAGGAATAATGAGTCTAGAATGATTCAAGCTCTTGAATTAATGGATAAGCTTGAACCAAAGCCTATTGTAATTGTGAATCATCCTTCACGATCAGGTGAAAAAGGTTCACAATATGGTTTGTATGATCCAGCTGAATTAAGGAAGTGGAATGATACTGCTCCTGAGGTTTCAGTTGGCATGGCCGGTGCTCCAGGGCATCAAGCTTCTACACTTAATCCAGATAATAGTCCTAGACCAGATAAATTTCGTGGGGGTTATAGCCAAGTATTGACTATGGGTGGTTTTGATCCTATGACTGCACGTCTTGGCGGGTTCTGGGATTCAATGTTGGGTGAAGGTCGTCGCTGGTGGATTACAGCTAATTCAGATTCTCATATACACTATACTGAAGGTGGAGATGATTTCTGGCCAGGAGAATTTTCTAAAACTTATGTTTATTCTGAAAAATCCTATGATGCCATTCTAAACGGTATTAGGTCAGGCCAAGTATTTGTTACAACTGGAGATCTTATCTCTTTACTTTATTTATCAGTCGAATCTGGAACTAATTCCGTTCAAATTGGTGGTACTATCGAAGTCCCAACTGGTACTGACATAGAGATTAATATCAATTTTATGGATCCAGAACAAAATAACCATTATGGTGAGAATCCCTTTGTATCCAGAGTAGATCTTATTACAGGAAAAATAACTGGAAAATCAATTGATCAAGATAATGACCGTAATTCTAGTACGCATGTTCTTCATCGTTTTTATGATAATGATTGGTCAAATAAGGATGATTATAAATCAATGACTTACAATCTAAAAAATATAACGGAAAGTTTCTATTTGCGTGTTAGAGGAACAAATACATCACAATTAGAACCTTTAACTGATGAAAAAGGTGAGAATCCTTGGGATGATTTATGGTTCTATTCGAACCCAATTTTCGTTCAAGTTCAATAAGTCATCTCATTTTTCATATAGGAATCTTGAATTTTAAAAGTAATGAAAAAAATGAATATTAATATTGGCTAGATGGAAAATACATATCATATAGATGGTATGACCTGTTCTGGTTGTGTTGAAACAGTCGAAAAGTCTTTAAGGGACTTTGAAGGTATTGATGATGTAAAGGTATCATTAGAAAAAAATAAAGTTTCTATTAAGTCAAATAGAAATATTACTATTAATGAATTACAAAACTTACTACCTCAAAAATACACAGTTAATGAGTATTTTGAAAAAAAGAAACATATAAAGAACAAAGAAAAAACTAAAATAAAAGAACTTTGGCCTTTAATCCTGTCTTTTATTTATGTGCTCATTAGTACTATTTTAATTAATTATGGGAGTCTAGCGCCAAAAAAAATGATGTCAGACTTTATGGGTTTATTTTTCATATTTTTCAGTTTTTTTAAACTATTGGATATACGAGGATTTTCTCATTCATTTTCTATGTATGATATGTTGGCAAAAAGAATCTCATTTTATGGACTAATTTATCCATTCATTGAGATAATTTTAGGTATCATGTTCCTTTTCCAGCTTTATATTTTTTATGCTCTATTAATTACTATTGTAATCTTATTATCGACAATTATTGGTGTTATTCAAACGCTTTTATCAAAGGAGTCAATTAGATGTGCATGTTTAGGAACAGTTTTAAACCTTCCAATGACGGAAGCAACTTTAATTGAAAATTCAATAATGTTAATTATGGCAACTACAACTTTTTTTATGTTATAAATAAAAAATCGATTCTTCTGATTTTACTTATTATTCCTCAACCCAATTTCTTTTTTATCTTAAGATTTGATTTTGGCCATATTGTTTTTTTACTTCTATAGTAACCTATTCAAGATGTTTTGATCCCAACATAAACCCAACTTTTTTTCCCTGATTTTAGAGTTATTTCGATTCTATGATAATCACTTACTTCGTAATTATCCGTTTTTATAAGCTCATCAGGAGTGATTTTGAAAACCTTGCCTTTTATTTCATCTTTTTCATTACCTGTATAGTAAATAATAGGATGAATATTATTATTACTCTTTCTGATAACAGTTTCATTTTTAATCTCTATATGTTCTAAGCAATAATTGTTTAAAATGTCATCAGAACCTTTAAGTATACGATTATAATTTTCTAATTGAACGTTTTCATTTTGTAAGGTACCATAGCTAAATAAATTTTCCATAACTTTCTTTCTTAAGTTAACAATCTAAAAAATATGATAAGTATACATCTAATCATATCCAGAAAACAAAAACTCTAGCTTTGGGGTATTTTCTTTTTTATAGAAAACTAGTATTCATTATAAAGAAGATGTTTAGCCATGAATTTTCTAGAAAATCTAAAGGCTTCATCTCTGGACTTCTTGTTTCCACCAAAAGTAGGGCCTCGATCAGCACAAATTGCTAAAGATATTTTCTGTTGTAGAGGTGTGACAATTGGAATATTTAGAAAATTCATTAGAATTGCACCATCATTTCGCATTTGAAATCTACAGTCAGTTAATATATAGCCATCATTCATCACTTCAGGGGGAGATTGTCGATCAAAGGAGTGATGAGCTCCGGGATACACTGTAATTTCTGCATTCCCACCTTCAGTTTGGATTTCACCTATTAAGTCTTCACAAGAATTAGCTGGAACCCAGTTGTCTAGTTCACCCATGAGAATATGTATGGGAGAGTCAGTAAACTCATAAGATTCCATTTGAACAATGCATGGTGGATATATGGGCAAATGTGCTTTAAACTTTAGGTGAGATGTGATTGCATACCTTATAGGATTCCAAGCACTGAAGAGAGCTACAGAACCACCTAGACTCCAACCTGTGATAGCAATATTATCAGAATCTATTCTAGGGTCATTGGAGAGCACCATCAATGCTTTATATGCATCTAATATCATCATGGCGGAAGTCACTTCAACTTGACTCCCAACAGTAGATGTAATTTGTCTGCTCGCAAAACTCTTTAATTCAAAAGTAGCCAATCCCATATCACGATACATTTGAAGATATTCAAGATGATGATCGGCCCAAGCTAGACTTCCCGCTACACCCAATACAAGAGGAAGATTCTTGTGTTTAACATTTTCAGGAAACTTTAAAACACCAAAGACTTTTTGGTGGGTTTGATTTTCAAGATCTGTAATTATATGATAAAAAGAAAAAGGATTTGCACTTTTAAATTCGATCCTTTCACCATCATCCTGAGCAAAAGAAAAACATAAAGCATAAAAACTAAAAATCAATGCGGAAACCAGCTTATTTATTGTTGATTTCATTCGTTCTTACTTTACCTAGCCCAATATAAAAAGTCCGCATATTCTATTTTCAGAATCTACTTAATTATTTAATTGCAAGGGACATATAAATAGCTATTATAATTATTATGAAAAATAATTTGACTTTTAGGAAAATAAGTAAAAATTCTCAAAGGAAAGAAAAAAGTAAATCATTAGGATAATTCAATTCTTTATGTTAATTATATATTCAATGGTGAATTTCTTTAATGAAAAAATATAATATTAAAGATTTGATGGTAAAGGAATTAATTACATTTACACCTGAGACTTTAATTGGTTATGCGATAAATTCACTTATCAGAAATAAAATATCTGGTGCTCCAGTAATTGATAGAAATGCTAATTTAGTTGGGTTACTTTCAGAAAAAGATTGCTTACATACCTTACTAGAATCTTCTTACTATAATAATTTAAGTGGACATGTTCAGGATTATATGTCAAAAAAATTAACTACTATCGATATTAATGATAATATTAATGAAGTAGCACAAAAATTTATTGATTTAAGATTTCGCAGGTTTCCAGTATTGGAGAATGGAAAACTTGTTGGTCAGATAAGTCGAAGAGATATTCTTAAAGTAATTAACAGTATATAAACATTTCAATCTCCAGCAAATGGTGTTCCGAATAATCCAACTCCAAGTTCACCCCAAATAAGAAAAAACATCATTACGATAATTAAAATAAATATCTTTCTGTATTTATAATATTTAATCTTTTTAACTACTATTCCAATCAATAGACCAGTAATAGTCAAAAGTGTACCCATAATTATAAAATTAAAAAAGGACCAGTTTACTTCATCGGTTAATTGCATTGCTATCAATGGAATCAAAAGTAAGAGCCCAACTATTGATAAGATTCTGGCTATCATATAATTAAAAAATTAGCATTCATATTCTGACATTATTATTTCTATAAATCAGTTCCGAATAATATATTTTTTTAGATACAAAGAAAGGGAAGTTCGATTCCCCTTCTTTGTATAGAAATGCAAGGCTATGAGATTATTTACATAACATATCGTGCACACTTTTAGTTAAATTTTTTTTATTTTAGAATTCTATACCAAATCCTCCAACAGGTATAGTACTGAAATAGACTCTCTTTTCAATAGACGGTCGTCTGCCTCTGCTATAGAAAAATGTTTCAATATTTTCCCTGTTATACGCATTCCATATCTCAAAAAATAATATCAAATTTGACTTTTTAAGGCTATACCTTTTTTCATATCGAATGAAAAGAGAATGATAGTCTGGCGTCTTTTGCTCATTAAAATCATTGATATAAAGGATCTGTTCATTGTAAATAATGGATGATTCCAAATTAATCGGGGTGTATGGTTTTCCACCAAAATATGACCATCGTATTGATATCTCCCAATCTGACTTTGGTCTATAACCTCCAACAATATTAAATATGTATTTATAATTATGATTCCTATTTCTTTCAATACCTTCATAATCTATGAATAAAGAATTAAAAAGAGAGGCTCCGATTAATCCATAAAAATTTTCAACTCTCTTTTTTTGTATCAAAAATTCTAATCCTTCTGAGGATGCTTTACCATTTGATATAATACCATTATACATTCTTAATTCATCAAACAAGAAGGTAGGATCATTGTGAATATCTGAGTTTGGTAGCATGGGACTATCACTATAATCTTTTTTATAGGCAGATAGTGAAGCTTTTGTACTAGGTGTGATCATGTATTCCAAACTAAGAGAGTACTGCTTTCCTTTTACACTTTTTAGTTTTTCAGATGTGTCATTTGCTATGTAAATACCAGGCGGGTTTTGATAATATTCACCAAAGTTAAATATTATGTTTGTTCTTCCTTCAATTAGTTCATAGTCAACATTAACCCTAGGAGATAATAGGTTTCTTCTCTCATAATCGTTTCGGTCAAATCTAAAACCGATGGAAGAAATAATATTATTTCTGATATTTTGTTTTATTGTAAAAAATGCTGAGTAGTTAGCAATGGAGACTGTTTGATCAAATTTGATTTCATCAAGAAATGGATTACTTAACTGCCTTAGATAATCATAATGATGATCTGTCAATTGTGCATCAAGACCAAACTCAAAATTTGATTTAGAGTTTAATTTTAAATGGTTGATTTGACGGAAATTAAAAACGTGTGTTTTTTCAATATTTTTAAAATTAGAGCTATCTGTATTTATGTTAAAAAATTCTGCCAATGAATTTTTATTTGATAGAGAAATACTAGAATTTGAATAAGCTTTTTCATTCCATATTCTTTTATAATTAATACCAATAGTACGCTGATCATTTTCTAATTTTCCATACTCATTTTCTCCAACATCTAATGCTCCTGTTTTATCTCTATCATATAAACTTCCTCCAGTAATTGCTAGGATAGAAATAGTATTATAAATGTCAGGACTAAAATCTAATTTTGCTTGAAAATCATCAAATGATGGCATTCCACCACTTGCATTGATTGCATCTGCTATGATGTCTAAGTAACTCATTCTAAAAGAGGTAATATAACTTGAACGCTTACCCAAAGGTCCTTCAACTAGAAATCCAAGTCCGCCCATTCCAAGTAGTCCATTTCCTTCCACCATTTCCCTATTTCCTGACCGGTAAGTAATATCACCAAAACTTGATAGTTTATTGCCATATTTTGATGAAAAACCATTGCTATAAAAATCTAAATTTTCAACCATATCTGTGTTAATTATTCCAATTGGGCCATTTGACCTACCATCTGCTTGTTGAAAATGAGAAATGCTCGGAATATAAATGTTATCTATGATGAAACCATTCTCTGTTGGGCCACCTCCTCGAACCATTATGTCCTGCCTGTTTTCGCCAACACTTGCTACACTTGGGAGTGTGTTTATTATTCTAGTTATTTCTTGCCCTGATCCTGGAGAGCGTCTCATATCATCTCTATTAAATGATACTGATTGAAATTCATTTACCATTGATTTTTTAAAGAGATTTTCTTCAACAGTCACATCATCAATTTTGATTACTGATCTCTCGAGTTCAACATTTAAAAAATCATATGCATGAGGACGAACCCAAACATCAATCAAATACTCTGTTTTATAACCGATATAGCTGAAATTAATTGTATAATTACCAGCCGGTATTTTTTCAATGGAGAAATAGCCTTTATCATCAGATATTCCTCCCATGGAGGTTGATTTAATTACAATATTTGCTCCCATTAAAGGTAATTGATTATCAATATCGATAATCTTTCCTTTTACGACACCTGTTGAATCAGAATAGGATATGGAAGTAAAAATGAATAATAAACTTAAAATATATTTAATGCGCATAATTACACTTCTATTTTTAGAGTTTAATAACTTAAAATGATCAAGAAATAAAACATACTATGAATAAAAAAAGTCAAACAATAGAATCTTTTTTGAATTTTTCCTTAAAGGGTGAATTAATCAAAGCTATAAAAGAATTAGGCTTTAATAAGCCAACACCTATACAAGTGAGAGTAATTCCCCAATTAATCTCTTCTAATCAAGATTTAATTGCTTCAGCCCAAACTGGAACAGGCAAAACTGCTGCCTTTGGCTTACCACTATTAGACTCGATAAATATTAGGCACAAAAATATTCAGGCACTCATTTTATGCCCTACACGAGAACTTTGTGTTCAAATTGCAAATGATCTTAAGACTTATTCTAAATATATAAAGATGATAAATATTTTAGCAGTCTATGGAGGAGCTAAAATTGAAAAACAAATAAAATCATTGAAAAAAGGACCACAAATTGTTGTTGGAACACCCGGGAGGACAAAGGATCTAATTCGAAGAAAAAAATTAATTATTGCAAACATTGATAGGTTAATCTTGGATGAGGCCGATGAAATGCTATCAATGGGATTTAAAGATGATATCGAAACAATCATTAACGCAACATCAAATAAGAGACAAACTTTGCTTTTTTCAGCAACAATGACTCCTAAGGTCGTTGAGGTGACAAAGAAATATATGAGAAATTCTTTAGAGATATCTGTTGCTTATGGAAATAAAACAGCTGATAAAGTCCAACATGTATTTTATATGGTACAAGCAAAACACAGATATGAAGTAGTAAAAAGAATCGCTGATATGAGCCCAAATATATATGGAATTGTATTTTGTCGTACACGTAAAGAGACTAAAGAAGTTGCTAATAAACTAATGCATGATAATTATAACTCTGATACTATTCATGGTGAGTTATCTCAAGGTCAAAGAGATGATGTCATGAATCGTTTCAGAAAACGTAAAATTCAAATTTTAGTTGCCACCGATGTAGCTGCTCGTGGATTAGATGTAGAAGATCTAACTCATGTCATTAATTATAATTTTCCTGATGATGATGAAATATATATTCACAGGAGTGGAAGGACTGGTAGAGCTGGGAAAAAAGGAATATCTATCGTTATTATTCATGAACGTGAAATAAAAAAATTAAAAAATATAGAAAGAATCTCAGGAATAACATTTACCAAAAAACTTGTTCCCAATGGAATGGAAATATGTAAAAATCGTTTATATACACTTATTGATAAAATAGAAAAAGTTGAGGTTAATGAAAACCAAATAGAACCATTTTTGCCATATATTTATGAAAAGCTCAACTTACTTGATAGAGAAAAACTAATTAAGCATTTTGTTTCTGCTGAGTTCAATAGATATTTATCATATTATAAAAATTCTAGAGATATAAATGTTAAACTTCAAAAAAAAGAAAACAATAAAAAGAAAAATAGTAATAGAAGAAAATTTTTTAATACAAATAAAAATAAAAAACGAAATAGGAAAAAAAAGAGATAGTTAGTTAAGTGCTTATTTTATGAAAAGGGCTTACAAGGGTAATATGAAATAGAGGTGTTTCATTTATTTACACTTTAGAGTTGAAGCTTAGAATATTTATGCTTGAATTTGAAGCTTTTCCTTTAGGTAAGTATTAATAAACTTACCATTTGGATCATAATCCCTTAAAAGCGTCTTGAAATTATTTATTTTAGGATAAAGTGAATCTAGCCTTTCTGGTGAGATGAAAGAAATTTTACCCCAATGTGGTCTAGCTTCAAATGGGTAAAGGGCTTTTTCAATTACTGGCAATAATTTTTTTAGTGCCTCATAATCTTGCTTCCAAGTAAAGTGAAAAACTATAGAGTCACGCTTATAACTAGGGCTCATCCAAAGATTATCAGCTTTTACAACTCTAATCTCAGAAATAATTAATAAGGGATCAATTTGTTTCCTTAATCTTTGTAATGCATCTATACCATCAAGAGCAAATTTATAAGGGATAAAAAATTCAGATTGTAACTCTACACCACTACTTGGTGTAAAATCCATCTTAAAGTGTGGTAACCTCTCATGCCAAGGACCAGAGATTCCCATTTGCTCTGTGCAGTTAATGTGTGCATCATCAATGGAAGAATCATTCTTGTGAAATGAAGAATCAGTTACTGGGTGTAAATTCTTTTTTGCAGGAATAGCACCAAAAAATTCAGAACCAGATTTAAAAATTTCATCTTTTCTAGATCTGGATTTAATCCAAAGTTGGTTGAACTTATTCGTTTGCCAATCAGTAAAAATGCTTACACTATAACCACTAGAAAAAATTTCATCGAGATTCTTTTCTAAAGATTTTCTTGGCAAAGACTGGAAAACTTTTTGTCTTACATTATATGTTTTTTCAATATTTAGAGTCAATTTTGTGACAATACCAAAACCACCTAATCCTACAATTATTCCATTAAAGTTTTTGTGATTGGAAGATAAAGAAATTAACTCACCATCAGAATTAATAAATTCAATTCCGGAAACCGCCGTTGGCAAATTACCGCTATTTATACCAGAACCGTGAGTCCCAGTAGCGCAGGCTCCAGCAACTGATATATGTGGTAATGATGCCAAATTATGTAAAGCATACCCACTAGCATGAAGAATAGGAGACAACTCACCATAGTTCACTCCTGCTTGAATATCTACAGTTTTAGATTCTGCATTGATTTCTATAATTCTATTTAGTTTGTTTAATGAGATGTGATTATAACGAGAATCGGCAATAGTACTAAATGAATGACGAGATCCTAGTACTTTTAATCGATCGTATTTGCTTACTAGGTATTGAATTTTTTCGATGCTATCTGGTTCTAAATATTGTTTGGAACTATAAGTTAGATTTCCAGCCCAATTCTTTATTTTTTTTATTCTATTTTTAGAACGAGAGAGAACAACTCTAGGAAATAAAGTTGCTGTTGAGAGTAAAAAGGATCTCTTTATAAAGTTTCTTCTTTTCATGAATTTTCACCCAAACCTAGCTCCATTTTCAGAACCTACAAAATAATTAAATAATGGTAAGGGGCTAGTAAAGGGTAATATGAAACAGAGGTATTTCATTCACCTTAGTTACAAATATTTATTGATTAGAATTTTTTCAAACTCTTTAAATAAACTATATGACTCCTTATCATTGAATGGTGTAAACTGAGTAAAATATACTATTATCATTTGTTCATCATAATTTATTGTAAAATATGAATTAAAATATCCAGCCCAATATCCTGTACCTATAGGTCTAAATTTTTCTTTCGGATTATTTTCAATTGCCCAAGCAAGTGACCATTTATCTTTTTCATCAAAGAAGGTTCCATTTTTCCCAGCATTAAAGTTCACACTTGGAAATTTGATGTTTTCATAAATCAGATTACCATCCAAATGATTAGCTATCATTGTCTCAACTGTTTCTCTTTTTAGGATTTTCACACCATCTAATTCACCATAATTAAGGAGACATTTTAGAAATATCATATAGTCTGATGGAGAAGATTTTAAGCCTCCACCACCATAATATCTTGTCGTTTTGGGACTTACCCTGTCATTATTAGAAATAATTTCGCCATTATCTTGTCTGTTTCCATAATCTACAATAAGATGACTTAGTTCTTCTGGAACGTTAAACCAAGTTTTATCCATTTCTAAGGGACCAGTAATATTTTTTCTTAGATAATCTTCAAGTGACAATTCAGAAACTTGCTCAATTATGAGTCCTACCCAATCAGTATTTGCTCCATAGCGAAATTCTTTTCCTGAATCAAAAATTCTTATAGATTCATGAAAATCTAAGCCGGGATATTCGTTGTAATTCCAAATTGATGAATCAGCATACATTTGGGATGTCAAGGCATCTGCGTATGCTTAAATTATGGATGCAGATTGTTTATACAATCTTTATACAATGGTAATCGAAAAATTATTTCGATCCGTTTTTCATTCGACGTTTGTCGTTGAGAAAATAGCATTTGCCCCGGTAGCTCAGCTGGATAGAGCAACGGACTTCTAATCCGTAGGCCACAGGTTCAAATCCTGTCCGGGGTACTTCTAAAACCCCCTTTTTACTGAGGGGGTTTCTTTTTATTGAAAATTATTGAAATCCATTGAAATGGATAATGTGTCCCCAATTATTCAATCTTATAATTACAAAAGAGATGTGCGTTTCGTTCTAGACTAATTATATTATCTTTACGCGGGGGCTCTTGAAAACAATAGTTAATGGGGGATGATCGTATGTACGACTCCGCAAAAACAGGTTTTTTCATTAACCTGATTTAATCAAAATTGAAAAGACCTATTAGATTTAAAAAAAATAAACATATTCCATTATGTTTTCTGACTCTCTCAACTTTTTGTTGTGACAGTAGTCCTGATGTAAGCATAGAAACTCCCGTACCCGCTGATACTGTTTCTGAAGCCGTGAATATTGTCGTAGAGGCTACAGATAATGATTCCGTAGTCTTTGTTCAATTATGGTTGGATGGTGATTCTACAGATTTGAAGGATGATTCAGAACCTTATAAATTGTTCTGGAATACTGTAGATCATGGTGGTGTGTCTAATCATAACCTTGTGGCTGTTGCATTTGATGTTGATGGGAATAAAGGTGAGAGTGATACATTAAAAATAACGATTAACAATAGTCAGTCCTACCCTATCCCTATAGAAGTTAAAAAAACTGAATTCATGGATGGTCGTTATGCTCTCAATTGGGCCATGTCTTCAGATCAGGATTTTGGTTCCTATGAGATAGAGCGTTCTACCTCACCCACTATGGAAGAGTCTGATATTCTTTTTACATCTACGCGTAGCTTGGATACGACATTTATTGACACTGATTTAGATTTTCTTGTACATAATTATTATAGGATTGTTGTAACAGATACGCTTGGTTTTAAAAGTGTTGGTCCAGTTCATCGATCTGATTTATACCCTCTTCCCTTTCCGGCAGATATTAGTGCTGTATCTTATAACCTAGATTCCATGGCCGTTGAATGGACTGCGAGTAAAGGTGAAAATTTTGTAGAGTATCGCTTATTGAGAGCTTATTCTGAAGATGGTCCAAAAAAAGTTGAAGCGATATATGATGATATAGATGCAAATAGACATATTCTTACAGAATTTGATCCTACTCGAGAGAATTGGTTTTGGATCTCAACAAGGAATCTTTTTGACCAAAGTACAATAGGTAAAGGTTTGGCTAATAAAGTTGATGATTCTCCGATAGCAGTTAATGTTTCATCTGTAAAGTATAACCTGAAGAAACTGATTGTTGATTGGAAAATATCTAACGATGATGATTTTAGAAGGTACGAACTTCTTCATAGTCAATCTAAAGATGGAATTAGAACAATGGTTGCATCTTTTGATGATCAACAGTTAAATAAATATCAGATTACAGAATTTGATCCTACATATGAAAATTGGTTTTGGGTTAGAACTATAGATCATTGGGGACAAAGTTCTATAGGCGAACCTCTTACCCATGAAAGAGACAAACCACCTAGGCCTATCGAAATAAAATCAGTTAAATATGATTTAGAAAGTATGACAGTTAGTTGGCAGAGATCAAAAGATAGGGACTTTTTATCATATGAAGTTCTTTGGTCTGATAGTGAAATGGGTGAAAAAGAATTGCTAGAAATTATTACAAACCAAAAGCAAAATATTTTTAGTTTGAATTCATTTAATCCAAGTAGAGAAAACTGGTTTTGGGTGAGAGTTACAGATTATTGGGGTCTTACATATAAAGGAGAAGGAAAAACACATACTATTGATTCACCTCCAAAAGCTGCTGATGTAGATTCCGTTATTTATGATGAACAAAAGATGTCAATTTTTTGGGAAGCATCAATTGAAAATGATTTTTCGTATTATGAGTTATTTATATCTGACACTGAATTTGGCACTCGTCGCCCAATAGTTAAAATTGGAGCATCAAATCGAAATAACTATGTTCTTCGTCATTTTGATCCTACAAAAGAGAATTGGTTTTCTATTGATGTGGTTGATAAATGGGGAATTAGATCGATAGGTAAAGCTAAGAGTAATGATGCAAATAGCCCACCAGAAGCTATTAGAATTACGGATGTGAATTACTCTTACGAAAATTTTAATATAAAATGGGAAAAAACCGCTCAAAACGATTTTAGTTTCTATGAACTAATGGTTTCAAATCAGAGAGATGGAATTCCAAATCGTCTAGCTACTTTATCTTCATCTGAGGATACGACATATTCAATTTCAGGACGAGGTATATTTGATCCTACAAAAGAGCAATGGTTTTTTATTAAAACGGGTGATATTTGGGGTCAAGAGGTAATAGGTCCTGGGTATCGAGTTTTTGATGAGCCACCTATCCCTTCTAACATTCATTCTATAGAATACCGCAAAGGCCAATTTTCTTTTGAATGGAGCCCTAATAATGAAGATGATTTTAGACGTTACAATCTTTATGAATCCATGACTTCTGACATGCTAAACGAGGAAAAGGTTTATTCTTCTGTTATTAATAAGGATACTTCCACCGTGATTAAAGGAATTGATCCTTGGGAAACTCGTTATTATCGATTAGAAGTAGAAGATGTTTGGGGTTTAAGATCTTCTGGAATGTTAAAAAAAGCTGATTCTCAGAGCTGGTTTTTAACACAATTTGGAGATGAGAACCAACAAGAGGGAAGATCTGTAACTGAAACGAAAGATGGTGGTTTTATTATTTCTGGCCATACATATTCTAATGCAAATAATGGTGATGTTTGGCTTGTTAAAACAGACCCAAAGGGTAATATAGACTGGTCAAAAACCTTCGGTGGAGAAGGAGATGATCATGCTTATTCTATTCAGTTAACCTCTGATGGTGGATATGTTATAGCTGGTTTCTCTGAAGCTCTAGCAGAAAAATGGAGTGATGCTTGGGTAATAAAAACAAATTCTAAAGGTTTAATCGAATGGAATAGAACATATGGTGGTTTTCGTTGGGATAAGGCACATGATATCCAAGAGACAAAAGATAGTGGATATATTATTACTGGGTATACATTCTCTCATGGAAATGGTAATGCTGATATCTGGCTTATAAAGACTGATAAAGATGGATATCCTATTTGGTCGAAAACATTTGGTGGGCCAGATTGGGATTATGGGTATTCTGTTAAAGAGACTCGAGATGGAGGTTATATTATAACAGGATTTACTGAGGGTGAAGATAAAGAGTCTAGCCGTATTTGGCTTGTGAAGACCAATGTTTTTGGAGAAGAAATGTGGTCACATACCTTTGGTGGTCGTCAGAGAAATGAAGGACGTTCCATTATTGAAACTGAAGACGGAGGATATATTCTTGCAGGAACAACGCAAAACTTTTTTCCAAATTATGAGGATGTAATTATAATTAGAACCAATGAGGAAGGGAAATCATTATGGGAAAAGACATTCGGTGGCCAAAGTTGGGATCGTTCAAGTTCGGTTATTCAAACTAAAGAGGGAAATTTTGTTGTTGCTGGATCAAGCAGATTAAATGATGAAAGTACAGCAGATTCTTGGCTTATGAAGTTTGATTCTAATGGGAATCAAATTTGGGAAAAAAAATATTCAAATTCATTCGATGATGATATTTATTCAATTGAAAATACAACGGATGGTGGTTTTGTTATGGTCGGTACCTCAACATCTATAGATGGAAGCCCTTCTAATTTGTTAATTATTAAGACTGATTTTAAAGGGGATATTCCAAAAGATTATCTTCACAATAATAAAAATTGGGATATAATTATTGGAGAACAGTAATAAAATGTTTTAACCTAAAATTAAAGGTTCTTTAATGGAGAAGCTATCTAACTGTTACAATATTGAAGATATAAGACGTATGGCAAAAAGTCGTTTACCAGAATCTATTTTTCATTATATAGATGGTGGTTCTGATGATGAGGTTACCTTAATTCGAAATACTGCAGCTTTTCATGATTATGAATTTCAACCACGATTCCTTCGACAAATTGATCAGATTGATACATCGATAAATCTCTTTGGGAAAAATCTTAAAGTACCATTTTTCTTGGCACCTACTGGCATGTCTCGGATGTTTCATCATGGTAAAGAGAACGCCGTGGCCCGCTCGGCAGCAAAGTTAGGAACAATATATAGTCTTTCGACACTTGGAACAACTAGCCTTGAAGAGATTTCGGAAGAAACTAAAGGACCCAAAATGTTTCAACTTTATATTTTGAAAGATTCTCAACTTACAAGTGAATTTGTTAATAGATGTAAAGCCGCTAACTATGATGCTCTTTGTCTTACAGTAGATGTACCAGTTGCAGGAAATAGAGAGAGAGATAAAGTAACAAGATTAAGAATTCCACCACGTTGGACTCTAAAGACTTTAATTACTCACCCGCAATGGTCTTTTAACTTTCTTCTTTATCCTGACTTCCGCTATGAAAACGTAATTCATAGAGTAGACGAATTTGGAAAAGAAGTAATGAATGTAATGGATTATCTTGATACTCAGTTGGATCGAACATTGAGCTGGGATTATGTTGCTCAGATTGTAGAGCAATGGGGAGGCCCTTTTGTTATTAAAGGTATTTTAACACCTGAAGATGCAATAATGGCTCAAGAAATCGGTGCTTCTGCAATTATGATTTCAAATCATGGTGGCCGCCAAATGGATGGAGTGGCCGCTCCAATTGATTGCATTTCACCTATACGTGAAGTATTAGATGATGATATGGAATTGATTGTTGATGGTGGTGTCCGACGTGGGTCTCATATAATTAAAGCATTATCGCTAGGTGCAAATGCGGTTTCTATAGGTAGACCCTATCTCTACGGTCTTGGAGCTGCTGGAGAAAAAGGTGTAGATTTGGTCTTAAAAATTTTAAAAGATGAACTTGAAAGAAATATGGCTCTCGCTGGAGTCCAAAGGATAAGTGATTTGTCTGAGGATTATATAAAAAAACGTTGTACTTAAAATAGTAAATGAAATATTCATTGATATCTTTAATTATTTATTCTATTGTAGTGGAACAACCAGATATTGATGAACAATTTCAAACATTATCCAATCAATATCCCAAACAATTTTTTGTATTTAATCCTTTAGTGGGAACCTCTCTTGGATATCAAAAACATTACAGTCTTAGAAAATAAATACAAAATCTTCGAGCAGACAACTTTAAGTTAAAGGATTATCATGGTGAGAAATTTTCGTTTGGTTCACCTCCAGTTAAATATGTTAGAGTCCTTATGTTAAACATATCAATCCCTGAATAGAAATGATCGATTTAAATTCATTGATTCTGGTTTATCTCCCAAGAGTTGCTTTAGTATTATTTGTTTTACTTATATCTATCGCAATGATGCTTTATCCTGGCGGTACTTATAGGGACCCATCTACCGAAAGTTATATTTTTTTAGAAAACTTCTTAAGTGATCTAGGACGTTGGTCTGCTTGGAATCAAGAAAAAAACTTTTATAGTTCATTATTATTTAGTTTTGCTTTTTTGATTGTAGGCTTGGTTTTTTCCATATTTTTCTGGATCCTTCCATCTCTTTTTTTAAAAGAGAATTTTCATCTCGCAACAAAAATAGGTTCGGGAGCGGGTATTATCAGTGGGATTTTTATTATAGGAATTTCATTAACTCCAGCAGATATTGCCTATACTAGTCACATATTTTTTTCAACATGGTTTATGCGTTTTTTTCTTATAGCAGCATTTTGTTACACTTTAGTGTTTTCTAAATCAGAGGTTATGGAAAGTAAATATGCATTGGGTTATGCTATATTTTCAATTTTAATTGCTTCTTATATTCTCATCCTTGAATTTGGTCCTAGTATCCAAGAAAGTCTATGGGCTTTGAGAGTTCAGGTTTTATCTCAAAAACTAATATGTTTTTCTTTTATTATATCAGTAGCATTTCAAACTATTGGTAATAAAAAGGTTTATAATATTCATAATAGATTATAATTTATTACTTCTATAGTTGGGACAACTTAATCTTAAAAACGTAATTTATATAGGTGAGATAAGGGTGTAATGAGTAATAAAATAAAAATTGGTCTTATGGGTTTTGGTCGGGTTGGACGTAATCTATTTAGATTGGGTTATAACAATCCTAATTTAGAATTTGTTGTAATTAGTGATTTAGGTAGAGCAGAAACTTTACGATATCTGTTAGTTCGCGATTCAGTCCATGGCCCATTAGGAGTGGAAGCAGATATTCAAAATAATTATCTTAATGTTGAGAATCAATCAGTAAGGCTTTTACCAGGTGGTAAGCCATCCGAGATTCCATGGGATCTTATAGATGTTGATGTGATGATTGACACAACAGGTGTTTCTTGGCCTGAAGAAGAGTTTGAGGCATATAGGAAATTTTCAAAACAAACAATTATAACTAATCCTGATATATCTTTTGTAGATCGAATTATTGTACCTGGTGTAAATGGGAGTGATATCTCTTTGGATGATAAAATTATTTCTCCATCATCTTCGACTACACAAGTTTTAGCTTTAATGTTAAAAATACTTGATTCTGAATTTAGTGTAAAGAATGCAATGATGGCTACTGTACATGCTTATACTTCAGATCAACCCTTAGCTGATAATACACAGGCTAATCGTAGGCGTAGCAGATCTGCGGTAGAAAATATTATACCAAATGAAACGCCTTCTACTCGATTAGTGGAAGCTCTTTATCCTCATCTTAAAGGGAAGGTAAGTGGGACAGCTTTCAATGTTCCTGTTGCAGATGGTTCTTGCGTTGATCTTACAACAGAACATGAATCTCTACCTTCAGCGGAAGAGGTTAATGAAGTTATGAAAACTTGGGCGGAAGGTTCTCTTTCTGGTATAGTTGCTTATACTGAAGATCCTATTGTGTCTAGGGATGTAATAGGTCGAGGAGAATCTTTGGTCTTTGATGCTAAAGCAACGATGATTGCGGCTGACCATTTCTTAAAAACGATTTGTTGGTATGATAATGGTTGGGGTTACTCAAAGCGTATTTTAGAGATTGTAGAATCCTACAGTGAATTAGGAGGTAAAAATTGAGAGTTGCAATTAACGGTTTTGGACGTATTGGTAGATCAGTTTTTCGAATTCTGAATGAAAAAGATGATGTTCAAGTCGTAGCAATTAATGACTTGTCTGAAAGAGAGGCCTTAGTTTACCTCCTTAAATATGATACTGTTATGGGGAGATTCTCAGATAATGCGGTACTTGAGGGTAATATATTAAAAACTAGTAAACATACAGTAACTCTTTTGTCAGTTCCCGATCCGTCACAATTGCCATGGGGTTATATGGATGTTGATGTCGTCGTTGAGGCTACTGGTGTTTTCAGAGAGAAAAAACAACTTGAAAATCATCTTTCATCTGGTGCAAAAAGAGTTGTCCTAACTGTTCCAGCAAAAGATGATATAGATTATACTGTTGTTATTGGAGTCAATGACAAAGGTCTTATGCCCGAGCACAAAATTGTTTCAAATGCTAGTTGTACTACTAATTGTCTTGCTCCAATGGCTAAGATTCTTAATGATTCTTTTGGTGTTGAGTCTGGTGTTATTAATACCATACATGCATATACTAATGATCAAAGATTAGCTGATGTTCCTCACAAAGATTTACGTAGAAGTAGAGCTGCGGCAGAGAATGTAATTCCTACAACTACAGGTGCTGCCCGTGCTGTTGGTAAAGTTCTTCCAGAACTTAACGGAAAGCTTGATGGTATTGCCATGCGGGTACCAGTTCCAGATGGTTCAGTAGTTGATCTCGTAGTTAGGTTGAAAACAGAAGTAACTGTGGATCAAGTGAAAGAATCTGTATTAGCAGCATCCAAAACTGAGCACCTTTCGACTATATTACAATATCAAGAAGAACCTATAGTTTCCTCTGATATAATTGGGAATAGCCATTCTTCTATATTCGATGCTCCATTTACTCAAGTTATCGATGGCTCACTTGTGAAAACACTTAATTGGTATGATAATGAGTGGGGTTATTCAAACCGAGTTGCTGATCTTATTGGGTTACTTGGAAATCTGGATGGTTGAATAAGATTTGGTTTCTGGTAAGAGTGTAACAATTATTATTTTTGTCTTTTGGGGCATATTTGTTTTTTGTTTGATTTATTTCTTAAATAGTCAAGGTTGGCTTTAACTATTATTAACCTTTCAGAATCCAACTCTGGAATCTTTTACATTTAATCAATTCTCATTCATATTTTTATAGGGTAGAAATTTTTAACTTTTTTAAAGGATATATTATTGGGTGATATGATCTTCACAGATTCTTGGGCTATACAATGGGCTAATAAACTTTCCAGCAATGAGGGTTATCGTGTTGCAGCTTCAAAATGGGAAGGTGATATAGTATTAATCATGACCAAAGATCCTAAACTAGGTGTTATTGAAGATTTACAAGTTTATCTTGATCTTTGGCATGGTGAATGTCTTTCTGGTCGGGTTGCTATAGAAAAAGATAAAATAAAATCAAAATATGTTATTGCTGCTCCGGCCGGAGAATGGAAGAAGATTCTTGAGGGTTCCTTAGATCCCATTTTGGCATTAATGAGGGGAAAATTAATTCTTAAAAAAGGCAGTTTATCTAGTATGCTTCCTTATGTTTCTGCTGCTAAGGAATTAGTTGTATCTGCTAAGGAATTAGATACAGATTTTCCTAAGGAATGGAAATAATCATGAGAGAGAATTTTAAAACTACATCTGAAGGTCTAAATAGAAAGCATGTTATGTTAAAGTTATGGGAGAAGGCAAAAAAATTAGGGACATGGAATCCTTCTGAAATTGATCTTAATCAAGATAAGATCGATTGGTTAAAAAGGAGTGAGTCGGAAAAAGATCTAACAAGTCACGTCACCACATTATTTGTTTCAGGAGAAGAAGCTGTTACTATTGATTTATTACCAATGATTAGCATTATTGCAAATGAAGGTCATTTAGAGGAAGAAATTTATCTTACTTCTTTTCTATGGGAAGAAGCTAAACATGTAGATTTTTTTAATCGATATCTTAATGAAGTGATGCAAATTTCTGGCGATCTATCTCGTTATCATAGTGAAAGCTATAAAATTATTTTTTACAAAGAGTTACCTAATGCAATGAGTCGATTAAACAAAGATAGTTCACCAGTGGCTCTGGCTGAAGCTGCTGTTACTTATAATCTTGTAGTTGAAGGAATCCTAGCTGAGACGGGCTATCATGGATGGTTCGAGATTTTGAAAAAAGCTGGAATCCTTTCTGGAATGTCAAAAGGGATTGAATTAATCCAAAGGGATGAGTCTCGTCATCTTCGTTTTGGGGTATACCTTATCTCGCGTTTAATTGTTGAATATGGAGATTTAATTTGGGAAGCTGTTGAAAAAAAAATGGAAGTTCTTCTTCCTCCAGCAGTTAATATAATTAATGAACTTTTTGATTATCAAGAAAGGGTTTATGGAAAAGTGGCCTTTGGACTTAAGCGCGAGGATTTTGTAGACTATGCTGTGTTACAGTTTCAAAAAAGAATAGATCGGATAGAAAAGGCAAGAGAAAAAACGATAGATGAAATTATATTGCAAAATATTTAGATGAAATTCAATCCAATGATTTTGTCTAAAACTTGACAAATGGATGGGTTAAAAACCATAGTATTAAACACAATATTATTTTTAAAGCATGAATGAAGCTGTTACAAATGGCATTAGGATATCTGTAAAAAGTGAATTTATTCCAGAGCGTTCAAATCCAGATGAACCACTATTCTTTTTTGCCTATCATATTACAATAATTAATGAATCAGATGAGCCACAGAAGTTAATAAGTCGGCATTGGCTCATAAAAGATTCAGCTGGCCAGGTGGAAGAAGTAAAAGGACCTGGTGTTATAGGATATCAACCAAGATTGGAAAAGAACCAGTCATTTAAATATACAAGTTTTTGTCCATTACGAACAGAATTTGGTTTTATGAAAGGTACATATCAAATGGTTAGTGATGATGGAGAGACCTTTGATGCAGAGATCCCTGTATTTCACCTTATTACGCCTCATGCTGTAAATTAATGGTAGATCATCTTCAAACTCATTACAAGCATATAATTTGGGATTGGAATGGTACCTTACTAGATGATGCGTGGCTTTGCGTAGATATTATGAATTCAATGTTACAGGAACGTTCTTTAGGAACATTAGACATTGATCGTTATCAGAGACTTTTTGATTTCCCAGTAATTGATTATTATAGAAGATTAGGTTTTGATTTTAGTAAAGAGTCCTTTGAGAAAAGTGGAACAGAATTCATAAAACGCTATGAAATGAGACAAAATGAATTAGTTCTAAATGAAGGTGTGAAAGATACACTTGAAAAAATTAATTTACTTGGATTGTCTCAATCTATTTTGTCTGCATCTTCAGATGTAATACTCCAAGAATTAACAACTAGGTTAGGTCTACGACACTATTTTGTTAAAGTGATTGGTCTTGATGATCATTATGCTTTCGGAAAAATTGAAAAAGGTAAAGCTTGGATGAAAGAACTAAAAAAAAATCCTGATGAAGTCTTATTAATAGGTGATACTTCACATGATTTTGAAGTTTCAAAAGAACTGAATATAGATTGTATTTTAATTCCTAGTGGACATTATTCTAAAGAAAAATTATTAGATCTCGATGTTCCACTTATTTCTTCAATTTCCCAAGTATTAGATTTTATTTAAAACAGTATATTATTTATCTTAAAGTTGATTGAGCGGGAACTATAAACATCTATAATCAACTTTTTAGTTAAATAAATATTTAGTAGTATTTTTCTGTGAGGTTAAAGAATCCTAGTTCCATTCTGATCAATTTTACTTATAATTGTTTTTGACTCGATCCCAATCATTTTAAACTCGGATTCCATTTTTTCTCGAATTTGTTCACATTTTTGGAAATTCTTATTTGAAAATGCACAAATTGTTGGTCCTGATCCAGAGATGATAAGTCCATCAGCACCAGCTGCTACAACAGATGTTTTAATTTTATCATAACCTGGAATCAAATTTTTTCTATATGGCTCTACAATAACATCATTAAGACTTTTTATAAGAATGTCATAGTCATTTTTTAAAAATGCGGTTACAACTGAAGCTGTATTTGCCATAGCTGTGACGGTATCTTTAAGAGTTATTTCATGAGGAAGAATAGTTCTGGCTCCTTTAGTAAGAACTTCTATTTTTGGAGTTCCAATAATCAATTTTAAATTTGATATGGAACCAAGTTTTTCAACTTCTAATGGTGCAATATTTCTCACCAAAACACCACCTCCAAGTATCGCTGGAGCGGTATTGTCAGCGTGTTTTGCAGATACAATTTCTTCAGCATTAGATGCCGCAGTTATTAATTGATTGGTATTTAATTTATTTCCATATAGAGTATTGACAGCAAATGCACCAGCTGCGGCTGAAGCAGCACTTGAGCCTAGTCCTGACCCACTTGGCAACCCTTTTTCAATTATTAGGTCTACACCACCAGGATTACCAAGAATATCAAGTATCTCAATTGCTGCGATAGATGCTGTATTCACATTAATATCTTTCGGAATTTTATTATCTGAAACAATTTCAATAATTGAAACATCTTTATTAGTTCGGCGTGCCTTAATCGTATCCCCTAAACCTTGAACAGCCATACCAAGGACATCAAAGCCTGGCCCAATGTTTGCTACTGTTGCTGGAGAAAAAACTTTAATCCAGCTCATTTTTCTTGAAGAAGAAATAATTTAAAGTTTTCATAATTTGAGTCAAGTTTATAAATATTTTTCTCTCTATCCATAGCTCTTTTTAAGGTTTTAGGTATAATAATTTCAGACCCAATTGATTCTTCTACAATTTCAGGGAATTTACCCGGGTGAGCTGTTCCCAAAACAACAGCCCGATTGTTATTGTTATTTTGAAACTTTCGCAGAGCGGCCAATCCCACAGCACCATGAGGATCAAGAATTATGCCATTATTAGACCAGGTTTCTTTAATGATGGTTATTGTCTCACTATCAGAAACAGATGTCGACCATAGATTTTTCCGCATCTTCATAAGATCTGGTTTTTTATTTACAATTCCATTAGATAGTAGATGGCCTCCGTAAAGATCAAAGTAACGAGCAAGATTACTTGGATTACCAACATTCATTGCATTTGATATGCATTTTCGAGAAGGAATTATAGGAGAAAAATTTCCAGAAGAAAGAAAATTAGGAAATTCATCATTTTCATTAACTGCAATTATAATCTGATCTAAAGGTAGCCCCATTCTTCTAGCAAATTCACAACCAAGAGAATTACCAAAATTACCCGAAGGAATTGAAAAAACTATTGGCTCATTTTTACTAATAATATTTGATGCGATATAAAAATAATAGACAATTTGAGGAATGATTCTTCCAATATTTATTGAGTTACAAGAGGTAAGATTCATTTCGTATAAATCTGGGTCAAGAAAAGCTTTTTTCACTAATTTTTGACAATCATCGAATTTTCCATCAATTGATATGGTTTTAATATTATCTCCAATTCTTTCAAGCTGTAATCTTTGAACTGGAGAAACTTCTTGATCTGGATATAATATAAATACTTGAAATCCTTTAATTCCCTTAAATGCTTCTCCAATAGCACTTCCAGTATCTCCACTAGTTGCGACAAGAATATTTGTAGTGTTTTTTGTGTTTTTGAAAAATTCCATGACTTTGGCCATAAATCTAGCAGCAAAGTCTTTGAATGAGGCACTTGGTCCACGGTCAAGAAAAGCTATCTGAGTATTTTTATCAATTTTTTCTATAGGAACAGGATAGTTATAAATATCAGCACAAATGGTTTCAAGATTATTATTTGGTATTTCATTTCCTAAAAATTTTCTAAGGATTTCAAAAGCAATGTAAGGGTAAGACTGACCTTCTAATGCAAATCTTTCTTTTTTGGTTAGTGTGGGTATAGATGTTGGCATATATAGACCTCCATCAGGCGCAATCCCTTGAAAAAGAGCTTTTCTAAAAGATACGGTTTTATTTTTCCCTTTATCTAAATTATAACGATTTGTACTGATATATCGGATGGTAGAAATATTTTGCATTCCTTAACTTTAAATTATTCAAGATGAAATGACAGTCTAGCATGCAGCCCCAAAGCTATGTCAAATTGATTCTATTAGATATAGTTTAATTTAAAAATTTCTTTGAAAATATAAACTTAGAAGAATGTATTCAATTTTTTTTCTTAGATTTCTATTTGATATTCTATCATTACGATTGGTTAAATTATAACTATTAATGGAAGTAGAAGAAGTAAAGAATCTAATAGAAAATGGTCTTTCAGGATCCATTGTTAAAGTTAAGGATCTGAAAGGAACAGGGGATCACTTTTCAGTTGAAGTGATTTGGAGTGGTTTTGAAGATATGACATTAATTGAACAGCACCAGAAGGTTTATAAAACATTAGGTAAATTATTGACGAATGAGATTCATGCTCTTCAGCTACGAACTGCAGTAAATTAGAAAGGATAAAAAATGGGTCTAAAAAAAGAAATTCAAAATACTATAAATGAAAACATGATTGTCCTTTATATGAAAGGTACCAAAGAAATGCCTATGTGTGGTTTTTCTAATGCTGTAGTCCAAGTAATGAATAGTTATGGTATCCCCTATATAGACATTAATATTCTCACGGATCCTGAAATTAGAGTGAAACTTTCTGAGATAAGCAACTGGCCTACAATTCCCCAATTGTTTATAGATGGAAAACTTGTAGGTGGTTGCGATATTACTCTTGAGCTTCACCAATCTGGTGAGCTTAAAAAACTTCTAGAAGAAGCTGAAAGTAAGTCAGTATCCAATAATAATTGATTGAGCCAACATTTGCTCAGCTGTATAGTAAAAACTAAATTTGCTTTAATCCTTGGCCCCATCGTCTAGTGGTTAGGACTCCAGGTTTTCGACCTGGCAACAGGGGTTCGACTCCCCTTGGGGTCACGTAAAGATCACAAAAAAGTCTCTTTAAGAGGCTTTTTTGTTTTTTGTCTAAATAATTTATATTTCTACTAACCAATGAATATACTTATAACTGGATCTTCAGGATATATCGGAACTGAGCTTTGCAGACGTTTTGAAACTGATAAGTCGATAAAAAAAATAATAGGGGTTGATTTATCTGATCCAAAAGAAAATTTCAATAAACTTTCATTTTATAAAAGAGATTGTTGTGAAAATCTTGAAGATATTTTCTCTGATCATTCAATAGAGACGATTATCCATTTAGTTTTTGTACTTAACCCTATGCATAACAAAAAAACTATGTATCGAATTAATGTTAAAAGTCTTGAAAATATATTAGAGTATATACAAAATCATAATATTAAACGTTTGGTAGTCACTAGTTCAGGTACAGCATATGGTGCTTATCCCAATAATCCTGATAGTATTTCAGAGAATATGCCTATTAGGGGGCATAGGTACCAATATTCAAATGATAAACGCATTGTTGAAGAAAAGCTAATGAAATTCCAAGATGAGAATTCTGATGTTGATATAGTAATAGCAAGACCGGCAGTAATTTGTGGCCCTCACATTGGGAATTTCATTTCTCGGTATGTTACTAAGCCATTTGTTCCTCTAATTAATAATTCTTCAGCCCGAGTTCAGTTGTTGCATGAAGAAGATGCTGCAAACGCACTTTACGCACTTGTTAACGAAGCACCAAGAGGTGCATATAATCTTGGTCCTGAAGAGACATTAACTCAAGATGAATTAGTCTCAATCACAGGAAAGATTCCACTTCGATTTGGGCCAAAAATTTTGCGTTTTATGAACTCAATTGGATGGTTATTAAGATTAAAGATTTTGACGGAGGTTCCTAGTTCGATGTTAGATTTCATTGAATTTTCTTGGGTCGTAAATGGGAGTAAAATTGAACGTCATACATCTTTTCGTTATAAATATACATCAACGGATGCTATCAATGGATTTATGGAAAAAAGAATTAATTAAATTTTTCTATTCTTTGATTTTATTATTTCTGTTTATTCCACTATAGTTTTTGGAGTTAGATTTTTTGAACCGTCGTAGATTTTTAAACTATTGTGCTGGGACCATAACGCCTCTAATACTTCCATCTATTCTCCCATTATATAAAAGTAATGAAATCATTTATCCTAAAATTCCTATTGTTGATGTACATGTGCATCTATTAGGTAGCAGTCCTTTGAATGGATGTTATGTTAGCAAACGATTTCAGAAATCATTTGCAGTTCGTATGTCTAGATTTTTCATTGACTTTGGGAAGGGAAAAACACCTCAAGAAGAGGATGAAAAATATGTAGACCGGCTGCTGAGATTAGTATCAGAGCTTCCAGATAGTTGGAGAGGAATTCTATTGCCAATGGATGGTGTTTATGATTCATCTGGAGCATTGGATTATAATAAGACACTTTTTTTTATTTCCAATGATTATAGTCTGACAGTAGCCACTAAGAGCGGAAAGCTTATTTCCGCTTCTTCCATTAATCCATATAGAAAAGATGCTATTTTTGAACTAGAGCGAGTTTCATCATTAGGAGCTGTGCTAGTCAAGTGGATTCCAAATACCATGGGAATTAACCCTTCAGATAATAAACTAATTACTTTTTATAAAAAAATGAAAGATTTGAATATGACTCTATTAACTCATACTGGAACAGAGCATGCGGTAGGTGGAGCAATAGATCAAACATTTGGAAATCCTAAACATCTAATTCTTCCTCTTGAAGAAGGTGTAAATGTTGTTGCTGCCCATTGTGCTTCTGGTGGTGGTGATTCAAACGGTTCGTATTTTAGTCAATTCCTTGATATGTTAAATATATTTCCTAATCTTTATGGAGATATTTCAGGTCTTTCTTTATTACATAAAACATCAAGTCTCAAGCATTTAATAAAAAATCCCCATTATTTTGAAAAGTTATGCTATGGTAGTGATTTTCCTCTTTATTTTACTCCAGCTACAAGTCCTTTTTATTTTTTGGGGTTAATTTCTTTTGGCAAAGCTATGAAATTAGGAAGAATTGAAAACGACCTATCTAGAGATATATCTACACTTGTAACATTATCAGTTCCAAATAATTTTTTTGGAAGAGGGTATAAAGCAATTCCGAAAATTCAATAATAATGATTAGATATTGGAAACTATTAAAAATTATTTTACTTGTGGTCCCGACGCCACTTTTTCCATTAATTAGACTATTTTCAAAACGACCTAAGTTAGAAAACAGTTTCTTTACTACAACTGAAGGTAAAAAAGTGCCATTAAAGATTTATCATCCACCTAATTTAGATGTTGCTCCAGCAATTATCCTATTTCCTGGAGCTAGCCCTGCTGCTGAAAATCACGAAGGTGTTAATCTTTTGGCTAAAGCACTCGCCTCATCTGGGGTTCGTGCCTTTTTACCTAGGATACCAGCATTAAAAAAGGTTCTTATCCAATCTGATTCAATAGAACATATGATCAATGCTTATCTGACAGTTTCTGATAGAAAAGATATTGATTCAAAAAAAATTGTTGGTTGTGGAGTTAGTTTTGGAGGAAGCCTATTTATTAAAGCATGTTTAGATGATAGGATTAATGGAAAGCCAGCCTCCATTATATCTTATGGGAGTTATTTTGATTTTGGCGATACTCTTGAATTTAGTATCACAGGTAAATTTTCAGATGGAAAAAAGGATTTTCATTTAAATCCTCATGATTGGGGAAGAACAGTTTTTTTTTATAATTATGTTAGATATGTAGATGAACCATTTAATATGGAAAAAATAGAAGAATATCTTTATGATCAAATAATTAATAATGGGGAAAAAAGTAAAGAATTATGGTATTCTTTTTCTAGAAAGGACAAAAAATTTATTAACACCATTTTATATGAAAAAAATGAAGAAGCCCATAGAATTACAAAAAAAACTTTGATGAAAATTAAGCCTCTAGTAATGTCACTTTCTCCATCTAGCTTTATTAACAAAATAGATTTTCCTATTTATATGATGCATGGTGCTCAAGATAATATGATTCCTTATACAGAGACATTGAAATTTGCACGAGAACTTAAAATCAGAGGAAACAAGGTACATAGCTTTATAAGTAATCTGTATTCCCACTCAGAGATTGAGCATCCTAAAGTTCGGGGAATTAATTTTATTTCTGAACTATTCAGAATGGGAAAGTTTATAAGTTCAATGCTTCGTCCTGTTCTAGAATAGAGATTTTTTCTTAAATTTTGTTCCTCGGTGGTTTCCTCGAAAAAACTTGACTTCCCGAAGGTAATGTGATAATATCTACCTTGGATGCGGATAAACAGTTATCTAAACAATAAAAAAGGAGATAATCATGGCTGAAGTCGTCGCAAACACAGGTGTTAGTAAAGAGAAGGGCTACCTGTACTACCTAGGAAAGGACGGCAATGTTTGGCGTTCTAAAATGGCCAGAGCTGGAAAAGGCGGGGGAAGTGCAGAGAAAGTAGCTGATGCTGGCGTTTCTCGGGAATCAGGGTACCTCTACTATATTGATAAGAATGGTAATGTTGCTAGGTCTCCTATGGCCAGAGGTCGTTAAGACCTGATTAGTAATTAATCAGTTAATACAAGGAACCCCCTTTAAAGGGGGTTTTTTGTATTATTACCTTCTTAATTAAATATTCTAAATTCAACTAAAGGAAACCCGGTTTTTTATAGAATGGGATATATATGAGATATTTATGTTATAATCTTTTATTATGGTCATCATTTACATTTTCTCAGGTGGATTATAGCTCTTTAATTCAACCTATATTTGATCAGTACTGTACCAGTTGTCATGGTAGTAGTGGAGGCATAAGTCTTACTTCTTATGAAGAATTAATGAAGGGTGGCAACAGTGGAGCGTCAATTATTGCAGGAGATGCAACTAATAGTCTCCTTATCAAAAGAATTAATGGGTCTGTTAATCCTCTTATGCCAAAAGATGCTCAAGCTTTACCCGATTCTATAATCAATTTAATTATGAAATGGATAAATGAAGGTGCTGCTCAGACTGTCTCTATAACTGCTGTCAACACCATTCCTTTTACTTTTGAGATACTGGGTAATTATCCGAATCCGTTTAACCCTAGGACAATAATAAAAATACAATCGAAGGTAAATATAGATGGTAGAGCAAAAATTATTTCAACCTCAGGTAGATCCGTCTATGATTTTGGTAGAGTTTATTTTACTATAGGAAAAAATAATATTTTTTGGGATGCTGAAGATGATCAAGGAATTAAACTTCCTTCGGGCCCTTATATTTTTCTATTTAGAAGTTCAGGTATTGTTTTTTCCCATAGAATGACGCTTTTGAAATAGAATTATTCTTAATGGGAATTTTTCGATGAAATTAGAATTTTTTTTGAGTTGTATTTTTATCACTTTTCTAAATTACAGTTGTGTTGATCTTGGGAATTCTATTGAAGAAAACATTATTCGAGATTCTGCAAGTTATAGTAAAGATATTCAACCTGTTTTTGATATAAGTTGTGCTACTTCTGGCTGCCATGTTAATGGTCATTCAACAGAACTTGACCTTAGTAGGGGGAAAAGTTATATGGAAATAGTTAATGTTACTTCAATCGATTTCGCTCCTTTAAAATTAATAAGCCCTAATAATCCTGATAGCTCTGTAATCTATTTGAAAATTATAGGTGATTCATCCACGGGGTCATTAATGCCGCCCGGAGGTACATTAAAAGATGCAAATATTAATTCCATAAGAATTTGGATTGAAAACGGAGCACAAAATAATTGATTAATTCTATAAGAATATTTCTAATTGGCATTTTATTAGGCAGCATCCATTTATATGCTATTCCCCGTTTTGGTATAAAAGAAGGTTCATGTAATACTTGTCATGTCAATCCTACAGGAGGAGGTTTACGTAACGATTATGCAAGTTTAATTATATCAACTGATGAGCTTCCAATTCGAAAAACTTCATCATTGATTCAATTTAATGATCCTGGCCAATTAACAGACCATATTCGTATCGGTGCTGATCTTCGTGCTCAGTTAATTTCAGATGATAAAGAAACTATAATGTTTCCTATGCAAGCCGATTTATACGCAAATATTGATATGAATGGCCTTCTGGACATCTATGTTGAAAAAGAATCTCTTCTTGGAATAATGGAATACTGGTCTAACGTTTTTATTCCATTCTTAAATGCTTTTGTTAAAGTTGGTAAAATGCGTCCCAACTATGGGTTAGGAATTGACGATCACACATCTTTTATTAGAGGAGGTAATATAAGAAGAACCCATGGGTTGTTAAAAGAAGGTCTTCCTTTTTCACCCATGCGTCCGACAGTAAATTCAGCTGAACTCGGAATTTTCGGCAAAAATTTTTTACTAACAGGTAGTATATCTAATGCTTTTTTATCTGGAGAATCATCTGAATTAGCATTTTTAGGTTTACCAGATAATAGAACGACTGTTCTTAGAGCTGAACGTTCAATGACTAATGGTAAAATTGCTGGTTTTATTGGTGGAAGTTATTTAAAGGAAAAGGAGATATCTATAAAAGGTGTCTTTGGAGGTTTATCTAGAGATTCATTTACTTATACTGGTGAACTAGATGTAGTAACTGGATGGAGTGGTAATTTCACAGGCTTAGCATCTTTTAGTGAAATCGCATGGATTCCCATCCAAGGTATACACTTATTAATGAAATATGATTTTTTTGATGAAAATATTGAAGTAGTGGATAATTCTCTTGCCAGAATTTCATTGGGTTTAGAAGTTTTCCCATTAAATTTTTTGGAATTTAAATTTCAATTAAGAAAAACTAGACTGGCAGGTAGAGGTATGTTCCCAACAGAATTTTTATTTCAAACTCATATTTGGTTTTAGGAGAAAATTAGTATGAAAAAATTATTGTTTGGTTTAGTCTTGGTTTTTTTAAAACAATCATTACCTGCACAAGATTTAAAAAACCTTAAGGTTCTTCCTTTTAAAACAAAAAAAGAAACAATGGCATATATGAAAAAAATTATTGCCCCTTCTGTAGGAGAGAAGTGTTCATTTTGCCATAATACCAGAAACTTTGCTTCAGATGATAATGAAAAAAAGAAAATTACTAGAGAAATGATTATAATGACTCAAAATATGAATAAGGATACAATGAAAAAACTAGATTATAAACCAATAACATGTTGGACTTGTCATAGAGGTTCAACCAATCCTCCTAGAGTTGAGAATGAAAAGAAAAAAAATGCTAATTAATTGAGGATTTGGACGTGTCAGTAATAAAAGCTATTAATTATGCTGAAAGAAATCATAATCGTTTTCTTGAAGAATTAAAAGATTTGGTTTCCATCCCGAGTATTTCCAGTGATGCGAATCATATTTCAGATATGAAAGATTGTGCATTATTTGTAAAGGATGCAATGACTTCTATTGGATTTGACCGTGTGGAAATGATGGATTCTATTGGGCATCCAATTATTTATGGTGAATGGCTTGGTGCGCCTGAAGCTCCAACGGTTTTACTTTATGGTCATTATGACGTTCAACCCGTTGACCCTTTGGAGTTATGGGATGCGCCTCCATTTCAACCTTTAGTGAGAGACAATAGACTGTATGGACGAGGAACAGTAGATGATAAGGGACAGTTTTATCTCCATCTAAAAGCTATGGAATCATGGCTTTTATCAACTGGTGAACTTCCAGTTAACGTAAAAGTAATTATAGAAGGTGAAGAAGAAGTAGGTAGCGAAAGTTTAGAACCCTTTTTAGAAAATAATAAAGAAATGTTATCAGCTGATGTAGCTGTGATTTCAGATACAAGTATGATAAAAAAGGGGTGGCCATCTATTACATATGGTTTAAGAGGAATCGCCTATTTTCAGATTGATATAACAGGACCTTCACAGGATCTGCACTCAGGGATGTTTGGCGGTGCTGTAAAAAATCCAATCCATGCACTTACTGAAATTATTGGAAAACTGAAAGATGAGAAAGGTCATATTTTAATTCCTGGGTTATATGACAATGTAGTAGAGTTAACGGAGATTGAACGTAAAGCCATGTCTGAGCTTCCATTTGATGAAGAAGAGTTTCTGAAAGAAGTGGGTGCACCTCAGTTAAGTTGGGAGGATGGTTATACCCCTTTGGAAAGTTTATGGTGTCGACCTGCATTAGATATTAATGGAATATGGGGAGGGTTCTCTGGAGAAGGGTCTAAAACTGTTATTCCTTCGAAAGCTCATGCCAAATTAAGTATTCGATTAGTTCCGAATCAAGAACCAGATACTATAGGAGATCTTTTGGAATCATACATTAAAGAGATTTCTCCTAAAGATGTTACTATTTCTATAAAAAGAATGCATGGAGGGAGACCTTTTCTAGGTGATCTATCTCATCCAGCCTTTGCTGCAGCAAGTCGAGCTCTTGAAAAAGGTTTTGGAACTAAAGCCGTTTTTATTAGAGAAGGTGGATCAATTCCATTTGTTAAAAACATGACGGAACAATTGAACCTTCCATGTTTATTACTAGGTTTTGGTCTACCAGGAGAAAATGCCCATGCTCCAAATGAATGGATTGATCTAGACAATTACAATCTCGGTACAGTCAGTGCTATACATCTATATAAAGAACTCAGTACTTTATGATATAATATATGTTGATGAAAAGAATATTAATGTTTTCTATGTTTTCAATTATTGGAATAGAAACAAAAGCTGATTCAACATCTTTAGTTACCAGTATAATTATTGAAGGGAATAAAGTTACTAAGGATTATATCATTAGACGTGAAATTCAACATCCAATAGATAGTCCTCTTGATAGTGCTTTAATTAGAGAAGATCGAGATCGGATTGACAATTTAGGTATTTTTAGTACAGTTCAATGGTCTAAAGAGTCCAAAGAAGATGGCTCTATTAAATTGACTTTTACTGTAGCTGAAATCTGGAGGATTTGGCCGGGTCTTTCACCTTATTATTCAGAAGAACAAGGATGGTCAATTATAGGCTTAATTAACCTTTTAAATTTTAGAGGAAGGAACCAAACTCTTTTTTCTGGGATGTCTATTGGTGCTGAAAAGGGATATATGTTCTTTTTTCAAGATCCTTGGATAGCTGGAGACCACATCTCATTTTCTTTTGGTTTGATGAATGAATCATCGGATCATACTTTCTTGCCATATGAGGAAAGAGAAAATGCAATTGGGATTGGTTTTGGTAAGTGGTTTGATTATAAATGGCAGTTTGATTCCTTTATGGGATTAGTGCAGTCGCAGTATACCAATCAATTTGAAAAAATAAAGTTCAGGCAAATACAAACTGAGACATCTGTAATTTATGAAACCAGAGATTTGTATAGGGACCCATCAAAAGGCTTAAAGATTTCTCAAAAACTAAGAACTGATATTGATTTAACAAGCTCAGGCCAAAACCGTTTTGTTTGGACTCAGTCTATTGGCACCTATTGGTCACCAATAAAAGGAAAGAGGAAGTTAACCTTAGGTATAGGAGCTGAATTAAAGACATCTTTTGGATCCTTGAATGAACTTTGGTTGAGTTATTTTGGAGGAAACTCAACAGTACGAGGTTGGTCTCCACCATCTCTTTTAGAATACAATGATCCAAAAAAATATTTCAGGTTTGGACATCAACACATTTTTACATCATTTGAAGCGAGGCAAACAATTATACCAACTTCTTCAGTGTCATTATTCTCGTTTAATTCTGAAGTTGGTTTAACAGGAGTAGTATTTTTTGATATGGGTTATAGATCGAGAGAATTGTCTGATTTATTTAAAAATGATCCACTTTTTGGAACGGGTTTTGGTATACGTATTCCTACTCCACAAGGATTTGTTTTAAGGATGGATTATGGTTGGGGATTCTATGGACATCATGAAATGGGAAAAGCCATTAATCTTGGGGCTGGACAAAAATTTTAAACATTGTTTTATTCATCCTTTTTTCCTTTAAATAGTACAATATTTTCGAAACCTTTCTCATTTCCTTGTCTTAAACGAACTATATTGTCTCTATGTGTAAAAAGCACAAATATAGGTACAATAATTGAAAAAATAATTAAAGATTGGGATGGATGTGGTTGACCAATATGAGGCAATAAAATTATTGAAATTGGTAGTGTTATGGAAGCCGTCATAGAACTTATAGATACAAACCCCCACTTAATAAGAGTAAAAGTAAAAGTTATCAGGCAGAATAAAACAGCAATTGGTGAAAGAGCCACCATCATACCAGTTAAAGTTGCAATACCTTTTCCTCCACGGAATTTTGAAAAAATTGTATATGTATGACCTAAAACAGCTGAAGATCCTGCTAAGACCTGGGTTAGTCCGAACAAAGAATTTTCTTTAGTTGATAAAATTATTATTGGAATGAACGCTGTAGCAATCCATCCCTTAAATGTATCTACTATTCCAACAATTAGTCCGGGTTTCCATCCGATTACTCTAATGATGTTTGACATGCCGGCATTACCGCTTCCATGCTGTTTTATATCAATTCCAGCTATTTTTCGTGCTATGATAATACTGGTTGGGAATGATCCAACTATATAGCTAATGATCATAATGACAAGAATGTTTAAACAAACTTCCAAAAAATATTGCATTTATAACATAACCTTAATTAAATTTCACCAGCATAATATATATAATAGACCCGGAAGACGTCTCACCCTCCTTAACCCCACTTCTTTCGGGTCTCTTTTTATTTATTGGAAATTTCATTTACTTTCGGTCCTAGCATTCCACCGGATATAATTGTTTTTAAAGCTTCTTCAACGCTTAGATCCGAATCAATTACATCACTTTGAGGAATAATCACCATTACTCCAGAAGTAGGGTTGGGAGTAGTGGGTACAAATAAATGGTAATAGGATTTTCCGTTCTCATCAATAGAATCTCCTGTAACAAAAGCAATAGTCCATAAGCCAGGTCTAGGATAATTGATTAGGACAGCCTTCTTAAATGCTTTGTTTGAAGCTCCGCTTACAGATTGTGTAATTTGTTTTGCTGTACCATAGATTGTATTTGCCAAGGGAATTTTTCGAAGCAATGCTTCTCCAATGGAGACTATTTTTCTCCCTAAAAAGTTAGTGACTAGGATTCCTAGCAAATACATGAAAATTAAAGAAATAATTACACCTAGTCCGGGTATATGAATTGGTAGAAGGGGATCTAAAATGGGAGCAGCAAAACCATCAAAAAAATTGAATAGAACTGTCATTATCCAAACTGTAGCCAGGATGGGGGCAATAGTAACTAGTCCTGCAACAATCTTTATTCGTAGATGTTTTAAAACATTAGACATTATTATAAGTTAAGCAGTGTATTGCAATCCATCAATCTGAATGCAATAAATGATAAGATTCATGTTCTAGAAGCCAATTCTTTAAATATACTCCACCATTATATCCACCAATTTTCCCATCATTAGATATAATTCGATGGCAGGGAATAATAATTGGAATAGGGTTGTTTGTATTTGCACTTCCAACGGCACGTACAGATTTAGGGTTTTTTATCTTTTCAGCTATTTGTTTGTATGATGCGGTTTTGCCAAAAGGTATAGTTGCAACCATGCGAAGTACTTTAATTCTGAAATTTGTTTCTTTAAAATCAATATTGAGGTTAAAGATTTTTTGTTTACCCCTAAAATAGTTATCCAATTGTTGACATTCTATAGCTAAAGGTTCTTTCTTTTTTACAATTGCCTGTCCACGGAAATGATTTTTTAGCCATTCAAAAAAAAGATTTCTACCTTCTGTTGGAAGACTAATCTTACAGATCCCATCTAGGGATTTGGCTAATAGGAGACGTCCAATAGGAGACTCTAAAGAAGAGTAATATATCAATTCGTTAAATCTTTTGAGCGTATAGGGTACTCACGAATTTAACAGCTATAGTATAAGACATAGTATTTGCTAATGTAGCAGTTATCAAAGGAAAGCCTATCTCACCATCACCAGATGAATTTTCTTATAATAACAACAGATTATCAATTATTTCGTTTTATAGCGCTGTTGCCAAAATATGACCACTGGACTAGCAACATAAATGGAAGAATAAGTTCCAACAAGTACACCAACAATCATAGCAAACGAAAAGTAACGAATAACTTCACCGCCAGCCATATAAAGAATAAAAACTACTAGGAAAGTTGTTAAGGAAGTAATAACTGTTCTAGATAATGAGTCATTAATACTTTTGTTAAAAATAGATTCTTGATCTAAGGTCTTGAGTTTCTTTAGGTTTTCACGAACTCTATCAAACACTACGATTGTATCATTCAGAGAATATCCTACAATGGTTAAAAAGGCTGCGATAATTGATAAGGAAATTTCATAATTAAGAATTGAGAAAATCCCCAATGTTATGAGAACATCATGTACAAGAGCAGCAATTGCACCAATAGCAAAACGGAATTCAAACCTGATAGAGATGTAGATTAAAATACCAATGATAGCTGTAATTATGGCAAAAATCGCTTTACCTTTTAGTTCAGATCCAATTTTGGGCCCTACTTTTTCTATTCTTCTAAAATCAAGTTTTTCATTTGGAAATTCTGACTGTAGAGCTGTTTTAAGTTCTACAGCTGGGTTATTTTTTGAATCATCTACTTGAAGTCTTATAAGTATCTCATTGGGTGAACCAAAAGTTTGAACTTCTCCTACTCCTTTATTCATTCTGTCTAAGGCATTTCTAACTTTACCAATATTAGGCGGTTTTTCGAATTGAATTTGAGCTAAAGTTCCTCCAGTAAAATCAATACTAAGCATTGGTCCACCATGTAAAATCAATGATACAAGTCCAGCAAGAATAAACGATCCTGAAATAACGAAGCCGAATTTCCGCATACTTAAAAAATCAATATTTGTTTTTTTTAATAATTTCATATGCTAAGCCTTTGAAGATCCTTCTTAGTTGTTATAATATTAAAAATTGTCCGAGTAGCAAAAATAGCTGTGAACATACTTGTTAGAATGCCCCAAAAAAGAACTACAGCGAATCCCCGAATAGGGCCAGTTCCAAATTGCATTAAAATAATTGCTGCAAGAATAGTAGTTACATTTGCATCAACAATTGTAGTTATTGCCCTGGAATAGCCACTGCTTATTGCGGATCTTGGAGTTTTCCCCTTTTCTAATTCTTCCCTTATGCGTTCAAAAATTATCACATTAGCATCGACTGCCATACCTACAGTTAAAATCAAACCTGCAATACCAGGGAGTGTCAAAGTTGCTTTTAATGCTGCAAGAATAGCTAATATAAAAATAAGGTTACATAAAAGTGCAATAGAAGCAATGAAGCCTGCCCCTTTGTAATAGAAACTCATAAACGCTAAGACAAGTAAAAGTCCTACTATTATTGATGTTGTACCTTGGTCAATTGAATCTTGACCTAGAGAAGGTCCAACGGTTCTTTCTTCTATAATATTTACAGGAGCTGGAAGAGCACCTGCTCTTAAAACTATTGCTATATCTTTAGCTTCGTTCATATTAGCAAAACCTTCAACTTGGGTTTGCCCATCGGAGATTTTTGTTCTGATTACTGGCGCCATATGAACATTACCATCTAATACAATAGCAAGTCGTCGGCCAACATTTGCTCCTGTCAAACGTGACCATGTTTTTGCTCCTTCAGAATTCATGCTAAGACTTACTATAGATTGACCATTATAGAGTGTAGCTTGTGCTTCTTCTATAACGCCTCCCGTTAGATCAGCTTCTTTTTCTAGATGGTACATTCGAAAAAATGATTCACTACCGCCTTCTGGAAGAGTCCAATTCTCTTTTTCTTTTGTAAGAGATAGTCTACTATCACCTGCATCTAGAATATTTTGGACTTCTTCGTTCTCAATAACTTTTTTAATAGCGTGGAGATTTTGTTCTGGAACACCTAGATCGTTTCCTACCTGCCTAAGCAAGGAGGAAAAAGGCCTATCTTCAAAGAGATCTTTATCAACTAATACTTCTGATGTGTCATTTGAAGTTGTGTCTATTTCAGTAGGACCAAATAGTTCTGTAAGAGACACTTCTTCTTGGACAGTTGTACGAGTATCAGATTCCTGAACCGTCAAATTTTTTTCTTTCGTTTCTATAATTTCATGTATTTCATTATTTCCTTTTAAAACTTTATCAATTCTAGCTAGAAGACTTTGTGTCACAGCTCCATCCTTAAGTAGTGAAAACTCCAATAAAGCTGTACTTTGAAGTAAAGATCTTGCTCGATCTGGATCTTGGATTCCAGCAAGCTCTACAATGATACGTTGATTACCTTGTTTTTGAATTGTAGGTTCAGATACCCCAAATTCATCAACTCTATTTTGAAGAATTTCAAGTGCACGGTCAATTGCATCAGTGGCTTCTTCTTCAATAGCAAGTTGAATTGCAGTTGGATCATTACCATAATCCATAAAGTATCTATTTAGTTTTAATTCTTGAGATTGAGCTTCAGAAATAAAGAGGTTTATAAAATCATCAAGTGAAGATTCTTCTTGCATCTTTATTTTATTAAATACGTTATAAAAACGATCATTTTTATTAGAAGCAAGATTTTCTACAAGAGTTGGGATGTCTACTTCTAGGACTATATGCATTCCACCTTGAAGATCTAATCCTTGTTGAATAGTATTTTTTTCAAGTGATTCCAGTGTACCATCTTCACTCATCAATAATTTGTCCTCATCTGAGAGCCAATTGTATTGGATAGTGGGTATGAGAGAATATATTCCCCACAGAAGTGCAACACTGATGATTATTAACCTTGGTGTATTTTTATTTAACATAATTGTATTGTTTTTTCTTTCCAGTTAAAGATTGTATAGCAAAGTAATTTACTTTGATGCTATTATGCCAACAACCGCTTTTTGATTAAGATTCTTTTTATGATATTTGAAAGAAAAATTCATTTTTTAATGAAAAACCTGTAATGAAAAGATTAAATTCCTACCAGGTGCATTTATCCCAGAACCATGTTCCCGGTAGTTCTGATCAAGAATATTCTCTAGAGATATTTGAAAAATAAGATTTTTACTGCTGTAAAATCCTACTCTTAAATTCAAAGTATACCACCTTGGTGTCCCTTCTATTGGTATTCTTGGATCATCTATATCATCAGAAGACAATCTATTCTGTTTACCAGCAAATCTAATAAAATAGTCAGAAAAAATAATTCCATGATTCAAACGAATTCCAAATAACCCAAAGATGGGGGGTATTCCACCAATTGGTTCATTAATTGTTATATTTTCTCCATGAGTTGCTGAAAAATTACCTCGAAATATTAAATCATTTAAATAGGTGTAATCAAAATCGAGCTCAAGTCCTTTGATTAGAGCTTTACCTAGATTCTTTTTTGTTTTATAATAAAAAAGTTCATTCTCAATCAAAATAGTATTAGTGCCATCATATATAGTAGTATCATTTGTTAATATATTTGTGACAGTAGCTGCATATGTTGTTAATCCTAACCTTAGTTTAGATGATGAAATTTTGATTCCAATATCTTTATTCAATAGTTGTTCTGGTTTAATATTAAAGTTAGGTACTTCAAAAATGTTACCTTTGGATTGGCCTAGTTTTGTCATATCACTCAGATTGGGGGCTCGAAATGCTTGAGCAATATTCATAATTAATGCAATCTCTTTGGATAATTTATAAACGCTACCAATCGCATATGTCGTAGCATCAAAAGCTTGATTTAATGAATAAAGATTGTTTGATTTAGAATTAACATCAAACATTGTATTAAAAATACTATGTCGTAATCCTAATTTGACCAAAAAATCTTTACTTATTTGTATATCATTTTGAATAAATGCACCCAAGCTTTGGTAATTAGATCCATCTGGATAGCGTCCTCTTGAAGCTCTAATCATTTTTCCAGTACTAAGATCTGAATAATAGCGATTGCTAGATATTTTATCTTTATAGATTTCAATGCCAGCAACAAAATGATTATAGCTGCTTTTTTTTATTCCTGTTAATCCAAAACCTTTAGTTATGGCTCTATCTAACTCTTTGTTAATAGATGACAATTCTGCTTTCTGAAACTCTCTTCCTTCATTTTGATTATGAAGGGATAAATTCATTCTTATGGAATCAAATAATAAGGGTATGCTATTATTTTCATATATAACATACGCTAAGGATCGTTTTTGAGGTTGATAAATCCATAATTTGAAATTATTGTAATGGTATTTATCATAACGTGGCACTTTTAATTGGCTACTGATTTGATTAGAAAAAATCAAATTTTGTTCTTGAGAAATTTTAAAGATTAATTTGTTATTTATATCATAGCCCTTAAATCCTGTAGGGGATTGAATTAATCTATGGCCTAAAATTGTAGCAGAACCTCGATTTCTTCCACGGCGAAGGTCTCCAAACTTCTTCAAACTGAAAGAGGATAATAACGCAAAGCGTTTATTACTTATTTCTACTTCCCCAAATATCAAATTTTCTTTATCAGCTGTTGCGTAACGTGCTATAGATTTAATTTTAATTTTTTTTTCTTTAGATAGTTTGGGGGTTCGAGTAATTAGATTGATGGTACCTCCAAGAGCATCACTCCCATAAAGGATTGAAGTAGGTCCTTTAACAATCTCCACTTTCTCTAGCATCTGATAATCAACTGTAGTAAGATACTGATGATTACCAAGTCGGTATATAGAATTATTCAATCGAATTCCATCTACTAAAAGAAGGAGTTGGTTTGAACTAAACCCTCGTATAATTGCTGATCCTCCACCGTGATTTGTTTTTTGGACAAAAATTCCACTTTCTTCTCTCAGCACTTCTGCTGAAGTTTTTGGATTCCTTTCCCTTATATCTCTTGATGAGATAAGACTGACCGATTCAGGTATATCCAAAATATTCCGTTCATCTCTGTTAGCTGTTACAATGACATTTTTAAGATCAATAATGTCCCTATTCAGTGTTATTTTAATAAAAACATCTTCATTGTTAACAGATACTACTATAGATGAATCATGATAACCTATACGCTGAAAATAAAGTGTAAAGCTACCGTTTGAAACAGACTCTAATTGAAATGAGCCATTTTTATTGGTATAAGTAGTTAAAAGTCCCGGACTCATTGTCACATGTACCTCGGGAACTGAATTGCCTGTTTGGTCAATAACAGAGCCAGTAATAGAATAATTATTAGATAGCAGTATTAAAGGAAATAAAAAAACTATAAAAAGAAACCATCTTTTCATAATTAAGAATTAATTTAACAAGCTTTCTAAAAAGAGGATAATTTGAAAATTATAAATTAGCTGAAAGGTTCGTTTTAAGGAAGTATCATAATTAAGCTATTAAGTTTAAAATAATCAGAATTTAATTTAATCCTCTTCGTTCAAGCAATGGTTCTATATTTGGATCTGAACCTCGAAAGGTTTTAAATAGTATTATAGCTTTTTCACTCCCTCCCCGTGAAAGAAGTGTTTTTCTAAAGTAGTCCCCATTCTCTCGTTTTAATCCACCATTTTCTTTAAACCATTCTACAGTATCTGCATCTAATACCTCGCTCCAAATATATGAGTAATATCCAGCTGAATAACCTCCCATTATATGTGAAAAATAAGTAGAACGATATCGAGGAGGAATAATGGAGAGAGAAACACCAGCAGATTCTAACGCTAAGTTTTCAAATTCAAGAAGGTTATTGCCATCAGGTACATCATCAGGATTTAACTGATGCCATGATTGATCTAAAAGTGAAGCTGCTAGATATTCAGTAGTAGCAAACCCTTGATTGAATTTTTTAGCATCAAGGATTTTATTCAATAGTTCTTTAGGCATAGGTTGTTCAGTTTTATAATGAATCGCGTAGTTTTTTAGAATTTCTGGCCAGTCTGCCCACATTTCATTTACTTGAGAAGGATACTCTACAAAATCTCTCGGTACAGATGTACCAGAAAAAGAAGGGTAGTTAACGTTGGAGAACATGCCATGTAGAGCATGGCCGAACTCATGAAATGCTGTAACTACTTCATCAAAAGTCAATAGTGTTGGTTCTCCTTGAGGCGGTTTGATTAAATTTAGATGATTAGCAATTACAGGTTTTTGGTCCAATAAGTGTGATTGTGAAACATAAGCATTCATCCATGCACCACCACGCTTTGATGAGCGTGCATAGGGGTCAAAAATAAATATTGATAATGTTGAGCCATCTGCATCAAATACCTCAAAGACTCTCACATCAGGGTGATAAATTGGGAGATCAGTTTTTTCTTCAAATGTAATTCCATAAAGTTTCGTAGCGGCGTAAAAAACACCTTGCAAAAGGACATTATCTAGTTCAAAGTATGGTTTGAGTTGAGATTCATCAAATTCAAAATGGTCTTTTCTGACTTTTTCACTATAAAAATCCCAGTCCCAGGCAGCTAATTGGAAAGTATTTTTTTCTAAATCAATCATTCTTTGAAGGTCTTTAGCTTCTTTCATAGCATTTTTTACTGCAGCTGGTGCTAGATCTGCTAGCCGTTTGTTAACAGCATCTGTCGTTTGAGCTGTTTGGTTTTCTAGCACATATGATGCATGATTAGCATAACCCATAAGTTGTGCACGTTCAGCCCTTAGTTTGATTATTGATATAAAAGTTTCTTTATTATCAAATTTTCCTCCACGGCTTCCTCGAGAAAGAGATGCTTTATATATGCGCTCTCTAAGTTTCCGATTTTTCAATAATGACAATGGTGGTTGGCCGCTAGTATTTTGAAGAGTAATTACATATTTTCCATTTATCTTTCTCAATTCAGCTTCTTTCATTGCTGACTCGATAATCACTTCTGGCAATCCCTCTAGCTCATCTTTTGATTCAATAATCACTGCTAAATCATTAACCTCTTTCAATACATTTTGGCTAAACGTTGTTTGGTGTATGGCGAGTTCAGAATTAATGCCTTTTAGACGTTCTTTGTCAACATCAGATAATTTTGCACCTGCTCTTACAAACCTTTTATACATTTCTTCTACGAGCCGCAAAGATTCAGGGTTCAAATCATATTGATTTTTTTGTTGATGAAGCAATTCAATACGATTGAACAATTTTTTATTTAAAAGGATCTGATCCTCATGAGCAGATAATTTTGGTGCCAAATTAGAGCGGATAGTTTCAAGACTATCATTTGTGTGAGCTGATACTAGGGCGAAAAAGACTCTTGAAACTCTTTCAAGCATTTGGCCGCTTTTTTCCAGAGCAACAATAGTATTTTCGAAACTGGGAATCTCATTAGAATTGGCTATTAATTCTATTTCTTCTATTTGTTCAACCATACCTTTTCTAAAAGCTGGTTCGTAATGATAGTTTTTTATTTTATCAAAGGGTGGATAACTCATATAAAGCTTACTTTTATAAAAAAAAGGATTTGATTTCATTTTAGTTATTGGATTTTCTGGCTCATTTTTTTTATCTAAAGAAGAAGAATTTGCTGAAAAACATCCCCCGAAAAAAATTAATATTGATATATAGAATATTCCATAAGAAGTAAAATTAAATTTCATAATTAAAATATTTCCTCATTTAATAATAATATCTATGAGAATTTAATTAATATATATTACGACCATAAAATTTATTATACGCCTAGAATAAAGCATTTCCCAATAATTATTAAAAGATGTTTTTTTAATGTAAAAACAAAGTAATCTATATCAACAAGAACTTTAATCATTTTTTGTCTTTTCCTAAATAGAGTTATGTTAAGACGTCTTGTTTAGGGAAAGCTCATTGGTTATATTTGAAATCTTAACACTATTTAATATATATGGGAAAGATAATTGCATTTGCTAATCAGAAAGGTGGCGTAGGTAAAACTACTACTGCAATTAATGTTGCAGCTAGTTTTGCTGTATCAGAATGTAAAACTTTATTGATCGACCTTGATCCTCAAGCAAATGCTTCCACTGGATTAGCAGAAATGTTTTCTCCAATTGGCCCCAATATTTATGACATTTTAATTAGTAATAAGCCTATGTCACAAGGTATTAAAAAGACAAGTCTAGATTTTCTTGATTTGATACCTAGTACAAATAATTTAGTAGGTGCTGAAATAGAGTTAGTAGGTATGATGGCAAGAGAATACCGTCTTAGAGAATGTATCAAACGCCAGATCAAGAAATACGATTATTTACTTTTAGATTGTCCTCCTTCATTAGGCTTACTTACTTTAAATGCTCTTTCAACAGCTGATTCAGTTTTAATTCCGATTCAATGTGAGTATTTTGCATTAGAAGGTTTAAGCCAGTTGCTACAAACTATTCGTTTAGTTCAACGTCACCTTAATCCAAAACTAGAAATTGAGGGTGTACTGATTACTATGTATGATAATAGACTTAACCTTTCGAAACAGGTAGTTCAAGAAGTCAGGGAGTATTTTGATGGGAAAACATTTAAAACAATGATTAGACGTAATGTACGCTTGAGTGAAGCTCCAAGCTTTGGGAAGCCAATTTTATTATATGAGGCTAATTCAACTGGTGCTCAAGATTATCTAACTTTAGTTCAGGAGATCCTTAATCGTGTCAAAAAGAAGACTAGGTAGAGGAATTAACGCCTTAATTGGCGATTCAGTTGAGCAATCGCAAAGTACGGATTCTATTCTCCATATTTCAATAAATAAAATATCACCGAACCCTTACCAGCCACGCCATGAATTCAATGATGAAAGACTTAGTGAACTTGCTGATTCAATAAGTGATAAAGGAATTCTTCAACCTATTACTGTTAGAAAATTAAATAAAGGTTATGAGCTTGTGGCTGGAGAGCGACGCTTAAGAGCTGCAAAAAAAGCGGGTCTTAAAAATATGCCAGCCTACATTCTTGATGTAAATAATGATGCTGATATGGTAGAAATGGCTCTTATAGAAAATATTCAAAGGGAAGATCTTAATGTGGTAGAGGAGGCTGAAGCTTATTCTCAACTAAATAAACGATACAAACTTTCTCACGCTGATATTGGAAAAGCTGTTGGAAAAAGCCGTACAAGTATTTCAAATATTATAAGGTTGCTACAACTCCCGAAACGGGTAATTGACAGTCTGAAGAAGAATGAAATTTCAGCGGGACATGCTCGAGCTCTTTTAGGGTTAAATTCTAAAGTAGAAGTAATTTCTATATGGAAAAGAATTCTTGAGCGTGCAGAATCTGTAAGAACAGTTGAAGAGCTTGTAGCTCAACATAATCTTAAAAAGGTTGTTAGGAAAAAGAAAATGAAAAAGTCTTCAAGGCTACTTAAGTCTGCTGATTTGAAGAAAATTGAAGACGATTTAATATCAATTTTGGGAACAAAAGTTTTTATTTTTGAGAAGAAAAACGGGGGTAGAATTGAAATTAATTATTTTTCGAATGAAGATCTTGAGCGCATTTTGGAACTGCTTTTTGAAATTGAGAACTAGCTGTGGAAGATGAACGATATACAATTCTTCTTGTTTCAGAAAAGGCGGAAAAAACACGGCGTATTCGTTTAAGACCAGCTAGCCTAAGATTTATAGTTATTGGTATTATTTTTATAATAATTGGCGGTTTATCGAGTCTTATCTATTCTATATCATATATGAACAAGATTTCAGAGATCAATGCAGAAAATCTGAAAATGAGAACGGAGCGTAAAGACGTAGCGAAATTAATTATAGATTTACAACGAATTCAGGAAATGGATACTTATGTTCGCCAATCACTTGGAATGCCTGATCCAATAAAAGATTTAGACTCAGATTTTGAAAAATCATTAAGTGTTCAAGTCTCTTATCTTGAGAATATTCCGTCACTAATGCCGACTTTTGGCTTTGTTACTCAAGGTTTTTCTAAGGGTAAGTTTGCTAACAGATCTAATCATACTGGCTTAGATATTGCGGCTTCTCTTCTTACACCGATAAAGGCAACAGCGGATGCTTTTGTAGTTTTTTCTGGCTGGCATCATCTTTATGGGAACCTTATCATTTTATCTCATGGCAATCGTTATTTTTCATTATATGGTCATAATCACCAAAACATTGTTAAAGAACGTGATAATGTAAAGAGGGGGCAGTTAATAGCATTAATGGGAGAATCTGGGGTTACAAGTGGTCCTCATCTTCATTTTGAAATTTGGAAAAATGGTATTCCATTAGATCCAACTATTTATATTCCTGAGTATAAATCAGATTATATGATAGGTTATTATGAAAAAAAATAATCAAAAACATGTTGAAACTATAATTGGGGAAGATGCAGTTATTAGTGGAGAAATTGCACTGAAAGGTGGGGCAATTATATCTGGAAAAATAGAAGCTAATATCAAAACTGAGGGAACAATCCGAATTACCAGAACAGGTACTATAGATGGTGATATTATAGCTGATGAAGCAACAATAGGAGGTGCCCTAAACGGGAATTTAAAAGCTAACAAAATAACTTTAAGAAGTGGTTCTAAAGTCAATGGTGACATTTTATATAAACAACTAATAATAGAAGAAGGTGCCAATTTCGAAGGACGATGTGATTTGGCGTCGAATGAAAAAAGAGAAGAATTTGTAGACTCAGATAAATTTTCAGAAGAAATTCGGGAATCAACAATTATTACTCAATCACCATCAAATAATTGAGTCATTTAGAGAAAAAAAAATTATCTATTACTATAAGTAAACGTATATCTCAAATGTTAATTAAATCCGCACCATTTATCAGTGTGGTATATTTTCAGTTTGCAGCAATATTAATTTGCGGAGGAATTGGATTTTTTCTTGATGATTGGCGAAATTCATTTCCTTTCTTTTTCACGGTAGGTTTGGGAATAGGAATCATTATTGGGCTGTATAATATGGGAAGAATTATCCTGAGAGGAAAATGAGATTCAAAACATTCGTTGCATTCTTAATAGTTCTATGTTTTAGTTCTTGGATTCTAGGTGCTAAACTTTTTTTTCAAAAATATTTTGTTGAAATTTTTTTGGGAATGTTCCCACCTTTGATTCTCGGTATTTTTTCAATATATAGAATAAAGTCAATTTTTTTAAACCATCCTGAAAAATTGACTTCATATATGATCAAGGCATTTGTTTTTAAAATGATCTTTTATGGTATTTATATTATTTGGGTAATTGTTTTTTCTACTTTTAATCCATTACAATTTTTTGTTAGTTTCATGATCTATTTTGGACTACTTCACATTTTAGAAGCTCTATTTGTGAGGTCAATTTTTAAAAGGTAATCATAGCGATAATGAAGCCAATAGCGGGAACTGAACATTCTTCGGGAAGCGTATTAGATAAGGTGGGAGATTTTATCATCCACCATATTTCTAATTCTGATATTCACCATCCAATTATCCATCTTCCTAATATCCTTGGTATAGATTTTTCTGTTACTAAACATGTCCTTATGTTGTGGCTTACAGCAATTATTGTGGGAACAATAGTTATTTTTCCAGTTAGAAGCTATGTTAGCAAAGGAGCAGGTAAATCTCCAACAGGATTAGCTAATGCTTTAGAAGCTATTGTTTCCTTCTTAAGAGATTCGGTAATTAAGCCAAACGTAGGTTCAAAGGCTGTAGATACCTGGGCTCCCCTTATATTAAGTTTTTTCTTTTTTATTTTAGTTGCTAATGGACTTGGTCTAGTTCCTATTTTTGATACTATAGGTGCTTTAGCCAGATTTGTTTTTGGTGTAGAATCATCAGATGAACATTCTTTTGCAAATCTTCTTTTACATGGCGGGGCTACAGCAACCGGAAACTTTGTGGTGACATCCGCTCTTGCTTCAATTACATTTTTATCAATTATTGTTGCTGGGACAAAAACTCATGGGTTTATAGTGCACTGGAAAAATCTTGTGCCTAGCGGACTAGCTTGGCCTGTTTATATTATTTTAATTCCGATTGAAATAATTAGTATGTTTGTAAAACCATTCGCATTAACTATGAGACTTGCGGCAAACATGACTGGAGGCCATATTGCTATTCTTGCTATTCTTTCATTTATTCCAATTTTTGCGGAAGTATTCCAAACTTCTTTTGCGGGGTTTGGTATAGCGGTGTTCTCAGTTCCTATTGCTTCGGCGCTAATTGGTTTGGAAATTATTGTAACACTTGTTCAAGCTTATGTTTTTACGTTACTGTCGGCTGTTTTTATTGGAATGGCCATAAATGTTCATCACTAATTAATAGGAGTATAGATAAAATGGAAGCAACAACTTTTCTACCCATTGGGATGGGTTTAATTGTTCTAGGAGCTGGACTTGGTATAGGTAAATTTGCCGCTTCAGCAGCGGAAAGCATTGCTCGTCAACCTGAAGCTGCACCGGAAATTACTGCAGCCGTGAACCTTCCTCTTTTCCTTTTAGAAGGTGTAGCTATTATTGCTGAAGCTTTAACTTTTGCCATGCTATTTTTTGGTAGCTAGTAATAGGTATTAGACGTGGATAATCCACTGATTCAGTTAGATCCAGGACTTTTTGTCTGGACAATCCTTACTTTCCTTATACTGTTTGGTCTTTTAGCTAAATTTGCTTGGAAGCCTTTGCTCAAAGCCCTTTCGGATCGAGAGGAGAAAATTAATAATTCTATTAGCCAGGCTGAGGAAGCCCAAAGTAAACTGGAAAGTCTTACCATTGAAGGTGAAAAAATTATAGCAAAAGCCCGTTCTGAAGCCCAATCAATTATAGCTGATGGAAGAACAACTGCTGAGAAGGTTCGAAATGATATAGAGTCTAAGGCTAAAGAAAAGGCCTTGTCAATTATTGATCAGGCTGAAAAACAAATCATAACAGAAAAGGAAAAAGCTATTATAGAAATTCGCGGAGAAGTAGCATCTCTTTCAATTCAAATTGCTGAGAAACTAATTCGTAAAAATCTCTCTAAAGATGAAAACATGACATTAATTAATGAGTCCCTTGATCAAGTTAGGAAGGTAAATGAGGCTTAACCAAAAAGGAAAACAATATGGTGAAGTGATCTTCAAAGCTTCGAAAAAATTAGGAGTACTCGAAGAAGTTTTTACCTCCTTAACGATTTTAAGAGAATTATTAAAAAAAGATGCACTCCTTCGTGGTTTTTTTAACACAAGACAAATAGATAGTCATAAAAAAGCTGCTATTTTGGATAATATTATGGGTAATCATTCTCATCCTATTGTCTCATCTCTTTTTGAAATACTTCTAGAAAGAGGTGATCACATGATTTTTTCATCTATCTACTTTTGGTTTAAACGCTTACGATTACAAGAACTTGATATTCTTGAGATTTCAGTTTTTTCTTCAGATAATTTTGATGAAGCTGAAATAGAATTTATTCGTTTATCATTAGAGTCTTTCTTATCAAAAAATGTAATAATATCAGCAAAAACAGATCCATCACTTATTGGTGGTATTAAGTTGCGAATGGGAAATTTATTATTGGATGGTACAATTCGGGGTCAACTTGACAGAATAAAAAATGGATTAAATTAAAGAAATAGGATTAGCAAAAAATGGAAATAAAAACTGAAGAGATAAGAAATTTACTTAAAGCAGAAATTGAAAAATTTGATCTTGAAATAGATATCTCAGAAGTAGGGGAAGTATTGGAAGTAGGAGATGGTGTGGCACGCGTCAGTGGTCTTGAAAATGTCATGAGTTCTGAGCTTGTAGAATTGCCAAATAATGTTTTTGGAATGGCATTAAACCTTGAAGAAGATAATGTTGGTTTAGTACTGTTTGGTGAAAGTGAAAATATAAAAGAGGGTGATATTGCTAAGAGGACGAATAAAGTTGTAGAAGTGCCTGTTGGTGAAGGAATGTTAGGTAGAGTTGTTAATCCCCTAGGGCAACCTATTGATGGAAAAGGACCAATTCAATCTAATGAAACTCTTCCTATTGAGAGAAAAGCACTTGGTGTTTTGCAACGTCAACCCGTTAAGGAACCTCTTCAGACTGGTCTTAAATCTATTGATAGTATGGTACCTATTGGAAGAGGTCAGAGAGAGCTGATAATTGGAGACAGACAAACAGGGAAAACTGCTATTGCCATAGATGCAATAATTAATCAAAAGAAAACCCATGAACTTGGTAGTCCAGTATTTTGTATTTATGTTGCCATTGGTCAAAAGGCATCAACTGTAGCTCAAGTAGTTTCCCAACTTGAAACATCAGGTGCTATGGATTACACAATAGTTGTTGCTGCTAATGCATCAGATCCTGCTCCAATGCAGTTTATTGCACCTTACTCTGGTTGCACTATGGGTGAATTTTTTCGTGATAATGGTCGCCATGCCTTAGTCGTATATGATGATCTCTCCAAACATTCACAGGCTTATAGACAAATGTCTTTATTATTAAGAAGGCCACCAGGAAGAGAGGCATTTCCTGGGGATGTTTTTTATCTTCATAGTCGATTACTTGAAAGAGCAAGTAAATTGAGTAATAGTTTAGGGGGAGGATCACTGACAGCTCTCCCTATTATTGAAACACAAGAAGGGGATGTGTCGGCATATATCCCAACGAATGTTATTTCAATCACTGATGGGCAAATTTATCTTGAGACAAATTTGTTCAATTCTGGAGTTAGGCCAGCAATTGATGTAGGTATTTCTGTATCACGTGTTGGAGGGAATGCTCAAATTAAGGCAATGAAAAAAATTGCTGGTATGCTTAGACTTGATTTGGCTCAATTTAGAGAGCTGGAAGCTTTTGCAAAATTTGGTTCTGATCTTGATAAATCAACACAGCAACAGCTTACTCGTGGCCAGCGAATGGTAGAAATTCTTAAACAGGATCAATATGTACCCATGTCTATTGAGAATCAAGTTGCAATGATTTGGGCCGGTAATAGCGGATATCTTGATGATATTGATTTAGAAAATGTGAAGCAATTTGAGAGTGAATTTGTTGCTTATCTTGAAAATAATTATAACTCTACCTTAAGTGAAATTACAGCAAAGGGTGAGTTAACAGATGAAATTATTTCTGATTTAAAAAAATCAGTTAATGAATTCAAAAAGGCATTTGTTTCGTAAAAAATGGCCAATCTTAAAGATATACGAGATAGAATAAAGTCGATTAAAAGTATTCAACAAGTTACTAAAGCTATGAAACTTGTAGCAGCAGCAAAGATGAGAAAAGCCCAAGAACGTATGGAAGAAGCAAGACCATATTCTGATCGATTATCTAATGTAATTATATCTCTTTTGCCAGATGTTGATAGGACTTTGATCCCACTTTTGGACAAAAGAGAAATTAAACGTGAAGCTCTCGTAATTGTAACTGGTGATAGGGGTATGGCTGGTGCTTTTAATGGAAACATCATAAAAAAAGCGGAAGAAGAAATTTCTGAGATTGGAAAAGAAAATATTGACCTGATTTGCATTGGTAGGAAAGGTCGCGATCATTTTAAATCAAGAGGGTATGAAATTTTAGCAGATTATACGGACTTTTGGAATGACCTTCGATTTAATCATGCAATGAGTTTTGGAGAAGAGATTATCAGCCATTTTATTAATAAATCTGTTGATAGAGTAAGAGTTATTTATAATTGGTTCAAAAATATTGCGGTACAAGAAATTCATACTGAAGATCTCTTGCCACTTACTTATTCGGATGAGAAAATCAGATCAGTTGATCGTTTATATGAGCCATCAAAATCCGATATAGTTTGCTCACTTATTCCTCGCCATTTAAATGTCCAGGTTTGGAAATATTTATTAGAGTCTTATGCAAGTGAGCAATCGGCTAGAATGGTAGCAATGGATAATGCTACTGAGAATGCTCAAGAATTGATCAAAGATCTAACATTGGATTTTAATAAAGCTCGTCAAGCTGCTATTACAAAAGAAATGCTCGAGATTGTAGGTGGTGCTGAGGCTTTATCAGATAATTAAATATGAAAGATGAAGGAATGAATAATACTGGAAAAATATCACAAATTATGGGTGCTGTAGTGGATGTTGTTTTTAAAGAAGGGGAAATGCCTAAAATTCTCAATGCTCTTGAGATTAATCAAAATGATCAAGAAAAACTTACTTTGGAAGTAGCTCAGCATATTGGTGATTCAGTGGTACGTACTGTAGCAATGGATTCCACTGATGGTCTTGTTCGGGGGCAAGCTGTGATAGATACAGGGGCTCCTATTTCTGTCCCAGTTGGAGAAAAGACTCTAGGTAGACTTTTTGATGTACTTGGTAATACAATAGATGAAAAAGAGCCACCAAAAACAGAGAAGAAGTATCCAATCCATCGGCCAGCTCCGGAGCACAAAGATCTTTCAACAAATCGTGAAGTGCTTGAAACAGGAATTAAAGTTGTTGATTTGATGGAGCCATATACTAAAGGTGGAAAAACAGGACTATTTGGTGGAGCTGGTGTGGGTAAAACTGTTCTTATTCAAGAATTAATACATAATATAGCTACAGAGCATGGAGGATATTCTGTTTTTTCTGGAGTTGGAGAAAGGACTAGAGAAGGCAATGACCTTTTCTTGGAAATGACCGAATCAGGTGTCATTGATAAAACTGTAATGGTTTTTGGACAGATGAATGAACCTCCTGGTGCTAGACTTCGTGTAGGACTTACTGGTCTTACTATGGCTGAATATTTCAGAGATGAAGAAGGTCGTGATGTTTTACTTTTTGTAGATAATATTTTCCGTTTTACTCAAGCAGGTTCTGAGGTATCAGCTCTTCTAGGAAGAATGCCTTCAGCCGTAGGATATCAGCCTACTCTTTCTACAGAAATGGGTGGTTTGCAAGAAAGAATTACTTCAACAAATAAAGGTTCCGTAACATCAGTTCAAGCAATATATGTTCCAGCTGATGACCTTACTGATCCTGCACCTGCAGCTAGCTTTGCACATTTGGATGCAACTACTGTTTTGGATAGAAGGATTTCTGAACTAGGTATTTATCCTGCGGTAGATCCATTAACCTCTACTTCTAGAGTGCTTGATCCAAGAGTGGTAGGCGATCGACATTATAATGTTGCAAGGGAAGTTCAAAGAATTCTTCAAAAATATAAAGAATTACAGGATATTATTGCGATTCTAGGTATGGAAGAACTTTCCGATGAAGATAAAATTATCGTTGCCCGCGCTAGGCGGATTGAGCGTTTTCTATCTCAGCCTTTTTTTGTTGCAGAGCAATTTACTGGAACTCCGGGTAGATATGTGAAATTAGAAGATTCAGTTGATGCATTTGAAAGATTAATTAAAGGTGAATTTGATGATCTTCCTGAGCGAGCTTTTCTTTATGTTGGTACAATTGATGAAGTAGTGGAAAAAGCAAAAAAATTATAGTTAGGATTAAATTTGCTCCAGCTTGAAATCGTAACACCCACAAAAACACTTGATCAAGGCGAAGTAGATTATATTAGATGTCCTAGTACTGATGGTTTGTTTGGTTTAATGGCAGGACATGCTGATTCTATTTTTACTGTTTCTGTTGGAGAAATAAAGGTGAAAAAGAATAATAAGGAATATTTTTTTGCTACTAGCGGGGGCTTTGCTGATATTATGGATGGCAAGGTACAGCTTCTTCTTGAAACTATTGAAGAATCATTCCAAATAGATTCAAATCGCGCAAAAGATGCATATGATAGAGCCAAAAGTCGTTTATTTGATCATAAAGGAGATGAAGAGCGTTCCAAACTTGCACTATTTCGCGCAAAAAATCGACTTAAGGTTTCGAAACGCTAGAAAGGTAACTTTAAGAATTAATCAATCTAGAGTAAATCTGTTCTTAAGACATTTTTTTATCAATTTTTCTTAATCATTAATTTCTATATAAAATTCTAATATGTTTAAAAGATCTCATACATGTGGTGAACTAACTTTCAGAGAGGTTGGCCATAATGTAACACTAAATGGCTGGGTCAATAGTTCTCGTGACCATGGTGGGTTAATTTTTATTGATTTAAGGGACAGGTATGGTATAACTCAACTTACATTTAATGAAGAGACAAATTTAGAGGCTTTCTCTAAAGCAAAAAAACTTTCAATGGAAGATGTTATATCAGTTAAAGGTAAAGTCCTTAAAAGAGATCCTAAAGCAATAAAAAAGGAAATTTCTACTGGTGAGATTGAGGTTGAAATAAAAAACCTAATTATATTAAATGAATCAAAACCTCTTCCTTTCCTTATATCAGATAGGGAAAGTGCTTCGGAAGAAACACGATTAAAATATAGGTATCTTGAACTAAGAACTGAAGAGATGCAGAAAAATATGACTATTCGTCATAGGACTTATCAAGCAGTTCGAAGCTTTTTGTCAGGTAATGATTTTATGGAATTTGAAACCCCAGTCTTAATGAGAGCTACTCCGGAAGGAGCGCGAGACTTTCTTGTTCCAAGTAGACTTTACAAAGGTAAATTTTATGCTTTGCCCCAATCTCCCCAACAATATAAGCAAATACTGATGGTATCAGGTTATGATAGATATTTTCAGATTGTAAAGTGTTTTAGGGATGAAGATTTTCGAGCTGACCGTCAACCAGAATTTACACAAATTGATATGGAAATGTCTTTTGTAGATGAAGAAGATATACGTCAAATAGTTGAAGGTCTGGTAAATAATGTTATGAATGAAGTTTTGAATGAAAATCTGAAATTACCATTTCCAATAATATCATATGATGAAGCAATGAACCGTTATGGGACTGATAAGCCAGATATCCGTTTTGATCTTTCTTTAATAGATTTTTCAATTTATTCTAAGGGGTCAAATTTAGAAACTCTTCAAACAGCTGATGAAGTGAAAGCTATAATCGTACCTAAAGGTGAAAGTTTTTCGAGGAAAATCATAGACGAACTTACTGCATTTGTGAAAGAGTTTTCTTCACAAGAGAAAAAAATACCGATAAGTGGACTTGGTTGGATGAAATATTCCAATAATGATTTTGCTGGAGGTATTTCTAAATTTTTTGATATAGAACTTAAAAGGGAAATAATTAAATCTCTTAATATGAATGAAGGAGATCTTATTCTTATAGCTGGAGGGGAAAAAGAAACAGTCCTTTCTACTATGGGGGCTCTACGTTTAGAAATTGCGCGATTACAGGGACTCATAAAACCTGGAGATTTTAAACCTGTATGGGTTTCAGATTATCCTTTATTTCATTGGGATGGAGAAAATGATAATTGGACATTCCTTCATCATCCATTTACTTCCCCCTCTAAAGAGAATATGAAAAATTTTGTTAATGATCCAAAGAATGCTCGTTCAAGGGCTTATGACCTTGTAATTAATGGTTGGGAAATTGCAGGTGGATCAATTAGGAATCATGATCCATTAGTTCAATTAAAAATTTTTGAAATTCTTGGTATTTCAAAAAAAGAAGCTAGAGACAAATTTAGTTTTCTACTTGAGGGGCTCAATTTTGGTGCTCCACCACATGGTGGGATTGCTTTTGGTTTTGATCGGTTTGTAATGATACTTGCTGGGGCTGAACAGATACGAGATGTTATTGCTTTTCCAAAAACAACTAGTGCTTTAAGCCTAATGGATGGTTCACCTAGTGAAGTACCTGACAGGCAAGTAAAAGAACTAGGTATTAAGTTCTGAAAAAAAGTTAACTTTTGATAGGGGAATTATAATGTCCACAGAGTTTTGTGCTGGGCAAATTGATAGATACTAAAAAGCATTTAGAAATGCTTAAGTAGAATTCTACGAAGTTTATTCTCATCTATAGAATTAAAATCAGCAATAATACCTGAATCAATATCCAATACTGCTGTAACTTTTTCTCCTTCAAACACTGGGACAACAATCTCTGAAGCTGTATTCTCGTCACAGGCGATATATTCAGGAAATCCTTTAACATTATCTACAATAAGACTTTTTCTTTTTTCAGCCGAAATTCCACAAACACCTTTTCCAAAAGGAATTACACTGCAGGGCACCATATCACCTTGATATGGACCTAACGTGAGAGTCTTTGGGCGAGAGACTATATAGAACCCAGCAAAAATAAAATGAGGAAAATGATGCTTTAGTACCCAGCTGATAATAGCCATTTTACCAATTTTATCAATACTATATTTATCATCATCATTTTCAATTAATGAATCAAGGTGTTCAGCAATAGCTGTATATTTTTTAATTTTTTGATTCAAATAATAATTTTATTTAATATTATTTTCATGAAAACTCACGCCTTAGATAGGTAGAGGGTTAGTAGCTTTTTTTTCTAAATAAGAGAGACAATGAATTTTTTTCACGTTCAAATGCTGAATTAGTTTCGAAGAGGTTTACCTTTGGTTAAAAAAAACCTGATTCGATCTTGAGTTTTTTTCTCACCACAAAGCTGAAGGAAGGCTTCTCTTTCAATGTCTAAAATATATTGTTCATCTAATGGCTTATTTATTCCTCCTTTATTACCTCCAGTAATGACATAAGCTAATTTTTTCCCTATAATTTCATCATGTGCCGAAATCTTTCCTTGAATTCGATAACTTTTTAAAGCAACTTGCATAGCTGTTCGACTTCCTTTGCCAGCTAGAATAATATCCTTTCTATAACTAGGTGGATGATAATTTTCTGCTAATTTTAAGGCAACTTCCTTTGATCGAAATATTAGATGATCTCTATTTATAATAATTTCATCATCTGATCGTAGATAACCAAGTTTGAGTGCATGGCTTGCTGAAGTTGAAACTTTAGCGAAACCTACAGTTTCCAAAGTTTTCTGACCTAATTGAAATGGCGTTAATGGCTTATTTTTATTTTCTTCAAGAATATTAAGAATAAACCTGAGGTTTCCACCAGCACCAGGGATTAAACCAACCCCTGCTTCTACTAAGCCCATGTATAGTTCAGTTGAGCATATACGTTTTGTAGCGGGGGCAGAAATTTCATATCCACCTCCTAAAGTAAAGCCAAATGGTGATACAATTACTGGAGCTTTAGAAAATCTAATTCTTTGAGTCAAGTCTTGGAGATTTTTAAGTTCTTTTTCCATTAAATCCCAAGATTCATTTTCACAAGCTTCCAATATCAGGGCTAGGTTTCCACCAGCACAAAAATGCTGACCTTGATGACCTATGACCATTGCTTTATAATTTCCAGATTCTAAAAGATCAAGACCTTCATTAATTGTACTAGCAAGAGAATGATCAATAAGGTTCATTGTAGGTTGAATAATACTGTGGAATTCTATATTTAAAATTCTTTCACCTAAATCAATTATGGATGCACTTAAATTTTGTTTGACTAATCCACCCGAGTCTTTTGTTTGTAGAAGATTAATTTCTTTTTCCCGAAGATCAACTTTTTTATAGTTTGAATTTGAAAAGGAGTAAAAGGTCCTCCAGTAATTTTCTTTATTATAGAATGAGTCCTTTCCTGTGTCAAGCATAGTTTCTATCCATTCCGGTATATTTTTTCCTTCATCTATCATTTTATTTACTGACTTTCTAACACCAATAGCATCCCATGATTCAAAAATACCAAGTTCAAAACCATAGCCCCATTTCATAGCATTATCAATTCCAATAATCTCATTTGTTATCTCTGGTATTCTATTCGCTGAATAAATGAAGCTTTGGGCCATAGCTTCCCAGAAAAAATGTCCAGCTTTATCATCGCTATATGCCAAGGAATGTAATCTTTCTTTTATAGTCTTTTGCTCCCTTGCTAAACGATAACCATCAAAAGAAATTTTTTTCTTAGGAGTATACTCTAGTGTTTTGAAATCTAAAGAAAGAATTTCACTTTCAGTTTTTTTATAAAAACCTTCTCCAGATTTTTGACCGAATCTTCCAAGTTCAACAAGTTTATTAAGTATAGTTTCATTAGAGAAAAGAGCTCTTTGTTCATCCTTAGGACAATTTTCATATGTATTCTGTGCCACCATTTTAGCAACATCAAGTCCAACAATATCTAAAGTTCTATATACTGCACTTTTTGGCCTACCTATAATTGGACCCATTATTTTATCAACTTCTTCTACTTTCAATTTCATTTCTTCAGAAAGTTTGATGATGACCATTTGTCCATGGACACCAATTCTATTAGCAATGAAGTTTGGTGTGTCCTTAGCTAAAACAACACTTTTCCCAAGAATATTTTCAATTATAGAGACGAACCTTTTAACAACTTTTTGGTTTGCAAAAGAAGGTACTACTTCTACTAGTTTTAGATAACGAGGGGGATTGAAAAAATGAGTAAGGACAAAGCGTGAACGAAATTTTTCTGGTAGTACAATAGAAATCTTTGATGCTGGTAGTCCTGAAGAATTAGAAGATATAAGAATATTTTCATTAAGATATGGTGTTATTTTTTTGTAAAGAGAATGTTTGACCTTAATATCTTCAACTATAGCTTCAAGAACCCAATCTACTTCATTTAAACGTTGGATATCCTTGTCATAAGTGCAGATTTCAATAAGTTCAATGTTTTTTGGACTATACAATGGCGAAGGTTTCATTTTATGCAGGTTATTTAATCCCTTAGATACTAATTCATTATTTAAATCATAAAGAATAACATTGATTCCAGCATTTGCAATATGACCTGCAAGTTGAGCACCCATTGTTCCAGCCCCTAGAACAGCAACTTTATTTATTTTTTCAATCATTTTTTAACTTAACTGAGAAATATATTTATACATTACCCAAAAATGTGAAAAACTTCCTAACATAACAAAAACATGGAAAATTTCGTGAGCGCCAAGAACTGCTGGGTAAGGGTTAGGTTTATTGATAGCGTGAATTATAGCACCTATTGTATATAATAACCCCCCAGAAATTATCCAAACTATCGCTCTAACCTCAACAGTTTCAATTAACGGCCAGCTTGCAATTATAATAACCCACCCCATAAATAAATATGAGATTACAGAAAACCAATCTGGAAAATTGGACCAAAAAATTCTCATAAGAACACCTGATATAGCCAACAGCCATATAACACAAAGTAGGCTCCAACCCCATATACCTCGGAGAGGTATAAGGCAAATAGGGGTATATGTAGCTGCAATTAAAACATATATCGTAGCTTGATCAAGTTTTCTTAAGAGAATAATTTTTCTTGGTTTCACATTTAACCAATGATATAGAGTGCTTGCAGTATAAGTCAAAATCATTGAAAAACCGAAGATAGAGAATCCTATAATATGCCAAGGCTTGGCTGGGTTTGTTGATTCTAGCAATAAAATGATAAATCCAATAATGGCAAGAATCATTCCTATAAAATGTGTTATTGCACTAACAGGTTCTCTTATTTTATTTAACATATTATCTTTTTATGATTGTTGCTATTCCTTGGCCCGTACCTATGCACATAGTAGCGAGGCCGAAGGTTCCATTGACTTGTTCTAGAACATTTATTAGGGTCGTAATAATTCTAGCTCCAGAACAACCCAGTGGATGACCTAATGCTATAGCACCACCGTTAAGATTTATTTTATTTGTTGGCCAATCACCACTTTGTATCACAAAAAGAGATTGTGCTGCAAATGCTTCATTAAGTTCAATTGCATCAATATCTTTTATTTTCAGGCCTGCCTTTTTCATAGCCTTCTTAGTTGCGGGCAAGGGTCCTTTTCCCATACGATTCCATTCTACGCCTGCGATTGATCGTGATATTACTTCAGCTCTAGGATCAAGGTCATGTTTTTCAGCAAAATTATTGCTAGTAAGAAGAATTGCTGCTGATCCAATAGAAACAGGAGAACTTGAAGCTGCTGTAACTGTACCATTTTCAATAAAAGCTGGATCTAATGAACGTATTGTATATTCGTTGGGTATCATGGGCCCTTCGTCAACATTAATAATTGTACCATCTTCCAATTTGATCGGAACAATTTCATTTTTGAATCGTCCTTCAGTTTGAGCTAAAATAGCTTTTTTATGGGAATCTATTGCAAAACTATCTTGTTCTTCTCTAGAAATTCCTAAATCTTTCGCTAAAAGTTCGGCTGTTTCTCCCATTCCTATATAATAATCTTTCTCTGCTAAATCTGGATGAAAATCTGGATTAAATCCTCCCATTGGAACAGAAAACATATCTTCAACTCCTGCAGCAATTCCAACATCAATATCCCCAACTTCTATTGCTTGACTTATTTGGTGGAATGCATCCATTGATGAACCACAAAATCGGTTGACAACTTTTCCACAAGTTTGAATGGGCATTTCAGCTAAAATTCCTACTGAACGTGCGAGAAGCATACCTTGTGGTCCTTCAGGAAATGCACAGCCTACTACTATATCTTCTACATCTTTTTTTGAAATATTTTTAGTACGATTAATAAGTTGAGATATAATTTGGGAGGTAATGTCATCAGCACGAATGTTCCCAGCTATTTTCCCTCTTTTTACACCAATAGGAGAACGTACAGCATCGATAATTACACTTCTTGTCACTGGCATATAACCTCCTAGAAAGGAATATTTCCTTTAGATGGAAACATGAGATATAACATTTGAAAATTCACAGAAATCAATTTTTTCTTTTATTAGAGTCCTTAATTATTTTTCAATAGTTAATGGGATATTTAGACATAATAAATATTATTTAAAGAGAACAGATAAAACAAATCCTATATACAAGACTAAAATAGTCCTATAAATAACTTGTTTCATGAAAAATATACAATTAGATTAATATATGAGATTAAGTCTCAATTAGAATTTTCAAATGAATCTTCTTACCCTACGTAACGGAGAGCATGGTAAATAGATTGGTATTCTAACCCATATAATACCTTATTTCATATATAATTACTATGCTCAGTCAGGGCCGTCGAAATGGCGGCCCTGATTAAAATTTAAATAAAATTTTTGTGATGATTATATCTTATTTATTCCTACATTCGACTGGTGAGTCTAAAAACAAACTCATCAGTTGCGGTTCGTTATTTTAATTGTAATTTATTTCTTAAGAAATAATAATGGGTGAGAATTGATATCTAATAGAAAAAAAGAAGAAAGAGAATTAAGGCGTGAAAGAATCCTTCAAGGTGCGTTAGCTGTTTTTCAAAATAATGGTTTAGAAGCCGCTACTATGGATCAGATTGCTAATGAGGCTGGGTTTGGTAAAGCTACTCTCTATTACTATTTTAATTCAAAGGAAGAAGTTTTTTGTGCCATAATGGAAAAAGGTTGGAAGCCTCTTTGGGAAGATATAGAGGAAATTATTCATGAAGAAGATCACTCAGCGCACGATTTATTTATAGATGCATTGAGTGCTGTAACCAAAATTATTTTAAAAGATAAAAATCTTTATCGGTTTCTTTTTACTGCTCCAAAAGCTATTGTGAATATCCCTGAAAACTCTCAGGTATGGCGTTCTTATCAAGACAGACTTTATGGTTCTCTTAGAGGCCTTTTGGAAGAAGGAATGGCCAAAAGTGAATTCCCCCAAACAGATGCAGAGCTTTTATTAAGAGCGATTGGCGGTTTATTTCATGGTATTCTATTCCTTGGTTCTGAAGAGAAGGAAATATCTAGAGAAGATATAGAAAATCTTTTCAATCAGTTTCTCACTACTTCAAAGGAAAAAAAATAGAAAAATGTGCAAATATTTCTCAAAAGCTACTTTAGTATTTTTCTGTTTTTTCATATTGTATAATTCTCTTCAGGCTAAAGACTTTAGTAGAGTTTTAGGAGTTGTAATAGATAATGAAACCGAGGTTGGTCTTCCAAATGCAAATGTAATTATTCCAATGCTTGATATAGGAACTTCTACAGATGAGTCAGGCGCCTTTACTTTAAATAAGATTCCCAAAGGATCTTATCGTATTGAAGTTAGTATTATTGGTTACAAAAGAAATATTATAACTCTGGATTTATTAGATGATGAAATTAGTTTGAGGATTAAACTAGACTTGGAACCTCTTCTCATGGATAAGGTTGAAGTTCAGGGGCTTATAACCTCGCGCCTTTCCACAGAAAAGGTTGAGGTTATAACCGGAGATCAAATATCCAAGCAGGAGATTCAATCCCTTTCGGAATTGCTAGAGTCAGTTCCTGGTGTTGATGTTCAAACTGCATACTCACTTGGCAGGAATGTAAATGTTTCAATCCGAGGTTCATCTGATTTTAAGCCCGGCGGATATAACAACCGGGTTCTTTTATTATTGGATGGTTTTCCCATCTTAATTCCTAATAGTGGGGGAGCTGATTGGAATGCTGTTCCAATGAATAATATCCAACGTGTAGAAGTTTTACATGGTCCGGCATCAGCTCTTTATGGTCAAAATTCAATGGGTGGAGTTATTAATCTAATTACAAATAACTCAAAATTATCTAATCCTCCTTCAGCATCTATTTCTTTTGGAAGCTATGCTTCCAAAAAGTTAAATGCTTCCGGGGGTTTTTCTTATGGTTCTTGGAAAGCTTTCGGAGATTTAAGTACAATCTCAACTGATGGTCATCGCTTCAATGCTAATGCTGATCTACTTCGATTTTCAGGAAAACTAGAACAGAAGAAAAAGAATGGTACATCTTTATCTTTCTCTTCAATCTTAACAGAGTCTCGAACAGGTCATCCTGGATTTATAGCCCCACAGAGACCTTCTCTTATCTCTTATAGATTGTCATCTCGATCATCTCGGTATTTCCAATTTCATCATCAAAGTAAACTTAATAATAGGATCTCCTTAAATAATTCATTAGCTGTCCACAGTTTCCTTACTAATTATAATGATCGTGAAGATACCCCTACTGAAGAAATAGAGGGTAAGACAAGATATGATGATTTAAGTATTGCTGCTCGAACGGAATTGTTTTCAATGATGTCTTCTAGTATGATGGTAATTTCTGGATTTGAAGGGAGCCTTGATCGATCTGATGTTACCGTTATGAACCCTATGTATGGTATTCCAACCCAGCAAACAGCGGCTTCTTTCATTCAGGCTAGAAAATCTATTGGTGGTGGATGGTCAATAGTTTCAGGTTTAAGAGCTGATTTTCGACGTGTAGATCCGGGAAATAATTTTACTCCGCGCATTTTTAAAGCAATTTCTCCAAAAGTCTCTATCAGTTATCGTGAACCATCTCGCAGGCTAATGAATATTTCGCTTAATAAGGGGTTTAGGGCACCATCATTTTCTGAATTATATCTTCTGCATACAAGTACATATGGCCTTTTCCTTCAAGGAACTCCTTCGCTTAATCCAGAATCAGTATGGGCATTAGAGTTAGGATATAAGCATGAATATTCTAGGGATCTATTTTGGAAGACTCAAGTTTTTCACAATCGTTATAGTGATATGATAGATTTTGTTTACTCTATTCCTGTGAAAGCTAAGAATTGGCAGAGTATTAGTGCTACAGGAGGTGAATTCCAAGTAAGTAAAAGATTAAATGATGATTTTCGAATATTAGTTAATTATAGTTATCTAAAGATGAAAGATCTTAAGGGAGAGGCCACTTTACTGTATAGGCCTAGCCATAAAATTAATAGTACTTTTTCATACCAGCATAAGAAAGGAAGGATCTCTTTCTCTGGACGTTTTGTTTCTAGACAGCGATATGAGGATTTTCTTTCTGATGATTATGATATTATTAATGGGCGAGTTATTTTTCCACTTATGTGGTTGCCGAGCCGTTTTCTGGCCAATACCAATTTATCATACAGATTTCGGTCTATAGAGTTTTCCATAAAAGTGGAAAATATTTTTGATACTGATTACGAACTTATCCAGAATTATCCTATGCAAGGACGAACCTGGATGCTCACATTGTCAAGTAAAATAAATCAAAAAGGAGTATAAAGTGACAAAGAATGCTTTAACAAATACAACTTTATTTGCTATTTTTGGAATTCTGTTGTTTTCTGCATGTGAAGACTCAGAAGCTGAAGCAACGCCAGAATCAGCAAATATATCTGGTGTAATAACTTTTGAAGGTGATTGGCCAGCTGAAGGTCTTGTATTTATTTCATTAAACGCTGAATGGCCTCCAACAAGTTCTGGACCTCCATATTCTGTTACATCTTTAACTGAATCTGTCGTTTCTTATGATTATAATTTTGAAGATGTGGCTTTCGGAGAATATGGCGCTATTACCGTTTCCTGGAAAGATCCTAACAATGAAAATCCTGCTACTAATCAGCATGTCATTGGGGCTTATGGAGGATCAATACAGGCAGGATTTATGGATGCTACAAAAATGACATTTTCGCAAGATAATTATGAATTAAAGGAAGCAAATTTTGTGGCTAATTTCCGTTATATCACACCTTCCGAATAAAAAAGCACTTCTCACATATCGAATTTCTTTAGTTCGGTATGTGAGAAATCAACCATTGTATTTAAATTTTATAATAAGTAATACAAAGGTATAAGTCATGAAATCAAAAAAAGTAATAGAAAAGCTTAATGATCAGATTAGTTTAGAGCAAATTGCTTCACAAGCTTATCTTGGAATGGCTATGTGGTCTGAACAAAATTCCTTTGAGGGTGCTGCGAACTTCTTTTATGCCCAATCTGATGAAGAGCGAAGCCACATGTTAAAGATAGTTCGATATATAAACAGTATTGGTGCTGAAGCCATTATCAGCAGTGTTGATGGGGCCTCAACTAATTATTCTTCACTTGATGCATTAGTTTCGCAAGGCTTAGAAAATGAAAAAAGAGTTACAGCTGCAATACATGAATTGAGTACTGTTGCATTAGCTGAGGGTGATTATCAATCATTTAATTTCCTTCAGTGGTTTATTGTTGAACAAGCTGAGGAGGAGCAGAAATTTCAGACAATAATTGATAAGTTTGAATTACTCGGAACTGACGGGAGAGCTCTTTATTCCGTTGATAAATTCATGGGTAGAATGTCTACTTCTGAAACTGAAGAAGAAATCTCTAGCTAATATTAATTAAAATATTTTCAGTTTTATTTAAGTCCAACCATCTAAAAAATTATATAAATAGGATATAATTAGTCTAATAGGACTAAAATAGTCTAATTAATGCTTGCAATAAAAATTAATTAGGCCTAAAATCGTTCATGAGAATGAGTCTCAGTATAGAAAAAATAGATTGCAAACGACTTGCTGTAATTTGTTCAATAATTGCAGCATCGATTACTGAAATAGGATGTGAGGATGATCCAATATTAAATCCTCAAACTAGTGAAGAGGAAAAGGGTAGTTATGGTTTTCTTTTTATTGAAGATGAAGATAATTCTTTGCATGAAAACTCAACTAATAACCCAGAATTATTTTAAAGTTAATTTCATGACTCGCTTAGCTTATATCTTTTTTCCCATATTTATTTTTTCGTCTTATTCATCAGCCAACAATCAAGAAACCTCCATTTCTGGTACAGTTTATAGAAATGAAGAGGCTGTTCCTCTTCAAGGTGCAAATGTAACATTGATACACAATAATGGAAATGAATATGGAATGTCAACTGATGAAAATGGGTTTTTTGCTATAACAGATTTAAATCCTGGAATCTATTCTATTAAGATTAGTTTTATTGGTTTTGAAGATTATACTGAAAATGTAAATATAGAATTCGGTAGCCTATATAAAATTGATGCTATTTTATCAATAGAACCTATCCAAATGACACAGTTGGAAATTATAAGCAAAGTTGATAGTTCATATTATAATTTGCCAGGTGCTGCTACTATTCTTGATGTAGAAACATTAAAACTAATTAATCCAATTGGAACTCAAGAAATGCTTGAACATATACCTGGAATAAATGGATATGCAGATGATGGTATAGGAAATTCCAGAATAAGTATTGGCATAAGAGGTCTAAACCCTAGAAGAAGCTCTAGGGTATTAATCCTAGAAGATGGTATTCCAATCCAGCCCGCATTATATGTTTATCCAAATATGTACTATAATCCACCCGCAGAGCGAATTAGTAGGCTTGAGATAATTAAAGGTAGTGGATCAATAGCTTATGGTCCTCAAACCATGGGAGGCGTAATAAATTATTTTACAAAACGACCAAGAAATGAATTTGGTGGTTTATTAAGATTAACAGCAGGAGAAAATGGTTACAACAGTATATTTACAGAGTTTGGTGGATGGGGTAGTGGTAATATTAAACCTGAACTTCAAATATTATATAAAAAAGGAGATGGATTTAGAGAAAATAATAATTTTGAACAGATCAATGGGACGTTCAAAATAAATTATATAAAAAATTCTAATAAAAATATATACCTAAAAGGCAATATAAATTATGAAAACTCCAATGCCACTTATACTGGACTTACTAAATGGTCTTTTGATAATAATCCAAGATTTAATCCAAAAAAGGATGATAATTTTAAAGTATTTCGTTCCGCAATTGATTTAATTCAATACAATCGAATTAATTCAAGATTAAATAAAACTTCTAAGGCTTTCATTAGTTTTTTTGATAGACGATGGTGGAGAGAAAATGATGTTTTTATTAAAGCTCAAGATTTAGATAAAGAGAATGCAAAACCTCAACCATATTATAATACAGGTGATCTTGTGCGAATTGGTAATGGGAAAGACAATTTTGGAATTTTACGAACCTTCTACGTTGTGGGATATGAACAATCTTATGAATTAAAACATTCATTTTTTGGCTTTTCATCAAAATTAAATACTGGTTGGAGGATTTATTGGGAAAGATTTATTGATGATAAAAAAACAGGTTTATCCACTGATGCGAGAGAAGGTATATACTATACTGGTGAAATTGAAGATCCAACCATAGTAGGTCAAAGTCATCACTATGAGACTACAGCTATATCAGGTCATATATCAGATTATTTTAATTTAGGTAGTTTTTCTTTTAGACCTGGGCTACGTATTGAAATATTTGAACAGGAAAGGATCAATAGATTAGCAGGAGCAATTTATCAAGATAAGTTCCAATATATGTTGTTGCCTGGTATTGGTTTTACAAAGAAAATCACTGACATTTCAATATTTGGAGGGATCCATAGAGGCTTTACGCCTCCTTCAAGTGGTGCTTTAAAAATACTCAATTTTGGTGAAAATATTGAAGAAGAGTCAGGTCTTGATTTGGATTCAGAAAAAAGTTGGAATAAAGAGTTGGGATTGAGAGGTGATTTTTCATTAATTAATTTTGAATTATCTAGTTTTATAACTGATATAGAAAACCTTGTTGCGGCTGGGAGAGGTACAGCTTTTAAAAACCTAGGTAAAGTATCAAGTAATGGATTGGAAGTGAGAAGTTTATTAAAATTTTCAAATATATTACCGGTTTTGCCTAATTTTGATTTTTCATATACTTTTCTTCGAACAGAAGTAATAGATGGGACAATAATATCAAACGTAGCTGGATCATATGGATCTGAAATAAGTATTAATGGAAAAAAACTACCTTATGCACCGACACATACAATTAATTTTGGTATAATAATTGAGCCTTTTTCAAATTTTTCATTACGATCAGATATTCGTTATGTTGGGAAGGTATTTACTGATTTTGAAAATATTGAAGAGTCTGACAATATTGGTGTCACAGGTTCAATACCATCTTATAGAATCATAAATCTTTCTTGCAATTACAATTTTAATACTAATGTAAGATTTTTCTTTTCAGGAAAAAATATAACAGATGAGATCTATATAGGTTCTCGTTTGCACTCTAACCCAGGACAGAAGAATGCAAATATAAGTTCAGGAATATTACCTGGACCAAGACGTCAATTAAATTTAGGTATTGAATATTATTTTAATTAAAGGAGGAAAAATATGGAAAATATTTTCAAATAAATACGACCAAATTTATCTTATAATATTCTTGTTAATTGTTAATAAACTAAAGGAAGAGAAATGAAAATAAATCAATTAAGCTATATTACTAAGTTTATAATATTAAGCTTAGTTATATTTGCTTGTGAAGAAGAAAAAAATGAAGAAGCTGCTGTTGTAGTGGAAGAGGAAGAAGAAGTTATTGAAGAAGAAGAAGAAGATAACTCAATTTCTACTCCTACATCATATGTTTTTTCTAGTCGTTTTTTAGATGATGGATCGAGCAGTGTGAGTTATTCAGGACAAACTGTACGTAATCTTCTATTAAACGACCTGAAAATTTTAACAGATTCCCCATCAAAATCTGGTGGAACAGCAGTTACGGAAGAAAGTATGTTGCAGTTGTATGATTATGATGATTCATATGATCTTACGACAAGGACAAGTCCAGATACTCCAGCTTTAGAGAGTAAATATTCATCAATATCGACTGGAAAGAATCTAATTGGTAAGATGGATAGCGATGTAGTGATTGGTTATGATAAAACAGCTGATGAATTAGTAAAAGAATGGATAGCTGAAATTGCTAGTCTATCTTCAAATTCGGATAACTTAGAAACTCACCTTGCATACACCTCAGCTGAAGGATTAAACTTGTCTCAAATGATCAATAAAACTCTTTTAGGAGCTGTTCCATATTCTCAAGGAACATCAAACTATTTGGCTAGTTTGGAAGATGATGGTAATGCTGAAGCAAAATCTGATGGCGGATCGTATTCAGAGATGGAACATCATTGGGATGAAGCATTTGGTTACTTTGGAGCCGCTCGTGATTATAATACAGGTTATTCAGATGACAATGATAGAAAATCAGGTCCATATTTTGATTCAAATGGCGATGGAGCAATTGATTTTAAATCAGAATATAATTTTGGAATATCTGTTAACGCAGCAAAGAGAGATGTCGGAGCAGCTGATGGACAAGTAGATTTTACTAAAGTAATTTTTGATGCTTTCTTAGAAGGAAGGACTTTAATTCACAATCAAGCAGCTATATCAGATATTCTGACACAGAGAGATATTATAGTCAACAATTGGGAAAAAGTTATTGCTGCAACCGTTGTGCATTATGTAAATGATTGTATTGCTGATATGACAGCATTATACGAATCTGATAGTGACGCGGGTCCTTTGTCTGAAGGTGCAGCTACTTTAAATAAACATTGGGGAGAAATGAGAGGTTTTACCATAGCATTACAGTTTAATGATTTTAAATTGATATCAGATGCTGATTTAAAACTTCTGTCCGATACAATGGGATTAAAGCCTGTTTATCCAGCAGATGGTCAATCAACATTTGATGATTATAAAAGTGCATTAAGTACCACAGTAAAAAATACTTTACAAAGTGCTTATGATTTTTCAGATGAGAATATGGCTGGCTGGTAAAGTTCATTATAATAATAAAAAGAAAAGGGCTCTTAAAATAATTAGAGCCCTTTTTTTTGTAAATTTTTGTTGAAATATGAAAAAAACCCTTTATTATATAGCGATATTATTTATTTCAATTTTATTAAGGATGGCTTCGAGCATATACTATCCTGAGGATATAGATAGTTTAAGATTCGCATTAAGTATAATTGAATTTGATATAACAAAACTTCAACCTCATTTTCCAGGATACATAGTTTTTTGTTCAATAGTAAAGGTGATATATTTTGTTACCAATAGTATTGGATTAAGTTTTGCAATAGTTGGGGGATTGTCAGTTTTTTTAATAATATGGATTTCACACAAATTAATTGAGATAAAAGAATATTCCATAACCAGTGTATTTTGCACATTTATCATTTTATTAAACCCATTTATTTGGTTAATGAGCAATAGATATATGCCAGATCTTTTAGGCTCAGCATTTTGTTTACTTAGTTTTTACTTTTTAACAAAACTAAATAATAAAAAATTATTTATCATTATAGGTTATGGACTTATAGGTATTACAGCAGGAATAAAGCTTAGTTTTTTACCAATATTATTAATTCCGTTTATTAATGGTTTAATTAATAAAGAAAAAATTATAATCAAACTTACAAGTTTTATAATAGGATCTTTGATTTGGATTATTCCAATGATTTATTCAACAGGGTTCATCAATATAATAGAATTTGGCTCAAAACATTTAGCGGGGCATTTTTTAGAATATGGTGGAACAATACTAGTTGAGATAAATCTTTTTGATAGAATAATAATGATTATAAAAGCATTATGGGCAGATGGATTAGGAGGTTATTGGTTAAATCGAAACTTCATAACATATATAACCTCAATAAGTTTATTAGTTTTTATAATTTTTGGTTATCAAGAATTATTAAAAAGAAATAATGATTTAAATAAAAAACTTTTTTCTCTTTTAATACCTTATATAATCTGGATTTTTTTATTTCAGAATATTCTATATAAAGCAAGACATATACTTCCTGTATTATGTATAACTTTGATTTACTTGGTTTTAATATTTAAAGAAAATAATAAAACATCAAAAACGATCTTGATTAGTTCAATAATTTATTTGATTTCAATTAGTATGTTAACTAGCAAATTAATAAATCAGCATATAGATGGAACAGCAATCTATAA